>Ga0265797_10000618_pt1 | contig 64594 bp, 60 predicted proteins | sample P2T30metagenome_FD_192433 | JGI IMG/M metagenome (GOLD analysis project Ga0265797, IMG submission 192433) | Plant litter microbial communities from East Loma Ridge, Irvine, California - P2 T30 | ecosystem: Environmental > Terrestrial > Plant litter > Unclassified | place: USA: California... | reverse complement strand
CCTCTTCATCGGCTTTCTTCTGCTCTTCCTCTGCAGCCTTCTTAGCCTCCTCATCAGCCTTCTTCTGGTCCTCGGCATCTTGCTTAGCAGCAGCTTCTTCAGCCTTCTTCTGTTCCTCGGCGTCCTTCTTTGCGGCCTCCTCTTCAGCCTTCTGCTGCTCCTCTTCCTGCTTAGCTGCCTCCTCATCGGCCTTCTTCTGCTCCTCGTCGGCCTGCTTATCAGCACTGTCCTGTTGTCCAAGTGCTTCTTGGAGAGCTTTCAACTCCTCGGCAGCAATCTGTTCGTTGAGCTTGTTGTCTTGCTCATCGTTATCTGCGTTCTGAAGATCCTGAAGAGCGCCCTGCCAGATAGCACCAAGGGTCGCAGCAGGATCCTCGGCAACGGCTGACCATGTAGGCTTAGCACCAAAGAGCTGGATACCAGCGGTCTTTGTGGGCATCTTGTTGTCCAAGGCAGCAGTGGCACCAGCGATGCCGCCAAATCCACCGAGGTTGGCGAAGGCGTTGTTGCCGAGGATATCCTGGGCGACGAGGGTGCGGCTGTCGAAGACCATGACGGTCTGGGTTTGGCGAGCCCCACGGTTGGCGACGACGGCAGATTGCGCGAAGATGTTCTGCTGGACTTGGTTGCCCCTGCCATCGTCGATAGCAACTTGAATCTCCTGTACGACGAGCGTGACGGTGGAGACGTCGCGGAACTGGTTCTGAAAGTTACTCTTGCGAAAGAGGTTGTTCAAGTCGTTGTTGAAACCGTTGTTGACTTGGTCGACGATGAGGACCTCCTGCACTTGCTGAACGACTGCTTGTTGGCGGCCGTTGTCGACAATCTGGAGGTTCTGCTGTTGGATTTGGATGACCTGCTGTTGCTGGTTGAAGTTGTTGAATCCGTCAATAAAGTTGAAGTCGCCATCGTTGCCGTTGAAGCCGTTGATAACAGAGTTAAAGCCGATCTGGCGCTTGGAAGAATCAGGAAGAGATCGAGGAGTGTTGATAGGCTTTGCAGCTGTGTTGGGTTAGTACGCTACATTGCATACTTAGGCTTTGAGCTTGTGGAGTGAACTTACCAGCGAGGCCGGCCGCAAGCACAATAGTAGCAATAGCCTTGATAGACATGTTGATGATAATGGTGAAGTGGATGAAGGTAATAGTCTTCCTGAAGCGAATCGATAGATTAAAAAAGGTTAAGATTAAACGTCACAGACGTATTAATGATTCAAAGAAAGTGGATTGGCAGACTGTCAAAGTCGCTAAAGAATTGAAATGGGATTAAGGAAGGTAGGAAGGAAGGACTAAAGACCGGAAGAGTGAGTGTGGGATGAGAAAGTAAACTATGTGCGACCCTCCATCAGCTTTTATCCAACGTCTCATCTGTATAACGACTCGTCGATGCCCAAGAAAAACGCCCATATGTCGGTACTTGCCCCCTGTATTGCCGTTAGATGTGACACATGTAGCGCGAACCTTGGGGACTTGTCACTTTGTTACCGGCGATGAACGCACCCGCATCTTGCCAAGAACAAGATGTGCAACTAACACTTTGCCAAGATTTGCTTGACGGTTTTGCCTTGCAGACTGAGGCCTATTGTATGAGCCTCAGGATAGCGGAGCCGTAGTATCCGATCGGCAGCCAAGGTATAGCACTCATTTGGGGTGGCTGTGTTATGCCTTAGCGAACCCTCAGGCAGTATTTTCGGAAATTTATGCAGGCCGAACACAGGTAGAAGTCGATGTTCTTTGAGACAGTGCTGAATGCGGAGGCGGATGTATGAATGTAGATCGCTTACGCGATCCTTTGTGTACCACTTCTGCAGGACAGAGACACAACATGCGAACCTCTGTATATTGAGATCGTGTCTTAGCATTGGTGTCTCTTCAGTGGATGCTTCCGAGTCGTAATCACCATGTTAATGTCTTCCGTAATGCCATGGCGACCATCAGTCTACCCATCACCACACCACTAGCCATGTATGCATTCCTGGAACGCAGACAGCAGCTCCCTCTTAATTCGTGATTACTATACTGATCCTAGCAGATGGAGTTGGTCGAAAGGTGATGTTCATGATATTAAGGTGGTGTTGAGGACGAAGCGAGACGCGGCTGAAACCCCGCAGGTTGTGGAACCGAACTTTGATGAACCACCCAAGTTACAGATCTCCGCAGTTATGTTATACGTCCATGCGTTAAGTCTATGCTTTTGGATTCGGATGCCATGTGTTCCTGAGGCACTCGCATAATGGTGTAGATAGATCATTCGAGTTTAATCTTGGTTTTTAGTCCAGTCTATATTTATCAAGTACCCCAAATTATGAGCAGAAAGTTGGCCAGAAATGAGGTTGAATCGAAAATTGCTCAATGTGATTTGACGTGGATATCTACACATACTCCTGAAACCCTATCGGGTGCTGACGCTTTGTCTAAAAAGGACAAATCGAGAAGTCCCTAATTGCAAAGCACCTTGTTTCCGGAACGCCTGGAAATGCCTATGGCAGCCATGGCCCAAATGATATGAAGAATTGACGCCGGCCGTTGGCGTTAACCCGTAGCCTCTGTAATACAAGCTGGGTATCCTATACTCAAAGAGATCGAGTATTGCTCTCACAGGAAACACGAAGCACCCTACTCGTCATCTGAGTCGGTGTCGGTATCTGTTTCGCTCTCAGACTCAACGTCACCTTCGGTGTCACTTCCGCTGGAATCGTCATTTGCCTGTCTCCGCTTCTTTGGTGGAGCGCCAGTCTTCATTTGGTGCATTTGACCTGCCAGCGAATCTGCAGACATGTTAGCCGTACTGATCATGGGTATGACTCAAATCAGTGAAACTTACCTTCTTCTGGCTCGCTAATCTCATCTTCCTCTTCTACCTCTTCGGCTTTACTGGCGTCCTCGACGACAAGGGTAACCTCCATCTTGGTATCCATGCCGACGTAGCTATCACAAATCATGTGCATGACGAAAGTATAGCTACCAGCTTGTGGTGGTGCGCCAAATTGCATCTTCAGGGTCTGTACGTTGTAGGTGGGGTTACCGCTCTCATCAAGAATAGGCTTGTCGAAGGTTGAGAAGGTGAAGGGTGGTACCGCGATACGCCCCTGCTTGCTGTCCGCAAGAAACACGTGCCACCTTGGCGCGTGGTCGCGGGCGTAATAGGGAGCGAATGCCAGAGGTGGCTGGATAGGTTTCTCTCCAGAACGATCATTCTTACGTCCGGTAATTGCCGCAACATCACCCTCGGCGGGATCAATATCTAGCAGGTCCTTCGGGTTTACATCGGGTACGTTAGTGGCTCCACATGGAATGAAACGACCTTTCAGCACGAACTGGACCAAGCTGCTGGGGGTAACGAAACGTTCTCCGACGACCTTGAAGAAGGCTTTCTCAAGATGGAACAGTGGAATCCTCGAAGCTACGGTCATAGCTGTGCTGTACTGATCTTGAGACAGAAGACCAGACTTGACAACACGGGCTTTGCGCTCATCATCGGGAATGTCCATGAATTCTTGGATAGTCAAGTGTGATCTTGCTTGCTCAGCCTCAGCCGCGCTAGCAACAGCAGGTGTGAAATGTGGCAGCTGTTCCAAAGGCGATGCACCCGGTCGTAAAGCTTGGATGAGATTTTGGGAAGTCCTGTATGCCGAGAGTACTGCTTTGGTGGTACCATATGCGAGTGCGATGGCGGTATAAGCTTCATTAAGTCGGAGTGCAATGGGCGCAACTTCGAACTTCTCGTCATTCAATGTCTCGTCATCAAGTTCGACACGACCAAGGTATGCCCACAACAAGGTCAGTACCTTGCGTCTTCGGCTGTCCTCCAGATCGTCTAGCTTTTGGCGGTCCTTCTTCGTAAGCGTTTGCGAGACGAGAGATCCGGAAGTCTCGGAAAGGACCTTTTGTTCGAGCTTCGAGAGACCGTTTTCCGCTTTGTGCCCAGTGAGAACTTCGTTGAACTCCTCTCCACTGCTCAACGCATGAATGACGCCCACCTCGCCTTGCTCGTTGTCGTAATCGCGGAAGACCTTGCCCGCGCTGGCGACAAGAACTTTATCTTTGGTCAGTCTCTGTGTTCCGTACCACCACTTTCCGACAGTGTAGGGCAGAATGACACCGAGCGCGAGCGCGTAGATGAGCAGAACGTATTTGCCAGCGCCGTCAGTGACGAGCCACTGAGGCAGCGCAATACCGATACTGAAACTCTGTTTGCCGTCAGGGTGGCCGTATTGAAGGAAGTTGTTGCGAATCTCCTCGTCGGTGAGAGCTTTGAACGCCTTTGTAACATCTACCCAGTGGTCGTTGATTGATTGTATTGTAATGTTTTTTGCGGGGTCCTCGCGAGCCTTGTCGGGATGCAGGCTAAGAGACAGTCGTCGATAATGCTTCTTGATGGCCTTCTCGTCCGCGTTCTGGTCTGCGAGTTAGCATCGTTGTCGAAAGTGCGCGTTGCGGGGAAACAGCCATCGTACCCTAGAAACACCCAGCACCTCGTAGGGATCCCATATGTCAGGCGTAGTCCGCGCGGTAACCAGTATGAGGTAGACCATAGCAGCATTAAGCGCCCATCCTCCCAACATGACAAGACCCCGCTTTATCCTCCGCTCGAGCCGCTTCTGCTTCTTGCGCTGTCCCTGGATGAGGTCGGCATGTTCGGGGGTGAAGTCGGACTCTATCCGCGCTCCAGTATTCTCGAGTTCTGATTGTGCATCAGTATAATGGTAAGCGGTAGTGGCGGGAAGCGCGCACCTTTGCTCGGCCTCAAGAAGGAAATTGTGGTCGGGACGGTGACGAGGGTCGTTACAGTGAGGATGAAGTAGGGGAAGAACTGGCCCTGCGACTTGTTAGCAGGACTTTAAACCTGGCGCGCACCCAAGATGTACCTGTTCATCGTAGTTGTAATCTGTCCCGGACATGTTGAACGTGTCCCTGTGGACGGGGCGAGGTATGCGAGAGAATGACTAAAAGTGATTGGGGATTGTTGTCGAAAAGGATTCCAGAGGAAATCAAGTAAAACTGGTTCTACGCAGGTGGCATTACAAAGAAGGTGGGGGCGTACGAAAGAAAGTCGTGGCTACTTATTGTAGTTGTTCCGACCACTGTGTTCTTTCCCGCACCACGACACATGGCCGCCGCGAGCAATCTTGGCCAAGCAGGGGTACCCATCACGTGCCAGTGAGCCCTTCCGCTTACGTCACCGCGAACCACAGAACAACAGCAGCATGCATGCAGTGGCCTATTGCCGCAATGCCATGCCCTCACTGAGATGAAAGGTAAGAAAGACCAATTGTTACGCTACATAGAGCAGGCGCAGATTTTGTGACTCAAAAGTGTCAATATCAGTCCATCTGGACAGGTGTATGCTATGCTAGGTACATGTGGCCTCTGCGCTCAATGCCCCGATTTCAATGCTTCATGGCAATCGTTCCCCGCAATACGCCTATACAACGCCCTAAACCCAGAAGGCTGCAGCGGATGCGGCCTAATGTTCTCGGGAATGACCCAAGTAGCCATGGTGATCCAAGATTCTCAGGGCATGTTATGCGGCAGCTTCTACTGATCCCGCTTGCTCTAAGCCATTTGTACCGTTAGGCGAAGGACTCTGCGTCGCTGCATCCAGAGGTGCGGCGTGGAGTGCAGGTTTCTCGACACCCTTCATCTTGCCGCTCCTCCTCTTTTCAATCGCGGCTTTGACCCAGTCTGCGACCTCTTGGTCTTCTACAGGTTCGATTGCCTCGGCGGGTCCCTTGTCACCAGCAGCTTCACCACCAGTAGCTTCGCTTGCTGCCTCGACTTCCTCCTCTTCCTCTTCGGTGATGGTGTCCGGCTTAGCAAGAGGTGCAAGCCATGCATGTTGGAGCAGCATGGCATATGTTGGCCGAAGGTTGGGGATTTTGTTCAAGCAGCCGCGTACAAAGTTTCGTGCCGCGTCGGAGTACCCTTCGGCAGGCAGATCCGGTGGCTCACCATCGACAATAGCCTAGGGATGATTAGTCGTTGACGCACAAAGCTGTTTGATAAACTTACACTGAGCTGACTGAAGATGTTGTTGTACGTCTCTGGCGGATACGGGTATCGCCCCAGAGCACACTCGATGATGGTCAGTCCCAAACTCCAAATATCGCTTTGTACACTGTATGTGCCACCTCCAGGGTTAGCGCCTGCCTGTGCAATTCCACCAGAAGATATCCTCTCTGGCGCCATGTAGCTTTGGCACCCAATGTTGGTCTTGGCAATACTGGCGACCAGGTTTCCACTGACACCGAAATCACAGATCTTGATTGCGCCCTTGGTGTTCATGAGAATGTTGGTAGGTTTCACATCTCGGTGAATGATGTTGTGCTCATCCTTCAGTGACTTCAGACCCATAGTCGTGGCCATGGTGATTTTGCGCAAGACACCCTCAGGCACACCATCGGCGTAGAGCTTGTCTATGGAGCCTCCGTCCATGAACTCCATGCAGATGTACACGGCGCCTTCTTGGAAGAAAGCGCCATAGAAGTCAACGATGAAGGGTGATATACAGCGGTGGAGGACGTCGAGTTCCATGATGATAGCAGCGAACTTCGAGTCATCCAGCTCCAGCCTCACTTCTTTCATTGCCATGACTATGCCGGTACCCGCAGCAGGTTTTGCACTGGTAGGGCTCGCTTCTTCGCCAAATTCCTTTCGCGACGGCGAACCTGGTGCAGCCTTGTTTCCTGCCAGACCCTGTCCTGGTTTCCTCATTCGGGGTCTGCTATGTCTGACCTTGTACACTGTGCCATAATTTCCCTTGCCGAGCTCGTCTAGTGTGTCGACTTCATCCAAGGAGATGTTGAAAGAGGAACCGCTAGCAAATTGCACGCCGTCCGAGTTGAGTATGGCTTTGCCGGCAAATTTTAGGCTGCCAGTCTTGGTATCGACGAATTGTGAAAATTTATCAAAATGGGTCTCTTGTTTCTTGGGCTCTGCACCTTCTTCAGCGGGCTTTTCGCCGTTCATCTGCGAGAGAGTCAACCCGGGCTTCTTCCTGCCAGCAGGAGGAGCGGCTCCACCAGCAGTTGGAGACGAGCCTGGTAAACCGCCTGGCAACGCGCCCTGGAATCTCATGCCGCGCTTTTCAGCGAGGGAGGGCTTGGGGCCACCTGCGCGACCAGGAACGGCAGGCGCGGACTGGAAGTTAGTCGTGGGTGGCCTGGTAGGCATTCGAAAGTTTCCGGGTAAGCCTCCAGGGTTACCGCCTGGAGACATGGGATTACGACTGTCGGGCGACGGACCAGGGCTTTGTGGTGCAGGCCCTCTCCCAGGCAAGCCCGTTGGTGGAGCGCCCTTCCGGCCGAGATGTACTGCCTGTATTCTTGCGAGAATGTCCTGGGAGACGTTCAGCCCGCTCCCTCTGCTGGAGATGGTAGGGGGATTCGAGGGGCGGGGATTCCTGGCGGCGTTGATGTTTCCCAATGGCGTTGAGGACGATGTCATGTTGGCGGTCGCGCCGGAGGTCGTGGATGCCGTTCGGGGAGGGGGACGCTCAGCGGACAGCAGGTCAGGCGAAGAGGCATTTTCGGTAGGACTCGAGGGCGCGGGGGAGGGTGAGGGACTGTCGAAGACGGTGTCGGAGTCGACTTCGGCGTCCGGGGTGGATGGATTGGAGGCCATGGCGAGAGAGTGGGAAAAGTCGCGGCCTGAGATGGGCGGGGTACTGGGACGAGGAAGGGGAGAGGGAGAGTGGAGGAGATAGTAATAAGAAGGCGTAGGTAGAGGACGAGTATCAGGAGCTGCGACTACACCGCGGAAGGAGATGTAGCGGCGATCTCAGCGGATCTGGTAGTATGGTGGAGGTGTGGTGGTTGTGGGCTACATGTAGCGTGCAAGTTGGAGCTGTGACGTGATGCTGCAGAGACGAGTAATAGCGCGCGTCTGCAATCTTGAATGATTTCACAACAATCGACCAGGCCGCACCGCAACCATAGCGCAGACGTGCAGTACAGTGTAGAGACAGATGGCAGCAAGGGGTCTGTAGGGGACTGAGCAGTTCCTGCTTTGCCCATGTACGCTGCACCGGCAAGCCTGCTTTCCAGCGTCGGAATGCGCAAGTGAGCATGGACTGGAAATCTGGATCCGGCCAAGCAGCACCTGCACACGCCGAACCGAGACACGACAGCAGGCTTGGGGGAACAGAATCAGTATGCGGTAATGACCGAGCCATGGGGAACCTAGTGGCCGCCCCGCCTATTGATGTGCGTTGCCCATCAGTCAAGACAGCATTTGCAATGGCCGATGTGGCCGCCAATGCTCGATGTCTCCATGGGCTCCATGTGGCGCAGGGACACGACACGACACGACACGACAGGCTGGAAGGCTCCGCCAGGGCGATGAGTACCACCATCTAGGCGCTGGAGGGGACGATATGGAAATCTTTCCATCGTCCAACCATCGAACCATCTGCAGCCTGGCAGCTGTATTTGCTTCTTCTTCCTCTTCTTCGTCTCGCCCCCTCCGATCCAGACCGGTTCGCTGCATCCCCTATCAAAGTTCCTGCAGGGCCCGCGGCTTAACCTGCCTTTCCGCTATACCTGGCGCGGGCTGTGACGTCGATCTCCGCCTATAGCGCGTCCTCAGCCAAGACGCCTTGCGCTTCAAGATAACTCGAGTGTTTCCATCTCGGTCGCGCCTTTGCGCTTTCCCAACAACACAACTGGCATCTAATATGCCTTTCTTCTCGGCTCCCCAGGCCTTTCGCCTGCGCAGCCTCCCAACTTCGTCTCCGGAATTCGTCGCCATGGCCTCCAACTCCTACGAGTACGGCAACAATGGCCTATTCACAGTCTTCAAGAGCGGCAAGCACAGCTCGCATCCCGATTTTGCCAACCTCACCCTTCTCGTCTTCGAGGCCGTCATGGAAGTCGTTTGCGTGAGCGCGCCCGGCTACATTGTTGCGCGAATGGGTCAATTCGATGCAGAGAGCCAGAAGTTTCTCGCCAACCTCAACACGCAGCTGTTTACACCCTGCCTTAGTACGTGCAACGCCTCGGACTAAGAGCGCCAACCTCAGCTAACCTCGAGCCAGTTTTTACCAAGCTCGCATCACAATTGACAGCGGAGAAGCTGGCTGATCTTGCTGTCATTCCTGTAATCTTTGTCGTACAAACACTCATCTCCTACATCGCCGCACTTCTCGTGTCGCGGATATGCAGGTTCAACAAGAGGGCGTCCAACTTTGTTGTTGCCATGGCGGTATGTCTCTTTTCCTTGTCCAGGCAAGCGGCACAAGCTGACATTACTAGGTATTCGGAAACTCAAACTCGCTTCCAATCTCTCTCGTTATCTCGCTCTCCAAAACACTGTCCGGTCTACATTGGGACAAGGTCCCTGGCGATAACGACAACGACGTTGGCGCGCGTGGTATCCTCTACCTCCTTATCTTCCAACAACTTGGTCAGCTCGTGCGATGGACATGGGGCTTCAATGTGCTTCTGGCACCTGCCAGTGCGTACAAAGACGATGATGGTGGCAAGAACAGCGCCATTGAAAACGGAGAGTACACAGACGACGAGGCGCAGCGTCTTCTCGATGACTCGCACTCCGACTACGAATCTGGCAATGTTACCAGCTACGCTACTTCTGCAGACTCAGACGAGTCCGACTCAGACTCTCTGTTCAATCGTGAAGAGGCCCAAGCCACCACCGATTTCATCACTCCCACCAATGGTAACGCTACTATTCCTGGAGCCGGCGATATGAGCGGACACAGTAATGGCAATGGTCTTGCAAACGGACACCTCAATGGTGTTCTCGAGGCTCACAAGAAGAAGCAAAATGTCCCCAAAGGCATCAAAGGCATGCCAAAGCGAGCTGGCATGGCACTTAAGCGCTCTGCAAGTACCATTTCTGTCTCCACCACACGCGCTGGAAACCGAGTTTTCCAGGCCCTACCTACATGGCTACAGCGACCGCTGGCTAAGATTGGCTCTGTCTTGTCAAGGTTCTTCAAGGGCGTATGGGACTTCATGAACCCTCCTCTATGGGCCATGTTGATTGCTATCCTCGTCGCCTCTATTCCTCCCCTGCAACATCTCTTCTTCGATCCAGGTACATTTGTCAGCAACTCCGTCACGCGCGCTGTCAACCAAAGTGGACAAGTCGCCGTTCCACTCATCTTGGTTGTTTTGGGTGCCAACCTTGCTCGTAACACATTACCCAAGGAAGACCAGCACTCGATGGAAGACCCGAGCGTGGAGAAGAAGCTTGTGATTGCCTCACTTGTTAGTCGCATGCTTATCCCGACGCTTCTCATGGCACCCATGCTAGCCATGACCGCCAAATACGTTCCTGTTAGCATTCTTGACGACCCCATCTTCATCATCGTCTGTTTCTTGCTCAGTGGTGCACCAAGTGCGCTGCAGTTGGCACAAATCTGCCAAATCAACAACGTGTACATGGGTGCCATGTCAAGGATTCTGTTTCAGAGTTATGTTGTTTGGATCTTGCCATCGACTCTATTGTTGGTCATGCTTGCACTGGAAACGGTGGAGTGGGCCAAATGAGTATCCTTTTGAAAGAGACCACGCACAGCATGCTATCTGTCACAGACATATAATCAGTTTCCAAGCGAGGCGTTATGGTATTTTGTATGGGTCGTTTTCTTGTTGTATCGGGGCTATTAGAATACCAGGGCTGGGGGACTGCATCGAAACCAGCCTGTACATACAATGTAGTACTCAGAAGGTATATTTGGTACTTTCCCATGTGCTGATAGGCCATGTGCACATGGTTTGCCACGTTACGCTCGCACACTCCACATTCAGGTTGGGTGGCAGGTTTCTGGTTTCTGTCTACTTGAACCCTGACGTACGTTGCCAAGGCTGCGAATACTGGAACGAGGCCGATAGCTGCCCAATTGATAGGCAGGAAGACCGTCAACACACCAGCTTGCCGTCTGATCCAGTTATGATGCTTTGCCTCTGAATTGTTTACATAACTCAAGATCCGAATATAGGAAATCTGTATATTTTCTCTCTCCCTCTCTCCCTCTCTCTCTCTCTCTTCTTACCAGTCTTCGCCCTCACAAGTTATCCTGACCGCCAATCAGCTTGGCACGTGGACCCTGATCTCGCGTGTACTTTGGCGTTCCTGCCGCACTAGGTATCGATAACACCACCTGCCCACCAAACAACCGACCTTCCTACCTACCGACGTGGGCACGCCTGTTACCAGGTCTCATTACCGTCCGGAGCCGCCAACCGAGCTCTGCTCTACCACGAGGTCCATCTCGCTTACATTATTCCCGCGCACCTCACTGCGAGCCCCGTGCAACTGCCATGACGACTTCCTCCAATGAGCAGTCGCAGCCCAGCGACTCTCACCCAAGCGACTCATTCGCCCTCCCGCAAAACACTACGTTGGCCGATGGCACCTCGCCGCGCTCTACAAAAGGTCAGTCCATGATTCCGCTGTCGTGTGTCGGCTCGCAAACTCTCGCAATCGGTTCCACGCTACCTTCCGGGATTTCTATTCAAATGTCAACGTAGCTGTAGCAATGTGACTATTCAGTGATTGACAATAATTCCTGCTTGGCCGTCGAGTTGACTCTCGACGTCTGGCCAACTTCTGCAGCCATCATGAAGCTTGTGCGCTTCATCTGACAATATGCCCGAGCGCAGCGCTCGAAAGCAGTGAACCCATTATCTGACTGACTTGCTATCATGTCGCTTGCGCATGGGTTACCAAAACACCTGCTGACCATGTGCCCATAGTTGTGTCTTTTCCCGATGATAGCACCATTTCCCCCTTGATGATTGGCAAGAACAAGGAGCTTGACCAGAAGGATTACCTCGATCTCGACAGGCCTACAAGAAGTTACCCCGCAAGCATCAGCAAGAAGAAACTATCTGGACGGCCCTCAGTCGAGCGACTGGGATCAACCAAGGTAGCGCCAAGTGAGGGAAATCCATCCTTATCTTCCTTGCTCTCCAACAGCTCAACAGACGCTCCCTCTGACGGACAGCATCCGCACGAGAATCTATTGAAGCAAGTGGGCACATGGCTCAAGCATGAACGAAGCAGACGTCATGCACGCAGGGCAAGGCGCAAAGCTGCTAAGGAGGGCGCTGCTCAAGAATCGACAAAGGCTGTTCCTGATGAGACGATTGATGAGCCTCATGCTCTAGCTAGAAGCAGCTCCGAATCGTCTCACGGCGAGGACTCCCTCGACCAACTGGCGCAAATCCTTGAAAAGACCCTATCCATGAAGCCGGCCGACGCTAAGAGGAGGATGCAACACTTCCGCAGATCATCAACAGGCTTGAAGCGACACTCCGCCATCTCTCTAGACACGGATTACTTTGAATCCGTAGACCAGCTAGTCCCGAGTTGCGAGGCTATTCTAGACAACTCGAAGACTATGGCCTACAACGTAGATGAGTCAGACAGCGAGTCCGCCCCTCACGTATCTGAGAAAGAAGCACGCAAAGAGAGGGAGGCATGGACCAAGTTCCGGGCCGAAATCCTTCGTCTAGCTCATACACTCAAGCTCAAAGGCTGGCGGAAGGTGTCTATGGAACAGAGCAACGAGATTGATGTACAGAGGCTGAGCGGTGCCTTGACAAATGCTGTTTACGTTGTCTCGCCTCCCAAGAATCTACCGCTTCAAGAGCAGGGCGACGACGGCCAGCCGAAGCCCAAGAATCCTCCTCCGTAAGTCCTTTTCAACGTAGGCAAGCTGATACTAACACGTTTCAGCAAACTTTTGCTTCGTATCTACGGCCCACAGGTAGAACATCTGATCGACCGAGAGTCTGAATTGCAGATTCTAACACGCCTTGCTCGAAAGCGAATTGGTCCACGTCTACTCGGCACCTTCACCAATGGACGCTTCGAGGAATTTCTTCATGCAAAGCCGTTGACCGCGAAGGAGCTGCGCAATGCAGAGACGTCCAAGCAAATTGCTAAGCGTATGCGAGAGCTTCATGAAGGCATCGATCTCTTGAAAGAAGAGCGAGAGGCCGGTCCATTCGTCTGGCAAAACTGGGACAAGTGGGTTGATCGCTGTGAGCAAATTGTCACCTGGCTCGATCAACAGGTTCGAGAGAGCAACCAAGACTCTGCACAAGCTCCTGGTGACAGATGGAAGAAGCGGGGATACGTGTGCGGTATGGAGTGGCCAGCGTTCAGGCAGGTGGTTGAGAAGTATCGAAGATGGTTAGAGGAACAGTATGGTGGCGCAGACAAGATCAACGAGCGGATGATATTCGCTCATAACGACGTAAGTCGGACTTCTCGTCATATCATCCACGAGCTAACTCTGCGTAGACCCAGTATGGTAACATTCTACGTATGGTGCCGGAAGGCGAGTCGCCTTTACTGCTTCCAGCAAACCAGCACAAGCAGCTCGTGGTCATCGATTTCGAGTACGCTAACGCAAACCTGCCCGGTTTGGAATTTGCCAACCACTTTGTAAGCATATTCTTCCAGACAATTCTATTGTTCCGCAACTATCTCAGTCGTCATTCTATGTGTGTACGAGCTGACAACGAAGCAGACTGAATGGACGTACAACTACCATGACGCGGAGATTCCGTGGCGTTGCAACACCAAGTACTATCCGACACTTGAAGAGCAACACCGCTTTATCCGGGCGTACCTGATGCATAATCCCTCGTACAAAGCTGCTGGAGGCTATACTTCTAACCCTGCCACCCCGCACCTGGGTCCTCTTCCATCCTCTGGCAGCACCACCGCACTGGCAGCCACTGCCGCCCCTAGCAATATCTCTGCATTCATGCTGGACTCACGTGCTCCACCAGGCGAGAAGTATCAAGAGCAGGAGGCGCAAGCCGAGCGTCAGATTGAAGAAGAGACTCGCCGCTTACTAGCTGAAACCAAGCTCTGGCGTTTGGCCAACTCCGCTATGTGGGTAGCATGGGGCATCGTCCAAGCTCATGTTCCAGGCCTTCCCGACTTCGATGCCGAGGACAAGAACGCGAACGCTAACCCTAGTAAAGAAGCGGCAGAGTTAGACAGTGCAACAGCAGAGATTAGGGCTGAGGCTGAGGCTGGAGAGAAGGGGGCTGGGATCGTGAGTGAAAGGATGGCGGAACAGACACAAGAGAACAAAACACAAGCGGAGCAAGATGCTGACCTTTTCAAACCGCAGGATGAGGAAGAGTTCGACTACTTGGCCTATGCTAACGACCGCGCAATGTTCTTGTGGGGTGACGCCATTCGCATGGGCATAGTGAAGGCAGAGGAGGTGCCCGAGGAGTTGCGGAAGAGAGTCAAACTAGTGGAATATTAAAGGGTAGATGGAAGAGCGATATCATGATCGAAAAGCATTGAGAGCGACCATATCCGCGTTGTCTTGGAATAAGGGGATGAATCAGTCGAGCGGAGAAAGTGCCCTACGACTTCAAATCAGAATGTGCAGCACAGGCGGGCACATCTCGGAACTCAGCTTGAGATTTGTAGTTTCTTGTTCGACTGGACATGGCCTAGACTACTCCAATGCACGAAGAAGATTTAAAAAAAAAGCGATATGGCAAGCTTGGCATCTGACGTATGGCTAATCATCATGCAAAAAAACAATGGTCATTTGAGCGTAACACTGACTCACGGATTTGCTTACCATGGAATCCACTGAGACCATAATAGAACCCAACGCCCGAAAGGATAACCTCGTATGAATCACATCGTACAATCGTGCCTGTTGCCGTCGCAATAAGATAAACGAGTTCAGCTTGTATCCATGGCCTCACCATGGTCTCCATTCTCTCCTACCTTGCCTCTTCTGTTGAAACCGTCAACCAACCCCTCCAATCCCCTGACTTCCTCGGCTCCCACCCTACTTCCACCCTCCCAGACGCCTTCGACACCATCCCTTGTATCTACACCCCGTCTCTCTAATATCCTCTTACTTTGACTCTCAACGTACACCTTGCGTTCACGACTCAATTCCTCTTTATCCTTGGATTGTGATAGGGAGTCTGTAGTATGAGGCGATGAAGTGGTGTTGCTAGGTAGAGCGGTATTGCTGAGATGGGGCTTTAGGGAGGCAAGGAGTTGGCGGAGATAGGGGAGTTGGGAGGTTGTAAATGTGGTGTGGGTAGTTAAAGGAGTGGGCTTCTTATCGTTGTTCTTATTCTCCCCGACAGAGGCGGTGTTGCTATTGGACTGTTGTGGTAGGGCTTGTATACCTAGGGATTGAGCTGCTGATGTGTGTGTTAGGAACGCGAATGATGCGCTTCCGTCGCTCTGTTGGTTCATTTCTAATGGCGCTCTCGACAATGTCGTAGATTTTCTTTGTTCGCGCTTAGATGCGCCAGATGGTTGGAGTAGGGCTCTTAGCCGCGCTATTTGTGCCTCGTTGCGTGTCTTCTCTGCAACCAGCGCAGCGTTCAACTTTTGGGTTTCGATGAGTTTACGGCGAAGGGTGTAGAGGGCTTCTGGAGTGAGTTTAGAATCTTTGGGCGGGGGTTCGAGATTCTGCTCTTCTTGTCAGTACTCTTCCAAGCCTCCACTCTTCGCGCTTCGAAGTGATAGAATCGCCGTCAGCATACATACCTCATAATGCCCTAATCTGACCCACTCTCCCAAGCCTTCGTCCCCGCCCTTCCCCCTCCCTAGCGCAAAAACGTTTCTCAGTGTCCAAATTTCCAGTTTGTCGAAATTCTTGTCCACAGCATTCTCCATGAGCGTCTCGAGCTTCAATACGCCCTCTTCAATCTCCAGCCTAGCCTCGGGAAACAGATCGTTGCCATGTTCATCTTTGTCGGGCGTACGTCCTTGCGAGGCGTATAGGTCGGCGAAGCCGAGTAAGGAGGGGTCAGCGGAGGAGAGACCGGTTTCGAACGAGTCGGTGCAGCGGTATAGGACTTCGTTTACGGCGTTGATGATGTCGTCGATGAGAGACTACGATGCTCAAGCGTTAGATTTGAAGCGACTCTTGAATGCTCAGCAGGACGTCGAGTAGCCTTGTCTCGAGTGCAAGACAGATGCATCCACTCAACTTGGGCGTATGGCGAGTACCTGCACCTGCAACACTCTGCATTGCTCCACTGTCACTCAGAAACTATACATACTATAGGAGGCCAAGTAAAGTGCTCGGTAAGGAGCATGTTCTCCTGTTGCTTTGCGCTCGCCATATCGTCTGTCCTCGTGGTGTGGTTGCTGTTGTCGCAATGCTCAACTCGATGTTTGCGACGCGCCGAGGGGACGTGTTTACAGCGGGCCGGCTTGTTACTGGACAGAAGGCAAGGGTTCCAGGCACGCGCTAGTGGCTTCGCCAATCCTACCTATTTGAGATTCCTTGCAGTGAATGCATGTGGAGGCAGTGGGGGAGAAAGAGTATTGGCACTCTCCGCGGAACAGTACAGTCTCTTACTGTTTGCTGATGTTTGAGTACCTAGCCTCGTCCATGGGGCGCTGTCAGTGCCGATGCTGCAAGTTCACCACTATATCACTGGTTTGAAGTCCACAACAAGGCGAACATGCAATCTGAAATGGATTATAATCCTTCACATTGTGTACGGCCTATTTAGCCGCCACGCTACTAAATACAGTGTCCCCAAGCACATATGCTTGGAATCCTAAATTATACAATGCTACCTAGCTGTACAGTAAGACTCTGGTGGTCAATACTCAAAGCTGGTGCTGCTTTCCATGAAGATAGATCATAACGTCCAAAACCACCTTCAGTACAGCTAATCCCCTGCCATCCACCCAAAGCTGCACATGCAGAGAATGGTTAACGTACAGTCTCTTCCATCGCCTGCCAAATTGCTCGAGGCAAGAATACTTTTCCGCGGTCGCTGTAGGGCAGAGAGAAGACAAGAATGATTGGTAATCCAGTATAACACTGCCACGCAAATAACGCCATCAAGTCCAGAGTGAGACCTAGAGTGACCCTTCTCCCCATGCGTCATGTCGCTGTCGTAAATGCAGTAGATGTGAAGCAAAAGACAATACCACCACCACCATTATCGTACCCGTAACCCACGCGGCGGAGCTAGGTATCTATACAAGACGTCCTTCATGGACAAAATCAAGTTGCACATCGCTCAGTACGCTCGTTGAGTTTGTTCGCGGAACCGGCGCTCTTCTTCCGCTCGACGGGCCTTCTTTTCCCGCTCCAATCGGATCTTGTGTGCTTCGGTCCCGTCGTCCATGAGTGACTCCTTGAACCAAGGATGTTGTAATGCCTCCTTGGCTGTTATTCGCTTCTTGGGATCGTACACGAATATTCGCCGCAGTAGGTCAAGAAATTGACGGTTGAAATCGGTGTGTGCTGGTATTGTTTCCTGACAAAGTTAGACGGCAATCAAGCAACATGAAGTAATCAAACGTACAGGAAGCTTCTTCATCGCCTTGACATATTTCTTGGATGCCTTGTTGGTGTCCGCGTTGGGATAGTCTAGCTTGTAGTTCTTGAAGTATCTTGCAGCACTGAACCTGTTAGCGATGTTGTATACATGATTACGGGAGCACTTACGAGCTGGACGAGTTGCGTGATGAGCCGCGGTCTTGCTTGTAGACCGCTCGCACAATATCTCGATCAATCTTGCCACTGCAGACGGCCTCCATCATTGCGAGATGTTCGAGGTTGTCGTGAGTCTGGAACAAGGCGTCGCCAGTGAAGAACTCGACAAGAATGCATCCTATACTCCAAATATCGCAAGGGAAACTCCAACCAAGGTTCAGGATAATCTCTGGTGCTCGGTAGTGACGAGTCGATACTACCGAGGAGTGGTACTCGTCGTTGAATGTCGCTGATCCAAAGTCGATAAGGCGGATCTCGGGGTCAAGGAGAACCTTGCGATGCCGCGCTGTTCGGTTGACTGTTGTTGACGATGACGGTACAGTTCTATTGTATGTAAAAGTCTGGTAATTGTTGTTCACAAGCAAGATGTTTTCCGGCTTCAAATCGGTATGGATGAGATTGAGGTCGTGGAGGAAGGCAACACTCGTGAAGAGCTGCTTCGCAAATTTCTGGATGTGGGAGCTGGGGAACGGGACAAAGCCATTGGACTTGAGGAAATCAAAGACACTTTGTCCGTAGAGGTCAGTGACAATGCAAATGTGGTTCCGGAAGTCGAAGCAATCACGGAGATGGATACACCGGTTGATGTTGTGCTTGTCGTTGGATGCCAGGGTTGAGAGTACCCTCAGCTCAATGCGACTGGCATCTCGGTATTTGGGCACAGACCGGATGACCTTGATGGCACAGTTTGTTCCCTTCCGTCTGTCGTAGGCTTGAACGACTTTGCCAAAGGTGCCTTGGCCGAGCAGTTTTGTGATTTGGTCTGATGTCAGGTGTTAGCATGCTTCTTCAGTGTAGGTTGTGCTGGTCACGTACACCGCTCTGTGAGGTCAGCCTCTGGCACTACGATGTAGTGGCCGTCTTCATCGTCGACCTTTTGGTCCTTTGTGTAGGATTTCTGCGACACGTCAGTATGGAGCGGTTGAGGGCAAGTCAAATTTCTTACGTCTTGGACGACCTGGACATAGACATCCTTGGCCTTGATGACCGGGTTGGGGGGTGGCTGGTACAGGCTGAAGGGGTCGTCGTTGTCCAGCTCCCGTCTCTTGGCTTGTTTTGCTTCGTCCTGTACCACGGCACGCGTGCGCTTGCGCTTCTGGCCTGCTGCACTGTTTTCGAGAGGCGAGATGTGATGGCCATTGCTGACCTGTGAGCCCAGCGAGGTAGGCGCAGTGGTGTTGAGAGCGGAGGTGGTCCTGTCGGTGGACAGGGAATGGTTAGGCGAGTCGTAGTAGGGTGTCTGGGTGGTGGAGTAGGACGTGTGCTGGTTGTAGACGGGGTCGTATGCCGTAGACGCGGTCGTCTTGCGCTTCTTGTCGGTATGGCGCGCAGCTGGGTTCGTGGCAATGCCCCGTGAGGAAGGCGGTTGCTGGCGCGGTGGAGGTAGCTGGGCGTCGTCATCGTCGTCGTCGTCAATGACAATGACCTCTTTGGGGATGCCGTTCCTGTAGAAGTCGGCCCAGTCGGGATTCCGCCGCCGCTGGGCCGAGCCCGGGTCGTTGGCGGCCATGTCGATGGGCGAGGCCTGTGTGATGGGCGGCAGCTGAGGCGGGTGTCTGGTGTGGGCAGTCGCGTTTCGGCGAAGGTCTGAACTCGAGGAAGCGCTAGCGTAGCCGTTGTAGAGCGAGTTGCCTATCCGCGCAGAGCCGTTGGCAATCTGGGCATTGGACATGCTGGGCTGGTATGTCTGGTGGTGAGAATAAAACTGGTGATGGGGCGGGAGTGTGGCCGTGGCGGTCGAGGGCGTCGACATGGCTGGCTTGTGTCTGGCGGTGCGAGAGCCGACGTGGTGACGCTACTTCTCTGCTGCGCAGACGAGCCGACCAGACACGCCGCTGGGGCGTGCAAACAGCGCGATGGGGCGCCTTCTTCTGGGGAGCGTCGTTGCTATCGACGCACCGTCGCTGCTTTGTGTGTGCTGGGACGAGGGCTGAGGGCTGGCTTGCGGTAGAGACGTTATCGCACGCCGTGGCCAGTCGACGATGGGGCTGCCCAAGGTGCTTGGTGCCGCGGCTGGATGCAGGGCCGGGGGGCGGGCTATAGCAGGCGTGAGGGCGATGAGGGTGCACGCTGGGAAGAATGGCGGGCGTCGAACATGCCAGAGACGTGTGAAAGCGTCGTGGTCGCCGGGTCGAGGCAGGCGAGTTGAGATCACACTTGTTGCGGAGTCTGTGGTGAGAAGCCGGGGCCTGTGCGGTCCACATGGAGCGTCATTCGTTCAATCTTCTCGCGGCACGCCAGTCGACCGTCTCTCTTTCGCGTCTCGCGCCCAACTTCAAACTCGACCTTACTAACTGGCCCTACTACACTCGACTACACCGTGCCAGCCTCCGTGCCCGGCTCTATTTCACGGCCATCGCCCTCACCTCCAACGCTGCAACAGGCCAAGCCATGTGTCTGCGCTGCGCCTTTGGCCGTAGCTGGTCGCTTGTGCAAAAACGCCCTGACCACCACTTTGTCGCAGACTGATGACAGTGAAACTGCTGCACGTGAAGACCGTCCATGAAAGAAACCACCTCTGTAACACAAATCTATACCATGTGCGCTTGTCCAAGCATCGGAGCCCTTTCCACCTCGGGGCCTTGGGTGACCGCTACAAAGTGAAGCAACGACTATGGTCACGAGAAGACAGTGATCTGCGTCTAGTGTCATCTGGTTACTGTGGTAGTCGAGCAACCACCATCCTCCGTGACGAGCGCTCCCTCAATTCACAATACCATGGCAACCTGTCCCTAGATACTTGACCACCAACGTCTACTCAACCCAGCCTTCACCCAAATTCAGCCGTCGCTGCATTCCGACCGCACCTTCGTGGTTCGCCAACCTTGGAAGCTGCGAGGCGCGGTCCCTTCCGCACGTGGAGCGACACAACGTTGCCGCTCATCACTTGCTGCTGCTTTTCCTGGCTATGACGCAACTATACATATTTCCAACCGTCTTATCCTTCAGGTACGCGCCACACACGCCCATGTGGAATCCTTCTGCTGTTGCTGCCATCCGTCTCGGTTTGCTGTTGTCCATCTCACCCAGCCTGGGCTGATGAAAGGTTTGCTGCACTCCGCCTCACTACTAACGTCATAGCCTCAGCATCTCCACATCTATACCACACTCGGTAGTCGGTAGCAATATATCATATAGGCAATTGACTGCAGACTACTCATTAAAGTCCTAGCTCCGCGCTCCTACGAGGACAGATTAGCCTTTGGTTAGCCGCCAAGGCTGAGTCGCTGCATGGTCTGTAGTCGTGCGCGGCACGGATCTATGTTAGCAGGCGCTTTCAGCTCGGTCTGGCCCATATGTGGGCAATGTGCCCAATGGCCACCTGCTAGTATTATGCTCGCTTGCACCCCACGCCGCTCTCTCTTGACTGCAAAGCAGATCGAATTTCTTCTGTGTATTGCACGATTGCAGTAGTGCCACAAACGGTACTTCCTGCACGACGCCGATGCCAGGTAATGAGAGCTAACAACCAAGTCAATGACACGACATTGGTACTGCACACTGCTCCATTATACAGAAGTGTTGAACTACCATTGCCCATCACATAGTTGGTGTTGAGCACCGTCCGTGGTGAACAACGTGGCATGATCCCATGTGAATGATTTCAAAGAGCCTCGAGTAAAGACATGTTTCATACAGCTTTTCTGATATAACCGACAGCTTCCGCCCATGCGGGTGTCGTCTTTCGTCCAAGGCCATGAATCCCTCCTCAGTGCGATAATATGTTCAAACAGCCGCTCCCATGCATTTTTCCTGATAATGGTGCTCGCCCTCTTTTCGCAATGGAACCTCCAAAAAATCCGGTCCCAGACAATCATCACAAAGCCACCGCGCGCATGCTCGTCACAAAAGCCGCCCAGACAGTAACAATAAAAAGAAGTCCGTGAATCATGATTATTCTTGTCAAGTGAGACATGTTCGTCTGTCCAATGTTCTCGTTCGGCATGGGCGGAGTTGCCAAGGCGTTGGTGGTTACAACTTCGGGGCGATGCTGAGTTCCTCGAAGAAGTCAAAGACTGTCTTACTGACACGGTCGACGATAAATTCGACGTCAGTGTCGGTGATGTTGTATGCAGGGGCGATGATGACGTGATCTCCACGATTGCCGTCAACTGTACCGGATCCTGGATACATATAGACGTTATATCCATCTTTCAGCCCTGATGTAGTAGTCAGTCGGTGAATTACTCGCAAAAGTAGAACGAACATACCTAGCTCATGGACCCGCCAGGCCACTGCCACTTCAGGGTCAAATGGTGCCTTGGTCTTCTTATCTTGCACAAACTCGATCTGTCCTGGTTAGAAGCTGCGACATGTGTCAAGGTTGCTTCTCAAACTTACCCCTAGAAACAGACCTTTACCTCGGATGTCAAATACATTGGGGTGATCACTCAGACGAGTCATCAATTTCTTCATCAGCTTGTCCCCTTTGTCTCTAACATTCTCTAGGAGGTTGTCATCTCGAACGATTTGTTGCACTGCAAGACCAGCAGCGCATGCTGCGGGAAAGTTCTGGAAGGTATGACCGTGGGCGAAGGCAGCTTCTCCAAGAGCATCCGTTATCACTGGTCCCACGAGCATCGCGGATATGGCTGCGTAACCGCCTGCAAGTCCCTTGCCTACCAATTGGATGTCTGGAACGACATCCTCATCTTGCCAGGCATGCATATAGCCGGTGCGGCCCATGCCACTCATGACCTCATCCAGAATGAAGAGTACCCCGTACTTTTTGCATACGCTCTTCATGGCCGAAAGATATCCGGGTAATGCAGGAACGCATCCAAGTGCCTGCGTCGACATGTCAGAAACTGGTCATTTGAAAACATGGCGTCATCACAATGGTGCTACTTACCGCGCCAACTACAGGCTCCATAACGAAGCCGGCTACTGTCTCAGGGCCAAGGTCAAGTATCTTGCGCTCCAACTCGTCTTGAAGCCGCTTAACATACTGAGCTGTCGTTTCTCCCTTAATCATATCGCGACAAGGATTACAAGGCGATATGAACTGAGTCTTCTCCGGTAGAATAGGCTTGTACATGTCCTTGCGGCCCTTGTGCCCACTGCCCTCAAGAGCACCGAGCGTCGCCCCGTGATAGGATCGATCGCGGGCAATAAACCAACGGCGCTGGGGTTGCGGGTTGTCCTTCAGTTTGGAGTGATATTGGTAAGCTAGCTTTTGAGCTGCCTCATTAGCCTCAGAACCTGATGATTGTGAGCTTCAATTCGGCCATAGAAGTGTAGGCTATATTACCAGATCCATAGAAAACCACCTCAGTCATCTTATCGTCCGTTGATTCAAGAAGGAAATCTGCAAAATCCTCTGCAACTTCAGTTTGGAAGCTCATCGATGCGGCGTACCCGACACCAGTTTCTTCTTGCTGTCTGATAGCCTCATATACTCTTTGGTCCTTGTGACCGATATTCGATACAGCGGCACCCCCAGAAGCATCAAAAATCCTCCAGGCCTTCGTTTCGTCCGAGACTGACAGCCAATTTCCCTTGGCCTCTTCCAGTATTAGTGGAGGACCCCTCGCACTGCGTTTGAGTAAAGGACTGCGAAGACTGTTGCGGTTTCGACGGCTCCGGCGGTTTTGAGAAATGGTCAGTGCAGGGGCTTCATCCATGGCTGATAATGAGATGCTGCTCTCGGATGCTGGACTGGAAGTGCCGTTCTCATCAAATAGCAGCGCTGGTGCCATCGTTGCTATTCGTAGAATGAAGATAGGAGGTCAGAGGGAAAGGGAAGAAGAAATGCGTAGAGTAGGAGTTGAATAGTTGCACGCAAGTGTGAAAAGGGAAGTACGATGATAGAAGAAGAGGTCTCAACGGCTGAGGGGAAGAAAACCAGAAGAGCGAAACTGCAGGTGAATGACCGGTGCCTTTATAGTCGCTTGATAGTCGCGTAGGCTAACCACGAAGCGTATTGCGATCCGACCGGTGAGGCGTCTTCTTGGAACGGAACGTTTGCGGTGTAATCAGGCTCAGGGTCACTGAACCAGTCTTTAGACTCTCGGCAGGCCATCTTCAGCCCTAGATTTCGGGCCGGCCGGGGAGCCTAACTTTGAGACGACTAGAACATGAAAGCACTTGGGTCATACTTAGTTCTTAGGTTCACGAATCTGTACGCTGGATGCGGTGAGGAAATCTGAGCTTATTCATTCTTGTGGAGAGTTAACGGTCAATCGCTTACTCAATTAGCCAATCAGGACAAACCGTGGCTGTTTTACCGGATTTTGCTTGATATCGATGTGATAAAGGGACGGTAAGCCTGGTATGATAGGAAGATGCCATATGTAAGACCAGGGGCCGTGGTCGTCTTGATGTCAGGGCAAGAAACCACAAATGCCCCTACATAATCATCCTTGCGTATATTGCCCGTCATAGGAAAATCCAGGAGACAGGAACGGTGTTTGGCAGGGCCAACGCGGATCCTGCGTACATAATGCGTTCATGTCGTCAAATTACCAATCGAATCTCACTTCAGCAGGCTGCTGCACACGTGCATGTACCGACAAGGCCTTGCACTAGCGGCTCACGAACGGCTGCGACACCTGTATCATTGCCACATGGTGAGAGTGGAGATTCAAAGAGATGCCGGCGGTTTGTGGGATCGACAAGGTCCGCTACGGCCACATGCAACCCACTGCTAAGAAGATCGGATCGGGTTTTAACCGTAAATCTTGTGTAACCGAGCCTAGCGTGTGATATTCGAGTCTTGTCTAATATCCAGCGACGGCATTGAACACGAAGGAAGCCGCTTGTGTTCTACCGGAAGTTGAAAGACAGGGCACTGCGTGCTTGCCGTGGCGAGTCCCGGTGCATCCAAAGGGCCAAAGAGTCTGAAAGGGGAAGCTAGTGCTCCTTCCGATGCATGGCATTGATCTGACACGGTTTGCTATAATGCCTAGGCAGAGGTGAGTATGTAAATTAGAGTGGTTGTGAAGCGTGGCCGGACAAGGATATGCTCGGGGGAACGAGTCAATTTAGATAGCAGAGACTATCGTCACTGACAGTGGAGTAGCGACAGCTCAATGGACGGTTGAGGCGCCAGACACAGGCAGCGTAGTTACCACAAGCGATCAGCTGCAGATCGTGGCACTAGCGTGACAGCATGGGATGATGCAGCAGAAGGAAAGGAACAAAATGCGCGGACGCCAGGTCAGGTGTGGTGGTTGCGACTGGGTAAGACGCGCTTCCGGCAGAACGGGCTTGACGTGGTGGCGCGGCGTGATAACGGTCAGACCCCTGCGTGGAGCTGCACAAGCCGTTCGCTAGCCATGAGGACATCACCTGATGGTTCGGGGAGCGGCAATTTGCGGTGAAGCGGAAAAAGCGAGTTAGCCCAGCGTTGGGGAGGTGGTGCTAGACAGTCGTTGTGGTCAACTCGGGACGAGAGGCAGTCGGCCGGGCCGTAGTACAGCACAGGCAAGGAAAGCGCCGAAGCGCCGAAGCGGGTCGGCAGCGCTTGCCCTTTGCACAGCCAAGCCCCGCGTTTAGCTCCCCCCACATGCCTCCAGGCGTGCAGGCGGCCTCGAAGATATCACGATAATTCAACCACACCGGGAAAGGCGAGGTGAGTGGCGGGCGGGCGGGGCCAGGTGCGATGCGACGGCGAGCTGACTCCCCTGGGCAGGACCAACGGGCAGTCACGATGAATCCCCGTGTCGAAGAAGTCAGCGATTCGGACAGCGATCCGTCAGAGATGGGCATTGACGACGTGCCCGCTCTGATCAATGCCACCAACGTACCCAGCACCGGCACCTCGTCCATGCCGCCGCAGTTGCAGTCGCAGATGCTACAGCCGCAGTCGCCCGCCATCAAGACGTCGACGGACCGAGAAAAGTCCAAGCACTACCAGTGTCTATACCCCATATATTTTGACAAGTCACGCACACGCGCAGAAGGCCGTCGCGTGGGCAAGGAGCTTGCCGTAGACAGCCCTCTAGCACGAGAGATGGCCGATGCCGCAGCCGACCTGGGGCTCCGGACCGTCTTCGAGCCCGACAAGACTCACCCGAAAGACTGGGCCAACCCGGGTAGGGTGCGTGTCCTGCTCAAACACGAAGGCAAGCTCGTCGACGACGACGTCAAGAACAAGCACCACCTCTACATCCTCATCGCCCAGCACCTCAAAGCCCACCCAACACAGAAGAACACGCCTTTCAGGTTACCCATTGCAGGCCTACCTATGCCAAAGGAGATGCCCGAGCCAGCAGTACCAAAGGGATGGAAGATGAGCAAGATCCTCCCCCTGCACTCGCCTGCCCTGACAGGTGGCGGAGTCAGCGAAAACTTCATGCAAGACATGATGGCGGAGATGATGGGCGGTGACGGAGGCAGCGGGGCAAACAGCGGGACAGAATCCAAGAAGAAAATCAAGGACAAGAAGAAGAAGTGATGCGACTCTATGCATCCGCGCTGTCTACCTGTCGGCGCTTCCGTCGACTATATCCCGGCGTCAGTGGCCTGGCAACCGTCACATCAATCCGCGCCGCAACTATGCACCATCAAGGCTGTCGTAACATACGACCTGTTGCTGCCGCACACGCGCTTAGATACCACTCACGATAGGAGCAATAAACGTCTCTTGTCGCGAGACCACCATATCAACAACATCCACAATCATGAAACGATGCTGCCTTCCCCAAAATTGAGTCACTCATGTACATCACTAATGCCTGCGTAGTATACGGCCTCTTCGCTTCACTTACATCTCCTATGTGGAAACTATCGTTTCTCTTTGAGGCTCTGTTGCAAACTCCAAACAACCGTCATCATGTTATCCGAGCTGATTGGACACGTTATCGAGCTTCACACCGCTGCTTCGAGTGCTGCGCACCTGCCGTAGATGGACATCTCCTTGCATCACACAGTACCACTAGTTGCCTGCATCTCTCCGGCATCGAATACTCCGACCTGCATGCACTCCCGCTTGCAACGCCGTTTGGACCGCAAGGTACTGCATGATACCCTGCGTCCAAGTGCTTTTTGTTACATGCCATCGCCACTTCACTGTAATACCCGAAGGCACAGATGAATGTCAACAATACTACGTGAGACTTGTGCGTCATGTATGCATGCATGCAGCTTACTTCACGTGAGTGCTCAGCGACTTAAGCTGACCCCCACCACCAACTCGTTATGCAGGTTTTCAGCCTCCGTAGCCCTTGATAGCTCCGCGGGTCCATCATCATGTGCCCTCGGCAGAATTGATCCTGATACCCACGCGGTGATTATGAGCGGCAACGCCTCCTATTTGCTTGCTACTCCCATGATGCTGCTCATTTTGCGTACCGCGCGTAAGATCTCAGACTTGGAAATGTTGGGTCAGGGGGGTTATGTTGGTCTCCATGGGGTGAATGGTCGTAATTACCAAGTCCCAGTCCCGGCGCCACTGAATTGGCCCGGAACTACTCACGCGAAGGTGACCCTCGAACCCGATTCGATGCTTCGCTATGTATCCAATGAAGCTCAGTGAACGAAGTCATAACTACTATCTACAGCCGTGTTGTTGTGATTCACTGTCGCGTGTTCTCGGCCAACAGTTTCACCTTTGCTGGAGCTGCTTGCGTATTCATCGACAGATATGTCAAAACGATTGAGAAACATGAGCCAAGACTAGTATCTGTAGGAAACTCTCAGTTCATATTGTAAAGCCAGGTTGGCGAGCATTTGCTAACCGTATCATTCACGCACCTAACTGCCCCTGTCCGGGTGACATTACACATATTTGGGCACCGAAAAGGCCTGACCACTATAGGGTAGGGTTAATTTTCGGAACGTTATATCATCCATCAGTGAAAGTCCCTCACATTAGCCCGCTTCGATGCGTGCGGCGCCACCGATCGCCTGACTGTTGGGAAAAGTGTGTCACCATCATTGTCGCTTCGTAACTCGAGAAAGTATTCCGGTCAGCGTGATACAACGTAAACAGTTTGCGAATAACCTTCAGCGAAACTAGTGTCGTGAATGGTGCGGGTAAAATAGCCGCAGCCACTACCCAAGACCGACCAGTCTGACATCTGTAAAAACGGGAGCTGTTTTTTTATCATTACTCGCCACGCATACTGCAGAGCCAATCAGAGTCGACAAGGCCCTGAACGGCTATTGACTGAGAGATATGCGCTTCCGTCGGCCCGTCAAGTGATGTTAGGAAGAAGAAGCCGCTTACTAAGGAGTTACCGGGCCAAGCGGATTATGGAACTGCCGTAGCTCATTCAAAAAGGTAGTAACTTCTCCATTAGTCTAAAAGCATTGTTACCGCTCTGGCTAGATGGCACATGACGTGATACGAGAGTTCAGGCGCCCCATTACACCTTACTACTTGAGACACGGCAGCTCCTCCGCTACCACCAATCCCAAGACTCCCCACACTCATGTTCGATCTTGAGGAGGCCTTCTCTGGTGTCCTGGTGGGGCATGTAAGAAGAAATTATCATAGAATCGCTCGGCGACGCCGATGTCGAATAATTCCATTTGTGAAGAAATCACCCAATGGAGTCACCTACACGTTGGGTTCCATACTTCATCTGTCTTCAACAAAACGCTCCACATTCCACGGGGTATTGACAAGCTCCCTACACTGGCCTTCGATACCTGCTGAATTCGGCGCGTTAGGTCTAACGAAGTTTTGTCCAGGTATGAGCACCCAAGATTGTACAACAAAAGGACTCCAAGACTAACTTTGATCTACAAGACCACTCATGAAGTCATACTTGTCAGGCCGATCATATTTGTCCTGAACTTCGCCAGGACTGATTGCCTAGCTATAGCTTGCATGATGGTATCATTTAATTTGTTTTCAGGTTACATATCCAAGTGGACCGCACTGAACTGTCAAGCCTCGAGCCAAGAAGTGTGGGAATGATCAGTCCAGCAACATAGTTTGTCACAAGAAAATCTTGAGCACCTCTATCCCACTTTGAGGCTCATAGGATCTCATGCTCGTCATTGAAACTTGTGTTCTAGTAGGCGAGACCCAGCTTCGCACATTGTCCACGTATTCCCGCACGCACTTGCCTCTCACTGCCTTCATTGATTCTGGATGCAGATATGCGCAAATCACAACTGTGTTTCCGATACAGGATATCATGCTAACATTGTTACTGTATCGTGCAAGACAACTTCGGAGACTCATGACAATTTGAGACTCGCTATGACACAAAGAATGTGAGGAACATATTCCGATCCACACTACTCTGTGCGGAGAGCCTGTTTTTATCTCACAATATGCCGAAAGCAGCCTCTTACCTCGCGACATTAATGTGGGTGGCGCATCATTCGTGTAAGATTCGGGAATGCAAGACTCCACAAAACTCACATCGGTTGGCTTACACTATACGCTCGGCTCTGACATATTCGGAGATTTTGTATTAGGCCCACAGTGTATAGTTCAATATAGCAGCGGTCAAAAGTAACAATACTCCTTCGGAGACAATTGATTTACGGATTGTGCACCAGACCTCCGTTTCCGTGATGCTGAGTCCAGCGTAGGGTTGACTGTCACATGTCACGGTGTATACGCTAGGAATCCATTTGTGAAGAAGTGAAGAAGCAATAATATTTACTTGCATAAAAAAGACTAGGCTAGCGGACTATGCAAATGCCTAGACAGTTTCGCCGCGTTTCCGGCACCGATTATGGTATACCCTAATCATATCTCACACTACTGCATCGCCCTAAGACTTGAACCTTGCCATCGACTCAGGCAGCTGTTTAGATGCCGGCCTGCTGAGCGAATCCGAGCCTTGGGCCATTGCTACCCATCTCGTGAACAATGTACTTGCTCTTGAGGAAGATATCACCGAAGATGCTGAAACCAATACCGTCATCGGTCTGGATACCGCCAAAGCAGGTACCGTCACCAATGGGTGCGTAGTTGACGTACTTGCCAGGGACAGTCTGCTTGACGCCACCAACAGTGATGGAGAAGTCGGGAAGAGAAGCAGTGCAAGGGAAGATGTAACCACCCTGAGTAGCGTCGTTCTTGGCGCCGCTGACCTTGGCGTAGTAGGCACGGACAATAGCAGTGTCGGTGTAGATGAGAGTGGTGCCGGTGTCGAGGATACCAGAAACAGTTGCCTGAGTGGTAGTGGTGCCGACGCTGTAAGCAGATGCGCTGAATCCCCAGAATCCTTGGCTGTCATCCGCGTTGATGTAGGTGATGGGACCAGTGTACTTGCTCTTGTCGATGTATCCGAAGTCGTATGTGCCGGCGGCATGGTATTTAAGAGTGACAGCGAACAGCGGCTGGGCGAGCTGCGACTTCACGGTATCGAAGAATGTCTTCTGTTGAACGGGCTTCACGGTGTTGATGGAGCTCATAGCAAGGCCGAGAAGGCCATCGGTATCGGTGTCTTGAGAGAAGGTTGCAGAGACGGAGGTAGCAGCCTCGACAGCTTGGGAGGTAGCTGTTACACCACCAACTGTGACCTTGTCGGCGTAGACCTTGCCAGAAGCACCAGAGCCATCTCCGTAGGAGATCTTCCAGGAGTAACCGCTCTTGACCTTAGAGGCATCGGCCTTGTAGTAGTCGTGACCACTAAGCTGAGAACTGGCCTGGAGGGATGAGAAAACCCAGCTGAGTTTTGGTTAGATGAGACTTCCGTAAAAGGCTTGACACCGCGAACAACGGGCGGGTCTCAGAGGTGGCTTACAGGTCAGAGCTTCCGGTGTCAAAGTCAAGATGGACAGTGGTGGTTCCAACGGTGACTGGGCTCAAGTATGCAGAGTCATACTCGTCATTCGGAGCAGCAGGAACTGATCCGCTGGCAGCAGCAGCGGCAACGACTGTGTTGCTCGCCCTGTTCTGGGCAGCCTCTACAAGGCTTTGAGGCACAGCCTTGCCGTGCTTGCGCAGAGCCTTGATCTTCTGCTCGGGTCCGTTTTTCAGGTATGTCGAGCGAGGAACCTGCTCGACCGAGAAGGAGGTACCCTTGTCTATGGAATTGTCAGTGATATATCCTGTGCTGAGGCATTGTCGTGTGATGGGACAACTTACTCAGTTGAACTGGGGTCGCAACGACTGTGCTAGCGAAGGCAAACGCCGCCGTGAGTTTGGCGAAAGAAGGCATGATAACGATGGCCTATTGGTTGTACTGAAGAAGAAGATACAAGCGAAGGGGAAGGTAAAGCCCGTTTGAGAGGCTTGAGATGATGAAGCCGGTACAGAAACACAAGGAGGATTTGCCTTGGCTTTATACCAAGCATTGCCACAAAGCGCGGCATAGTCTTGTGTCCATGACGATGATGTGCTCCTTACCCTGTCCATACGTCTACGCTGCGCTCCATTGGCATCGCTATGGTAGTGTAGGATTATAGTGGGGTAAGCGATCAACATTGAAATTAGATCCCGCGACCAGTCATGGTAACGAGTCCTATCTTGGCAGGTAGATCATGCTTGCGATTGAGTGGCGCCGCGTTTCATACATTTACCTGCTGCATTCAGACTTGGCGTCGGCCAGGAGGGTGTATGCGGAGCATGTACGTTGGCCGGTGGCACATGGAGAGCTTACAGTCCTTGTAGATCGGACATTGCGACAGAAGTGACCATCTTGTGCGACTTTAGGACCGAATACGTGGCGGGCCATCCGTAATAGTACATTGGTTTCAAGGCTGATTGCAGGCTGTGAGGGTCCGCTTCCATAGCATCGGGCTGGACCGAGGTATGTTCCGTTTCTTGCGGCAGGCAAATAGTACTGTACCAAACATTGATCGTCATTGGTGACATTCCAAGATGAAGGTTGCAATAGTAAAGCGTGCCTTGTTCGCTAAGAGCCAGGTAGCGCTCTTACAATGCTGGGTAGTGCAGGCGCCCGCCAGTCAAGCTTCGAGGCGCTACTAAGCCTAGGACTCTCACTCTTGGCACCTTGATGCTGCAGGGTGCGGGCCAGCCACAGCCGTTTGAAACACGGCCTGGAGATATGTTGGTCATGCAATTGCGGAAATTCGTGGGTTGCCATCATGCGTCATCCTCGTGGCCGCTGTCGTTCGCATCGTGGCACATGGTTTGGATGTCAATAGTTCGACGCCAGCACACCGTTGGACCATGGAAAGCGACAGGCAAGCGGCTCAACTGCCGGCCAACAGCGCAGCCACTTGTGCGTACGTGGAGGCGCGATCCAAAGCATGCAGAACTCGCCGACCCATCCACACAATCGGTAGATGTTGGAGCGTGATAGATTAATGTCGAAGCAAACGAAGCGATAAGGGCGGCAGCGACTGCATTAGGGAGGTGGCGATGTGAGGTCTGGTTGAATGAAAGGCGGCATATGGGAGGTCCAGTGCAGCAGCCCCGGGCCTAGTGGGCCTTCCCGTGGAGGCTAACCCTGACATGTCACATCAACAGGTTTCGCAGCCAATCATGGCCATGGACGACTTTTTGCTCAGGAAGTCGCGAATCTCGTCTTCGGCCAATTGCATGTCACATGCCCGCTTGCGCTTCCAACCTGCCCCTTCCGGATGTGATCCGCAACCTCCAGCGCACGACACCGCGGTGTGGGAGGGTACCAAGCATGATCACGCATGCCGAGGAGAATGCTTAGCACTGCACTCTGGGGTTGGCGCTGCCCCAGGCTGAACTACGGAAAGTTCTCACGTCCTATCAACGGTGAAGCTTCACTGTCTCCTTGCACGTTCACTGATACACCGATGCTCGGACGATTAAGCTTTCTTATCACCTTCCAAATGCGAAGAGAGCTCGTTGTCGTTGGCGCCGATCGTGAGGGACGGTATCAAGCAAAGCCAAGGCTATTGAGCAAGCTTGGTACATGCAGCATAGAAACGGTCCGCAACTACATGTGGGACATGGATTGGGTATCTTCGTAATAGTCAGGGCTGGCCATCTTCGGACTACTGTGCGGTCAACAGGTAACGGTTTCGCCGCAGATCTATTCAGCCTCAGCATTGCCTGCGACAGCGCTCTCCAGCTGCTTCAGCGCCGTGCGATACGCTTTCTTCCTTCCGTCCGCCGTCACAGTGCTCTCTTTCCACTCCATACGCTTGACCTTCTTACTGCCACGCTTTATGCTTTCGCCCTTGGCTACCTGCTTCAAAAACCATGCGGCCTCGTTCTTCGTGAACAGCGTCCATGCTTCTCCTGTCTTGCCCGCGCGAGCTGTCCGACCGACGCGGTGGACGTAGCTGGTGATACTTGTCGGAAGATCGTAGTTGATGACATGAGTAATATCAGGAATGTCCAGCCCACGGGATGCGGCGTCGGACGCAATTAGTATTTTGACCACTCCAGAGCTGAATGATTTGAGCAATCTTCGAGACGCATCCGCTGTCAACGCTCGGGTCATCGTCTTCATGTAATTCTTGAAACCTGGCATGAGCGCACCAAGCAGATGCGACAAGCGAGAGGCACTCTCTGTGCTTTTAGTAAAGATGAGAACGCGGCCACTCTGTTTAGATACAGATGCCCGTTCATCTTCGCCCGAGTCAGAGTCGGAGTCAGATGATGTACCAGAGGCGGAAGAAACCGACGAAGAGCCTGATGCTGCCTGGGCGCCTGGGAATACGTAGTTGACGAGCACATACAACAGGTGTAGGGGCTTGTTCGAACCATCGCCAACATGCACCGCAAACTCGTGTAGGGTCGACGGCAACTCAAAGACATTTTCTTCATTGTCCAACGTTTGAGATTCTGCAATCGCGTCTTGTACGACAATCAACTTCGGTCGCTTGAGTTTCAGTGTGCCGAGCTTCGTGAGGTCTTTCTCCATCGTTGCGGAAAGCACAATCTTTGTGAGCTGTCTACGAGCAGGCAATGCCATGGACCAGATAGAGTTGGCATCGCGCTCTCGCTTTCGTATCCGTTCTTGAGCGTTCATAAACTCAACTGGCGTCTCACCATGAAGGGCGTCCATCAGCACAGTCGCCCAACCCTGGAAGTTTTGACTCAGCAGCTGGTCAGCTTCATCGATAACGAGCCAGCGCACACTGTTGAGCAGAAAGCCGGTAGTGTGCTCGATGTGCTCAACTAATCGGCCCGGAGTACATATGAGAATGTCTACGCTCGAGTCGTATTGTGGGACGTGGTCTAAAGGCATGGCTCTCAGATCGTCGTATAGTCCTCCTTTCTCCATAAGCCCAGTCTGGTGTTGTCGTGAAGCCGTCTCCTGAAGTTCCTGTGCTCTCCTGGGGTCGTATTGCGGTCTCATCTTCACAAGCTGCTTCTGCTCCGCCGCAAAGGCGATGCTGCCCAAAGCCGTTCCTACTTTGATCTTTGTTCCAGCGCATAGCTCCTCGGCAACTTGTAGAGCCTGATTGACGAGTTGCCGGCTCGGTACTACCACAATGGCTGACAGTACGGGTACCGCGCGATCCTTGAGGGCTTCGATGATGGGTAGTAGGTAAGCCAGGGTTTTTCCAGAGCCTGTCTTGGCCGAGACGCATATGTCGCCCAAGTGCTGGTCAAAGCCAGGATGCAGCATGGGAAGCAATGCTGTTTGCACAGCCAGCGCGTCCTTGAATCCTTGTTTCTCTAATCTCTTTACATATGAAGGATCAACACCAAGTTCGGAAAACGGGGTCGTCGTCGATGCTTCCACGGTGGTAGGTTGAGCGAGCCACGTGGGCAGAGTGGAGAAGGTAGGTTCGTAAACTGGCTCGGGAATCGGTGCGGGTTGCGGCATGGGTTCGAGATCGTGGAGTTCTTCTGGTTCTTGAGCTTCATATGAAACTTCCTCTTCTCCCTTTTGCCCTACCACTTCAGCAAGCTTTGAGGCTTTCTCGAATTTCGAAAGGATGTTCTTATGCTTCTTGGAAACCTCATCATCTTGGGCTTCGGCAGCTTCAGCATTGCGCTTCCTCTTCTTGGGTTTCTTGATAGTCTTTGGGACTTCCAACACCACACTGTCCTGTACAGATGCGGGGTGTGAGTCGGCGACCACCTCGGTCGCAGCATAGGGAGGGCTGGAGGCTTTCGTGACCTGATCGCGCGCTGGAGCAGGTGAAGGCTGCTTGTTGGCGATGGGCGCAGGCGGCGCGAAACGTTTGAACAGAGGGGCCGGCATCGCGAGTTGAGCTCTGGCGACTTCCGGACAGCGATTGTTCAGAAAATAGCCGGGTGGGATTCGCGACGGATTGCGACTGCAGGATGGTGAAGTTGGCTACAAATTATTCTGGACCCTCGAAATTTGGTCGGAGTTTCCAACACGCTAAACGCCGACCAGTGACGCGCCATGCCTTGCACCCATTCGCGACAGCGCCATGTTTACAGCAACGCCTTCATGCAGCGTCACCATCGCATCTATGTCCTGAGCTGCCATGTGTCTTCTCTATGAGCAGATGCGAGGAGCCAGTCCTTACAATCCGCCAACATGCCCTACAACATTGCGTACGTTCTGGATCCAGACCCTGCATCATGGCAAGAGCTCACGCGCAACAGCATGGTTAGCGACAACTTCTACCCCCAACCCGGTACGGGCCATGTCATGCGATTTCGAACAGTATAGTACTCATATATTTCAGGAGGAGTAGAGAGTCATATGTACCAATTGTCAAGTGCAAGTCTGCTCAATATCCCCCACCTGTACATTCCTAACACAACCAGAAACTCATAGATCGTGGACACAAGGTCATCGTCATCACACATGCGTACAACGGTCGAAAAGGCGTCCGATATCTTACCAACGGTCTCAAGGTCTACTACGTCCCATTCTGGGTTATCTACCGCGAGACCACCTTCCCCACCGTCTTCTCCTTCTTTCCCATCTTCCGCAATATTGTTATTCGCGAGCGCATTGGAATCGTACATGGACACGCCAGCCTGAGTAGTCTGTGCCATGAGGCCATATTGCATGCACGGACTATGGGATTGAGAACTGTCTTCACAGACCATAGCCTGTTTGGTTTTGCGGATGCTGGGAGTATCCTTACCAACAAGCTCCTCAAATTCACATTGAGCGATGTCGACCATGTCATATGCGTCAGTCACACTTGGTGCGTGTCTCATTCGTATCGTCTGACATATGCTGATAGGCTGTAGCAAAGAAAACACCGTACTTCGAGCCTCACTGGACCCTCTCATGGTTTCCGTCATCCCGAACGCCGTCGTTGCAGAGAACTTCCGTCCTCTATCGCACGATGTGGTCGATGCTAGACACACGAAAGCACCGGGACCGCGACAGCCCATGGACCCGGATGAGACCATAACCGTCATTGTGATTCAGCGACTCTACTATAACAAAGGCACAGACCTCTTGGTTGCCGCTATACCCCACATTGTGGCCGCAAACCCGAACGTTCGCTTCATTATCGCTGGTAATGGACCCAAGGCCATCGATCTTGAACAAATGATCGAGCGCAATGTGTTACAAGACAAGGTTCTCATGATTGGCCCAGTCCGTCACGAGGAAGTCCGAGACGTTATGGTTCGTGGCCACATATATCTATGCCCTTCACTGACGGAGGCGTTTGGTACGGTCATCGTGGAGGCTGCTTCCTGCGGTCTGTATGTTGTGGCAACTCGAGTCGGTGGAATTCCCGAGGTGCTGCCTACACACATGGTAGAGTTTGCGGCGCCTGAAGAGGATGAGCTTGTTGAAGCTACTGGTCGTGCTATCGCCAAACTGAGAGCCGGCAAAGTCCGGACCGAACTGTTTCATAACCAAGTAAAGCAGATGTACTCCTGGACCGATATAGCTCAACGAACGGAGAGGGTGTATGATGGCATCAGTGGCGTCATCAGTCACAGTGATTTTTATCAGGGTGCAGGCGCAGCTGGCGCTTGGAGCGCCACCCGTGGTCGCGCGGGTGTGCAAAGTTTTGCCCTCATCGAGAGGTTGAAGAGATATTTCGGCTGCGGGATTTGGGCGGGCAAGCTCTTTTGTATTTGTGTCATCGTCGACTACTTGATCTACCTCCTCTTGGAAATGTTTGCACCCAGATCACGGATTGACATCTGTAAGGATTGGCCTAAGAAGATCTCCCAGGCAAAACAAGAGTCCGGGAAAAGGCTTATGGTTGACATGGACGCCGACAAAGGAACACTGCTCAGGAAGAGAAGTTCCAGGTATCGAAAATCGAAAAGAGAACAGCTCGAAGACAGTTGAAAGAAGACCTCAGTCGAGCATAATCAAGATAATGAGGAAAAATTTTTGCGATTGAATATTACGATTGCTGTCGCCATCTATAGGCTTGACAGACATCGTGAGAAAAGTAGTGCTATCTACCAAAGCCCGTAGGCTTGTATGCTTTACCAGAACGCTGAACCGGTACTCTGCGCCCTGAACGCCGATGAAAATGCTCTGTACAAGGGGAAGAAGAAGGACAATTGACAACCGCAGCTAAGCCATTATTGCTTATGCATAGAACCAGTACTGCGCGCTGTACTCAACGGTAAAGCTTCCCTCGATTCCACTGCAGTCCTTGGGTGCCATGCCTCCAGCGGTATGTATCCTGTAGACCTCGTTGTAAGCCCAGGGGTCAGTGCCTTCGCTAGTGACGGTGGCGTTCAGCTTCAGCCATGGGACGCTTCCAAGTCCGTTGGTACCCTTGGCTGCGGCCTGGGGTGCGGCGCTCTTGCTGTCGACCTTGCACTCGACGCGGCCGTAGTTAACTTTGTCGGTTTCCAGCATGAAGAGAGGGACACCAGCGGCAGTGAACTGGTGGTGGCCTGATATCCGCTGCTCTGCTTCGGCGGAGTTTGGAATGGCATAGTCAAGTGCGAGCGTGGTTACCTCGGCGAGTGTGTTGACGTTGAGACGGGCGGCATCGCAGGTTGCATTGAAGAGCGTGGCTACAGCGCCCACAGCTTTGGGCACATCGGAAGACGAAGATGAAGCACAAGTGTAGTTTTGGGTGCCGCGACCTATAGCGATGTGGCGGAGAGTGGTGCCTTGCGCTGGGGCAGCGAGAGGTGTGGGTGCTACTTGTTATTAGCATCTATGGGCCATGCGTTATTGGAAGGAACCAGATACATACCAGCAGGCAGTGCAACATTTGACAGATCACATAGTGAGTCTGTCTTCCTCAACTCGTCGTACAAAGCCGCTGGCAGCCCCGCCAGATGCTGTCTCGGGACGAGTGCTGCTATCGAGTCGACAGTCTGTGTTGGAGCAGCGAAGAGGGCAGTCGGGGCCAGAGCCAAGACAAGGCCGAGAGTGGTAGTGAAGATCATGTTCGATTATCGACTTGTGTTATCTTGGCGGTAATATGGATCGAGTGCTTGGTACTGGTTGCCGGGTGTTGGATGTTGTGTAATGTCGATCCAGTGGACGAGACGGCGATGATGTTATATCACGAATGTGAAGTGGATGTGAGCCTTGCCGGTGTTGCTAGGATGCGTGCAATCTTTTCTTGGAATAGAATATCGGTCAGGGTGCTGATCTATTACAAGACCTTGTCGGAAGCAACGAGATCCGTAATGTAAGAAAGGAACACGTCGAAGCGAGATGAAAACGTGGTAAGACGGAACGTAAACAGCGAAAACCTATTCAAGGAAAGAGCCCCAAGGTCAAGGAAAGCACGAAAGTGGAACAGTTGTTTTGGTGAGGGGCGAGCGTAGGAGAGCGCGTTGATGGGTGAGTAAACCGTGAACAAGGCCGTCTATGCCATGTTCCTATATAGAAACTGCAGCCACACGTCGCAAGCACACGACAGCCATCTTTTCTTTCCCCAGCGCCTAGTTCGCTCCACACAGATCCTACATGTCCATGTACACGAAGCCGATCAACCGTTACCGCCAGTTCCACTTGCCCAACCAGACCGTGTCGCTCGCTAAAGTAGAAAAAGACCCCAAATATAGCCAGCCAGGGTACGATTGGCTGACAAGAATCGAGAGGGAGGGGACAGAAGGTTCGTGCGTTGTGGTTCGCTCATCTACCGAAGCGCTTGACGGCCACTATACTACGTTCGTCTTTGGCGTAGACGCCCGTGGGGATCGCTGGCGAGATGGCTATTTTGGGGGCTGGACGGAGGGGAGGTTGGTAAGAGTTCGGGAGCGAGATTATGTGTATTGAGCTGCTGATGCGGAACATATTCTGAACATGCGAGGCTGCTGATGGGAGTATGTCATCGAGGCTATGTGGTTGTCAAGATAGATACTTGATGATGGTTCTTCAACTAAGTCAGCCGGATGCCGCCCTCCTGTGCGAGTAAACATCACAAAGCACTCCGCGTCCAAATCCTCGATATTCCTCTCAGCGATAAGTTTGTATCGAAAATAGCACACCTCCAAGATCCTCTACTACAGTGCGTGACCTTGCAACCTCTGCAACCACCGGGTCCAGCAGTCGCTCTCTCCACACCTAGTCCTTCCAATTTCCTTCCCTTCGTTCTGCATCCCCACCACCCGCAGAGCCGCCCGTCCTACACACAATCTCAGCTGCTAAAGTACCCATGTACCCGGTGAACCTACCTAACAAGCCGTATCCTCTACCATGCCTAAAGTAGAAGGTACCTCTCCCAGAAAAAGACCACAAATCCACAATAATGACTATTAATACAAACTACATCGAGCGGAGAAATGACAGCTAATATCTCCCACTCAAGTATCCACAGTGGCCGACCAATGGCAGACGTGGGCAGGAAGGGCGCCTCGAACGTTCTTATGCCAGCGCTTCGCTATTGGCAGCAGAGGCCGCAGAACGGGTTTCTAGGATGATGTTCTTGCTTTAGCTTGTCGACCCGCCGCTGGCTGGCTAGGGATGTCGATGTCGTGCATGTCAAACTTGTTTTGTGTTCCGCACTTGCATGCCGCATTTCTGTTTCCACAGTGGGTTCGTTGGTCGACGATTGTCGAGAGCGGTTGATCGGCTACGAAAAGACTAAGAAGGAGGGCATGGATGAGCGTGTCGCCTTGCAAACTGGTAATAACCCATACAGAAATACTGATATTGCAAGACACCATACATAACCGTGGAACGTCCTTCGCGCTTGTAGAAAGATTTGGCAGTCTTGGGTCAAGAGTGGCTCATTTCCTTGCCGTCTCTCCGTTGTACGTTTTTCGGTCAAGTACACGTCAGTATGGAGACCGAAGTATCATATCCAAGATCTTCCTGTGATCATTCGCCACGCGACATTTTTACCAGCCGCCATATAGTCAAGAAACCGATGCACCATAATATCAGAAAGGGTTACACGGCAAGCAATTGGGGCCTGTAGGAGGCTCAAGGCGAGGTTATTGACATTCGCTATTGGTGTTGCTTGTTGCAGGTGCGTATTTGCACATGTCTTGGTCTCTTGGGGCCTCTGAAGAAGCTGCTTCGTAGGTCATCACGAGGCCGATCAAAAACAAGCAGACCGTCTGTCGTGTCACGATACGTCTTGTTGGAAGTCAAGCACACTAAACAGGTCTCTCAATTTCATTGAAACAACCAGGGCGTGCGACATGGCCAACACGCTACAGCCAGTCCAGAATAGAAACGCCCACATGCTGAAGACCACCATAATAGTACAGACGTCTGGAGACGTTGATCCTTCGCTAGTTCTCAGCCCATTACGACGTTCCTTCGTCTTCGTTATGCCACGCCGCCGCATCTTCTGGCCCAGGAACAGGCCCTCCAGGTACACTTGGTCCAACAACGACCGCTGCGCCTGCACTCGCCTCGTAACTAAACAAGAAATAGAACACCATGAAATGCAACGCCAGTAAGTACCCCGCAAAGATGTTGCGACTTGTTCGTGTCTGAAGTACGAACTTGGTGACCCGCAGGATCATGCGTTCGAAGAGATGCATGCGCTTCATAGCCCTTGCGCTTTCGCGACCTCGGAACGCGGCGAAGGGACTGAGGTTAGATTCATAGGCTGATCGGTACTTGGTATCGACCGCTGAACCTCCACCGTCGCCCATGTTGATGGCCGAGGGATTAGGGTTGGTAGCGTAACTCGAGGCGCTGGATGCTGGCCCTCGGTTGACCGCGTTGTAACTACTCACATACCTCGTCTTCTCATACAAGTCCAGATTGTCCTTCTGTAGCGCGCCAATCTCGCTTCGCAATGATGAAACTGTTTGGTAGGACTTTTGAAGCTCAGCCTCGAGCTCAGAGTTGCGCTTCTTGAAGCGGTCGCGTTGGGCGGTAATCATCGGGAGGATACCAGAACCGCCTCCCATGGGCTCGACACCACCGCCTCCGGCACGCAGAGACGCCAATGTTGGGGCTTGCGACGAGTTGTCGAAGCCAGAGATGATGGACGAAGTGGGTGATGAGCGGCCTCTTCGGCCCCCGGCAAAGGAAGATTGTGGATAACGCGATACGTAAGTCCCGGCGACTGACATGCCAGATGGGTCAAAGGCATTGGTCGCCTCTTGCTGGACTTTCTCAAGATCGGCTTCCAGTGTTTCGTTGAGTTGTCGTGACTTTTCCAAGTCCATGTTTGTGTTGGAGAGTTCTTCTTGCAGAGCTTCAAGTCTGGTCTGGAGATCCTGGTGTGAGACTCGCATTACTGTAAGTTCGTTGCTGAGTTTCTTGTTGCGAGCAAGTAGCAGCTGTTCGAGTGTTTCGCCTTTGCCTTTGCTAGACGCATTGTTTTGTGAGAGTGCGACCTCGGTGGCTTCGTCGTCATCGTCGCCTGTCGCGAACTCAATCGACTAGCACAAGTTAGCTTGGGCTTGGAAATGCAGTTTGAGAAGCATACCTTCAACACTTCTAGTTCCTGCTTCACATTCTCGTAATCGCTCCACTTCAGTACCTTCTCGCGAAGAGCTTCCTTCTCACTCTTGAGTGACTTGATTTCACGTTCCAAGCTTCTCGTCTCAGTTTCGAGCCGTGTTCGGTCGGAGTCTTTTTCGAAACGCGCATTCTCAAGCTTTCGCAGGAGTGAAGAGTTCTCGGAACGGAGTCGCAGGAAAGCAGGGTCATCTTCAGCAGCAAGCTGCTGCGCTGGTGCGGAGGCAGACTGGGCCAGTTCGAGGCGTAACTGCTCGTTTCGTGCCGTGATTTCGGCCAATCGATGGCTTGTTCGCTCGAGCTCTGAGCTGACGATCTCAAGCTCCGCAGCAGTGGCGCCCCGGCCGCCTTCTTCGTCAGTGGCCTCCCCCTGGCCAAGTCGCTGTGAGACTTCGTAACTGGCCTTGAGTTCCTTTAGTAGTCGATCCTGGTTTTCGACCTTCTCTTCTAGACTCTTCTCCTTGGATTCCCAGTTGTCTTGCTTCTCGTTCAGGACAGCCGACCATGATGCTTCCACATCCTTGATCTTGCTGTCCCGGCTGTCCTCCAGGGCCTTCCTCGCTGCACGCTCCTGTTCCAAGTTCTTGTCCGACTCGTCAAGTTGTGTAGTGAGACTCGCCACCGTCTTTTGCAGGCGCTCGTTTTCGGACGTGAGTTTGGGCACAAGCTCTTCCGAGGTTACAAGCGAGTCGACGGAGGCTTCGAGGAGCGGATACGGGTCGGGTGCTTCAGAGAGCGGCGAGTAGACCTGGAAGAAGGCGGCCTGCACCGTCTTTGACTGGTTGGAAATAAGATCAATGAAGTTTTGGTATGCTGTGAATCTGACTTAGCAGAGCACGATGGGCGGCGCGAGTCGAGGCTTACACTTCAAGAGGCCTTTGATGTCGCTGAGCTTGCTGGCATCGTCGAGTTTCCGGAAGTCTTTGGTCTTCTGCGCGAGATCTTTTCTTTGCGTGAGCGTGTCTCTTTGGTGCGCGACGAGATCCGAGGCTACAGTATCGAGTTGCGGAATGAGCGTGGTGAGATCGATGTCTGGCGCATCGTTAGCCTTGGCCCATAATGCTGGTCGTGCATGTTCGTACTCCGCCACGCGCCAATAGCCTTTTGGAACTTGTTCTCCTCTTCGTGCTCGTCTTCTGCGCCGGACTCTTGCCTCTCGGCGGTTGTTCGAGTCTCGGCCCTCTCGTCCATGTCGACTCCGCCCTCCATTGGTGCGCTTCGGTCGCCGGCCGTGGTGCAAGAACGATGTGCAGCTGGAATGCGAAAGGACTGGCAGCTCCTACGGCCGTGGTCAAGCGTGCTCGAATGTGCTCTCACGGCGCGTTGGGAATCATGGGCTGGAGTTGGTTACGTATGCATACAGCTTCCCGTGAAACCGCGGAAGGTGCGGCGTTGGGCGGCCCTAATTGGTGGGCTGTGGCACTCATAGCTCGCCAGGCAACACGAGCGCATTCCACCATCCACCATGCGCGCATCCTACATGTCACTGCCGTAGCCGGTCATGGCGCGTGTGATGGTCGACAATCATGGCAGAAGCATCTTTCCAATCGCAGCGACCGCCTCCGCTCGATGGCCCATACATCCTCCGCAAGCTCGTCGCAAACCTACCGCTGTCCGCTGACGGCCCCTCTACAGACGTGCGCATCACATGTGTAGAAGTATGGAGTATGCGCGCCCCTGTGTACACGTGCGCCTCGCCAGATACTGACGCGTTTAGACGGCAATCTCTACGTTGGGACATCCGCCTCCGAGATCATCCACTTCGTCCTCCTACCACCAGAGACCGACGACCCTTCCGAAGAACCCACTGCCATCATCGCCTCCCGGCTGGAGCCGCCGCACAATGACAACAGTGGGCCTGGCGTGCAGCAGATCCTGTTGCTTCCCAAGATCAGCAAGGCCTGCGTACTGTGCAACAACACCCTCTCCATCTACTCGCTACCCGAGCTGAGCCCAGACTCGACCTTCAAGCCAATCGGATGTCTTTGGGTTGGAGGTGTGGACTTGAACGAGGACGTCAATGGGTCTTCTGAGGATGGTGTAGTCGTCGTCATTGGCTTGAAGAAGCGACTACGACTGGTGCAGATATCCGAGAACTCCCCTCCAAAAGCGATCAAAGCAATCGAGTATGGAGGTTGCTTGGTTTCCGTCCGCCGAGATACTTTCTCATGCGCTGCCGATGCGCACTCGTATGCCCTCCTAGACATCGTACATCAGCAAAAGATAGGCCTGTTCCCCATCTCATCCTTGGACCCCGATGCTGGTGATGTCGGTGGAGCTGCTGAGCATTTGGCGACCGTACCTAGTGCACCCTCTAGAAGCGCTTCTTCTGCAGATCGACATCTGCGAGGCCCTGAGGAGCAGCGTGGTCATGCTCGAAGTACTAGCCTGAATGTGCTTGGTCTCGGCGGTCCTTCTAGAACAGCAAGTCCACAGCCTCCGGCGCAGCGATATGGGTTCGATGTACCAGAGTCGCTGTCCCGGGACATGTCACCAGCCCCTGCCCGTTCCCCTGCGCGAGTGCCCGTGGGGGGTGAACATTCTGAGAGATCGTCTAGTCGTCCTCGTGGCGGCGCAACCTCACCCGACAAACCTTTACCGCCACCTCCGACAGAGGAAGATAGGCCACAAGCTGAGGAGCCACCACTGCCGCAACCGCCGCCATTCATCCCGTTAAAACCTCACGTCGCATCACCAAATCCGAACGAGTTCTTACTAACGGTCGGCACAACACCTTCTGATCAAGGTGTCGGCATGTTTGTAAATCTCGACGGGGACATGTGCAGGGGTAGTATTCAATTCAGTAGCTACCCTGATGCCATCGCTGTCGACGGCTCGGGCATGGACTTCTCAGCATCTATCAGTCCCGACATGAACGCCGAAGAAGGCTACGTGCTAGCCGTCGTTCATCGAGAATCACAAGGCAACACTACCTATGGTGTCGAGGTACAGCGATGGGATGTAGATCCGAGCGCTGGCGAAGTGGATAAGTACTGGCTCAACTTCAGTCCTCTCGGATTGCCAGTGCACAGCAAAGGCTCCTACATATCGACGCCTATAGGTATGCGCACCGTAGTGCAGCCTTTCGATCTCGTGATACCAGAAGTAGGCGCAAAATTAACCGTTCGGAAACTGCAACTTACTCCGACCGAAGAAGCAGCAGAAGAGGCCACTCGGGTTGAAAAGAGCCAAGCAGCCGCCGATCGTGAGTTTGCAGAGCGCCTATCCAAACTGCAGTCTCAAATTGTCGTCTGGGCTGGTGATCAGATATGGTGGACGGTACGCAATCCACTAGTGACCCAGTTAGATTCTCGAATCGAAGCTGCGCAGTATGCGCAGGTGGGAGATGTGGCACGCATTCAGCCCGCCAGAGGGGCCATAGAAAAAGTACTAGGCGATATTCGAGGACGAGAACCGCAAAATGAGTCTGAATACCTCAGTCTCATATACATTCGTCAAAAGGCCTCGCTCATGCTCTTCATGGACGTGGTCCTACGTACAAAGGCCGACATCATCATATTCGAGAACGAGAAGCGCATCACAGAACAAGCGCTCATCGAGGGCGAGATGGATCCGCGCGTTGTCTTGAGCCTGATGCCGATTCTCTATCGAGAGGTCGTTCAAGGATCTGATGGCATACAAATTTACGGCGGCATCACGACCCTGGTAGAGCATTTTTTGCAACAGAACGACGTTTCTGCAATGCCAACAAACGTCAATGGTCCCTTTGGTGATAATCTTTTGCACTTCGTAAAGCGTTACCTTCAGTTTTGGAGACGGCGAAAAGGAATGGCCAGTGTGACCAACGACCCATCAGTGTTTAAGAGTGTCGATGCGGCGCTGCTTCATATTCTTTTACTGTTGGACCAAGGCAGCGCGAAAGGTACCTCCAGTCCAGGCGCCCAACGAGCAGAACTCTATGACCTAGTAGATAAGGAAGTAGAGTGCTTCGACCGTGCTGTTCAATTGCTAGAGCAGTTCAAGCGTCTCTTTCTGCTCAGTCGCTTGTACCAAGGTAACTGCAAGGCTTCCGTCAAGGCGTCACACGTGCTGGCGACCTGGAAACGAATCATAGAGGGCGAAGAAGACAAGGGAGGGGAACTTGTAGATGGCGAGCAGAAGGTGCGCGACTACCTACGAAAGATTCGGGATCAGGGACTTGTGGAAGAATACGGCGCTTGGTTAGCTAATCGGAACCCCAAACTCGGTGTTCAAGTATTCGCCGATGATCAGAGTAGAGTCAAGTTTGATCCTACCCGAGCTGTTGCTTTGCTCAGGGACAAAGCGCCAGGCGCGGTCAAAGACTACCTGGAATATCTGGTCTTCGGCCAGAAGAAGGTACGACTAGAAGTATAATTAGGTGACTCTCGCTAATATGGTTCACAGCACCCACAGTATGTGAATGAACTCATTGCTTTCTATCTCGACAGCGTCATCAATGAGCTCGAAAGCAACGCTGGATCGCGGGCCACGCTGTCGCAAAGCTACGAGACGTACCGTATCCTGGAGCCACCCAAACCAACGTACTTCTCCTTCATAAACGACAATGCTCTTGCTGCAGAATGGTGGCATGCGCGTATACGTCTACTCCAATTACTTAGCGAGACATCCTCTTACGATGTGAACACAGTTCTGTCGCGCCTACAGCCATATGAGCAAGAGCTGGTCTCCGAAATGATCATCTTGAATGGCCGACAAGAACGACACGAAGAAGCGCTAAAACTGCTCACCCATGGTCTCGGCGACTACAACACTGCTATAAGCTACTGTTTGTATGGTTACGCCTCCATACATCGACGTGCTACGCCAGGCGCACCCCCTGTTTCGCATAGCCAGATACCTACTCGTCCTGAGCAGTCACGCATGTTCGGACACCTGCTAAAAGAGTTCCTGACTATAGAAGACCTTTCACAACGTGTTGAGCGAACAAGTGAACTTCTAGAACGCTTTGGAGGCTGGCTCGATGTAGCTGATGTGTTGGCAATCGTGCCGGACGATTGGTCAGTAGATGTGTTCTCTGGTTTTTTGATACAGACGTTGCGGAAGCTGGTGAGAGATAAGGCAGAAAGTGATATCGTGAGGGCTCTTAGCGATGCGCAGAATAGTCAGACGAGCAGCAAATTGGTAGAGAAGAGAGACGAATATGGCGCCACATTCGAGAGGGTAGCTTAGTAGGATACATGCTCATATCGTCACGGCAAAAATCGAGCTGAAGTACATATATCAAATTTGAGTCGTTGTGGTCCTCAGTGTGGCTGTCTTGAACGATTTTGAAAGTCCACTGCGCTGGGCGCTCGCCCCTGCCTCGTAGGAGTCTTGGCATTTTCCGTACCCGAAGGCACGAGCAACGCCGGAGTGTAGCCACCAACACCGCTCACTTCACTCTTTGATTCATCTCAGCTTCAATTCAACTCGATTTGTATTAAACCATCCGCAATCGCTTAGCATCACGATGCAGCGCCGTATGGTAAGTGTCGACGATTTTTGCATCGTGTTCCGCAGTTTGGCGCTAACTGTGGCAGCTCACCAAAGACGAAGAGGCCTCAGCTCAGAGCGAGGATCTGGAGGTGCGCCGTGAGGATCAAGAGAAGATCAACAAGTTCAGTTCGCTGCATCAAAAAGAGGAGATCCTCGAGGAAGAGCTGAGGGCCAAGATTGTATGCTGCGAAACGCCGCCGTTGGTCGGTATGTAGTCTAACGTAATCGCAGAAGGAGAAGGAAGATTTGGAGGAGATCTCGGGCGAATTGGAGCTCGTCGATGAAGAGGAGAAAGTACCGTAAGTTTTTTGTGATCCGCTGCAAGGTGGGCCCTCGTCAGAGGTAGTATAGCTATCATGAAGCTAATCACAGCCACAGGTACAAAGTGGGTGACTGTTTTGTCTCTTTACCACAGCCGCAGGTTCTCGAACTCCTAAGTTCTTCCACAGAGAACATTGATGGTGAGGTAGAAGCGCTAAAGGCCAAGCTAGAAGGCATTCAAGAAGAGATGGGGGAGTTAAAGAAGGCCCTTTATGGACGGTTTGGACGCAGCATCAACCTTGAAACATAAGCAACGCAGAAGTCATGGGCTTCCAGCTTGTGTTTACCGATAGAAAATCCAGTATCAGAGTTGAACCAATGTTCAATCTGATGGCTCCTTTCCGAGATAAGGTCAAGTTCGGAATCGGCGTTCCCAATGCATGCCGTCGGACTAAACAGATGCGCAGAAAAACCCATGTACGTGACTCATTCCAGGCAAGCTTCGCAGCGATGTTCCGGTGTCCCTGGGAGCCGCGCATCGGTAAACCAGCCGATGCACAGCAACGCCCTATGGTGCTTAGTTTCCCATGGGTAGCTAAACGGTACCCGTCATCCATTCGTAGGTCAAGCCCCGCCTACTCCAAATGGGGTAACGCTGTGATCGACAGCCAAACATGCAGCCACATCATTATCGATCAAGGGCATTGTGGCACATACTAAAGCACCTCGGATAGCTGATTTAAGTGCGCGGGGTCAAGCGTTTCCACTCTAGACCTAAATCTATTTCATCGATTTCTTGATTCCCACCGTTTCTACAAAAGTACATGTCGTCCGTCCGAGGCTTTAGTGCTGATAGACAAGTCTATCGTTCGTATGGTTACCATGGACAGTGCCGATCTAGAGAGAAGTTATTCCCGGGAACAGCAAGGCTTAGGACCGGGGCATGAGGCTATCACATCGCCGGTCGCTCTTGTCCGGAGTTTTACATCGAAGAGTCAGAAAAGCTCAAGAAGTTGGCAGAGCTCGAGGAATCACAGTACGCATGCTCATTCTCAGTGTGATGTTGGGGCTAGTTTCCACTAACGGGTCAACATAGCCGGCGTAGAAAGTTCGCGTGCTGCGCGATTGAGGGAACTTGGAAAAGATGTCGACGATTCTTCCGATGCTGAAAAGGAAGACGCAATTGAGAAAGTTGCGTCGCGAACACCATCAACGCTTAGTTCGCCCGGAAGATCAAATGCTTCTTCGGTAATGTCGAGCGTTGACGATAGCCATGCGAGTGGCCGACGTGTTATTCGCTTTGAAGACGGAGATCCCGAAAACCCCAACAACTGGGGTCGTGTGAGTTGATGTGCGGTACTAAAAGCGATACAAGGCTGATGAGAAATGAAGTGGAAGAAGATCTACGCCCTTCTCGTGGCCATCATGAGCGGCAAGTAACCCCGTCCGACTTTTATAGCTAGGAGAGCTGACCTGTACATAGTCATGAACAGTACCATGACCTCGAGCCTAGCAGCCGGTGCTGCAGTCCCTATATCCCGTCACTTCAACGAGTACGATGAGTATAAACTCATTTTGCCGACTTCAATGTACCTTGTCGGCTATGCATGCGGTCCTATGCTTTGGGGCCCACTGTCGGAATCGTACGGCCGCAAGGGAACTATGGTAATTTCTTTCGGCATTTTCACAATCTTTTCGGTCGCTTCAGCTCTTGCACCGAACTTTGCAGCGCTAGTAATCTTCAGATTGCTGGTTGGCGTGGGAGGTAGCTGTGCCATCAGCGTTGTTGGTGGTATATGCGCGGACATATATCACAACCCCAAGTATCGTGGTAGGAGTATGGCTATCTTCATGGTAAGATGATTTCGCTAACAACGAATATCCTATGCTCATCTTTTACAACAGGCTGCGACAACCTTTGGCCCGATTCTAGGCCCCTTGGTATCAGGCTACATTGCAGTCGTCTCTTGGAGCTGGGCCTTCTGGGTTGGAGCTATATTCGCCGGCGCAACATGGCCGTTGTTCTACTTCTTTGATGAGACATATGGTCCAACAATCTTGAAGCGTCGGGCTCATCGGTTACGCAAAGAAACTGGTGATGAAAGGATCGCAGCACCGCTGGAATTAGAGAAGACAGATTTGAACCACATCGTCACTGTCATCTTGACTAGACCGTTGCGCATGATCTGCTTCGAGCCTTTGGTATTGTTCACTTGCTTGTACCTGAGTTATGCCTGTAAGCCAATTTTCTTCGCTGATACGCGACGGTAGCGATGTGCTGATACCTCTCTTCCAGATGCCATTTTTTACATATTTTTACAGTCCTATCCCATCATATTCCAAGGCATCTATCACTTTAATGCTGGAGAGACCGGCATTGCATTTCTCCCCATTGGCGTCGGTGCAGTCATCTCTGCTGGTATCTACCTTTCTTGGGACTGTACGTATCTTCCACATACTAACTGTGTGTGAAACGTGCACTGACTTTGCACGTTGAACATTAGGGTACCTGGCACGCTCTCAACGTCTTAATCGGCCTTGGTCACAGAATGAAGAGATGCGTCGTCTACCTCTAGCATGTATAGCAGGTCCATTTTTCGTCATCAGTGCGTTTTGGCTTGGCTGGACAAGTAGAGAAGGCATACATTGGATCGTGCCTACTCTTGCCGGCATCTTGTTTGGCATGGGTTACCTGTGTCTATTCATGGCGCTACTCAATTACCTCGTTGACGCATACGAAGTTTTTGCTGCAAGGTAAGTTGTAACTATACCAAATATATACCAGACTTCACTAAACCGTATCTTCACAAATGTAGTGCAATGGCCGCCGCCTCATTATCCCGGTCTTCTTTCGGTGCTGTGCTGCCGTTCGCTGCAAAGCCGATGTATAGGGCTATGGGTGTGGCGTGGGCGACGAGTCTACTAGGCTTCTTTAGTCTGGCGCTTTGTGTTGTGCCATTTGTGTTTATAAAGGTAAGTTACGGTTGTACGTCATTCACTCGAGACATGTACTGATCTCATGTCTTTGACTTTGTAGTGGGGTGGTACGATGAGGGATCGAAGTAAATTCTGTCAGTATTTGAGGCAGAAGAAGATGGAAGAGGAGAAAGAGAGGGAGAGCGAAAGAGCGAAGGAGAAAGAGCGAGCGAGATTGATGGCCAATGAAGTCAGCGCTGAGACAAACGAGATCAAGGCGAAGGAAGATGTGTAGGCTATGATTGAGTTGCAGCATCTACATGCTTCACACTGCAAACGACGACGTCATAGTAGCTGGCTGTAGACGCTCCTCACGCTGTACTTAAGGACCACACACCACGTAGCTGGTTCGGGTCTCAGATGTCAGCTTGCTTACTTAACTATATCAGAGGACTCTACGGCACTACACTCATCCTAACCCGCATATAGAACACCGGTCACTGTCGGCCACAAGAACTCTTTTGTTTCGCGATGTTAGAACGTGATAGGAGGTGGCGAAAAGATCAGACCGACAAATCACTCAACGATAGAATCTCCTCACCTCGATATATCTCATTCCAGCATAGACAATAGCAGCAAAAGAGAAAGCAAGCCATGTGCCGATATCGCCACCATAATCACCAATCATCGCTGCAACTGGCCCAGTGTACAAGGTCTGTCCCGTACCAACTACAGCGCCTACCACACCAAAACAAAACGACAAAATGGCTGCGATGCCCATTGATAAGGTCCTCGGATCATTCCAGCCGGTAAGACCGTACCCACGTACTGGTCGAAAGATGACCGATTCCTCAAAAATGAGGACGAAGTAGACGATGGACCAGTATCCAATGACAGCGCCCGAGTTGGAGATGATATCGTTGAGGGAATTGTATCCTACGCACGCAACCACACTATGAGAAACATCAGCTGGAAGCCACGACAGACGAAGCAAGTATTAGGGAGCTTACATGGTCACGACAACACTGAGGAATGTGTAGATGAACCTTGGTAGCTTCGCTGGCCATGTGCCAAATAATTGCATCGAAAAATCGATCGAATACAAGTTGAAGACGTTGTTACTCATCATACTAAACGACAGCACGAAGAGAAGCAAGTATCTAACGTTTCCGAGTGGTCGTAGCACGTACTCGATCAGCGCGGCAGACTAACCATCGCTATTGGCGAATGTAGTGGCCCACTCCGCATTTGACCAGAGCGCTGACGCGAATCCAGCACCACAGATTATAGCGAAAGCTGGCAGCATCCGGATCCCGGAGGCGGCAATGGCGAATATTTCCCACGACGGTGTTTCTACGGGAAAGTATACATAGTAGTCTGCTGAGGCGGCCACCCAACTTGAACCACAACTAAGAATTATGGCTGCAAAGGAAAGCCCAAGGCTAACTTGTGTACTTCTAGATTCGATGATAGGGGAGGCCTTCATAGTGAAGCTTTAAGCTCCAACGGCGTAAAGGCTGATGAAAACCTACACACGGTTAGCATGTAGGCTTCGAAACATGATCAGCTTACCCACAATCATGAGAAATATCCAGGCTATGGGTTCATAATAACGAACGTAGCTGAATCCAGCCGTCGCGATGGTCCAGCTTAAAATACCGATGATGAAGATGCCTCATATAATACGGAGATTTCTTTTTGACATCACACCAAGCGTTTGACCTCCTTGTATACAGGCCTGAAATCCGAATATCATCTCGGTCAAAATGTTGAGAACAAACATGATCATCTTTGCACAATGACCGAATGTGTAACGCGAATTCACGAGGGCGCGACGGCCATGTTTTTTGCCAAAGGTCGTCAAGTATCCAGAACAGCATGTACCAAAACCTAAAAGCGTCCATGTGATAGCGGCAGTCTGCCTATATGTAAGATTGAACACTGACGGCCCTAGAAAGCCAACCGTGAACGTAGATATTGTCAGACCTGCGGATGCTCTGCGGGAAATCAGGATGGTTTGGGCTTTCAAAAGTACAAACGTACCATGTCAAGCACAGACCCCATATCGATTGCTTGGAACGTTCCTGTGGAAGTACATGCTGAAAACCTCTCGATTCGATCCCATATCCTTCCAACCATCTGGAGATTGCACCGAGAGGGCCGGTATACGTGTCAGAGATATTAATTGTGTGGCCTTCCTCAGTGGATATGGAGTTATCGACACCAATGCTCGTCGTCTTCTCCTGCGTGTTCACTCAGTTTCGTCGCTCAAGATCAGCCATTTTGAAGAGACGAGAATCGTTGCAGTGAACATCTTGCCGGACTTCGCACCTGGCTTATAAGCTGGCAGTAGCTGTGCCAACTTCAAATATCAGGAACTCTGGTCGTCCCGAGGTAAGACGTACTCAGTAGACCTGAGCTAGGAATAGGGCATGGAGGATTAGGTGGAGATAACGATAATTGATATCTGCTGATATGCAGCCCGACTGCCACTAGTCGAATGCATTGTGCCCAGGTATACATCGATGAAGAGTTTCAAATGCTTTTGTTCATTGACCTGAATGAGGAAGTCGCCAGCGGTTTTAGACCAAATGTACCTCGTATCATCGAGCCAATGCTCGACTCTGTAACACCCAACGTGAGCTTTTGACCAGCCGGGAGTATCTCTCTTTGGCCGGTCGACTTCGCTCTGTATTACATAGCCTCCAGCCAATATTCCACCTGTTCTGCTATTCTGAGAGACAATCAAGCTTTGCCACATTGAGGCAGTCGTACAGCATCAGTGCTATCAGTCTCATGGATTATCGAGGTATCATGGTTTGTATTAGGAAAAGGGGAAGCCCGCTAATGTACTTGTCGATCGGACGAGAACGTCCATATCGGTAGAGTGTGAGCATATGAGGCATAAAGCATTTGGTACGTATCATGGTTAGCGTCAGTGGGGTCTTGATAATGAACAGGAAGCCCGATTGACTCTCACTTTTCGTAGGCATGTGGCTACCAGTATACCCATCTTGACACTTCATGCATTTTGTCTTCCGCTGATGCCTCTATCTAACAATCCTGTGCCAACAATCACAACGATGACGACGTTCCCCACTCCCAACATCCCGTTTACATACTCCTGCAGCGTCGCTGTCATCAATCCCGGACGAGATCCTTGCAGGTATCAGGGGAGAGGAATTCGTATGGGAAGGAACGCAGCACATTCCTAACTTCAAAGACGGGTCAACCGCATACTGGCAAGAATGCCTTGCACTCGCACCCCGTCTCATTCGCGTCTTTGCTCTGGCCCTCGACCTCGATGAGGACTACTTCGACGATCTGGTCACACATGTAAGTGTGTCTTTACAAGATGCATGTGTGACATAATCTGATTCCGTGCCTCCGCATTCAAGCCTGGAGACGATGGTGTATGTAACTTTTACGCGGGAAAATCCCCTGCTGAAGCTGCAGTGTCCAAGGATGTTGGGCTGGGCTCTCACAATGACCGTCTGTGCTTTACTTTGCTGTGGCAGGACTTGACTGGCGGCCTACAAGTGCTGACTCGAGGAGGACGGTGGACTGGGGCGACACAAATTCCTGGCACGTTTGTGGTCAATATCGGATACTTCCTTCAGCGTGTAGGCAATGATCGATCTGTGAGCACCGTGCATAGAGTGTCTTCGAGAGCTCAAGAAGATCGCATCAGTATGCCTTTCATCTTTGGCTTCGATGTCAACGAAAAGGTTGGTGTACTAGACAGTTGCATCGCGGAGGGTGAGGTAGCAAGGTATGAGCCCGTGAGCTGTGGAGAGGTATGACCAGACCATGCTACGTTATTCCAGCTGTTCGTGCTAACATGCTTCTCAGTGGGTGCGGACTGGATCCAATCAGTTGGACTCGAGTAAAAATGACTGGAATATAGCTATCGCGGAAGCTCGGGCTGCGAACACCCAGGGAAGTAGTTGATGTTGTAGAACCAGAGCAAGGCGTTTTTTGACTCCTCATATGTCAACATGAGTACTGAGCAGCACCGACACTACTTGAATCTTGATCGATCGACTCGTCCCATGGTCTTGATTGTATTTAAGACTGATGGCCTGTGACACAACATACATAAATATAGATTTGTTGATCTCCAGTGTTCCAAAGCCTTGGGAAACCCCAGAGAAGCTCGCAATTGCCTTGCTCATCAACACAACCTGATCAATCCAAGGTTGTCCTTAATATAATCTGATCACATGATGCTCAGTGCAAAGTCGATAAATCAAGCCAACTAGCAAGAAGGGTGAATATACCTCTAATTAGGGAGATTTCTAGCCGAGAAAAAGTTGTAGATGTAGAACTTCTAGTCATTTGAGGGAGTCATCAGGAAAGTACGAAGTTGTCAAACAATATGCAGAGAAAGGAAGAATCTGAAGTAGATGCTTCTGACGCAGGAGTAGATAAAAATGCGGGTATATTCATGACATCGTGCTGAGCTTGGCGTCTGGAGCTACCTCATAACCGGTGGTCTTGCCTCCTTGTTGAAAGCCATCCTGCTGCATAACCATTCGACCGCCTCCTGCACGCCAGTTCCTGTGAGAGCACTGCACGGGAGTACTCTGCTGTCCCTCACATTGCCACCCTTTTCTCCCTCGAACACTCTCCTCACAAAGCCTTCTTTGATCCGGACTACTTCGACACAATCTTCACGATCTTGTTTATTGGCGAGTATTAGAATGGGAACGCCGCTAGCATCTTCGTTGGCCAAGACGCTCTCTAGAACCATCTTGCACTCGTCCAGGCGCCCGATATCCTCTATGCTTGCTGCATTGTTCGCGCTCATATCAGCAAGAGTAGCGTTGCCGACATCGCTGCTGTCTATGACGAAGACGATAGCATGGCAGCTACTGTAGTAGGATTGCCACAGCCCACGAAGGCTGTGTTGGCCACCAACATCCCATATCTTGAGGTATATTGGTGGATTTGGAGGAGGAAGCGCGATGGTAGCAACATTCTGTCCGACCGTCGGGACAGTTTTGAGGTTGGGGTGGGAAGGCGTGTAGGTGCCTTTTATCTGCTCAAGCAGCGTTGTCTTGCCGGCATTGTCGAGACCGAGGAGAAGAACCGAGTACTCTGGGGTCTGTTAGACTTGTCTTGGTGGTTGCGGAGACTTGAATGCGCACCTTCCTTACTCGTGGCATGGAGATATATGGACTTGAAAAGGTGATACATATTTTGCGCGACGCGTTCAGTCGGCGCGCGCTTCACATGGTGGACGGGTGACGATCATGTACGGCGCGCGGTTGATCTGGAACGTGTCGTCCGCTATCGATAAGCACCGAGCGACTGATCAACACAACGGCATTCTTCATTCCGCCTGAGCTTTCATCACAGGCTCTACAAGTTGAGCTCTGTCTGGGCGGCGATTGGATCATATTGCAAGCGATTGGTGTTGTCGCGCTTCTACTGTGTAGGATTCACCACGTTTGACGACTGATGGCGCAAGGGACCTTGCGAATGTAATGTCCAGGAATAGTCAAGGACTCGTCTGATGTGACGAGCTGCGGGTGAAGTTAGTCTAAGATGTTGAGTGTGGTGCTGCTATGTCGTGGGCTACGTCGTTCACTCATGTTCTTCTTTGGCTGATTTCAATCGCTTTCCGCACAAGAGCAGGAGCCAATCGAGTGAAGCGTGCATGTGACATGCAAGAGCGAGACTACGGGAACTCTAGCCACAGCATGACATCACCTGGGCACCGCCATGGTGGCACCTTGACCACATAGCAGAACTGGCCCTAAGTAGCGCCTAGACGCGTATATTGTGTTGCCGCGGGTGCCGTGCATTACGTGCAGCGATTGCTGGCAGTGCATCTTATCTGGAGGAAAGTGAGAGGTTCGGCGCTAAATGCCCGACTGGTGCAGTTGATCGCCGGGAAATCGGACGTCCAACGAGGTCATCTGCAGCTTGCTCCCACACACATGCACACATCAGAGGGGCACGTCCAGCACTGTGATGCATCTTTGCTCGCACTTAATAGTTGCCATCGTACGGCGGCCGATTCGTGACGTGGGCAGATAGATAGCCTCGCAGTTGACTGTTTGAGCTGTGACCATACGAGCTCACCCGAAACAAGGTTGAGCTACAGATGGTCTGACTGGCTGCCCTTGCACCTGTCGAAACATTTGGAGCTCTTTGCACAGCGACACCACCATGGACGATCGGACGCCCACCGGAGGCAAGGCGAAGCTGTCGCCCGAGACGTCGCGCCGGAGCAGCACCTATGGCACAGGCAGCGACACGCCTACGCAGAGCGCGTCAGGCACGGATTCGGCGCGCAGACGCCCGCAAGCTGCCATGCAGCCCTCTGGCTATGGTAAGAGCTGCGTCCCGACAGCCAGAGAACAGCAGAGTGGACGAGGCTGACGCGACTACAGGCTCCATCACGTCTGCAATCGAGCGCCGCCAGCAGAACGCGACGACATCCGAAGGCTCGACCAAACCCAAGAAGCCGCCCATGAGCCGTCGCGCGACATCGTCCAAGTGGCCACAGAAGGGCCAGGAGTTCAGTGTCGACGACGCCGAAGAAGAAGTGGAGCTGGACCAGGCCCAGCAGGACCAGCAGAAGAAGCAGCGACAGACGCCGCTGCGTCGCAAGCCATCGACTGTCCGGCGCCGCACCGCCGCACCGCCGCCCAACCTAGCCACCATCGACTCGACCGAAGACGATGAAGCCGGGCAGGAGACTGCTGCTGCGCCAACGGCCGCTGATGCCGACGCCACACCCTCGTCCAGTGAGGAGACGGTACAAGCTGAAGACGACGAAGACGAAAGCGGAGGCGGCGATGAAGAAGACGACTTGAGCGATGCAGAGAGCTTTACCCTCCGCGATCGCCAGGACGCTATCAACGTCACGCATCCCTTCGGTATCAGGATCTGGAAGCCCGCCCTCTATAAAAAGGGCCGTTCGGTGCAGCGGAACGCTGAAGCAGACATTCATTCATCGCCAGGTCTCTACGTCAGTAGATGGCTGCTGCTCTTCAACATTGCCTGGACCCTCATCTTTGGTTGGTGGTTGGCTGTCGTCGCCATGGCCGGTGGTTTGCTATGCGCCCTGCTAGGCTTTAATGAGAGCTGCAAGGAATACTCTCGCCTGCTTTTCCACCTTGCCGGCTATCTATTCTATCCTTTCGGCAAGTACGTCAAGCTCATGCAGGATGAGGCTTACATAGAAGAGGACGAAGGGGAGGGTCGTAGCATCAGCGAGTACGAGCAGTGGCAGAGCGGTGATATCGAAGAGGGGCGCCTTTTCTTTGGTCCAACAACCGGTACGAGCTCTCTAATAGGCCGGAGACGCAACAGCGTTGATTCTGCCGGCGGAGAAACGACAAGCTTGCTTGGCAGAGATGGACGAGCCAATGTTCTTCATACCGATACTGCCAACACTAAAAGAAGGCTGTTTGGCCGTGGCAAGTGGAATCTTGGTCGAGTTGTCTTCTTCCTATTCTTCTACGGTTTCCTTACACCTTCGCTGTTCCTCGTCTCGGCCCTGTGTTGGTTCCTTGTTTTTACAATACCTATGGGCAAGACTACACTGCTGCTGTTCGATCATCTGCGGCGTCACCCTCTAGCCCTCTCGTTCCATTCTGATAACGGCAACGTGCGCCGTCCTGGAGAGTCGTCCTCGATACTTCTCTGCACCTACCGCGCAGTTGGAATCAAATACTGGAAGTACACCATTGATGGAACCAACATCTTCCTCATCAATCTCCTTGGCTTAGTGGCCTTTACCATCTTCGACTACTTCGTCCTAGCCGAGGCCCTGGAGATGAAGTTTTGGTTGACAGACCAGTTCCTGCTGTTCACCCTTGCCTTGTTGTCCATCATCCCGCTCGCATACTTCATTGGTCAAGCCGTAGCATCCATCTCAGCTCAATCCTCCATGGGTGTAGGCGCCACTATCAATGCTTTCTTTTCTACGGTAGTCGAAGTATTCCTCTATTGCGTGGCGCTTAAACAGGGCAAAGCCCAGCTTGTCGAGGGAAGTATCATCGGTAGCATCTTTGCTGGTATCCTGTTCCTGCCAGGCTTATCCATGTGCTTTGGTGCTTTGAAGCGTAAGACACAGAGGTTCAACGTCCGCTCTGCTGGTGTCACCTCGACTATGCTCCTGTTCGCCGTCATTGGCGCTTTTGGTCCAACACTGTTCTACCAGATCTATGGAAGCGTAAGTCTTATCCCGACGTCCTCCATTGCCCCGCTAAAACTTATCAGCATGAGCTCAACTGTCACCAATGTGTGCACTCTAGCCGACATGTGCCCCTCGAACGAGACTGCCGTAGATGCTATTACTCACAGACACCTGCATTGAACGATCGCTTCTATAATGAAGCTGTCAAGCCTTACACTTGGTTTGCGGCTACTATGCTCTTCTTCTCCTACATCATCGGTCTTCTATTCACTCTTCGAACTCATGCTGCTACCATCTGGACTGAACCAGATGCCCAGGAGAAGAAGATACTTGAAATGAGCGCAAGTAGCCTTAGCCAAAGCGGTCATATGGATTACCCTCACTCCTCGTTTGTCAGACAAGCGACTGGGCAGTCCGTCTCCCGTGCACACATTCGCGACAGCCAGTTGTACAAGCGTATGGTCAGCCAGACTTTGCAGGAGGTTGGGCTTGGACCAGAACAAAACTTCTCGGACGACAGGCGGCCGGCCTCCAAATCGGACAGCCACACCCCGCATATGGTACCACCTAAAGACAGTGATGCACATTCACATCACTCTTTCCACGTTGAGGGTCTTACAGATGATGCTGCTCAGTCACTTGCGCGACAAATCACAGAAATCGCGGCAACTACAACAGCTCTGGCAACGCGCGATGTTACTAGGGCTCCACGCAAAGCTGCCCAACTTGCTCATACATCGACCAAAGCGCACGTTGAGCGCCCAGTTCATACAAGAACAAACACGGAGGCTGCGCCCGAAGAGGTCGATACAGCCACTGGACACGCTTCTGGAGGTCACGACGCACCGAATTGGAGCCGACAGAAAAGTGCAGCTATTCTTCTAACGGCGACTCTAGCATATGCCATCATTGCTGAAATACTCGTCAATACCGTGGATGGCGTGCTTGAGGGCTCAGATATCGACGAGAAGTTCTTGGGCATCACGCTGTTCGCGCTGGTGCCTAACACAACAGAGTTTCTAAACGCCATCTCTTTTGCCATGAACGGCAACATCGCCCTCTCGATGGAGATTGGCTCTGCATACGCTTTGCAAGTTTGTCTCCTCCAGATTCCGGCCCTCGTCTTTTACAGTGCCATACACACGAGCTATATTCCCGCCCAAGACGCTGCGAGCCAGACGTTCACTCTCATCTTCCCTCAGTGGGATATGATAACTGTTATACTCTGTGTGTTTCTCTTGTCGTACATGTACGGTGAAGGCAAAAGCAACTACTTCAAAGGCTCTATACTGATCTTGTCGTATCTTGTGGTCATTGCTGGGTTCTATCTGTCTGGCTTCAACGATTTCCAGAAGATGGGAGTTGATCCAATGGACACTTTAGCGTTGGGGGGCTTGGTCGAGCAGCAGGTGCAGTCCATGACGTTCAGAACACCTTCAAGGGGTCGTAGTGGTGTTGCATATTAGAGCATCGTGTTTTGGTGTCTACATATGCTGGAGGAAGATTAAGAGAACACTAATGACTGTCTGTATTTGACAGAAGGTTACACACACGGTACATAGCGTAGGCGTAAAGGAAAAATTGGTACATTGGGTCTAGCTAGTAATGAATTGCACATAATGTGGCGTAGATGCTCAACCTTTTCATGGAAAGATCCCACTAGGGTTTACAGATATCACTCCGAATCAAGTTTGTGACCGTGATATTAGAGGGTCTCTTTCACATGCAGTTTGAGGTGCGACAAGAGATAGCGCATATAGCCCAGCTAATCAAACCACGACTGCGAAGATGGACAAGGCGGTCAGATGGGATATCCTTGGACGTCAGGTTTGGAGTAAGATGTTGCTGATGCTTATAGCCTCACGATACATCGAGCCGGCCCGGGGGGTGACGCTCAGCCATGGGGCTGACGACTGCATCGCAGCAGCATACCATAGGTGTGAGCAGTGAAGATGGGCGGAGTAGGGCGGATATGTCTAACAGGTCACGATGCGACGACAACAGCAAGTAGCAGCCGATCAAGTGGGGCAATGCGGCGATTTAACGTGGGTGGGTTGGAGAAACGGTTGCAGGTTGCGCGCCTATGGTGCGGCAGTCTCGGAGTGGCACGTTTTAGTGGGTCGCCAGCGTCAGCGGGTAGGTATGAGAAGATCAATCGATACGCCATGGCAATCCGCGCCTCTCCGCCGAGGCTTCAATCGACCCTCTTTTACTATATGAATATCTTTGTCGCTGTTTGACCTTCGCGCGCGACATGATAGTGGGAAAGCGCGACATCTGTCACCTCGTATAATCGCTTTGGATCGTCGGGTGCTTCTCAGGGCCGACACCAGTGAAGCCGCACCCCCGCGCTCGCGACCAACTCTCCATGGGGCGTCGGACCTGGTGTGCTGGTCATCGATAAGAAGGACCCCCAGCCCGTTCGTGCCTGGGGCGCGCGATATTCCTTTTACACGATTCGCGCCGCATCCACGCTACTTGTCGAGATGCTGCTCGTGCCACCTTGCCGCCTGCCGTGGCAGTTGGCGTGTGTCTTGTTTGCAACCGTCTCCGCGGCTACCATCTCCTCCACCAACACTTCTACCGCGCGTCCAAATCTCTACGATGGCACATTACCGCTTGCTGATGCGCAAGGCGACGGAAACACGATTGCCGAGTTGATCCCATTGACCCAGGAAGCCGCTAAATCAGTTCGTCAAACACTGCGTGTCGCACAGCTTTTCATGCGCTGACTAGGACCAGGTGAAGGGCAACCTATACAATACAAATTACTCCAGCGCTGCTCGAATCTCCAATGACGAAATCGCGTACATCAGCTGTAACATCAACGACTACAACGGCTTCGACACTCCGCAGAGCGTCTTCGAACGGGCTTATACCCAAGCCAACATATCGGCTGTCATACTGTACAGCACGGCGTCCAACTACTGCAACTACACGCAGGACAGCGCGCAAAACATGATCGAGGAGTTTGCTGTATACTCAATGACGAACAAGGAAGATTCAGCGAAGATACTCGGCGCCATCATCGACCTGCCTGCCCACATGAAGTACTTTGTGCAAGTCGAAGGCCGGGATGAGGGAAGCAATAGCGCCGGTGGTAGCAACCAATACCAGCAAAACCCACTTGGTCCTTCGCCGTCCACTGCTGTTGCCATGATCATTCTATACAGTATCACAGGAATCATCACAGCTTTATTCCTCGTCATCATCATTACTGGCGCTGTGCGCGCGCACCGGCATCCGGAGCGATATGGTCCTCGAAACGTCCTTGGCCGACCAAGGCAAAGCAGAGCGAGGGGGTTAGGGCGAGCTATACTGGACACAATACCAATCGTCAAGTTTGGGGAGAAGGAGTCTGCGAAACCTGCCGACGTTGAGTTGGGACCAACAGCAGAGACGGCAGATGTAAATCGTGCAAACGTAGATACTGAAGTACCTAACAGCTTAACCACAACTACGAACCACGAAAATAACACGCCGGATACGTTGCCCGACTCAACGAGGACGATACAAGCTGCGACACCAAGACTATCGGAAGAGCATCAGTCAGGCATCGCACCTGCACAGCCCGCTGCCACAGGCGTGGGGGCGGGCACAGACAATGCATCGTCAGACGAAGCTCTAGGATGCTCGATCTGTACTGAGGATTTTGAAAAGGGCCAGGATCTCCGTGTGCTTCCTTGCAATCACAAATTCCACCCAGAATGTGTAGACCCTTGGTTGTTGAACGTGTCTGGCACATGTCCATTATGGTAAGCTGCTCTTTGATGCACAATGCTTGGTATGCTAATTCCCATCAGCCGTGTCGACCTTCGTCCTGTGACTTCCCATGATTCCTCCACGTCACAAGATCAAAATGAGCTCGCCCCTCCTCTCAACCCTGAAGCCGATTCATCACATCGCCGCCGTACAGCGCTTTTCGACATCCTCTCTCTTCGTCATCGACCCAACGCATCACCCGAAGAACGGATTGGCGCTCTTCGGCGTCTGAGAGAGCAAGGCAGGAATCAAAGCGGTAATGTTGCAGCAGGCAGTGTCAATGCCAGCGCTGAGGATGTTGCCAGTTCGCGAGATAGGAGAAATAGACGCATCAGTGTCAGGCTAAGCGATGTCTTTACTGGTCGGACGAGAAGAGAGAGGCGGGATGAAAGCCCGGCACATCAAGTAGGACCAGACAGGAGTGAGGCGAACGCCACGTCTGATCATGCTGAACAAAGACCTTGAGCTGGGGCTGTGACGTGCCTTACGATATATACGATGCTTGTATAGTTCATTATTTGTGTGAGCGCTGAGCAATTAGCTCGTTCGGGAGTTTATCAATAGTTGTGCATTCTGCGGCGTTGCGGGATACCATATACTTTTAGCTAGGATATTTGTTGCATACCAATGATAAGAGTGTATATAAGCTATCTATAGCCTACATCTTTTTGTAAAGCAAAGAAAGGCGTCTTAGCTAAAGAGGGATCTAAGAAAACTTTAATACTACAAGGTAAAGACGTAAGATACTACTATAACCTCTTTATATCTTTTAGATTATTACCCTGCTTATAAAGCTTTTAAGGTAGAAATAAATAGAGCAGAAAGATAAAATATAAATAAAATCTTAGTACAAATTCTTTATAAGTTTAAGATACCTTAATTAAAGTTACTTATATAACGCTAGTAAGTAGAGCGCAGCTTAAGCTATACATTTATCTACTCGTTTACTAACTTCTATAGTTATAGTAATTATAGCTAAAGCAAATAATAAATACTTTAAATTAAACTTAATATGTATTTTATACTTTTATTCTATTTATTATAACTTAAAAGGCTCTAAAAGTAATTACATTGCAAGGTTTTAAAACACTCTCTTTTTCTAATATTAAACTCTCTAGTAGCGCTCTAGAACTATGTAAGATTTATAGCTTTAGTTATAATTAATAAAGTTTCTAAATAAGTATATATATAGCTATATATAGTAAAGCTAAGTAAGTGTTTAAGAATATACTTCTACTGCAATAAAATATAGTTTAACTTAATAGCGTTGTATCTGCGTCTTATTACTAGCACGTCTATTATATTAATAAAGTAACTAAATATTCTTTATAGTATTTTTAACTTTATACTTTATACTAAAATAATAGTTTTTAATTATAACGCTTACGCTACTTATAACTTTAAGAAAATATAATATAGAACTTAACTTTAGATTACTATAACCTATTTCTAGTAAAGGAAAAAAACAACTATATTATATTAGCTTCTTATAGACTATAAGTATAGAGTATAATAATTATTATAACTAAATATATAATATTTTAATAGAATAAGAATCTAGTTCTATAAGTTAAAGCTTATAAACGCTAAGTATAAAAAGAACTATTATAAGTACTAGCTATATTTCTTAAATTAGTACTATATTATAAGATTAAGTATATTATTGTTTCTAATAAGTTTAGATAGATAATATCTTAACTATACTAGTTTCTAATACTACTTCTATCTTTCTATCTTAATCCTTTTACTACTTACTTATTAGTTATATCTAACTTTATTATATAGAATATTCTTAACGCTGTTTTTATCTATATATATATATATATATATATACTCTAAGTACTAAAGTCTATCTTTATTATATAGTTAAATAATAATAATATTAAAGCTAAGATTTAATAAGCTCTAATCCTTTTAGTTTAATAGACTTACTAAAAAATACTTAAATTCTCTTTTTAGATAGCTATAGTTATAGCTAATAATAAACTAAAGAATATTAATGCTTTCTACTAAGGTAAAAAAGTATAAAATATTATTATATTAAAGATAAACTTATATCCTATAGTTTTAACCTAGGTAAAATAAGTAACTACGTATATATTACACAGCTAACTAAGCTAAGTTAATATATTTTTATAGAAAATTTCTACTACTATATTATTCTAAGCTATAATAGCTTTATTACTACTAATTTCTAATAAGAGAATAATAACGCTAAAATTAGCGCTTAGAGCTTAAGCTATTTATATTTTACTAATAGAATTACTTATAACTATATTATACTATTACTAATATATCTATATTAATATAATAAGTACTAGCTATCTTTTCTACCTAATATACTTAGACAAAAGATAGCTTAACTATACTAGTCTTCTATACTACTTCTATCTTTTTATAATCTACTTATTAGTTATATCTAAATTACCTAAATATACTATTACTAAAGCAATTTTAATATATAGATACGTACCTAATTAATTAGCTAATTAATATAGAAAAATAAAATAAAATATAAAGCGCTTATAATAGTAAAGTAGCTTTATTAATAAGTAATTAAGAAGATACTTAATATAATTCTAAGTCTTAAAAAAGAATAAAACTATATACTATTCTTCTTAGCTATAAAAATTCTTAAAATCTCTCTTTTCTTTATAGCTTTAAGCTATATTATATCTATCTTAGCTAGTATAAAGATAGTGCTAATAAAGAGAAGTTTAAGTTTAAACAAGCTCTTACTAAACTTACTCTTAAGCTCTTTTAAGCTTAACTTATATAAGCTAACTAGCTATATATAAGCTTATACTTAGTAATTAAAGTTACTCTTAAAGTAGTCTATACTAAGCCTAACTTAATTCTTACTAAATTAATAGGCGGCTGTTAGCGTAGTAGCTGTAGTTATTATTATTAT
>Ga0265797_10000616_pt1 | contig 64818 bp, 50 predicted proteins | sample P2T30metagenome_FD_192433 | JGI IMG/M metagenome (GOLD analysis project Ga0265797, IMG submission 192433) | Plant litter microbial communities from East Loma Ridge, Irvine, California - P2 T30 | ecosystem: Environmental > Terrestrial > Plant litter > Unclassified | place: USA: California... | reverse complement strand
GGCGCAGGGGTCAGAGCCCGAATTTGCCGGTTGGGCTCTGACCCCGAAGTTCAGTGGCAAGCGCATCATGTGGTTGGGTTAGACTTGCAGCCTCAGCAACCAGCAGGCAGCCAGCGTGAACCGACACCCCATCATCGCCGCGCTCGTATTCGGCGCCGGCCTGGCCGCCGTCGCAGGCCTGTATGTCACCTTCGACCATCGACAGTCGCCGACACCCGGCCGCCCGACCTGGCTGTCCGCCGAAGCGCCGACGCGGACCGCCTGGACGGCCCGCGTCAGCCCGCTGGCCGGTGACGGCCTGGAAGGCATCGTCCACGGCGCCGCCCCAACAAGCCGCTTCAGCGACCCCTTCGGCACCGCCATCGACGCCCACGGCACCGTGTTCGTGGCCGACGGCAGCCGCATCCGCCGCATCGCCCCCGGCGGCCCGGTCACCACCTTCGCCGGCACCCGCCCGGGCTTCGCCGACGGCCCGGCCGCCACTGCCGCATTCGACACGCCATCGGCACTGGCCATCGACCGCCTGGGCAACCTGTACGTGGCCGACACCGGCAACAACGCGATCCGCAAGGTGGCCCCCGACGGCAGCGTGACGACGCTGGCCGGCGGCGGCGACGCCGGCTACCTCGATGGCATGGGCCGCGCTGCGCGCTTCGACGGCCCGGTCGGCGTCGCCGTCGACCGCGACGGCATCGTGTACGTGGCCGATACCTACAACGACCGCATCCGCCGCATCGGCCGCGATGGCACGGTGAGCACCGTGGCCGGCAGCGGCACGCCCGGCAACCTGGATGGCGTCGGCGCGGCGGCGGCCTTCGACACGCCCGGTGCGATCGCGGTGGGCAAGGATGGCATGTTGTACGTCGCCGATACCGGCAACGACGCGATCCGCCGCATCGACAAGGATGGCACGGTCAGCACGCTTGCGGTGCCGCCCGAAGACGAGCAGGGACCGAACGGCCAGCGCGCACTGCTGCGGCGTCCGGTGGCGCTGGCGCTGACCCACGACGGCTATTTGTACATCGGCGGCGCCGGCGGACGCATCGTCCAGCGCGACCCGGGCGGACACTACCGCGCGCTGCAGGATGCCGACCGTCCGCCGCAAACGAGTTATGCCAGCGACGGCAGCGTGCGCCTGTATGCGCCGCGCGGCATCGCAGTGCGGCGCGACGGTTCGCTGGTGGTGGCCGACGGCCAGGCGCTGCGGTTGTTCTCGCTGGCGCCGGCGCGGGCCGGCGGGCAGGGCGGGCAAATCATCCAGCCGGCGACCGTCACAGCGGCTTCCGCGATCATGCCGTGGCCGGTCGGCCCGCAACTCGAACCACACGAAGTCGTCGGCGTCATGGGCGAGGTGCGCGGCAATTACGGCGGCGAGAGCCGCGACCACTTCCATGCGGGCCTGGACATCCGCGCCGACATCGGCACCCGCGTGCTGGCGATCCTGCCTGCCACGGTCAGCGACCCGACGCCGAACTGGGCTTTCGGCGAACTGGGGGAGGGCATGGCGCTCGGACCGCTGTCCTATATCCACATGCGCGTGGGCCGCGACAGCGGCGGCAAGGCGCTCGACGCGCGTTTCCAGCTGCTGCCCGGCGCCAACGGCAAGCCCGAGCGCGTGCGGGTGCGGCGCGGCGCCCGCTTCGCTGTCGGCGACGCCCTCGGCACCATCAATCCGATGGCGCACGTGCACATGGAATACCACCCCGGCGGCGCGATGGTGAATCCGCTGACGCTACCCTTCGTGGGTCTGCGCGATACGGTGGCGCCGCGCATCCAGGGCATCGCCCTGGTCGATGCCGGCGGCCGGCGTCTGCCGGCGAAACGGGGACAGCGCCTGCGCGTGGCGCGCACGCTGGGCGAGGTGGCGATCGTGGCCGACGTCTACGATCAGATGGACGGCAATCTGGCGCGGCGGCGGCTCGGTCTATATAAGCTGGGCTACCAGCTGTTGCAGGCCGACGGCAGCCCGGTGGCCGGCTTCGAGGTGCCGCGTATCACGCAAGTCTACGACCGCCTGCCGCGCGAGCACGAGGCGGTGAAGCTGGTATATGCGGACAGCAGCGGGATCACGGTGTATGGCAGCAAGGCGACGCGCTTTGCGTATGCGGTCAACAACACGCTGCAGGGTGGGTTGGCCTTGCCCGGCGCCTGGAAGGTGGATGGCTTGGCGCCGGGGGATTACATCTTGCGCATTTATGCCGCGGATTATGGCGGGCAGGTGGCCTTGCAGGGGCGGGATCTGGCGATTAGGGTGGAGTAAGCTTAACCCTCGGCCCCGCAGCACTTCTTGAACTTTTTGCCGCTGCCGCACGGGCAGTCGTCGTTGCGGCCGACCTTCGGTTCTTCGCGCTTCACGGTGTCGACCGCGCCCTTGCGGCGCGGCAGCCAGAAGCGGTAGATGCCCGGCAGGTTGGCTTCGATCTCGAGCGCCAGCTTGTGCGCCTTGCGCGGGTCTTCGACTTCGGCCAGTTCTTCTTCCTCGATCTCGTCGGCGCCGAGCAGGTAGATCGGGCGCATCAGCGGACCGGCTTCGGAGTCCCAGACCGGATCCCAGGCGTCGGCGCGCAGTTCGAGGCCTTCCCAGAAGCCCCAGCACCAGCCTTCGGGGTCGATCAGGGTTTCGCCGTCGACGTCGTGCTCGACGTACAGCGGCTCGAATTCCTTGGGCGAGACTTCGAAGGTGATCAGCACTTCGTTCATGAAGCGCATGATCAGGTTGAGGATGCGCTGCTCTTCCTTCGGGTTCTTCCACTTCGGCGCGACGCCGTCCTCGCCCCACACGCGCGGCAGCCATTCGGCCGGCATGATGGTTTCCGGCCCCACCGCGATCGCGGTCAGGTAGCCGTGCAGCGTGTCCATGGTCATCGCGTCGTCGCTGCAGCTGTCGGACAGCAGGAAGTCGTCGAGGTCGTCGAATTCTTTTTCGGAAAGGGGTTGTTCGAGATGCATTATCAGGGGATGTCGGTGCGTTGAATTCGACAGTTTAACGCCTGCGCCCGCGGATGGACACAAAAAGCGTGTCCGTGCCGCGGGCGCCGTGCAGCCGTTGCTGCCTTACTCGATTAGTGCTTGCCTGCAAACGCCTTCTTCAGCGCATCGGCCGCATACTGCTCGGCATCCTTGGCCTTCGGCACCACCGCGCCCATGCCGAAGAATTCGTGGGTCACGCCGTCGTACAGCTTGTAGTCGACCTTGACGCCGGCCTGCTGCAGCTTGTCGGCATAGGCCTTGCCCTCATCGCGCAGCGGGTCGATCTCGGCGGCGATGACGGTCGCCGGCGGCAAGCCTTTGAGCGAGGCGTTCTTCAGCGGCAGCGCGTACGGGCTCTTCGGATCGGCGCCATAGTGTTTGAAGAACCAGGCCATCATCGGCTTGTTGAGCGGCTTGGCGTTGGCGTTCTGCTGGTACGACGGACGGTTCATGTCGTTGTCGACCACCGGATAGACCAGCAGCTGGTGCACCGGCAATTGCGCCTTCTTGTCGCGCGCCATCAGCGAGACCACGGTGGCCAGGTTGCCGCCGGCCGATTCGCCGCCGACCGCCACCCGCATCGGATCGCCGCCCCATTCCTTGGCGTGCTGCAGCGTGTAGGTGTAGGCCGCGTAGGCGTCCTCCGGCGCCGCCGGGAATTTATGCTCGGGGGCACGGCGGTAATCGACCGAGACGATGATTGCCTTGGCCATTTTCGCCAGCGCGCGCGGCGAGGCGTCGTAGACCTTGGTGTCGGCGATCACGAAGCCGCCGCCGTGGTAATACATCATCACCGGCAGCGGACCCGATCCCGCACCGTCCGGCACATACACGTGCAGCGGAATGGTGCCGCCGCCGTTGGCCGGAATGTTGAGGTCCTTGACCGTCACGCCGGGCTCCGGTGCGGTGCTCTTTTTCATGTCGACCAGCACCTTCTTGACCGCGTCGGCCGGGGTCGGCTGCAGGCGCGCTTCCTCGGGCGTCAGGGTTTCGATCGGCTTCGGTTTCAGCGATGCCTGGGCGTCGAGCACCTTCTGCATGGCCGGTTCGGCCTTGGGTGGCTGGGCCGCATCCTGGGCGGCGGCGAAGTTGCAGGCGAGGGCGGCGGCGAGCGCGGTCAGCGGGAGCGCTTTATTCATGGTCGTTCTCCTTGTGGGTTAGTCATGCCATGAAACCGCAGGCGCGCTCGTCAGTTCGGTGCGTGTGCGCACGCAGCGCGCATAATAATTGTTATTTTCGTCATTAATGCTGACCGCTTGTCGGTCGTTCTGCCCATGGTTTCCGCTTCCTCGGCCGTTCCGATGCTTAAATTCAGCAAATCAGCCCTGCCGATGCGCGGCGGCGTCGCCGGCCTTACAATGGCAGCATGGATATTCAGCTCGATAATCAACCGTCGGACGGCCGGGACGCCGGCCATCCTTTTTCCCGTCTCGACCCGCTGATGGTGCTGGATGCCGTCGACAGCGTCGGCCTGCGTGGCGACGGCCGCCTGCTGGCCCTGAACAGTTACGAAAACCGTGTCTACCGCGTCGGCCGCGAAGAGGGCCAGCCGGTGGTGGTCAAGTTCTATCGCCCGGAACGCTGGAGCGATGCCGCCATCCTCGAAGACCACGCTTTCGTGCAGGAGCTGGCCGACGCCGAAGTACCGGTGGTGCCGGCGCGCGTGCTCGACGGCCGCACGCTGCACACCTTTGGGGGCTTCCGCTTTGCCGTGTTTCCGAGCCGCGGCGGGCGCGCGCCCGAGCTGTCCGACCCGAACACCCTGGAATGGATCGGCCGCTTCATCGGCCGCATCCACGCGGTCGGCGCGGCGCGCGGCTTCACGCAGCGGCCGGCGCTGAATCTCGACACCTTCGGGCGCGAACCGCGCGCCTTCCTGGTCAAGCACGGTTTCATCCCGCCGGAATTGCTGACCGCCTATACCAGCGTGCTCGACCAGGCCCTGGACGGTGTCGCCCGCTGTTTCGAACGCGCCGGCGACATCCGTAACATCCGCCTGCACGGCGACTGTCACGCCGGCAACGTGTTGTGGACCGGCGACGGCCCGCACTTCGTCGACTTCGACGATAGCCGCATGGGGCCGGCCGTACAGGATTTGTGGATGCTGCTGTCGGGCGACCGTCCCGAGATGGTGCGCCAGCTCGGCGACGTGCTGGCCGGCTACGAGGATTTCCGCGAATTCGACCCGCGCCAGCTGTACTTGGTGGAAGCCTTGCGTACGCTGCGCCTGATCCATTATTCGGCCTGGCTCGCGATGCGCTGGGACGATCCGGCGTTCCCGGCGGCTTTTCCCTGGTTTAATACCCAGCGTTACTGGCAAGACCGTATTCTGGAATTGCGCGAGCAGGTGGCATTGATGGACGAGCCGCCGCTGTGGCCGATCTGATGTAAATGTCGAATTGGCAGGGAATCCCGGTTCAGCTCCGCGTGGCGGGATCGGTGCGCATCCTGCATAATCGTAGCAAGGACCAGTCCGGGTCCGGAATCCCAACCATGAGCCCGCCATGACCGACCGCCACGATCCACCGCATGACGATACCCAGGACGATACCGATTTCACCATCGATCTGAGACCGGCCGCGCCGGTGCCGCCTGCACCCGTGGTGGCGGCGCAGCCGGCGGCCGCGCAACTGGCAGCCGCATCTGTGCCTGCGTCTGCGCCCGTGCCTGCGTCTGCCTCCGCATCTGCGTCCGCGCCGGCATCGACGCCTGCGGAGCCGCAGCGCGAGCAGCTGGAAAAGCGCGCGATCCAGGAAGGCATCGCGCGCGTGGAAGCCGAGGCCAAGGCGGCGGTGGCGGCCGAGAGCCGCGCCCATGCCGAGGCGCGCGCGCGCAGCCTGGCCGAAGAGCGGGCCGCGATCGACGCCCAGGCCGCCGCGGCGGCGCTGGCCAATGCCCAGGCCTCGGAAGAGGCGATCGAAGCCAACCGCGACCGCATCGAAACCCTGCGCGCAGCGGCCCACGCCGCCGCCGGGCGCCTCGAGGCGATGCGCCAGGAAACCGCCGAGCTGCGCGCGCGCGTGCAGTCCGATACCGAAATCCGCCTGGCCGCCGAAGGGCGCCTGCGTGCCGCCGAAGACGCCCGCAAGCGCGCCGAAGAGCAGGCCCGGGTCGACGCCGAGATCGCGCTGCGTGCCGTGCGCGAGGCCGAGGAACTGGCCCAGCAATCCGAACAGGCGCGCCTGCAGGCGGCCGAACGGGTGGCCGCCGTGCATGCGGCGCGCGAAGAGGTGTCGTACAGCGCCAGCGCCGACGCCCGCGTGGCGATCCTGGCGCGCGAACGCGAGCGCGTCGAAAAGGCCGCACGCCAGACCGCCGAGAAGCTGGCCGCGGCCGAAGCCGAAGCACTGGAACTGGCGCTGGCGCGCGAGCGCGCCGACCAGGTGGCGCTGGCCTCGAGTTTTTCGCGTGCCGCGGCCGAGGCGAGGGCGCTGGAAGAAGCGCGCGCGCTGGCCCATATCGAACAGGAGCGCGAAGCGATCGCGCTGGCCCAGGCCGAATCCGAGCGCACCGCCGCCCAGTCGCTGCGCATGCGCATGGAAACCGAGAAGGAATTGCGCGACGCCGCCATTCACCGCGAGCGCCTGGAACAGATGGCCGAAGATGGCGCCCAGGCGCGGCGCGAAGCCGAGGTGCGGATCCTGGCCGCCACCGAAGCGCGCATCGAGGCCGACCGCAAGCTGCGCGAGGTAGCGCTGGCGCGCGCCCACGCCGAGGAGCTCGAGGCCGGGCAATCGCAGGCGCGTCTGGATGCCGAACGCGACGCCGCCGAATCGGCACGCCTGCGCGCCGCCGCCGACGAGCACGCGCGCGAAGCGGCCCTGCGCGAAGCCGAAGAAGACGAGCGGGCGCGCCGCCTGGCCGAGCAGAGTGCAGAGCAGAGCCGCCGGCATGCCGAAGCGCTGGCGGCCGCCAACGCGGACGCCGGGCAGGCGCTCGCCGCCGCGACCGCGGCTGGGGACGAAGCATTGGCGGCTGCCATCGCGGCCGGGAAAGACGCATTGGCAACTGCGATCGCGACTGGGGACGCGGCACTCGCTGCGGCCACCGCTGCCGGCGAACAGGCCTTGGCTGCGGCCAATGCAGCCGCGGAACAGGCGCTGAATGCCGCCAACACGTCCGCGGAACAGAAACTGGCAGCTACCGTCGCAGCCGGCGACGCGGCATTGACCAAGGCCACGGCAGACGCTGACGCGGCACTCGCTGCAGCAATCGCTGCCGGCGATCAAGCACTGGCTGCGGCAACCGCAGCGGGTGATGAGGCGCTGGCTGCGGCAACCGCAGCGGGCGAGCAGGCACTGGCTGCGGCAACCGCAGCGGGCGAGCAGGCGCTGGCCGCTGCCACCGCGCTGGCCGACACGCAGCGCCAGGCCGCCGAGGCCGCCGAGGCGCGTGCTGCCAGTGCCCAGGCGCTGCTCGATGCCGAACGCGAGCGCCTGCGCCTGGAACAGGAAGCCCACGACGCCCAGCAGGACCGCATCGAAGCCGAGCGCATGCTGGCCGCCGCTGCGCAGGCGCGCAGCGCCGCCGACCAGGAGCAGGCGGCATTGGCGCGCGCCCAGGCTGACGATGAACGGCGGGTGCTGGAGATGCAACAGGCCACAATAGAGGCCCAGCGCGCCGCCGCCGCCCACGCGGCCGAACGGGCCGCGCACGAGCAGGCGCTGGCCGAGGTCGAACGTGCCCAGGCCGAACGCATTGCGGCCGAAGCCCGTGAGGATGCCGAGCGCCTGGCCGAGCTGACCCGCAACGAAGAAGCCCAGGCCGCCGCCCGCGTGCGCGCCCAGGCGGCCAGGGCGGCCGAGGTGGCGCGCGCCCAGTCCGAGCGCGCCGCGGCGGAAGAGCGCCAGCAGCGCATGGCCGAGGAAGTCGCCGGCGCCGAACGCGAAGCGGCCGACGCCGCGCGCGAAGCGTTGGCCCTGCTGGAACAGAAACTGTCGGCCCAGCGCCAGCAGGCCGCAGCGGACGCCCGTGCCAGCGAAGCCGCCAGCGCGCGCATGGCGTCCGAACGCGCTGCCGTGGCAGCGGCCGAGGCGCGCGCCAAGGCCGAAGAGGAGCGGGCGGCGCTGGCCCGTGCGCGCGAACTGGCCGAGCAGGCCGCGGCCCAGGCCGCGACCGAAAAACGCGATGCCCAGCGCGCCCTGCTGGAACACGCCCAGCACGCCGCCGACATGCAGCGCAAATCCTTGGAAGCGACACGCGAGATGGCGGACGCCAAGCGCCGCCTGGTCGAGCTGGAAGCCGGCCGCCAGGACGAACAGGTCGCCGAACTGGGCGCCCTGCGCAGCCAGATCGAAGCGCGCCAGGCCGAAGCCAAGCAGCGCGCCGAATCCGAAGACCTGGCACGCGAAGTGATCGGGCGCTTCTCGACGCAGCCGTCGGCGGCGCAGGCGGCGGCACGGCTGGCGGATGCGGTGGCAAGGCAGCGGAACAATAGCTGAGTACAGTTACCGTCGTCCCCGCGAAGGCGGGGACCCATGCTGAACATAACGAAGCCTGAATGCCGACATAATGGCTTCGGGTGCTCAGTATGGATCCCCGCTTGCGCGGGGACGACGGTCAGCACAGCCAGCTAATCACTGACCTTGCCCCTTAACGCCTTGGTCCGCCCCGCCCGCACCTTGCCCTCCACCCGCCGACGCTGCGACCCCAAGGTCGGCCGCGTCGCCTTGCGCGCCTTGACGACAATGCTGGCCTGATCGACCAGTTCCTGCAGCCGCCGCAAGGCGTCTTCCTTGTTGCGCTCCAGGCTGCGCGACTCCTGCGCCTTGATCACCACCACGCCATCGCGCGTGATGCGTCCGTCGTGCAGCGCCAGCAGGCGCTCCTTGATATGCGCCGGCAGCGACGACGCCCGCACGTCGAAGCGCGCATGCACCGCGCACGAGACCTTGTTGACGTTCTGTCCGCCCGGCCCCTGGGCCCGGATCGCGATGAACTCGACTTCCAGCGGGTCGACGCAGTTGCCCGGGACTGCGCTCATGGCTTTGCCGACACCCGCTTGTCACGGAAAAAGATCCACGCTTCCTCGGCCAGGTCGACGTCGCGGTTCATGTTACCGACCAGCTTGCGCAGCCACCACGGCAGCTCGTCGTTCCTGGACGCGGGGACGTGGCCGCCGCCGTCGATGCGCAGGAATTCGACCTGCACCCGCGCCGGATCGTGGCCCCAGACGTAGCGCACGGCGGAAGTCGGATCGGACGATTGCAGGTGCGGGATGCGGAAGGATTGCGCCGCGTCCGGAAAACCGGCCAGGCGGCGCCAGACCGCCACCGATTCCTCGGCGCCGATCCCGGTGCCGCGTTCGCGCAGCACCCAGTTGCCGACCTTGCCGCCGCCATATGGCATGACCGGGTCGGCGGTGCCGTGGGTGACGAACACCGAGACCGGCGTGCTTGGGGTCTTGCAGCGGCTCTGGGCCGGCATCAGCGCGCTCTGCACGCCGATCGCCGCCAGGCGCGGCGCGATTTCGATGGCGAGGCGGTAGGCCATGGCGCCGCCATTGGAACTGCCGAACACGTAGATACGTTCCGGGTCGGCGCCGAGACGGGAGACGGCGGTATCGATCAGCTCGGCGATGAAGCCGACGTCGTCGGCGGTGGCATTGGTGGGGGCGTCTGCGCGGCAATCGTTCCAGGCGCGCTTGCCGTTGCGCGCCTTGCTGCCGTCGGGAGCGATCAGCATTACGCGCTCGCGCTCGGCCAGGCGGATCCAGTCTTCCGAACGGTAGCCCGCGATCGAATCCATGCCGACCATCATGTCGGCGCTGGAACCGTTACCGTGCAACAGGATGACCAGCGGCCGGTTGCTGCGCGCCAGTTTATCGGGCTGGACGACGAGATAGTGGCGCAAACCTTCGGGCCGCGCCAGGCTGAACTCGTCGATCGTCGATGCGTGCGTGACCGCCGCAGCGGCGGCCAGCATGCCGGCTGCCAATGCGGACACGCCCGCCATCCTTGCTTTCATATGCCACCTTTATTTTCTACAAGCATCACATGGTGGCACAATGTTTCTAACTTGTCATGTTGCGCACAATCGATTGCGGGCGTAATTGCATCGGCTGTGATATGCAAAACAACAAATATCGGCCACTGTGATTCTTTTTACATACTACTTGGCGACACTGGATTGTTGCCACCGACGTTGGCCTTGTCGACGAAGTAAGAGGTCTCGCCAAAGCAGCTGGTCGGAATGCCCACGTGCTGCGAATAGCTGAGCTGCACGCGCTGGCCCATGGCCGACTGCAGCTGGCGCACCACGGCTTCGTCGCGCACCGTGAAGGCGAAGCGCTCGGGGATCGCCCCCGGCATGCTCGACAGCAGGATCTCGCCTTCCCAGGTCTTGCACAGCCAGCCCTTTTTCGACAGCTTCTGCAGGTAGCCGGCGCGCTCGCCTTCCGAATACGACCAGGCCAGCACGGTCCAGACATACAGCGCGCACAGCGCGGCTGCAATGACGAGGATGGAAGCGATGATGAGGCCGGGACGGCGCGGGCGGGTGATCGGCATGGTCGTTTTCGATAAGGTAAATGGCTGTACGGACAACAAGGGCGCGCCCATCATTGCCGATGGGGGCGCCCTTGTCAAAGTATTCAGGCGGTAAAGCGGCAGCGATTTACACGTTGACGCCAAACGAGCGCGCCAGAGGCCCCAGTCCGCCGTTGTAGCCCTGGCCGACCGCACGGAATTTCCACTCGCTGCCATAGCGGTAGAGTTCGCCAAAGATCATCGCGGTCTCGGTCGAGCTGTCCTCGGACAGGTCGTAGCGTGCGATCTCGCGCTCGCCGTCCGCGTTCAGGCAGCGGATGAAGGCGCGGCTGACCTGGCCGAAGCTCTGGCGGCGCTGGTCTGCTTCGTGGATGGTGACCGCGAACACGACCTTCTCGACGTCGGCCGGCACCCGGGTCAGGTCGACCTGTACGCGCTCGTCGTCGCCTTCGCCCTGGCCGGTGCGGTTGTCGCCGGTATGCGTGACCGAGCCGTCGGTCGATTTCAGGTTGTTGTAGAAGATGAAGTCGGCATCGCCGCGCACTTTACCGTCGCCGCGCAGCAAAAAGGCGCTGCCGTCGAGGTCGAAGGTGGCGCCGTCGGTGGAGCGCGGATCCCAGCCCAGGCCGATGATGACCTTTTTCAGGTTGGGATCTTCCTTGGACAGGTTGACGTTGCCGCCTTTTTGCAAACTGATTGCCATCGCGATTCCTTTCAGAGGTGTTGAATTAGAGCTCAGGTGCCCTGCAGTGCTTCAAATTGCCTGCAGCCGCTTCCAGCGCACCGACGACCACAGCGATACCAGGATGAAGGCCACGCCGGACAAACCGGTGAACCATTCGGGGATATGGTACTCGACACTGGCGAACATGATCAGGGCCAGGATACCGATCGCATAATGGGCACCGTGTTCCAGAAAGACGAATTGTTCCAGCGTGCCTTTGTGCACGAGGAAAACCGTCAGCGAGCGCACGAACATGGCGCCGATCGCCAGGCCCAGCATGATGATGACGACGTCCTTGGTGATGGCAAAGGCGCCGATCACGCCGTCGAAGCTGAACGAGGCATCCAGCACTTCCAGATAAAGGAAGCCGCCGATGCTGCCTTGCGAAATGATCTTGCCCACGCTGGGGTCGCTTTCCTCCTCTTCGAGCAGGCCGCTGAACCAGTTGACGCCGACGTAGATCAGCACGCCCACGACACCGGCAATGAGCACGGGCAATTTGCGCTCTTCGGGCATCAGATGCATGCAGCCGAACACAGCCAATAAAGTCAGCAGGATGGCCAGGCCTTCGCTGCCATACTTGCCGATCTTTTCTTCGATCCAGCCCAGCCAGTGAAGTTCCTTTTCCTCATCGAACAGGAAGTTGAGGAAGACCAAAAGCAAAAAGGCGCCGCCGAAGGCCGCCACTTCGGCATGCTTCGAGGTCAGGTTGCGCGCATACTCGTCGGGGCTGTTGACGGCCATGTGCCAGACGTCGACCAGGCCGAGGCCGGTCGCCACCGACACGATCAGCAGCGGAAACAGCAGGCGCATGCCGAACACGGCCACCAGGATGCCGACCGTCAGGAACAGCTTGCGCCAGAAATCGTTCCAGTTGCGCAGCACCGAGGCGTTCACCACTGCGTTGTCGAAGGACAGCGAGACTTCCAGCACGCCCAGCACGGCGGCGATCCATAGTGCCTGCAGCAGGCCGGCGCTGCCCCCGTGGTCGTAACCCCACCATGCAGCCAGTGCCAGCAGGATTGCCGTGACCACGAACGACAGCTTGAAATGTTCCATCCAATAACTCCCTTGTCTGAAATACCACACTGGACTGCAGTTTAACCGCAACTCCAGCGACGACGGCGCATCGGATGTCGCCGTGGGCAAGGGCTTCTGCGATAATTCCGCCCGGAATTGCTTTGCTTATTGCTCTACATTATTGTTACTGTACTATTAATGGATACCACATGGACCTGACCTATTTGCTGACCCCCGTGCTGACCTGGCTGGCGGTCGGCCCGATCAAATTCCTGATCAACAGCGCGCGCCAGCGCCGCTGGGCCTTTAATTTGATCGGCAACGGCGGCTTCCCCAGCAACCACAGCGCCACCGTCACCAGCATGGCGACCCTGATCGCGCTGCGCGAAGGCATGGGTCATCCGGCGTTCGGCGTGGCCGTGACCCTGTGCTTCATCGTGATGATCGACGCCAACAGTCTGCGCCAGCACGTGGGACGCCAGGCGGCGGCGATCAACCGCCTGGCCGCGGGCAAGCCGGAACACAAGGTGCTGCGCGAGCGGATGGGGCATACCCTGGTCGAGATCGGCGGCGGGATCGTGACCGGCATTTTGATGGGACACCTGGTCTACAACTTGTTCGTCAAATAACAGCTGACGTCGTTCCCGGCACTGCCGGAACCGACTCCCCGCGCAGGCGGGGACCCATACTGAGCTGAACGAAATCACGCAGCATGGGCCCCCGCCTGCGCGGGGGCGACGGTATCGAAGCCAACACAACTGGGGCATCCGTTGCGCATTCCAGACTCATCCAATCGCAGTTCATCCCAGAAATCCGCAGTTCATCCCACCATTTCCACGGTTTGCCGAACCGTCAATTGACGCTAAAGACCGCCTCGTCGATACTGCGCGCTGGCCTTTTGTATCCATACATTTAAAAAAATAACGAGTCCAATTCTCGGGAGATCCATCCATGCTGCGCAAAACCCTGATCGTCCTCGCCCTTGCCTCGGCACTGTCCGCCTGCGGCAAACCCGGCGCGGACGCCGCCAAGCCCGACGCCGCCAAGCCGGTCCAGCTGCTGGTGTCCTCGGCAGACGTCATGACGGTGCAGAGCAACGCGCTCGCCTCCGGTCCAGTGATCACCGGCTCGATCCAGCCGGAACGCAAGGCCGACCTGCGTGCCGAAGTCTCGGCCGTCGTGCTGCAGGTGCTGAAGGAAAACGGTGAACCGGTCAAGCGCGGCGACGTGCTGGTCAAGCTCGACGAAACCTCGATCCGCGACAGCCTGCTGTCGGCCGAGGAATCGCTGCGCGCCGCCACCCAGGCCTTCGACCAGTCGCAGCGTGCGCTGGAGCGCTCCAAGACCCTGCGCGCCTCGGGCATGACTTCGGCGCAAGCGCTGGACGATGCCGAAGTGCGCCGCAATTCGGCCCAGAGCGAAGTCTCGGCCGCGCGCGCGCGCCTGGCGACGGCGCGCCAGCAGGTCGGCCGCACCGTGGTGCGCGCGCCCTTCGACGGCATCGTGTCGGAGCGCAAGGTTTCGAACGGCGATACCGCTTCCATCGGCAAGGAATTGCTGAAGGTGATCGACCCGTCCAGCATGCGCTTCGAAGGCCAGGTCTCGGCCGACAAGATCGCGGCGGTGAAGGTCGGCCAGCCGGTCATGTTCCGGGTAAATGGTTACGGCGAGCAGCAGTTCAGCGGCATCGTCAAACGCATCGATCCGTCCGCCAACGACGTCACGCGACAGGTCGAGGTGCTGGTCGGCTTTGCCGCCGGCAAGCAGCCACGCACGGCCGGGCTGTATGCGGAAGGGCGCATCGACGCCGAGGTGGCGGACGCCCTGACCCTGCCGGAATCGGCGCTGGTCAAGGCCGGCGACAAGACCTATGCCTGGAAAGTGAAGGGCAATACCCTGGCGCGGGCCGACCTCAGCGTCGGCGCGCGCGATCCGCGCACCGGCAACTTCGAGATCCGCAACGGCCTGGCGGCCGGCGACACCGTGCTGCGCCACCCGAATTCGAGCCTGAAGGATGGCCAGAAGGTCGAGATGGCCAAGTCGGCGGCCTCGACGCTGGCCAGCGCCGGCAAATAAGGATCGACCATGTTCCTGTCCAATTTCAGTGTCAAGAAACCGATCGCGACGCTCGTGCTGATCATCGGCATGATGTGCATGGGCCTGATCGCCCTCAGCCACCTGCGCGTGAACCAGAACCCGGACGTCGAGATCCCGATCATCGTCGTCAGCGTGCCTTATCCGGGCGCGTCGCCGGAAACCAACGAACGCGAGATCATCGAGCGCCTCGAGAAGCAGATGCAGGCCATCACCGGCGTCACCGAGGTGAATTCCTACGGTAACGAAGGCAGCACCACCATCGTGCTGCAGTTCGATTTCAAGCGCAACCTGATCGAAGCGTCGGACGACGTGCGTAACGCCATCGCCTCGGTGCGCTACAAATTGCCGATCGAGATGCGCGAACCGGTGCTGCAGCGGGTCGATCCGTCGTCGCAGCCGATCATGAATCTGTCGCTGTCGTCGAGCAGCCAGAGCCACGCGGAAATCTCGCGCCTGGCCGAGGACCAGCTGGCGGACCGCTTCCGCGCCATCGACGGTGTCGCCAACGTGCAGGTCAACGGTTCGCTGCGGCGTGAGCTGTCGGTGCTGCTGCACGCCGAAAAACTGCGCGAATACAATGTCTCGGTCAGCGAGGTCACCAATGCGCTGAGCCGCCAGAACACCAATGCGCCGGTGGGCAAGGTACGCAGCGAGCTGGACGAGAAGGGCATCCGCCTGGTCGGCCGCATCGAGCACCCGGAAGACTTCAACCAGATCGTGGTCAAGCGCAACGGCGACACCATCGTGCGCCTGAATCAGGTCGCCGACGTCAAGGATGGCTTCGCCGACATCGAAAGCGTCTCGATGCGCAGCGGCAAGCCGAACGTCGGTATCCAGATCATCCGCTCGCGCGAGGCGTCGACCGTGTCGATCGCCAAGAAGACGCGCGAGATGGTCGGGCAGATCCAGAAGGAACTGCCGGCCGGCACCAAGCTGGAAGTCACGCGCGACGGCGGCGACGAAGCCCAGCGCAGCCTGAACAACGTGATCGAATCGCTGGTGCTGGGCGCCGGGTTGACGATTTTCGTGGTCTACGCTTTCCTGAACTCGTGGCGCTCGACCCTGATCACCGCGCTGTCGCTGCCGACTTCCGTGATGGCGGCCTTCATCGCGGTCTGGCTGTGCGGCTTCACGCTCAACTTCATGACCCTGCTCGGGCTGTCGCTGGCGATCGGCGTGCTGATCGACGATGCCATCGTGGTGCGCGAAAACATCGTGCGCCACATGGAAAACGGCGAAGACCGCCGTACCGCCGCCCTGAACGGCACCGCCGAGATCGGCATGGCGGTGGCTTCCACCACCTTCTCGATCATGGCCGTGTTCATCCCGGTCGCCTTCATGCCCGGTATTTCCGGTGAATGGTTCCGTCCGTTCGCACTCACGGTCGCCTGCTCGGTGATCGTCTCCCTGTTCATTTCGTTCACCCTGGATCCGATGCTGTCGGCCTACTGGGGCGACCCGCCGGGCCATCACCATGCACCGAAAAAAGGTTTTGAGAAGCTGCTGGCGCGTTTCAACATCTGGTTCGACCACCAGGCCGACCGCTATGGCCGCGTGATTGCCTGGGCACTGCACCACCGCCGCTGGATGGCCGTCATCGCCGTCGGCAGCCTGGTCGCGGCGCTGGGCCTGCACACCAAATTCGGCGGCTCCTCCTTCCTGCCGAAGATGGATGCCGGCCAGCTGTCGATCGAGGTGCGCACCCCGGCCTCGTCCTCGGTCGGCTATGCCCGCCTGAAAATGGAAGAGGCGGCGGCGATCGCACGCACCCTGCCGGAAGCCAAGGAAACCAACAGCAGCATCCAGTCGAGCGGCGGCAAGATCTACGTCGACATCGGCAAACGCAGCGAACGCAAGCGCAGCGCCGCCGAAATCGCGGTCGAGCTGCGCCAGAAGATCGCACGCCTGGTCGGCGCCGAATTCGTGGTCATGGATGAGCTCAACGGCAACGGCAAGCCGGTGCAGATCGAGTTCACCGGCCCGGACACGCGCAAGCTGATGGAGCTGACCTCGGTGTATATGGACAAGCTGCGCCAGGTGCCGGGCGCGGTCGACGTCACCCTGAGCCAGCAGGATCCGAAGGACGAGCTGCAGATCAACCTCGACCGCGGCCTGTCGAACATGATGGGCATCTCGGTCGGCGACGCCGCTACCGCGCTGCGCGTGGCCTTTGCCGGCATCGAAGTCGGCGACTGGGTCGACCCGACCGGCGAGACGCGCGACGTGGCGGTGCGCCTGGCGCCGGAAGACCGCGTCGGCACCGAGAACATCGAGCGCCTGCCGATCGCCGTCACCGGCACCAACCAGATGGTGCCGCTCGACCAGATCGCGCGCATCACCATGGGCAAGGGCCCGTCGGCGATCGAGCACAAGGACGGCAAGCGCGTGATCACGGTCTCGGCCAACGTGCAGGGCCGCTCCAACGGCGAAGTCACCGAAGACGCCATGAAGCTGGCCAAGTCGATGGACTTCCCGCCGGGCTATGGCTTGTCATTGGGTGGCGCCGGCAAGGACCAGGCCGAGCTGTTCATGCAGATGACCATCGCCCTCGTATCCGGCATCGGCCTCATGTATCTGATCCTGGTGATGCAGTTCGGTTCCTTCACCGCGCCGCTGGGCGTCATGATGTCGCTGCCGCTGTCGCTGATCGGCGTGGTGGTGGCGCTGCTGCTGACCCACGGCACCCTCAACCTGATGAGCTTCATCGGCATCATCATGCTGATGGGCCTGGTGGCCAAGAATGCGATCCTGCTGCTGGATGCGGCGCGCGCGCGCGAAGCCGTGGCCAGGGAAGAACTGCTGGCGCAGGAAGGAGAGGTGCGCGAGCTGACGCTCGAAGAGCGCAACCGCCTGCGCGAAGAAGCGCTGATGGAAGCCGGCCGCGCGCGCCTGCGTCCGATCCTGATGACGACCTTCGCGCTGATCGCCGGCATGTTCCCGGTGGCGCTGGCAATGGGCGATTCCGGCCAGTTCTACCAGCCGCTGGCGATCTCGATCATCGGCGGTACCATCACCTCGACCCTGCTGACCCTGCTGGTGGTGCCGACCTTCTACGACAGCATCGAGTACGCACGCGACCGCATGGCGGCAAAGTTCAAGCGCCGCGCCGAGCGCCTGACGCCGCTGCCGGCCTTTGTGATGACCTTTGCCGAGGCGCTGCTGACGCTGATGCTGGGACGTTTCCTGTTCCGTATGGTGATGAAGGCGGGGCGGTTTGCGATGCGCCGTGAGCGTCCGGCGGCGGTGTAAGACCCGGCGCCCTTGCCGGGCGCCCGGCAAGGGCGTGCGGTAAGGGTGAACGCCAAAGGGAAAGGGCCTGCGTGTTGAGCGCAGGCCCTTTTTTTATTTCGCCAAAACGGCATGCACTAGGGCCGCATCTGCCGCGCCCAGTGCATGCAGCAGCGGTCATACGCATTGGTCATGATTCTGAAACGCATGGCGCAGCACGACCATTGCCAGCTTGAGCGGCTGGCAAAGCCGGGTGCAAAGGGTCATGCTCGACCCTTTGCCAATGCGCCATGGCGATTAGCGGCCGCTGCCCGAACCGCCGGTGGTGCCGGTGCCGCTGGTACCGCCGGTCGAACCCGAGTTGGTGGTGTCGGCGCCGGTGCCGCTGCCAGCCGTGCCCGAGGTACCCGAGGTGCCCGAGGAGCCGCCGGTGGTGCCGGTGCCGGTTGCGCCGCCGGTGGTGCCGGTTGCGCCGGTGCCGCCGCCAGTGGTGCCGGTGCCGGTTGCGCCGGTGCCGGTATCGCCGGTGGTGCCGGTTGCGCCGGTGGTGCCGCCGGTGGTACCGGTTGCGCCGGTGCCGGTGCCGGTGTCACCCGTGGTGCCGGCGCCGCCGGTGCCGCTGGTGCCCGAGGTGGTAGCCGGTGCCGTTGCCGACGTGTCGCCGGTGCCGGTCGTGCTGGTCGTGTCGTTTTTCTTGCAAGCGGCGAGGCTTGCCATCAGGGCTGCTGCGAACAGAATTTTCGATGCGTTGTTAAGCGTTTTCATTTGTTTTACTCCTCGTTCACGTCTATCTTGTGCCGCCGTCTCCAGGTGAGGCGCTGGAGGGTCGGCGGCGCCAGTTAGGTTCGTTCCCAGGCCAGACGGCATGAAAACGGAACCTCAGGGAACCGACGCAATACGCGGCCCCGTTCGGTGCACGAATTCGACTGTGAAAATTAGACCAGCACGCTGGTTGCCGGTTCGCCGAATTGCCCACCTCTTGCTTTTATCCGCACTACGACATGCGGATTAGATAAGAGCGAACATATAATGTTCAACCCCTAACTTCCACCGGCGTCATCGCCGGATAGCCTGTCCGCCGGGGCGGTTTTGCCGCCGGCAGCTTGTTCCAACAGCGCGGGAATTTCGTCAGGCAATTCCCGCGCCAGATAACCGAGTGTGCCGAGGCGTTCGGCCAGGCGCACGCCGGCACGCGCATGCAGTGCCACGCCCCAGCTGACCGCCTGCGCCAGGTCGGCGCCGCGCGCCGCCAGTCCGGCGACGATGCCGGCCAGGACGTCGCCCGAACCCGAGGTGGCCAGCCCGACGTTGCCGCCTTCGTGCTGCCAGCGTTGGCCGTCGGGTGCCGCGATCGTGGTGCGCGCACCCTTGAGGGCGACCACCGCGTTCCAGCGCTGCGCCGATTCGAGCGCGTAACGGTCGGGGTCGGCCTGGATGGCATCCTTGTCGACGCCGGTCAGGTGCGCCATTTCGCCCGCATGCGGTGTTAGCAATACTGGAACGTTGAAGCGGAACGGCGCGTTGACAGCGGCGCCATCTTTCGTATCGCCCGGCGGCTGCAGGATCGCGCCCATGGCTTCGGCATCGAGCAGCACGCTGGTATTGCTGCCTTCCAGACGCGGCAGCAGGGCATGCACCAGGCGCGCGGTGGCGGCCTCGTCCTGCATGCCCGGTCCGACCAGGATGGCGTTGATCTTGTCGGCCAGCGGATCGAGCGCGGCCACGGCCTCGACCGTGAAACCGCCGGCCTCGTTTTCGGCCAGCCCGAGCACGCGCGACTCCGGGATGGCGAGCGCGACCAATTGGGCCACGCTGCGTCCGGTGGCGATGGTCAGCTTGCCGGCGCCGGCGCGCATGGCGGCGGTGGCGGCCAGGATCACGGCGCCCGGCATCTCGCGCGAGCCGCCCAGGATCAGCACGTGGCCGCGCACTTCCTTGTCGCCTTCCTCGGATGGTAACGGCAGCGGCCAGTCGCGCAGCAGGCTGTCGTCGATATCGCGCGCTCTAGCGTGAATTGGCGTCATGGCTGGAGTGGTCATGGATGGGCGGCGCCTCAGGCCTTGGGTGCGGCGGGCATGTCCTTGCCGGTGGTGACCGGGGTGCCCGTGTCTTCCAGCGGGGCGACGAAATTGATCAGCCTGACAGCCAGCTTGCCGCGCTTGCCGAGCGCGGCATCGAAAGCATACGAGGTGACCGAACAGTTGGGCACGTCGCCGGCGCGGTCCTCGGCCAGGATGCGGGCTTCGTCCATGCGTTCGAGCAGGTAGCGGAAGCAATTGACGATGACCTGGTGCGCCACGATCAGCACGCGTTCGCCGGCGTATTCGCGGGTGATGGTGTCAAGCACGCTGCGCAGGCGCAGGATCACGTCGCACCAGCTTTCGCCGCCGGGTGGACGGAAATAGAATTTGCCGACATGGTGGCGCTGTTCATGCAGGTCAGGAAATTGTTCGGCGATGCCGCGCACGGTCAGGCGGTCGAGGATGCCGAATTCCTTTTCGCGCAGGCGCTCGTCGGCGTGGATGGCGATCATGTCGTCGCGGTCCATGCCGGCCATGACCAGCTCGGCGGTCTGGGCCGCGCGCACATAGGGCGAATGCAGCACCACGGTGGGCTGGTGTTCGGGACCGAGGCCGGCAAACCAGCCGGCCAGCGCCTGCGACTGGCGCACGCCGAGTTCGGACAGGGGCACGTCGACATCGCGCTCGGCGATATCGATGCGCAACCCGGCAGCGGCTTCGGCGGCATCGCGCGCAACATTACCCGCGCTTTGCCCGTGCCGGACCAGCCAGATTTCCAGCGGCCACTTCTGTTCCATCACCCGCCCGTTTGTTTTTTTGACATGTCGCCATCATAGACGGATTCTGCGGGAGTTCAGCGCACGATTCCCGTCGTAAATGTGTGGTGTATTGTTGTGTAGGAGGGCGCTTACGAGGCGTGTTCAGCCGTCAAGATTGGTTTCCGAAGTTCCACGAATTCCGGCCTTTTGGCGCCGGGATGACGGTGCGTTGGCGTCGTTTGAGCGTGCTCATGCCAGCCGTTCCGGACGCAAACTATGCTTGCCTCATATATCCGATATCCATTCACTGGAGGTTTGCATGCTGCGTTTCCGCCTGTTTCATCCCTTGCGCCTGTTTCACCCCTTGCGCCTGTGCGCCATCCTTGCACTCGGCGTCCCGCTGCTTGCCGCCGCCGATCCGCGCTACATCGTGACCGGGATTGTTGGCCAGGACAGCGTCGCGCGCGGCATCAACAATCTCGGCCAGGTGGTCGGCGCCGCCAGCGTGGGCGACAGTTACCACGCCTTCGTCTACGCAGGCGGCATTCTCACCGACCTAGGCACATTCGGCGGCGACACCAGTACGGCATTCGCCATCAACGATGCCGGGCAGGTGGTGGGCATGTCCTACAGTTATTCCGACACACCGACGCGCGGCTTTCTCTACAGCGGCGGCGGCATGAGTGCGATCCAGGCGGGGACAGGCAACACCTATGCCTACGGTATCAACAATGCCGGCATCGTAGTCGGCGCCATGACGGTGAGCACGCCGCAAGGCGATGCCTACCAGCATGCTTATACCTGGGCCGGCAACGGCTTCACCGATCTCGGCACCCCGGCGAACGGCGACGGCAGCCGTGCCTTTGCCATCAATGGCAGGGGCGAGGTAGTGGGGGCTGCCGCCAACACCGTCAACGGCGCGCCGAACTTCCCGGAAAACCCCTTCGTGTACCGCAACGGCACGATGAGCGACATGGGTAATTTCGGCGGCATCTGGAGCAGCGCCGCCTCGATCAACGACGCCGGCCAGGTGGTCGGTTATTCCGGCATCGACTTCGGCAGCGCGAGCGACGAAATCTATTCGCGCAGTGCTTTCCTCTACGAAGGCGGCGTCTTGCACAACCTTGGCGGCCTGGCGCCGTACCGCAGCAGCGACGCCACCGACATCAACAACCTCGGGCAGATCGTCGGCACTGCCGGACTGGCGGACGGCACGGCCCATGCCTTCCTGTACGAAGGCGGCACGATGATCGACCTGAACGCCCTGATCGACCCGGCCTCCGGCTGGACGATCCAGGGTGCCGCCGCCATCAACGACCTGCAGCAGATCGCGGCCACCGCCTGCCGGGACGGCGTCTGCCAGGCGGTCAGGCTCGACCTGGTGGGGGAGGTGCCGGAACCGGCTTCCTATGCCTTGCTGCTGGCCGGGCTGGGTGGGCTGGCGCTCAGTGGCGCGGCGCGGCGCTCGCGCGGCCCGGCACCCAGGTGGACTGCACGCCGGTGGGCCGCGCTCGGGTGGCGCGGGTCCAGGTGAACGATGCTCAGGCGACCAGCTGGTCGCCGTCGAGGTTGACTTCGGCGTCGCTGTTAAACACCTGCACGTCGGTCTGGCCGAGCAGGCGGCTGGCGACGGTGCCGGCGGTGATCGAACCGCTGACGTTGAGGGCGGTGCGGCCCATGTCGATCAGCGGTTCGATCGAGATCAGCAGGCCGGCCAGCGCCACCGGCAAATTCAGCGCCGACAGCACGATCAGCGCCGCGAAGGTGGCGCCGCCGCCGACGCCGGCCACGCCGACCGAGCCGATGGTGACGATGCCGATCAGCGGCAGCAGGAAGTCGACCGTGAACGGGTCGATGCCGACGGTCGGCGCGATCATCACCGCCAGCATGGCCGGATAAATGCCGGCGCAGCCGTTCTGGCCCATCATCGAGCCGAACGAGGCGGCAAAGTTGGCGATGCCTTCCGGCGTGCCGAGGCGGCCGGTCTGGGTCTGCACGCTCATCGGGATCGACCCGGCCGAGGTGCGCGAAGTAAAGGCGAAGGCCAGCACCGGGAAGATCTTCTTCACGTAGCGCGCCGGGTTCAGGCCGATGCCGGCAATGATCAGGAGGTGCACGCCGAACATCAGCAGCAGGGCGCTGTACGAGGCCAGCACGAAGCCGAGCAAATGCAGGATGTCCTGCAGACTGGAACTGGCCAGCACCTTGGTGATCAGGGCAAAGACGCCGAACGGGGTCAGGCGCAGCACCAGGGTCACCATGCGCATCACGATCACGTGGGCGACGTGGACGAAGCCGCTGAAGGATTCGAACACTTCCGGCTTCTTGCCGGCGATGCCGGTGGCGGAGACGCCGATGAAGATCGAGAACACGACGACGGCGATGGTCGAGGTGTTGCGGGTGCCGGTCATGTCGAGGAAAGGGTTTTCCGGAATGAAGGACAGGATCATGTTCGGCAGCGACAGCTGCTGGGCGGTCGACAGCTTGCCTTCGAGGTAGTGGCCGCGTGCGACTTCGGCCGCGGTCGAGGTCAGGCCGACGGCGCTCAGGCCGTACAGCTTGGCCATCAGGATGCCGATCGTTGCGGCGATGGCGGTCGTGATCATCAGCGTGCCGATGGTCAGCGCGCTGATCTTGCCGAGCGAAGAGGCGTCGCGCAGCTTGAGGATGGCCTGGATGATCGAAACCATGATCAGCGGCATGATCACCATTTGCAGCAGCTTGACGTAACCTTCGCCGATCACCTTCAGGTACTCGTTGGTGGCGGCGATCACGGGTGCGCCGTTGCCGTACACGGCCTGGAAGGCGGCGCCCAGCAGCACACCCAGGCCGAGGCCGGTAAAGACCCGCTTGGTAAAGGAAACATGGCGCCGCTGCATGAGATACAGCAGCGCGCACACGGCAAGGGCAATCGCCAGGTTCAGGATCAGTTGGATGTTCATGGAGGCCTCGAAATGCAGTCCGGACGTCGTATATGCGTCTGGGAAATATAAGAGAAGCATTTTATAACCAAATACAGCTGTTTGCTTGGTCTGGTCATTTATACAAGGAGTCGCCGTCGGGACCGATGAAGACGTCTACAAAATGTTGTTGACACGCTAATTTATTATTGCAAGACTCAGCCGCTGCGCGTGATGTTTCACCGACCTGGGAGATGCAATGTCTGCAATGCCTGCCGTGTTCAGATTGCTGTGCCTGTTGGTGTTGTTGTGCAGTCGGGGCGTGCATGCCCAGACGGTGGTCGAAGCGTTTTCTCCCGAAGGCGAGGTGCGCGAGGTGCGCCAGGCCAGCGCCCGCTTTTCCCAGCCGATGGTGGCCTTCGGCGATTTGCGCGCGCCGGCGCCGTTCGAGGTGACGTGCCCGGTGCCGGGGCAGGGGCGCTGGGTCGACGACCGCAATTGGGTGTACGACTTCGAACGCGACCTGCCCGGCGCGGCGGTGTGCCGCTTTGCGCTCGTGCCGGCGCTGCGCGACCTGGCCGGCAAGGCGCTCGCCGGCAAGCGCGAGTTTGCAGTTGCCACCGGCGGCCCGGCGGTGCTGGCATCGTCGCCGCGCGACGGCAACGAGGGCATCGACGAGCACCAGGCCTTCGTGCTGGCCTTGTCCGCGCGTGCTACCCCCGCCAGCATTCTCGCGCACGCCTGGTGCCGCGCGGAAGGCGTCAGCGAAAAGATCCCGGTGCGCCTGCTCGAGGGCGCCGAGCGCGAGCAGATACTGCAGCAGGAACGCTGGCTGGTCGGCGAGGCGGCCGAGCGCGCCGGGCTGCGCCAGCGTGGACAGCCGTTTAACACAGCCGCCTTGCGCAAGCTCGAACGCGAGGGCAAGCTGGGCGAACTGGTGGTGCTGCAGTGCCGGCGCACGCTGCCCGCCAAGGCCGAGATCGGGCTGGTGTGGGGCGCCGGCATTGCGGCGGCCAGCGGTGCCGCGACCACGGAAAACCAGACCCTGGCCTATGTCACGCGTCCGGATTTCACGGCCAGGCTGAGCTGCGACCGGATGCGCGCGCGCGGCGACTGCATTCCCTTCCTGCCGATGCGCCTGGCATTCAGCGCGTCGATCCGGCGCGACCAGGCCAAAGGCATCTATATAGAAGGGGCTGGCGGCAAGCGCTGGCCGGCGCTGCTGCCGAGCGAAGATGCCGATGGTGGAGAGCTGAGCTGGGTGACCCTGCCCGGACCGTTCCCGGAAAACGCGCGCCTGACGGTGCACCTGCCGCCCGGGCTGCAGGACGATGCCGGCCGCCCGCTGCTGAACGCGGCACGTTTTCCGCTGCCGGTGCGCACCGGCAGCCAGCCGCCGCTGATCAAGTTTTCGGCCGGATTCGGCATCCTCGAGGCCAGGGGTGACCGCCTGCTGCCGGTCACGGTACGCAATGTCGAGCCCTCGCTGACGGGGAAAATGACGGGCAAATTCGCGGGCGGCCAGAGCCTGAGACTCGGCGCCGGCCGCGAGCAGGAGGTGATGCGCTGGCTGCGCCGCGTTTCAGGCAGCCCGAACGACTGGAGCCCGGGCCAGCCGGGCAGCCTCGAGCTGCAAAAGTCGATGTTTGCCGGCCTGAAGGGCGACGCGGCGGCGGCCGTCGAGCGCTTCAGCCTGCCGCGGCCGGGCGGACGGCGCGCCTTCGAAGTGATCGGCATCCCGCTGCGCCAGCCGGGTTTTTATGCGGTGGAAATCGAGAGCCCGCGCCTGGGCGCCGCGCTGAATCCGAAAGGCGGCACGGCCTGGGTGCGCACGTCCGCGCTGGTCACCAATATGGCGGCCCATTTCCAGCTCGGCGCCCGTTCCTCGCTGGTCTGGGTCACCTCGCTCGACCGTGGCCGCCCGGTGGCCGGTGCCGGCGTCGAGGTGCGCGATTGCGCCGGCAAGCTGCTGTGGCACGGCGACGCCGACGCTTCCGGCGTGGCGCGCATCCGCCAGGAACTGCCGCGTTCGCATTGCAAGGATGGTAGCAATGGCTATTTCGTCAGCGCCCGCAGCGGCGACGATTTCACGTTCACGCTGTCGGACTGGCAGCAAGGCATCGAGAACTGGCGCTTCAACCTGCCCACCGCCGGCCGCGACGAGGACAGCCGCATCGTCGCCACCGTGTTCGACCGCACCCTGCTGCGCGCCGGCGAAACCGTCCACATGAAGCACTTCCTGCGCCGCCGCACCCAGGACGGCTTCGCGTTCGTGAAGGCGAACGACCCGCCGCCGCGCCAGCGCAACGACTGGCGCACTGAAGAAGGGGGCAGTGAAGCGAGCAATGAAACGGGCGGCGAAGCGGGTGCCGACAAGCGGGCGCGCCCGGCCAAGGTATTCCTGGTCCACCAGGGCAGCGGCGAGAAAGTCGCCTTCCCGCTGGCCTGGGATGCCAATGGCACGGCCCAGGGCGAATGGACCATCCCGCAGGATGCCAAGCTGGGCGTGTACGAAGTGCTGGCCGGCGGCCAGACCGCCGGCACCTTCCGCGTCGAGCAGTTCCGGGTGCCGACCATGAAGGCCATCCTCGCCGGTCCGAAGGCGGCGCAGGTGGCGCCCGCCGCGGTCACGCTGGACGCCCAGGTCAGCTACCTGAACGGCGGTCCGGCCGGCCTGGCGTCGGTCAAGCTGCGCAGCATGGTCGAAGCCAGCGCCGCGGCCTTTCCCGGCTATGAGGACTTTCAGCCCGGTGCCGGCGACGTGCGCGAGGGCGTGGTGCAGCGCGGCGACGGCTACGAGGACGAAGGCGAGGGTGAGGACGGCAGCGGCGCCGGCAGCGACGCCACCAAGGAAGGCGCACGCCAGAGCGACGGTGCGCGCACCCAGTCGCTGCAACTGGACCGCGCCGGCGGCGCCCGCATCACGGTCGACAAGCTGCCGCCAATCGAGCGGCCGAAAAGCCTGCTGGCCGAGCTGTCCTATCCCGATGCCAACGGCGAGACGCTGACGGTATCCACTCGCGTGCCGCTGTGGCCGTCGGCCTACGTGGTCGGCATCAAGCCGGACGGCTGGCTGCTGACGCGCGACGCCCTCAAGTTCCAGGCGCTGGTGCTGGACGTGAGCGGCAAGCCGGTGGCCGGGGTGCCGGTCGCGGTCGACGTGTTCCGGCGCGTGACGACTTCGCACCGGCGGCGCCTGGTCGGCGGCTTCTACGCCTATGAAAGCAGCAGCGAGATCAAGCGCGTGGGCGAGGCTTGCAGCGGCGTCAGCGATGCCCGCGGCCTGCTGCTGTGCGATGGGAAGGCCCCGCTCGATGGCGACCTGATCCTGCGCGCCCGCGCCACCGATCCGCAGGGACGCGTGGCGGCCACCCACCGCGAGGTCTGGATCGCCGGCAGCAGCGAGCAATGGTTTGCCGCTGCCGACCACGACCGCATCGATTTGCTGCCGGCCCAGAAGCGCTACGAGCCGGGCGACACCGCATCCTTCCAGGTGCGCAGCCCGTTCCGCAACGCCACCGTGCTGGTGACGGTGGAACGCGAAGGCATCCTCGATACCTATGTGCGGCGCCTGAGCGGGCGCGACCAGGTGGTGCGCATTCCGGTCAAGGCCAGCTATGCGCCCAACGTGTTCGTGTCGGCACTGGTGGTGCGCGGGCGCGTCGGCGGCGTGCAGCCCACCGCGCTGGTCGACCTCGGCAAGCCGGCCTATAAACTCGGCATCGCGCCGGTCAGGGTCGGCTGGAGCGGGCATGAACTGCAGGTGGAGGTCGCCGCCGACAAGCAGGTCTACAAGGTGCGCGAGCAGGCCCGGGTGACGGTGAAGGTGGCGCGTCCCGGCGGGGCGCCGCTGCCGAAAGGGACCGAGGTGGCGCTGGCGGCGGTCGACGCCGGCCTGCTGGAACTGCTGCCCAACGCCAGCTGGAACCTGCTGGAGACGATGATGGGCGAGCGTCCGCTGCAGGTCGAGACCTCGACCGCGCAGATGCAGGTGGTCGGCAAGCGCCACTTCGGCCGCAAAGCCTTCCCGCCCGGCGGTGGCGGCGGCAGGGGCGCCAGCCGCGAACTGTTCGAGACCCTGCTGCTGTGGAAGGGCAAGGTGGCGCTGGATGCCAGGGGCGAAGCGACGGTGCAGGTGCCGCTCAACGATTCGCTCACCGGTTTCCGGATCGTCGCCGTGGCCAGCGGCGGCGCCGGTTTGTTCGGCACCGGCGCCACCGACATCCGCAGTTCGCAGGACCTGATGCTGGTGTCCGGCCTGCCGCCACTGGTGCGCGAAGGCGACAAGCTGCGCGCCGGCTTCACCCTGCGCAATGCTTCGCAGGGCGCGCTGCGGGTGCGGCTCGAAGCCGGTATCAAGCCGGAGGCGGATAAAGTGCCCGGCAAGCCGATCGGGCTGGCGCCGCAGGACGTCGAGCTGGCGCCGGGCCAGGCGCGCGAAGTCGGCTGGGACGTCGAGGTGCCGGCAGGCGCCCAGGCGCTGCAGTGGGAGGTGAAGGCCAGCGCAGGGACGGCGGGCGACAGCATCCGCGTACGCCAGCAGGTCGCGGTGGCGGTGCCGGTGCGCGTGTACCAGGCGACGCTGCTGCAGATCGACGGCGAGCAGTCGATGCCGGTGGAGCGGCCGAAGGACGCGCTGCCCGGCCGCGGCGGCATCCGCACCACGTTGCAGGCGCGCCTGGGCGGCGAGCTGCCGGGCGTGCACGACTACATGGCCGCCTACCCGTACACCTGCTTCGAGCAGCGCACTTCGCGCGCAGTGGCACTGCGCGACGCCAAAATGTGGGAAGCGACCGCGGCGACCCTGCCGGCCCACCTCGACGGCGACGGCCTGGTCAAGTACTTCGCGCCGATGAACGAGGGCAGCGATACGCTCACCGCCTACGTGCTGTCGGTGACCGCGGCGGCCGGCTACGCCATTCCCGATGACGACAAGCAGCGCATGCAGGCCGGCCTGGCGGCCTTTGTGCAGGGCAAGATCACGCGCGGCCTCGGCCTTGCCACCGGCGAACTGACGGTGCGCAAGCTGGCCGCGCTGGAAGCGCTGTCGCGCGATGGCCTGGTGCAGCCGGCCATGCTGGAGTCGATCACGGTCCAGCCGAATCTGTGGCCGACCTCGGCGCTGCTCGACTGGTACCAGGTGCTGATGCGCACCGAGTCGCTGCCGCACCGCGACGACTATCTGGCGCAGGTGCGCCAGGTGCTGCGGGCGCGCCTGAATATGCAGGGCACCATCATGAATTTTTCCACCGAGCGCAGCGACAACTGGTGGTGGTTGATGGCATCGAGCGACAACAACGCCAACCGCCTGCTGCTGGCGGCCGTCGACGATCCCTTCTGGAAGGCCGACATCGGCCGCCTGGCGCGCGGCGCGCTGGGACGCCAGCACGGCGGACACTGGGACACGACCCTGGCCAACGCCTGGGGCGTGGTGGCCTTCGACCATTTCTCCAACAAATTCGAGGCGGCGCCGGTGACCGGCCAGACGCAAGTGACCTTGAGCGGCAGCGGCGGCAGCGGTGGCAATGGAAGCAGCAGCGGCGGCACGGCGCCGGCCAGCTGGACCGGCAACGTCCCGGCCAAGGCGCCGGCCACCGTGCTGCAAGCTTGGCCGCAAGGGCAGGGCAAGCTGACCCTGCGCCAGCTCGGCGGCGGCAAGCCCTGGGCCACGGTGCAGAGTCTGGCGGCGCTGCCGCTGAAGGCGCCGCTGTCGTCCGGCTACCGCATCGTGCGTGCCATCACGCCTATCGAGCAGAAGACCAGGGGCGTGTGGAGTCGCGGCGACGTCTACCGCGTACGCCTCGACATCGACGCCCAGGCCGACATGAGCTGGGTCGTGGTCGACGATCCGATCCCGGCCGGCGCCAGCGTGCTGGGGAGCGGACTCGGGCGCGATGCCGGCATCGCCACGGCGGGCGAGCGCCAGCGTGGCTGGGTATGGCCGGCCTTCCAGGAGCGCACCCACGCCGCCTTCCGCTCGTATTTCGAATTCGTCCCCAAGGGCAAGTGGACTGTGGAATATACGGTGCGCCTGAATAACGAAGGACGCTTCAGCCTGCCGCCGACCCGGGTCGAGGCGATGTACAGCCCTGAAGCTTTTGGCGAAGTGCCGAATGCCGGGGTGACGGTGGCGCAGTGAGGACAGCGGGATGAGGACGATACAGTGAGGATGCCGCGGTGACCCTGAGAACCCTGCTGTCGTGCGTGCTGCTGCTGGCCACGCAACTGAGCGCGCAGCTGGTACACGCCGCCGTGCCGACACCGGCGCAGGTGAAGGCAGCCTGGCGCCCATCCGAGGCCCGCCTGCTCGACCGCCACGGCGCACTGCTGGACACCGTGCGCATCGACCCCAACGCCCGGCGCGGCGACTGGGTGGCGCTGGCCGACATCTCGCCGGCCCTCGGGCGGGCGGTGCTGCAGGCCGAAGACCAGCGCTTCATGGCGCATGGCGGCGTCGACCTGCAGGCGGTCGGCAAGGCGGCCTGGGACGCACTGCTCGGCAATGCCGGCCACGTGCGCGGCGCCTCGACCATCACCATGCAGCTGGCCGGCCTGCTCGATCCGCGCCTGGGCGCGCGCAAGGGCGGACGCGGCATCGGCCAGAAATGGGACCAGATGACGGCCGCGCGCGAGTTGGAGGCCGGCTGGAGCAAGGCGCAGATCCTGGAAGCCTACCTGAACCTGGCCAGCTTCCGCGGCGACCTGCAAGGGGTCCAGGCCGCCGCCCGCGGCCTGTTCGGCAAGGCGCCGTCCGGGCTGGACGCGGGCGAAGCGGCGATCCTGGCCAGCCTGCTGCGCGGCCCGGCGGCGCCGGAACGCCTGGTCGCGCGCCGTGCCTGCATGCTGGCGCGCGAACTGCAGACGCGCGAACCGCATGCGCGCGAACCGCAGGCACGCGATTTACAGCCGGCGGCGGATTGCGCCGCCATCGAATGGCAGACCGGTGCCGCGCTCGGCCGCAGTCGCGCCGCCGGCCGGCCGGATCCGCTGGCGCGCCGCCTGCTCGACGGCAAGCGTGCCGAAGTGCGCAGCACCATCGACGCCGGCCTGCAGCGCTTTGCCCGCGAAACCCTGCGCCGCCACCTGACCGAACTGGCCGAACGCAACGTCGGCGACGGCGCCCTGGTCGTCATCGACAATGCCAGCGGCGAGGTGCTGGCCTACGTCGCCAACAGCGGCAGCAGCGAAGTCGACGGTGTAACCGCGCTGCGCCAGGCCGGATCCACGCTGAAACCCTTCCTGTACGAACTCGCGATCGAACGCGGCCAGCTCACCGCCGCTTCGCTGCTCGAAGATTCCCCGGTCGGCATCCCGACCGTCGGCGGCCTGTACGTGCCGCAGAACTACGACCACGCCTACCGCGCGCTGGCCAGCGTGCGCACCAGCCTGGCCAGCTCGCTGAACATCCCGGCGGTGCGCACGCTGATGCTGGCCGGCCTCGAGCGTTTCCATGGGCGCCTGGGCGAGCTCGGCATCTCCAGCCTGGACCAGGACCCGTCCTTCTATGGCTATTCGCTGGCGCTGGGCTCGGCCGACCTCAGCCTGCTGGAACTGGCCAACGCCTACCGCACGCTGGCCAACGGCGGGCGCCAGGACAGCATCGCCTTCGAGGCGCGCGCGCCGGCGCCGATGCGCCAGTTGCTGAACCCGGGCGCGGTCTTCATCGTGGCCGACATCCTGTCCGACCGCGCCGCCCGCAGCACCACCTTCGGCCTGCGCAACGAACTGGCGACGTCGTTTTGGAGCGCGGTCAAGACCGGCACCAGCAAGGACATGCGCGACAACTGGTGCGTCGGCTTTTCGCGGCGCTACACGGTCGGGGTCTGGGTCGGCAACTTCGACGGCCGCTCGATGTGGGATGTGTCCGGCGTGTCCGGCGCGGCGCCGGTCTGGCGCGACCTGATGGATTACCTGCACCGCGAGCTGCCGAGCCCGGCTCCGGCGGCGCCGCGCGAGCTGGTCCAGCGCAGTGTCGCCTTCAGTCCAGCGGTCGAGCCGCCGCGCGCCGAATGGTTCGTGCGCGGCACCGAGACCGCGCGGGTGGAAGCGCTGGCGCTGCCCGAGCGTGCGCCGAAGATCCTGTATCCGGCCGAGCGCAGCCTCATCGCGCTCGATCCCGATATCCCGTCGCCATTGCAGCGTGTGGATTTCCGCGCCCAGGCCGGCCAGGGCCTGCGCTGGCGGCTCGACGGTAAAGCGCTGGGCCCGGCCGACCAGGATGTCGCCTGGACGCCGACCGCCGGTGAGCATGAATTGATGCTGGTGGATGGGGGCGGGCGCAGCGTCGCCGCGGTCCGCTTCGAGGTGCGGGGCGCCGCCGGTACCGCACAAGCAGCACAGGCGGCGCAGGTGGACTAAGTGGCGTGAATCAATCGGCTTGAATCGATCGGCGTGAATCAAGTGACGCGATTCAGCCGGCGTCAACCTTGTCGAGCAGCAGCGGCGGCTCACTGCCCATGTCGACCAGCGGCGCCGGCGCCGAAGCGGCATGCGGGTGCGAATACAGCGGCGAGTCCGAGCGGTAAGGCACGCGGCCGGACGGCACGTGCTTGGCGGCCGGGTCCAGGTGCAGGTCCTGGTCGTCGAAGAAGATGTGGGCGCGGAAGGCCTTGACCACCTTGGTCTTCTGCACGCCGCCCAGGAAGAAGATCTCGTTGACGTACACGCCCCAGTGCCGCAGCGTATTAATCACGCGCATCTCGGCCGGGGCGCTGCGCGCGGTGACGATCGCGATGCGCACCGGCGACACGTCGGCACCGAACGGCAGGCGCTGCTGCAGGCTGGCCAGCTTGCGCAGCAGGATCGCGTACGGGCCGTCGCTCATCGGCTCGTTCTTCTTTTCGTTCTCGATCGTGTGGAAACGGTCCAGGCCTTCGGTCTTGTAGACCAGTTCGCTGGCATCGTCGAACAGCACGGCGTCGCCGTCGAAAGCGAGGCGCACCTGGTCATCGGGCGGCGCGTCGGCGCCATGCGGCGGTGCCTTCAGTACGGCGGCAGCGGCGGCCTTGGCATCGATCACACGCTGGGCATCCTCGACGTTGGTGGTCAGGAACAGGTCGACCGCGAAGGCGTCCAGGTAATCGACCACCGAATGGCCGCCGGTAAAGGCATGGCGCGAAATCGCCAGGCCGCGCGAGCGGATGTTGTTGAAGACGCGCACCCCGGTTTCCGGGCTGTTGCGCGACATGACGACCACCTCGACCAGCGGCTTCGATTCCGACGGCGCATAGCGGTTCAGGCCGAGCAGGGCACGCACCAGCGCCATGCCGGTGCCGTCGCGCAGCGCTTCATTTTCGCGCTCCAGCATGTAGGCGCGGTATTCGTCGACCGCATTGTTCGGATTTTTCGCGTACTTGGCTTTATAGACGGCGTCGGCTTCGGCCAGGTCGAACAGGGCAGTGGCGGAAATGCCGACCACGAGGGTCTCTGAAAGGTCGAGGGGCATGGCAGCGTTGTGGTCAATAAATCAGTCGGTGTCGGATGGTAACCGACGTGTGGGTCGGATGAATGCATGAGCTCGTAAGAATATTCCTTAGGAAAGAGAACGGGTGGAAGATTCTTGAATTGTTGAGTTGCGGCAACTAATCGCGTCCGTCGCGAATGTCGATCAAAATTGAATGATAATGATTCGCATTTACATCGTAGCGGAACTGGGTTAGAGTAAAACCATCTCCTTACCGAGGGTTGCCATGACCGCCTCCCATTCCTCCTGCAACTGCATCGTACTGGCCACCGGCCCGGCCGGCCAGGTATTGGCCTGTCCCGAGTGCGGCACCATCCACCTGCACCTGCCGCAACTGACACTGCGTCTGGCGCCTGAGCGCTTCAGTGAGCTGAGCGTTATCGTCGCCAAGGCCCAGGGCCTGCTGGACGAAGCCCGTGCCCAGCTCGCAGCCAAGGCCAACCGGCCGGCGCTGCACTGAGGGGAGGAAGCATGTGCGAACACACCAGCAAGGAAGCCTGCACGGCACACGATGACGCAAGCGGATCGCGCCGCCGCCGCATGTGGGAACTGCCGACCAATTGCCACTGCCCGCTGATCGGCGTCTGCCTGCCGCTGGCGCTGCTGCGCCGGCTCGTCAACAAGCTGCTGGTGCGGCCCCTGGAAGGCGACGACTACGACGTCCACGTCTGGGCCGTGCACGAATGTGCGACCCGCAACCGCATGTCCGAGCTGCTGCAGCGCACCCTCGACGAACGCTTCGCCGTCGTGCTGCGCCAGTTCCGCGGCCTGCGCGATGCAGCCGCTTTGCAAGCCGCCTGGCGCCAGGCGGTCGACCGCGGCGACGTCGCCGGCCCGTTCTGGGCCACGCTGACCCATCCGCGCTGCGACCTCGCCATGATCGAAAACGTGGTACGCGACATGCACATGATCCAGCACCAGGCCGGCGCCAGCGCCCGCGTCGACCTGAACCGCTTCGCCGAGCTGCAGAAAACGAATGCAGGCCTGAACCGCGAGCTCGACCAGACGCGCGACAAGGCAACGCGCGCCGCCGATGCCAGGACGCGCGACCTGACCCGGCTGACCGAACAGGCGGCCCAACTGCGCGCCGACCTGGCCCAGCGCGACAGCAGCATCGACGCCTTGCGCCGCGAACTGGACGCACTGCAGGCGGCGCTGCCGGATCTGCGCGACCGCGAGCGCCTGGCGCGCCGTGTGGAAGAACTGGAGGCGCGCGAACAGGCGCTGTCCGACAAGATGCTGCAGCTGCGGCAGCGCTTTGCCCGCGAACGCCAGGAGGCGGCGGCCGAGGCCGTATTGGCGCCGTCACCGCAGCCAGCGCCGGTGGTGGTGTCCGAGCCGGCGCTGGACCTGGCCGACAAGACCGTGCTGTGCGTGGGCGGGCGCAGCGGCAATGTGCCGAACTACCGCGACTTGCTGGAAAAGGAAGGCGCGCGCTTCATGCACCATGACGGCGGTATCGAGCAGGCCAGCGAACTGCTCGATACCAGTCTGGCTGCAGCCGACCTTGTCATCTGCCAGACCGGGTGCATCAGTCACCAGGCTTACTGGCGCGTGAAGGATTTTTGCAAACGGAATGGCAAGCGTTGCCTGTTCGTGGATAACCCGAGCACGTCGAGTTTGTCGGTGTGCTTGCGCAAGGTGGCGATGCCGGTGGCGGGTAGCGTGGCTTGAAGCTTGGAGCGGCACTGGCGCCGTCGCGTCATGGATCGCGTTCCGGTCGCGTCTGCACCACGCTACAAATTCGTCTGCTTTTCGGCTGCATACTCGCTGTATGGCATGCGCAATGACACTGCGCAATTGTTTCTAAGAACCGTAAGCTAACTTGGCAAGGTTGCTCGATAACTTGCCAGGGAGCCCATCGGGTCATGAGCACTGCGCTGACGAAACAGATCGTGACCGCGCTGGCGGCATTTTCCAGTACCAGCCGGCTATATGCGCTCAAGGTCGGCGACGCTGCCGACGGGGATGATCAGGCGCTGGTGGTCGAAGCCTTCGTCGCCGACGAAGCAATCGACGCCATCGGCACGCGCGACGTCATCGTCCTGTCGACCAGCCCCCATCTCGACCTCGACGCATGGCTCGGCCAGCCGGCCGCCCTCGACGTCAGCCTGGCCAACGGTACCCGCACCCGCTTCGCCGGCGACATCAGCGAGGCCGAAATGCTCGGCAGCGACGGCAGCCTGACGCGCTACCGCATCCGCATCGCGTCCTGGCTGTGGCGTCTGGCCCACGTACGCAACAGCCGCGTGTGGCAAGAGCGCAGCGTCGTCGACATCGTCGACGCCGTGTTCGAAGCCTATCAGCCGGTCGCACGCTGGCGCTGGAGCGACGATGTCGCCTCCTGCATGGACGGCGTGCCGCCGCGCAGTTATTGCTGCCAGTATCGCGAATCCGACCTCGACTTCGTGCGCCGCCTGCTGGCCGGGGAGGGCTTGTGCTGGCGCATCGAACATGGCAAGGACGGGCCCGGCATCGTGCTGTTTGCCGACAGCACCCGCCTGGCCGCGGTGCCCGAAGACGCCAGCAGCAAGGCCGATGGCGGCATCCGTTACCACGGCGCGCGTTCGGTAGAACGGCAGGACACGGTGCAGGCGCTGATGGCAGAGCGCCGCCTGCATGTGTCCCTGACGACCTTGCTCAGCAGCGACTACAAGGCCAAACAGATCGTGGCCGCCAGCTCGCCCTCGCTGGTCCGCCACGGACGCAACCTGCCCGCGCTCGAATCCTTCGACGTGCCGGGCGCCTATGCATTCGCCAACCGCGCCCAGGCGCAACGCCACGCCGACATGCGGATGGAGGCCCAGGAAGCGCGCGGCCAGCTCTGGCACGGCCGCTCGACCGTGCGCACGCTGCGCGCCGGCACGCGCATGACGATCACCGACACGCCCTTGCGCTCGCTGGGCGATACGCCTGCGTTCACGGTGTTGCGCGTGACCAGTGTCGGCGTCAACAACCTGCCCACTGTCGCGCGGCAGGCGCTGGACCAACTGTTCGGTCCGCTTACGGACCTGCTGCAATCCGTTGTTCCCTCCGACCGGCCCGACGATCTGGCGCAGGCGCTCGCGCAGGCACGCGAGACCGGCTACGCCAACTGCTTCGATGCGCTCCCCGCCGACCTCGTCTGGCGCCCCCTCCACGACGACAAGCCGACCGCGCTCGGCAGCCAGAGCGCGATCGTGATCGGCGCTGACGGCAGCGACCAGCCAAGCGGCGCCGACGAACTGTACTGCGACCGTCTGGGCCGCGTCCGCATCCGCTTCCACTGGCAGGACGGCGATGCCGCCTGCTGGGTCCGCGTCGCCCAGCGCGCGGCCGGCGGCGGCATGGGCAGCCAGTTCCTGCCGCGCATCGGCCAGGAAGTGCTGGTGCAATTTCTTGAAAACGATATCGACCGGCCGATCATCGTCGGCGCCCTGTATAACGGCCGCGGCGAGGGCGGCATTGCGCCCACGCCCGGCGGCCGCGTTGGCGCCGACAGCAATCCTGCCGTGTTCGAGCCTGCGCACGATCACATGCGCTCGGGCCAGGGCAATCAGACCGGGGGCAATAGCCCGGTGTGGCATGGCGCCTCGGCCGGCAGCAGCGGCCACCGCAACTCGGCGGCGCAGTGGGGTGTGCGCAGCAAGGAGTTTGGCGGTTCGGGTTACAACCAGCTGCTGTTTGATGATACCGATGGGAAGGGTAGGGTGCAGCTCAGGTGTACGCATGCGGCATCGTCGCTGGATCTTGGGCATTTGATCCATGCGGCGGATAACTATCGTGGCAGTTTTCGTGGGCACGGGGCTGAGCTGCGGACCGATGCTCATGGTGCGGTGCGGGCGGGGAAGGGTTTGCTGGTGTCGAGTTATTCGATCAACCACAGTGCGTCAGCGCGCGATCCGGCTGGTGACAACACGGCATGTATTGGATTGCTGATGCATGCGATCACGTTGGCGGAGGCTTTTCACTCGGCGGCCGTCGCGCACCAGACGGTGGGTTTGTCGGCGCATCTCGGCGCGGCCAAACCCAATTCGAGTGTGCTGCATGCAGAAGCTGCGCCGCTCAAAGCCATGGCGACTTCAGCGGCTGGGAAGGTGGATAAGAAGGGTGTGATCGTTGACGGCGGCACTGGAGATGCGAGTGCAGGTGAGAGCACGCTGCCACACCCTCATGATCCGATGATCTCGTTTGCGGCAAAAGAAGGCTTGGGTGTGAATGCCGGTCAAAGCATGCAACTGGTCAATGGCGAGACGGCTCTGCTGGCGAGTGGACAGGATATGCAATATGCCGTGGGTGGCCAGATGCGCTGGCATACGGGGCAGGCGATCGGCGTGCTGGGCGGTGCTGTCAAGGCTGGTGGAGGCGGACTAGGAATGCAATTAATTGCTGCCAAGGATTCCGTCGACATTCAGGCACAGGCAGACGAGTTAAGGCTGCAAGCACGGGATGAAGTAAGCGTACTTAGCTCGAACGCGCATATTGATTGGGCTGCAGCAAAACGGATCAGTCTTTCCACAGCCGGAGGAGCGAATATTACAATCGAAAATGGAAATATTGTTGTGCAATGCCCCGGAAAGATTTTGGTGCATGCCGGTAAAAAAAATTTGACCGGTCCAGAACGCGTAACGTATGGCTTGCCCCTTTTACCTCAAGGTGACTTCAAGCTGCGATACAAGTTCCCATTCTCATTATGAATAATGTTCAGTATGCTAATTAGCTCACCGTTTCTTCCTTTGCGAACCACAACCCAAAGCGACGAAGCATGGCTTCGTGTAGCTATGGTTGAAGGCCAGCCGGGCGATGGAGCTTTTCCTCTAAGCTTTAATCTCGGATGGCACGGTGGCGCTCATTTGAGCGCTCCTATGAACGGAGCAGCTGTGGAACCTGTGCGTTCCATAGCTGATGGAGTTATCGTGTTTAAACGTTCTCCAACGAAAAAACAGAGCGATAACAAGCATCCTTTGAATTATAGAGGAGGTTGGACAGACGACGGTTGTGTCGTGATACGTCATCAGACTGACATCGGCACCGGAAACGAAGCTTCGAAAATAATATTCTTTTCAATATACATGCACTTGTCTGCAATTGCGGCTCAGATAAGACCAGGCGCATGGGTGCGAAGGAAAGATCTTCTCGGAGAGGCTGGACAAATCTATGGTGATTTAAATCGGAAAATACACTTTGAAATAGTTTCTGACGATCCGAATGCAAGGAAAATGCTGGGTCGTCTCAGTGGCGATATTAATACTGCAAAGAATGGGCGCGGGGATACTGTTTATGGCGATATCTATTTTTGTATTCCAGCCGGTGCGCTGATTTATAACGAAAAACCTGTTCCGCAGTTCGCTATAGCCCATGCCGAGCCCCCCAAGCGTGACGTCCGCTCAAAACCTTCGTCTCCTGTGCCATTGAATCCAGTATTCACCACTACGCAGCCTATCATCGTAAGCCATTCTGCTCGAGGAAATGAGGGAATACATTCTGGTGATATCGCCGTAACATCCTTTGACCTAAATGGATCACCAATTGGATCAAAACTTTCTGAGCCTGAGGCTGAATATAAATTTTTGAAAGAAGCATTAAGAATATCAAAATCTTTTCCATCAGAGCAAAGGCCCGCACCGAGCGCTTTGGTAGAGCTGTTGCGCTTCGGAAGAGTTATTAATACCGCCAATGAGTCAATATCGGGAGGGGTACCGCATTGGCGTTTGATCAGTTATCCGGGTGGGGCCGGATGGGTCGACCTGAACGCGCCAAACGTCACAAAATTTAGTGATGCCGATTTCCCGCAGTGGTGCGGCTGGGTCCTTGTTGATGATGCAGTTGACAATGACAGTAGATGCGACTCAGCATTGATGAAGAGTTGGTTATCTGTAGGACCCGCCAATAAGTTTGACAAAACGAACATTCAGTCGACGCTTCGAAATCCGTTGATCACTAAAAGGCTCGAAAAATTGATCTGCAAGTTTCCATCTGAATGGACCGCTGCCACAATCGATCATCGCTGGGGATGGCTCAAAAAATCTTCCCCTGAGCTTTCAAATCCTTCAACGGAAGAAGATTTTTCCGAACTAAAATTACATATTAGTGCACTCTGTCTTGATGTTCCTGAATTGAGTGCTGCGCAGTGGCATTGGCCCCCATTAAGCTTTATTATGCATTTCCGTACTTGTGGGTGGTTAAGTGAGGATGAACTTGTAAGATGTATCCCCGCGACTTATGAGGCAGAAAAAAATACGCGCGGATCGGGAAAAATACTTTCGCAAGTTTCGACATCCGAAGCAAGGCAGCGCATCCGGATGCGAAACCCGACTGTTTTCATGCAAATTTGCAGAAAATATGGAATCCTGAGACCGGCAAGATTGGCACATTTTTTAGCTCAAATATATAGAGAAACTGGAGTGCTGCAGTGGTCGCAAGAGCGCGGCAGTGGTGCGGAATATGAAGGTCGAACTGATCTAGGTAATCGTCAGCCAGGAGATGGCGTCAGATTCAAGGGTCGAGGGCTGATACAGACGACGGGACGCAAGAATTATGAAGACTATAGCGAATACCGTGGAAAGACAGGTGAAAGTTCGTATGTTAAAGAGCCAAATAATTTTATCCTCGCGACTAATGAATACGAATGTAATGACGCAGCGGGTCTCTTCTGGATCAGTAAGATTCTAGGCGGAGGAAAAGTGAATATAAATAGATTGGCCGATGGCGGGATTTCTGAGGCAGATTTGAGATCCGTCACAAAGAGTATAAATGGCGCGGAAGACGGGCCTTGGACAGGACTAGTCGAGCGGCGCTCTCATTTGAAAGTGTCGCAAGCCGTTTTGCTGGACACTAACCCTCAGATTTCACCTGCGGTAGAGCGTAAATATGATTAAGATAGCCATCGGCATCCTTGCTCTTTCAACCTTCATTGTCGATATTGCAGTGGCGAAGGCCGGCGTAGTTTCAGAAATCAGGATAGACTCCAGGGCAAGCCAAAGGGAGGTTTGTGGGTTTAAATTCGCGTCGGTCGAAAATTTGGTAGTAGTCGGAAAGCCGATACGGAAAGAAGATCTTCGGAATAGAGTCGATAATGAAAGATATGATGCATGCCCGTACAACGTCGAGATCCAATATAAAGGGACTTCGCTTCGTGTAGACTTCAGCCGTGATGTTACATTGCAGAGCTTGCGGGACATTGGCAATGGCGAAAGTTTTACAACGGCATTCTTCCGCTACAGTGTGGATGGGTGGACGGCGGCCGGAAGCGATATCATTATTGCGCCAACAGAAATTACCACGCATGAGAAAGCAGATAGTCTTGCGGTGTCCGGCTTAGTTCGTAGAAAGATTGAAAATACAAAAAAAGAAGACTTCTGCTTCAGTCTGGCGGTAATAGGAGAGGAAAAATATTTGACTGGCGCAGTTTGCCGTTCAACAAATGCTGAACTTGAGCCGTTGAAAATATTGTTCAGCAAGCAATCTGTCATTTGGCAAGAAAAATAAATTCGTGCCACGCGATGCGGTGCATACAAATAAACCAAAACAAAAAAGGCACCATGATCACTCATGATGCCTTCAATGCTACAACCAAATTCGTGGTAGGCCGTGCGGGATTCGAACCTGCGACCAACGGATTAAAAGTCCGCTGCTCTACCAGCTGAGCTAACGACCCGAAAGAAGCAAGATTATAGTGCCGATCCGCAGGGCTGTCAAACGTTCATGAACCAGCCCGGCAGTGGCAGGGGCCGGCAGCCGCTTATTTCAGTGCTGCCAGGCGGTCCTTCGCCGTCTGCGCCGCATTGGTGTCCGGGTATTTCTTGACCAACTGCTGCAGGGTCTTCTTGGCGTTCTTGAGGTCTTTCAGCTCGGCGTAATTGCTGGCGATGTTCAGCATCGAATCCGGTGCTTTCGGGCTGGTGCCGTAATTGGCCAGCACGGCTTCCTGGGCGGCGATCGCGTTCTTGTAGTCGCGCTGCATGTAGTAGGCGTTGCCGAGCCAGTATTGGGCGTTGGGGGCGTAGGCCGAGGTCGGGAAGCGGCGCACGAAATCCTGGAAGGCGCTGATGGCGCCGGCGTAGTCGGCCGAGGTGAAACGGGCGTAAGCCGCGTCGTAGGCCTGTTTTTCGGTCGGCAGCACTTCGGCGGTCTGGCCGTCGATGGTTTCCTGGCGCGGCTCGAGCTTCTTGATGCGGGCATCGAGGTCGGCGTACAGGTCTTTCTGGCCTTTTTGCGACATGGCGATCTGGTTCGCCAGCACTTCGATCTGGCCACGCAGTTTGGCGATTTCCTGCATTGTCTGCTCGTGCTGGTTCAGCATGTCGACCGTGACGTTCTTGTCGGCCTTGGTGTCGACGCGGGCGTTGATGTCGCGTGCCATGGCGTCGACCTTGGCGCGCAGGTCGAGGATGGCGCGGCGGGCTTCGTCGTCGTCGAGAATGCCGGCGCTCGCCTGCAGGGGCATCCAGGCTGCCAGGGCGAGGGCGACGGCCGCGCGGCGGAACGGGGACAGTGTGATCATCTTCGGGTCTTTCTTGGGAAACGGGGCGGGAAGCAGTCTGCACTGCTTCCCGCCCCGCTGTCAATCAGCCGGGGACGACTGATCGCGAAGGATTGTCTGATTACTGATAGACGATGTCGGCGCGACGGTTCTCGGCCCAGACGGATTCGCCCGAACCGGTTGCCTTCGGCTTTTCTTCGCCCAGCGAGACGGCTTCCATCTGGCCGTCGGCCACGCCCAGGGCTGCCATCGACTTGCGCACGGCTTCGGCGCGCTTCTGGCCCAGGGCCAGGTTGTACTCGGTGCCGCCGCGATCGTCGGTGTTACCCTGGATCAGGATGTGACGCTGCTGGTTCTTGGTCAGGAAAGCCGAGTGGTTTTCGACGACCGGCTTGCCGTCGTCACGGACGACGTAGCTGTCGAAGTCGAAGTACACGCTGCGGTTTGCCAGCACGCCTTTCGGGTCGTTCAGCGGATCGACATTGCCGGTTTCGACCGGACGGATGTCACGGGTGGTGTCGGCAGGCGGCGGCGCGGTGTTGGCGACCGGCGGCTTTTCGACGACCGGGGTTTCCTGCAGTTTAGGGCTGGACGAGCACGCCGACAGCAGGGCTGCTGCCGACGCGATGAAAGCTACACTCTTGAAGTTGCTCATGGGTTTTTTCTCCTGGTCAAAAAATTTTACGTTCTTACTTCATAAACGGGCCCCAGCTGGGCTCCCGAATGTTTCCCGCCTGGGTCGTCAAGCGCTGCTTGACGCGTCCATCGACCGATACCACGGCCAGGGCGACGCGGCCGCCACCCTTGGTCGCATACATGATGTACTTGCCGTTCGGCGAAAAACTCGGTTCGGAAGCCCCGTCGGCCAGGCGCAGTTCCTGGCCGCTCGCGAGATCCATTGCATACAGGGAGAAACCCCCTTCGCGTTGCGAAATCCACGCCAGCGTCTTGCCGTCCGAGGATACACGAGGGCTGATGTTGTAGCTGCCTTTGAACGTGACGCGCGTGGCAGCGCCGCCGCCCACGCTCATCTTGTAGATTTGCGGTCCGCCGCTGCGGTCGCTTGTGAAATAGACGCTCTGGCCGTCGGCCGAGAATTGCGGCTCGGTGTCGATGCCGTTGCTGTTGGACAGGCGGCGCATGCCGCTGCCGTCGGCGTTCACGATGAAGATCTGGGTATTCCCGGTCTTCGACAGCGCCAGCGCCAGCTTGCTGCCGTCCGGCGACCAGGACGGTGCCGAGTTGCTGCCGCGCTCATTGGAGACGACGGTGCGCTGGCCGGTCACCAGGTTCTGCACGTAGATCACCGGCTTACGCAGCTCGAAGGAAACGTAGGCGACCTTGGTGCCGTCCGGCGACCAGGCCGGCGAGATGATCGGTTCCTTGCCGTGCGCCGCGACCTGTTCGCCTTCGCCGTCGGCATCGGCCACCACCAGCTGGTAGTCGCGCGCCGCGCGGTTTTCTTTCACGTAGGCGATGCGGGTCGAGAAGATGCCGCGGGTGCCGGTCAGTTTTTCGTAGACGTCGTCGGCGATGCGGTGGGCTTCGAGGCGCGTATTGCGCGCGCTGACGGTATCGCCCAGCTGCGACAGCTGGTTCTGCTTGACGGTGTCGTACAGCTTGTAGCGCACCTCGAAGCGGCCGTCCGGCGTGCGCTTGACCGATCCCACCACCAGCGCGTCGGCGCCGCTGGCTTTAAAGGCGGCCATGTCGACGCTGGCGCTGTCCGAAATGGCCTGGCGCGCATCGATAACCTTGAACACGCCGCTGCGCTGCAAATCGGCGCGGATGATGGCGGACACCTGTTCCGGCGCCAGCGATTCATCGGCGAAAGCGGCCACCGCGACCGGGATCTGGTTCGCGCCCACGCCGGCGATTTCGACGTTCAATTGGGCGTGTGCGGCCGCGCCCATCAGGAGGCTGGCCGAGAACAGCAGGGTATGTAGTTTCTTCATGAGTCTCTCGGATAAGTTAAGGTCGAGTTCATTCAGTTCAGGTCCTTCATATGGAAGTTGACTGAAAGAGAGCGCTCTACCGTACCATCTTTCTTCTTCGGTAGCGGTGACGATTTGTTAATACTGCGTTCCACGGCGTCGTCGAATTCCGGGATGCCGCTGCTTTTCACCAGCTTGACCGACACGACTTCACCGGTCGGTAACTGCTCGACCTTGAAGCTGACGGTCGGATTGCCCGGCACGTCGGTATTGCCCGCGTAGTTCGCATTGCTCTTGATCTTGGCGGCGATCGCACCCTGGTAGCCGGCGTCCAGGCGCGGCGCGGTCGATTTTTCGGCGCTGCCGGTGCTGCCCGGATTGCCGCTGCCGGTGATGCGTTTGGTTTCGGCGTCGCGCGACATTTTGGCGAGTTTGGCCAATTGGTCGGCTTCGGCTTTATCGGCTTTTGCCTTGGCCAGTTTGTCGGCCTTTTCTTTATCCGCCTTTTTCTTGGCGTCGTCTTTCTTGGCCTGTTCCAGTTTAGCCAGCTGTTCCTTTTTCTCGGCCGCTTCGCGATCCTTTTGCTCGGCCAGCTTGCGTTCTTTCTCTTCGCGCAGGCGTTCCTGCTTATCGGCCAGGGCCTTCGCTTTCTTGTCGTCGGCGCGCTTCTGTTCTGCGCGTTCTTCCGCCAGCTCACGCTCACGTTCCTCTTCCGCGGCCTGCTTGCGCTTCAACTCTTCCTTGCGCTTCTTTTGCTCCAGAGCGATATCGGGCGCTTTCGGCGCGGGCTTCGCCACCGGCTCCGGCTTGGCAACTGGCGGGGGAGGAGGCGGCGGTTCGACCGCGCGCGGCGTCGGCTCGGGCGGTGGCGTCACGGGTTCCGGTTCCGGCTCGGGTTCAGGCGCGGGCGGCGGTGGCGGCGGGGCGGCCGACTGGACCTGCATGTCCCAGACTTCGGCCTCGACCGTCACCGGCGAATTGGTCTGCCAGCTCACGCCGATATACAGGAAGGCCAGCAGCAGGGCGTGCACGCCCACCGCCAGGCCGATCGACGGCCAGCGGTTCGGTTCGGGCGGCACCCGGTAGGGCGAGCCGGCGGTGTCGTGGTTGGTCGCTGCCATCAGTTCTTGTTCACTTCGTTGCGAGGCCTACGCGATTGATCCCCATCTTCTTGGCTTCCGAAATCAGCTGGATCACATCGTCGTATTTGCTGTCGCGGTCGCCCGAGATCAGCACCGGATAATCGGGATGGTCTTCGTGGGCGGCACGCAGGCGTTCGAGCAGGGCGGTGCGGCTGGCCACGTCTTCCAGGCCCTGCGGGGTCTTGCCGGCGATGCCGATCGACAATTGACCCTTTTCCTTCACCGCGATCTGGATATAGTTGCTCGGCGGCTGGGTGGTGCGCTCGGCGCTCGGCAGGTTGATCTCGCTCGGATTCTGCGACGGCGGCACCGCCATGAAGATGATGAGCAGCACCAGCATCACGTCGATGTAAGGCACGACGTTGATTTCCGATTTGAGCTTGCGGCGGGTGCTCCGCAAGTTGCTGTTGAAGGCCATGTGGGAGTCCTCGACGCGGCGATCAGCGCGACTGGCGCTGCAGGATGTTCGAGAATTCCTCGACGAAGCTTTCGAAGCGGATCGCGAGGCGGTCGATGTCGTGGGTGAAGCGGTTGTACGCGACCACGGCCGGGATCGCGGCAAACAGGCCGATGGCGGTGGCGATCAGCGCTTCGGCGATGCCGGGCGCGACCGTCGCCAGGGTGGCTTGCTGCACGCTGGCCAGGCCGCGGAAGGCGTTCATGATGCCCCAGACCGTGCCCAGCAGGCCGATGTAGGGGGAGACCGAGCCGACCGAGGCCAAGAAGTTCAGGTGGGTATCGAGCGAATCGAGTTCGCGGTGGAAGGCGGCGCGCATCGCGCGGCGGGCGCCGTCCAGCACCGCATTGACGTCGAGGGCGTCGCGCGCGGCCTGCTTGCCCTTGATGAATTCGCCCATGCCGGCTTCGAAGATGCGGGCCAGCGGACCGCTCTGTTCGCGCTGGCTGCTGGCGCTCTGGTGCAGGGTATGCAGATTGCCGCCGGCCCAGAAGCTGCGCTCGAACTGCTCGGTCTGGCGGCGCGCGGCGCGCAGCGCAAACACTTTACGGAAGATATAGGTCCAGCTGAACAGCGACACGGCAAACAGCAGGGCCATGATCAGCTTGACGAGGATGTGGGCGTGGCTGATCAGGTCAACGAAGGAAAGGTCGGGGACTGCGTTCATCGGTGTGCGGTCTCTCTATTCAAATGGAATTGTTCAGGCGGCCCGCATTTTATCAGCGGCGATGTCGGGAATGGAACGGGGACGCAGCGTAGCGGCATCGACGCAGCCGACTTTTACGCTGGCGCTCGAGAGCAGGGTGTCGCCGCGCCAGGCTTGTTGGGCGAACTGGACCGAGGCGCGGCCGAGTTTCTCGATGCTCAGGCGCAGCGTCAACTGGTCGTCCAGGCGCGCGGCGCCGAGATAATCGACGCTGGCGCTGCGCACGACGAAGGCAACCCCTTCCGTGGTGAGGAGGTCTTGCTGGTGAATGCCGAGCGAACGCAGCCATTCCGTGCGTGCCCGTTCGAAAAACTTCAGGTAATTGGCGTAATAAACGATCCCGCCGGCATCGGTGTCTTCGTAATAGACCCTGACCGTCCAGGTGAAAACTGAAGGCATTTCAGCTGCCATAAATGATATTGGGAAACATTTTACGCCATTTGGCTGTCTATATGTACTCTGGCGTACATAGTCGTCCGCGCGAAGCGTGCCGTAGTAGACTGGACATCTGCATGTCAAGCCAACAACTGTAACACTTTCTCACAATATGCACACGACTTAAACCTTAGCCGGATTCAGGGCTGAGTTCGGGGTCAGAGCAGAATCGGCACCAAATTCGGGGTCAGAGCACAAGCACAGTCAATATTCTGACAAAAACATATTGTCGGTGTCGCCATGCAGGGCGCACGTCTGAACACGTGGCGGGGTGCTGCCGTCGGCAGCAAATTTCCCGGCATCCGTTTCCTGGCAAAGTGCTCTGACCCCGAAGTTTCCAAACAATGTGCTCTGACCCCAAAGTTCGCTGACCCCAAAGGTCAAAAAATCAGGCGCGCTTGATGGTGAACGGGGCGAAGCCCTGGCAGGTCGGCATCATCTCGATCGAGTTGACGTTGACGTGCGGTGGCAGGGTGGCGATCCAGTAGGCGGTGGCGGCGATGTCCTCGGCGGTCAGTGGCTGGGTGCCTTCGTAGACCTTGGCGGCGGCGGCGTCGTCGCCCTTCATGCGCACGTTCGAGAATTCGGTGCCGCCGCACAGACCCGGCGCCAGGTTGGTGGCGCGCACGCCGGTACCGACCAGGTCGGCGCGCAGGTTCAGCGTGAACTGTTCGACGAAGGCCTTGGTGGCGCCGTACACGTTGCCGCCCGGGTAGGGGTAGTGGCCGGCCACCGAGCCCAGGTTGATGACCAGGCCGCTGCCACGCTCGACCATCGCCGGCAGTAGCGCGTGGGTCATGGTCACCAGGCCCTTGACGTTGGTGTCGATCATGGTGTTCCAGTCGGCCAGCGGCACTTCGTGGGCCGGCTTGGTGTTCAGGGCCAGGCCGGCATTGTTGATCAGCACGTCGATCTGGCGCCAGGATTGCGGCAGCATCGACAGCGCTTCTTCGATCGAGGCTTTATCGGTGACATCCATCTCGACCGGCAGCGCCGACTCGCCCAGCTCCGCGGCGAGGGCATCCAGGCGCTCCTTGCGGCGTGCCGCCAGTACCACCTGGTGGCCGTTCTTGACGAAGGTGCGTGCCATGGCGGCGCCGAATCCGGCCGATGCGCCGGTGATGAAAACGATCATGATGGGGGTCCCGGTGGGTAAGCGATGAATGGTAATCTTGGAATTGTAGCCGAAACAGCCATGCATATGAGTCCTGCCAGGCCGTCGGGGCCATTCCTTGCTTCCCAACCGTGACATCACTTACAATCGGCCTCTCTGTCACTTCTCACGTAACTGGCGAAAACCGTGCGACTGCGCGGCGAAGGTGGGCGTCCACCGGGGAACGTGGGATGCCGTCTTTGCCGTTCGCCTGGGCAGCCATCAGTGGGTCGCGTTTTGACGTGGTCGTCGCGTGGCCGTCCGCCTTGTGCGCGGCCTCCGCCCGGATCCAGCGTTGCCCATTGCCTGGACCTCTTATCGATTGGAGTTTTTTCATGTTTGCAAAAGATCATACGCTCGCCAAGGTTGACCCGGATCTGTGGAATGCCATCCAGAATGAAAACCGGCGCCAGCAAGACCACATCGAGCTGATCGCATCCGAGAATTACACCTCCCCGGCCGTGATGCAGGCACAGGGCTCCCAGCTGACCAACAAGTACGCCGAAGGCTACCCGGGCAAGCGCTACTACGGCGGCTGCGAATACGTCGACGTCGTCGAGCAGCTGGCGATCGACCGCCTGAAGGAATTGTTCGGCGCCGAAGCCGCCAACGTGCAGCCGAATTCGGGCTCGCAGGCCAACCAGGGCGTGTTCTTCGCCATGCTCAAGCCCGGCGACACCATCATGGGGATGTCGCTGGCCGAAGGCGGCCACCTGACCCACGGCATGGCACTGAACATGTCCGGCAAATGGTTCAACGTGGTGTCCTACGGCCTGACCGAGCAGGAAGACATCGACTACGACGCCATGGAACGCCTGGCGCGCGAACACAAGCCGAAGATGATCATCGCCGGCGCCTCGGCTTTTGCGCTGCGCATCGACTTCGAACGCTTTGCCCGCATCGCCAAGGAAGTCGGCGCCTACTTCATGGTCGACATGGCCCACTATGCCGGCCTGATCGCCGCCGGCGAATACCCGAACCCGGTGCCACACGCCGACTTCGTGACCTCGACCACCCACAAATCCCTGCGCGGCCCGCGCGGCGGCGTCATCCTGATGAAGGCCGAGCACGAAAAGGCCATCAACTCGGCGATCTTCCCGGGCATACAAGGTGGTCCGCTGATGCACGTGATCGCTGGTAAAGCGGTCGCCTTCAAGGAAGCGCTGTCGCCGGAATTCAAGGCGTACCAGCAACAGGTGGTCAAGAACGCCAAGGTCCTGGCCGACACCCTGACCGAGCGCGGCCTGCGCATCGTGTCGGGCCGCACCGAGTCCCACGTGATGCTGGTCGACCTGCGCGCCAAAGGCCTGACCGGCAAGGAAGCGGAAGCCATCCTGGGCCAGGCACACATGACCTGCAACAAGAACGGCATCCCGAACGACCCGCAGAAGCCTTTCGTCACCTCGGGCATCCGCCTGGGCAGCCCGGCCTTCACCACCCGCGGCTTCAAGGAAGAAGACGCGGCCAAGGTCGGCCACCTGATCGCCGACGTGCTGGACAACCCGCATGACGCCGCGACCATCGAGCGTGTGAAAGCGGAAGTCAAGCAGCTGACCGACAAGTACCCGGTCTACGAAGCGTAAGCTGTACTTTACCGGCGCCCCATGAAATGTCCGTTCTGTCAGCATGAAGACACCCAGGTCCTCGATACCCGCGTATCCGAGGTGGGCGATGCCATCCGGCGCCGGCGCCGCTGCGCGCAATGCGACAAGCGGTTCACGACCTATGAACGCATCGAACTGTCGATGCCGATCATCGTCAAGAAGGACGGCAGCCGCACCGAGTACGAATCGGCCAAGCTGCGCGGCAGCCTGCGCCTTGCCTTGCGCAAGCGTCCGGTCTCGGCCGAGGCGATCGATGCCGCCTGTGCTTCGATCGAGGAAAAGCTGCTGACCAGTGGCCGGCGCGAGGTGGATACCGGACACGTTGGCGAGCTGGTGATGCAGGAGTTGAAGCGGCTGGACAAGATTGCCTATATCCGGTTTGCTTCGGTCTACAAGAACTTCGAAGACCTGGCTGAATTTCAAGAGGCAATCGCCGAAGTAGGCCAGCCCAAAAAATAGCGGGCCTCGTAAACGCCCGATGGCGGCGTTGCAGCCTCTCGCCGTACTTGCGTACTGTCCTTCGAGGCCGCGCCTTGCCCTCGGGCGTTTACGAGGCCCGCTGGGCTGCTGGCTTCTCAACAGTCTGTTGGCGGCGTCGCGGCTTTTCGCCGCTGACCTTTCTTCACTGTTTTTAGTTCCGCTTGTACGGTTGAGCCGCCACACCGCTGGCCCGGGCTCGACTGTATATCGTCGCATCTCCTGTTCGTGAACGTGGAGGTGGACGATGTGTGCCGCTGTGCGGGTTGCCTGTGCCATTCGTGCCGAAGCCGGCTTTACGCTGGCTGAAGTGCTGGTGGCCCTGTTCGTCGTTGCGCTCGGCATTGCCGGGGCGGCAGGCGTGCAGGCCACGGCGCTGCGTGCCGGGCAGGCTGCGGCGCGCATGGCGGACGGCGTCCAGCTGGCTGCCGCACTGGCCGAGCGCATGCGCGCGAATCCCGCGGCGATGGCGCTGGCGGATGACGCCAATCCCTATCTCCAATTCGATTACGACACCGATGCCGGCGCCGCGCAGCCCGGCAGCGGCTGCTATGGCGATACCGACTGCGATGCCGGCCAACTGGCCGGCTTCGACCTGGCCGAGACGACGCACGCGCTGAGGTCGCGTTTTGCGGGCGGGCGCATCCTGGCCTGCCGCGACGCCTCCGCACCGGCCGCGTCCGGTGCGTCGCCCTGGTCCTGCAGCGGCGACGCCAGTGCACCGGTCGTGATCAAGCTCGGCTGGCGCGAGCCCGGCGAATCGGCGGCGCTGCCGCGGGTGCTGTTGCCGGTGACGGGAGGCGGCATATGAGCGGATGCTGCATGAGGCCACGCTGCATGAGGCTACGCTGCGGCCGCGAGCGCGGGCTGACACTGGTCGAGATGCTGGTGGCCTTGACGGTCGGCCTGGCCGTGGTGCTCGGCGCCGGCCGCTTGCTCGGCCTGGCCAGCGAGGCCTACGCGGCGCAGATGGAAGCCGCTGCCATCGACGACGGCGGCCGCTATGCGCTCGACCTGATCGGAAGGGCGGTGCGCCAGGCGGCCTGGGTCGACCCGGCCCAGGAAGGCGTGGACCTTGCGGTACTGCCGGCACGCCTGGCCGGGCTCGACGCCCGTTCGCTGGCCAAGACCACCCCCGGCATCGACGCGCCGCTGCCCGACGCCGCCAACGGCAGCGACGTGCTGGCGCTGCGTTTTCCCGGGGCCGGCCCCGTGCCCGATGGCGATGGCAGCATGCTCAGCTGCGCCGGCTTCGCCCATGCCGAAGGCGAGGAAGGCTGGAGCATCTTCTACGTGGCCAGGAACGCCGATGGCGAGGCCGAGCTGCGCTGCAAATATCGGGGCACGTCCAGCTGGGGCGCCGACGCCCTGGTCGCCGGCGTCGACGGCTTCCAGGTGCTGTACGGCGTCGACACCGACAACCCGCGCGATTTCGTCGCCAACCGCTACCTGAATGCCGCCGCCATCGCGGACCTCGACGCCGCCCTCGGCCTCGGTGCCGACCTGCAGGCCTTGAACCGGCAGACCTGGTGGAAGCGCGTGGTCAGCGTGCGCATCGGCCTGTTGCTGCATGGCGCGCGGCCGACGCGGCGCGAGGGTGGGGCGCTTGCCTACGACCTGCTGGGCCCGGCTTATGCCGCAGCGGGCGGGGCGGACATCGACACCGGCAGTTCGCTGCATGAATCCAGTATGCCGGCGGCGCTGCGCATGCGCGAGCGGCGGCTGTTCACGGCGACCGTGGCCTTGCCGGCGGCGGTGCCATGAAACATGGTCCACCCACTCGTTCGCATGAGCCCGCGAGCGCTCGCCGGCGTGTGCGGCCACTGCTGCAACCGTGGTCACGACGGTTACCGCGGCGCCGTCGTCCCGGCGAGCGCGGCCTGGCCCTGGTTTGCGCGCTGATGCTGATGCTGGGCGCGCTGATCCTCGGCGTCTCCATCGCACGCACAGCCTTCGGCTCGATGGACGCCGCCCGGATGGAACGCGGGCGCATGGTGGCGCGCGCGGCCGCCGAAGCGGCGCTGGCCGATGCCGAGGCCGACATCGAAGGTGGTGCCTTGCCATCTTCGGCCCGTGCCGCCTGGTTTGCCGGCGGCGGTGCTGGCAGTGGCGACAACGGCGCCAGTGCTGACGACGCTAGCGGCGGGGACAACAACGGCAGCAGTGGCAATAGCAGTGGCAACGGCAGTGGCAACAGCACTGGCAACAGCGGCGGCTTCGCCGACGGCTGCGGGCAGGGCAGCCAGGATCTCGGCCTGTGCCTGCCGGCCGCGCCGCCGTCACCGCCGACGTGGCAGACGGTCGACCTGGCCGGCGGGGACAACGCGCCCGTGGTGCCGTATGGCCGCTACACCGGCGCCACGCTGGCCGTCGGCGGCGGCATCCTGCCGGCGCGGCTGCCGGCCTACCTGGTCGAAAAACTCGAGCCTGTCGCTGCGGGACCCCCGTCTCACCACCTGTACCGCATCACGGCGATCGGTTTCGGCCCGCACGCTGCGACGCGCGTGGTGCTGCAGGCCGTCTATAGAAAACCGGCGGCGGGCGGAGCAGGCCCATCAGCTGCAGTAGCGGCGCCAGCTGCACTAGCGGCATCAGCTGCAGCGGCTGCACCAGCGGCACCAGCTGCACCAACTGCACCAGCTGCATCAGCCGGCCCAGGACCACCCGCCGGCCCGGGACCGCCCGCCGGCCGCATCAGCTGGCGCGAAATCGCCAACTGGCCCGAGCTGCATGCGCGGGCCATCCGATGAATCCGTACCGAGGAGGGAGAATGAACAGGCGACACGGCTTTACCCTGGTCGAAGTGCTGATCGTGATGGCGATCGTGGGGATTCTCGCCTCGATTGCTCTGCCCAGCTATGCCGGCTATATCGTGCGCACCCGGCGTACCGAAGGGCAGGTGGCGCTGATCGAGGCGATGCAGCGCCAGGAACGCTATTTTTCGGGGCATCACACCTATATCGCATTCTCGGCATCCAGCGACGACCCCGATGCCGCCGGCTTTCCCTGGTGGTCGGGCGACCGCGCGGCCAGCAGCGCCTACGAGCTGGACGGCCATGCTTGTCTCGGCCGCACGCTGGCCGACTGCATCGAGATCCGCGCCCGGCCCGGCACGACCCGGGTCGATACGCGCTTCCGCGACCCCGACTGTGGCGCCCTGACGCTGGACAGCCTGGGCAACCACGGCGCGCAGGGCGCACCGGACGGACGCAGCGGCGGCGCGACCGGGCGCTGCTGGCCATGAGCGGACCAGGTGTCCGGCGCCGCTTGTACAGCGGCGCCGGCTTCACGCTGGTGGAGATGACGGTCGTGCTGGCGCTGGCCGCCGTGCTGCTGGCCCTGGCGGCGCCAGCGCTCGGCGCATTGATCCGCAACCAGCAACTGAAGAGCGCCAGCGGCGATTTATTCGCCGCGCTTGGTTTGGCGCGCAGCCAGGCGCTGGCGCGCGGGCAGACCGTCAAGGTGCAGCCGCGCGATCCGTCGGGGACCGACTGGCGCCGCGGCTGGCGCGTCTTCGTCGACCGCGACGGCGATGGCCAGGCGGGGCCGGGCGACGACTTCATCGCCGAGCATGGACCGTTGCCCGAGGGAGTCGCCGTGGCCTTTGCCTTCACCAGCCCTGCGCCGCCTTACTATATCGCCTACAATGGCGCCGGGCGCAGCTGCAGCGACGGCAACAGCGCGGCGGCGCGCTACGGCACGCTGTCGCTGTTCCACGGCGGTGCGATCCGCCGTATTAAAATCAACATGCTGGGCCGGGCGCGTACGTGCGATCCGGCGCGCGATGCATCCTGCGACGGCGCCCAGGCGCCGCCGGGCGCGTCGTAAGCGTTGTCGCCGGCTGATCAAGCACGGCCGCCGGATCGGCGCCGCGTTGCCGCCGACAGCGCCTAGCCCGAACACAAGGACACCGTGCACACACCGAACAAGATATCAACCGACACTGAAGGCATGGCGCTGGCCCTGGAATGGGCCGCCAGGGGCATGACCATCACCGCGCCGAACCCGCGTATCGGCTGCGTGATCGTGCGCGATGGCGAGGTCATCGGCGCCGGCCATACCCAGCCGGCCGGGCAGGCGCATGCCGAGATCCAGGCGATGCGCGATGCCGCAGCGCGCGGCCATGACGTACGCGGCGCCACCGCCTACGTCACGCTCGAGCCATGCAGCCATTACGGCCGCACGCCGCCGTGCTCGAACGCGCTGGTGCAGGCCGGGCTGGGTCGGGTGGTGGCGGCCATGGTCGACCCGAATCCGCTGGTGGCGGGACGCGGCATGGCGCAGCTGGAAGCGGCAGGCATTGCCGTCGCCCAGGGTATGCTGGCCGAGCAGGCTTACGAACTGAATATCGGCTTTTTCACCCGCATGCGCCATGGCCGCCCCTGGGTGCGCCTGAAGACGGCGGCCAGCCTGGATGGCATGACGGCACTGGACAGCGGCGAAAGCCAGTGGATCACCAGCCCGGCGGCGCGCGCCGACGGCCATGCCTGGCGCGCCCGCGCCAGCGCGATCCTGACCGGTATCGGCACCGTCAAGGCCGACGATCCGCAGCTGACCGTGCGCGGCGTCGAAGCCCCGCAGGGCGCCAGCCCGGTGCCGCCGCGGCGCGTGATCGTCGACAGCCGCCTCGACATCGCCCTGGGCGCGCGCATCCTGCAAGGCGCGCCGTGCTGGATCGTGGCCGCCGTTCCCGACCCGGACAAGGAAGCCGCGCTGCGCGCCGCCGGCCACGACATCATCCTGCTGCCCAACCAGCACGGCAAGGTCGACTTGCCGGCGCTGATGCTGGAGCTGGGGCGGCGCGAGATCAACGAGCTGCACGTCGAGGCCGGGTCCAAACTGAATGCGTCGATGCTGCGCGAAGGCTGCGTCGACGAGTTGCTGGTCTACTTGGCGCCGAGCCTGATCGGACCCGGCCAGGGCATGTTCGCCCTGCCGCCGCTGGAACGCCTGGCCGACAAGGTTGCGTTGCGCTTCCATAGCGTAAGCCAGGTCGGCCCCGACCTGCGCATCCTGGCGCGTATGCGTGACAAACATGAACGCTCAAATGAGCAATCCGCAATTATCAATTGATTTAACCAAGTAGGTGCAGTCGGCCGAACCCATCGAGCCGGCCACGCCTTCCGAGCAAACCTGAAGGAACGAGACGTATGTTTACTGGAATCGTCGCTGCCGTCGGCAGCATCAAGTCGGTCACCCCGCTGGCGAGCGGCAATGATGCCGGCGTGCGCCTGGCCATCGATGCCGGCGGCCTGCCGCTGGCGGACGTGCTGCTGGGCGACTCGATCGCCATCAACGGCGCCTGCATGACCGTGGTCGAGAAGGACGAGCAGTCGTTCACCGTCGACGTGTCGCGTGAAAGCCTGAACCGCACCGCCGGCCTCGACCAGCCGGGCGAAGTCAACCTGGAAAAAGCGCTGACCCTGGCCGAGCGCCTGGGCGGCCACCTGGTGTCCGGCCACGTCGATGGCCTGGGCACGGTGCACAGCTTCGAACAGGTCGGCGAATCCCATAAACTGGTGATCGACGCGCCGGCCGAGCTGGGCAAGTTCCTGGCCTACAAAGGTTCGGTGGTCGTCAACGGCGTGTCGCTGACCGTCAACGAGGTCGTGGACGTGGCCGCCGAAGGTGCAGCACAGCCTGCCTGCTGCCGTTTCTCGATCAACCTGATCCCGCACACGATCGCCGTCACCACCCTGAGGCACCTGGCCGCCGGCTCACGGGTCAACCTCGAGATCGACCTGATCGCGCGCTACGTCGAGCGCATGCTGAGCGCCGCCAAGGTCTGATCGTTAACGAGAGCGCCATTGCCATCGGCTGGCAGGGCGCTATCATTGTGCGAGCAATTTCTCGTCAGGCATGATGTTAAAATTTGCCATCCGAATAACAGACAGGCCTGCCGGCCGGTGGGAACATGCATACATTGACGACGGGCGTTGCAGTGATCACTTACAACGGCCTGAAGTATCTGCCCCAGCAACTGGACAGCATCTGCGCGCAAACGCGCGTTCCCGACCATATTGCCGTGTCCGATGACCAGTCAGGCGACGGCACCTGGGAATTTCTGCAGGAGTGGGCGCAGCGCTGTCCGGTGCGCGTCACGCTGATCCGCAACGAGCGACAGCTCGGCTTGATTGGCAACTTCGAACAGGCGATCGGCGCAGTCGAGGCCGACATCGTGTTCACCGCCGACCAGGACGATATCTGGCACGCCGACAAGGTGGCACGCCTGGCACAGGTGTTCGACACCGAACCGGACGTGCTGCTGGTGCATACGGATGCGACCCTGGTCGATGCGGACGACCGCGACCTCGGCACGACGCTGCTGGGCGAGCTGGGCCTGACGGATGCCGAACGCAAGGCCATTGCAGCAGACCGTGCCTTCGAAGTCTATTGCCGGCGCAATGTTGTCACCGGCGCCACGGCCGCCTTCCGCAGGTCGCTGCTGCAGGTGGCCCATCCTTTGCCGCGTACGATGTACCACGATACCTGGCTAGCCTTCATGGCGGGCGGCATAGGCAAGGTCCGCCTGCTGGACGTGCCGACGATCCGCTACCGCCAGCATGGCGGCAACTTGGTCGGCATGAAAAAGCTCGGACGCATCGAGCGCCTGCGCCATCTCTGGTGGGCGATGAACAGCAATTACCGCCTGAGCACGGAAATCGGCCACATCGTGGATTTCCGTGTCGACGTGCATACCCGCCTGGCGGCCCAGCGGACGGCGCCGCCGGAGCACCTGGCGCTGGCTGCGGAAGCGCTCGCGTTCGCGCGGCGCCGCGGCAGCCTGCCGCGCAATCCCTTGCTGCGCGCCGGGGCCGTGCTGCAGAACACGGCCGCGCGCCGCTACCACCGGTTTTCCAACCGGCCCTGGTCGGATGCCTTGCGCGACGTGGTGAACAAATAAGAACAAGGAGCGTCATGAGAGAGGCGAACATCAACACCTGGCTGCGCAGCGGCACTCTGCTGGCACTGCTGGCAGCCACCGGCCTGGCCGCGGCCGATCCCGGCGCGATGCGCAGCTACCGCGGACTGGCGATGACGGCCGGCGGCGAGCGCATCGCGGCGATCGAAACGGTAGAGGGCGACAAGGCGCCGCCGCACGTGACGGTGCGCACGACTGCCGGCGGCACCATCGCCGCCACCTATGAGAGCGTCGCTTGCGGGCAATGCCGCTTCGATACGCCGGCATGGTCGCCGGACGGCAGCGCGCTGGCGCTGATCGGTAGCGATGCCAAGGCCGGCACCGCCAGCGTGCTGGTGCTGCGCGGCGGCAAGCTGGTCACCGTCGCCACGATCAAGGGCGTCGCCAACACGGTGCGCTGGTCACCGGACGGCCGCCAGCTGGCCTTCCTGGCCACCGTGAATGCGAAAAAGCTGACCGGCGCCGTCGAAGCCGGGGCGCGCCAGGTCGGCGAGATCGGCCTGGCGCAGGAAGAGGACGAGCAGCGTATCGCGCTGGTAGCGCTCGATGACACCGCGGGCGGCGAGGTGCGCCTGTTGTCGCCAGGCGACACCTTCGTCTACGAATACGACTGGACGCCGGACGGCAAGGGCTTCGTCGTCACCAGCGCCAAGGGCAACGGCGACAACAACTGGTGGATCGCGACCCTCGGCCACGTCGACGCGGCCAGCGGCAAACTACGCGTGCTGGCCGCGCCGAAGATGCAGATGAACATGCCGCACGTGTCGCCGGATGGCCGCACGGTCGCCTTCATCGGCGGGCTGATGAGCGACTTCGGCTCGGTCGGCGGCGACGTCTTCACGGTGCCGATCGAGGGTGGCGGACCGGATGGCGCCGTCCCGACCGACGTGACGCCGGACTTCAAGGGCAGCTTCAACGGCATCAGCTGGCGTGGCCAGGCCTTGCTGGCTTCGGTGCAGGCCGGCGCCGACACCGGCATCGCCAGCATCGACCCGGGCGCACGCAGCGCGCGCGTGTTGTGGAAGGCGCCGGTGTCGGCATCCGCCGCGCGCGACGGCCGCTTCGTGTTCAGCGCCGACGGCAAGGTCGCGGCCTCGGTCCACGAAGATTACGAGCACGGTCCGCGCATCGTGGCCGGAGCGCTGGCGGCGCTGGCGCCGATCACGCACGACAACGCCGACTTCGCGCCGCAGGTGCATGCGCGCAGCATTGCCTGGACCAACGAAGGGTTCAACGTGCAGGGCTGGCTGGTCGGACCGCGCACCGTGGCTCCCGGCAAGAAATACCCGATGATCGTGCAGGTGCACGGCGGCCCGGCCGCGGCCGTGACGCCGCGCTACGTGGCGGGCGGCGAGAGCGGCAACAGCCTGGTGCGTGCCCTGGTGGAGAAGGGCTATTTCGTGTTCTTCCCGAACCCGCGCGGCAGTTATGGTCAGGGCCTGGCCTTTTCCAGCGCCAACAAGCGCGATTTCGGCGGCGGCGACTGGCGCGACATCCTGGCCGGCGTCGATGCGGCCATCCGCGAGGCGCCGGTGGACGGCGCGCGCCTCGGGCTGATGGGCCACTCCTACGGCGGCTTCATGACCATGTGGGGCGTGACCCACAGCCAGCGCTTCAAGGCGGCGATCGCCAGCGCCGGCATCGCCAACTGGATCAGCTATTACGGCCAGAACGGCATCGACCAGTGGATGGTGCCGTTCTTCGGCGCCACCATGTACGATGACCCGGCGATTTACCGGGCGGCCTCGCCGATCGAGGCTATCAAGTCGGCGACCACGCCGACGCTGGTGATGGTGGGCGAGCGCGACGTCGAGTGCCCGCCGGCGCAATCCTTCGAATTCTGGCACGGCTTGCGGTCGCACGGGGTGCCGACGGCACTGGTGGTGTACGAAGATGAGGGGCATGCGATCCGCAAGCCGGAGCATGCCAAAGATCAGCGCGAGCGGACGCTGGCCTGGTTCGACCGCTATCTCAGGTAATCCGCGGCGGGCGAATCGGAACAGCCGAGCAGAGACCTTGGTGTTAGTATTATTTTAAGTAATGCGTCTTGAATAATCTCACACCGAGGAATGAATGAAAACCAATAAGCTGGCCCGTGTGCCCTTGTTGTCCCTGTTGGCGCTGCTCTGCGGCGCCGCCCATGCCGATGTCGTCCCCTTGCTCGGCACGGCACAGGCATTTGCCGTGCTGGGCGCGCGCTCGGTGACCAACACCGACGCAACCACGCTGCACGGCGACCTCGGCACGGCGCCCGGTTTTGCGCTGGCCGGCATGGACCAGCTTGCATTCACGGCAGGCGGCACCATCCACAGGAACGATGCCATCGCCCTCCAGGCACAAGCCGATGGCGGCGCAGCCTACGCCCGGCTGGCAGGCATGACCGGCGGCATCGACCTCAGCGGCCGGAACCTGGGCAGCGTCGGCACCCTCACGCCCGGCGTGTATCGCTTCGCGTCATCGGCGGCGCTGAGCGGCACCCTGACGCTCGATTTCGCCAACGATCCCTACGGCGTTTTCATCTTCCAGATCGGCAATGCCTTGACCGCCGATGAGGACGCGGTCGTGAACGTCATCAATGGCACGGCCGGCAGCGGCATCTACTTCCAGGTCGGCACATCGGCAACCCTGGGCGAGGGCGCCATGTTCGCAGGAAATATCCTGGCCCGGCAAAGCGTGACTCTGGATGCATCGGCCAGCCTGGGCTGCGGCCGCGCGCTGGCCTTGAACGGGTCGGTGACGCTGGGGGGTAACCAGGTATCGAATGACTGCAACGCTTATGCGCCCGCCGGCGCGGCCGGCGACTTCGGCAGCTACGGCTACAGCGGCGGTGCCGGTGCGACCGCGCTGCCGGCGGGCGAGGTGCCGGAACCGGCATCGCTGGCACTGCTCGGCCTCGGCCTGGGCGCGCTGGCCTGGTCGACCCGCCGCCCAAGGGGGCAGAGCCCGGTGTCGGCTTAGGGGGCAGAGCCGGGTGTTGGCTTAGGGGGCAGAGCCCGGTGTTCCTGACCGCGGTGTTCCTGAACCCCGGTTTTCCTGAACCCCGGTGTTCCGCTTAGTGCTGCGCCACAGCCGGCACCGCAGTAGGTGCTGCAGGCGGCGCAGCGGGTAAGGCCTCAGCGGCAACCTTCTCCGGATTCAACACCACCTGCACATAATTCTCCGGATTCAGATAACGCTGCGCGGTCCGCTTCAGATCGGCCACGCTCAGCGATTGCACTTCCTTGTCGAAACTGAGGATCGTGCCCGGATCCGTGCCCTCGGTCAGCGAGGTCTGCAGCACCGCCAGCCAGTAGCCATTCTCCTCCAGCGACTTGCGGTAGGTCTGCAGCCAGTTGGTCTTGACCTTGTCCAGGTCGCCCTGGTCCGGTCCCTGGCTGCGCACGCGTTCAATTTCGGCAAAGGTTGCCTGCAGCACCTTGTCGACGTTCTTCGGCCCGGTCGGCAGGGTCACCCCGACCGAGTAATGGGCATAGGGCACGCGGCTCATCGAGCCTTCCATGCCGCCGCCGTAGATCAGGCCCAGCTTTTCGCGCAGCACGTCGATGATGCGGATGTTCATCACCTCGGTCAGCGCCGACAGGCGCAGTTCTTCCATCTCGCTGACTTCGGCCGGGCCGGTAAAGGTCAGCGACACCGTGCTCTTGTCCTCGAGGCCGCTCTTCACCTCGCGCTTGACCACGCCCTTGACCGGGCGCAGGCCGAGGTCGCGGTAGGCGGTCGGGAGGTCGGGCGTCGGCAGGCTGCCGAGGTAGGTCGCCAGCAGCGGCTTGATCGCCTCGACGTCGAAGCTGCCGACGAAGATGAAGGTGAGGTCCTTGGCGCTCGAGAAGCGCTGGCGGTAGATGGCGATCGCGCGGTCGAGGTCGATACGCGCGATGTCTTCCGGACGCAGCGCCCGCGGCGCGCGCGGGTTGTTGCCGTACAGCGTGGCCACGACGGTGTCGCCGAACAGCGCGCCCGGCTGCGACAGGCGGTTGCGCGCCATTTCCATCTGCTTGCCGATGAAGGATTTATACAGGTCCTCGTCGCGGCGCACGCCGGCGAACTTCAGCCACGTCATCTGCAGCATGGTCTCGACGTCGGACGCGCCGGCCACGCCCGCCACCGCGTCGGTGTTGCTGCCGAGGCCGGCGTTGACGGCGGCCGCCTTGCCGGCCAGGACCTTGCGCAAGTCGAGCGGCGAGAAATCCTTCAGGCCCATCGCGGCGACGATGGTGTCGGCGTAGCGCGCGCTGAACATGTCCTTCTCGTCGAACAGGCTCTGGCCGCCGAAGCGCGCGGCGCTCATCAGGACCTGGTCGTTGCGGAAGGTGGTCGGTTTCAGGATCACCTTGACGCCGTTCGACAGGGTCAGGTGGGTCAGCCCGAGGTGGTTATCCAGCGAGCTTGCCACGATGCGGCCCGGCGCCGGTGGCTTGTCCATCAGCGCCCCGGCCACCGCCTTTTCGTCGTGGGCGCGCACTTCGCGCCGTTCTGCCGCCGCCACCGCCGCCAGCAATTGGTCGCCGCTGGGCAGTGCGCTTGCCGCCTCACCTTTGGCCTCGCCTTCCGCTTTCGATGGGCCGGTGTAGACCACCAGCTTGCCCGAGTCGGCCGGGATGGTGGCGCGGGCGTAGGCGTTGATTTCGTCGAGGCCGATGCCGGGCGCCAGTTCGGTCACGTAGCGGTACTCGGCATCGATGCCGGGAATCGATTCGCCTTCCAGGAAATGGCGCATGTATTCGCCGGCGTAGACGGCCGAATCGGTCTTGTCGCGCTCGTTCCAGGCGCGCTCGTAGGTGCGGATCATGCCTTTCTTGACCCGCTCCAGCTCGGCAGCCGTGAAGCCGTAGCGGCGCGCGCGTTCGTTTTCCTGCACCAGCGCATCGATGGCAGCGGTGGCGGCCTTGGCACCGTCACCGCCGCTACTGCTGCCACCTGCCAACGAGGCCGAGGCGTTGTACGAGCGGTAGCGCGGCGTCAGCCGGCTGAGGGCGCTGCTGGCGCCGAGGAAGGGCGGGTTCGGCAACTGCGACAGTTCCTGCAGGCGGGCGTTCAGCATGCCGCCGAACAGCGCTTCGATCAATTGCTCGCGGTAACCGCCGATGGTCTCGCGCTCCCGGAAGGCTTGCACCGGGTAACGGATCAGGATGGCGGCCGGGCCGGCTTCGCGGTCGGTGACGATCAGCGCTTCCGAATCCGTGCGCGGCGGAATCGCCGCATAGGTGCGCGGACGTTCCTGGGCCGGGTTCTTCAGGCCGTCGAAATGGTGCTTGATCAACTGCTCGGCCTGGGCCGGGGCGATGTCGCCGACCACCACCACCGCCATCAGGTCGGGCCGGTACCAGTCGCGGTAGAAGCGGCGCAATGCTTCCGGCTTGAAATTGCGCAGCGTCTCTTCCTGGCCGATCGGCAGGCGTTCAGCATAGCGCGAGCCGTTGTAAATCTTCGGCATCAGCACCTTCTGCATGCGGTCGCCGGCACCTTTGCCCAGGCGCAGTTCCTCGAGAATGATGTCGCGTTCCTTGTCGATGTCGGCGTCGTTCAGGGTCAGGCCCTGCGCCCAGTCCTGCAGCACGAGGAAGGCCTTGTCGACGTCCTGCTTGCGCTCGGACGAGATCGGCAAGACGTAGACGGTTTCGTCGAAGCCGGTGTAGGCGTTCAGGTCGGCGCCGAACTTGACGCCGGTCGACTGCAGGTAAGACACCAGCTCGTGCTTCTTGAAATGGCGCGAACCATTAAAGGCCATGTGCTCGATGAAGTGGGCCAGGCCCCGCTGGTCTTCGTCTTCGAGGATGGAGCCGGCCTTGACCACCAGGCGCAGCTCGAGCTTGTTTTCCGGCTTGCGGTTGCGCTGGATGTAGTAGCTGAGACCGTTGGCCAGCTTGCCGACCTTGACCTGGGAACCGATGGGGAGCGGGTCGTCCAACTTTAACGGCGCCAGCTTCAACGGCGCCGGCTTGGCAGCGGATTCAGGTGCAGTCGGCGCGGGCGCCGGCACGGCCGCCAGCGCCGTTGCGGACAGCGACAGCAGGGCGGCGGCGGTGAGGCGGGCAACCAGGGAGCTGCTCAGGGAGCCACTCGGGGAGCCGAAGACGCGGCCAAAACAGAGGAACATGCGACGCTGTCCTTTCGCTTAAAGAACCATTCTACCTTGCAGACCGGGCTATACAGTTGTGTACAAGCACTTAAATCCAAACCGGATGCGGCCGTGCCACGGCAAATCCTTTAAAATACCGGATTAATCAAGGAATCCCGCATGTCCATCTCCACCACTCAGGAAATCGTCGACGAACTGCGCGCCGGGCGCATGGTCATTCTCGTCGACGAGGAAGACCGCGAAAACGAAGGCGACCTGGTGCTGGCCGCCGACTTCGTCACGCCGGAAGCGATCAACTTCATGATCCGCCATGCGCGCGGCCTGGTCTGCCTGACGCTGGCGGAAGAAATATGCGACCGTCTCGAACTGCCGATGATGACCACCCGCAACGGCACCTCGTTCGGCACCAATTTCACGGTGTCGATCGAAGCGGCCGAAGGCGTCACCACCGGCATCTCGGCGGCCGACCGCGCGCGCACCATCCAGGTCGCCGTGGCCAAGGATTCGAAGCCGGAAGACCTGGTGCAGCCGGGCCATATTTTCCCGCTGCGCGCGGTCAAGGGCGGGGTGCTGATGCGCGCCGGCCATACCGAAGCCGGCTGCGACCTGACCGAGATGGCGGGCTTGACGCCGGCTTCGGTGATCTGCGAGATCATCAAGGAAGACGGCACCATGGCGCGCCTGCCCGACCTGCTCGAGTTCGGCAAGGAACACGGCATCAAGATCGGTACCATCGCCGACCTGATCCATTACCGCAGCCAGACCGAGAGCCTGGTCGAACGGGTGGCCGAACGCACGCTGTCGACGGTGCACGGCGAGTTCCGCCTGGTCGCCTTCCGCGACAAGCCGAGCGGCTGCGCCCACCTGGCGCTGGTGCACGGCGAGCCCACGCGCGACGAGGAAGCCCTGGTGCGGGTGCACCAGCCGGTGTCGATCATCGATTTGCTGGATAGCGGCAGCACGGCGCACTCGTGGAACCTGGCGTCGTCGATGCAGGCCGTCAAGGCCGCACAGTCCGGCGTGATCGTGCTGCTGAACTGCAGCGAGACGGCGGAGCAGTTGTTCGGCCAGTTCCAGGAAAAAAGCACGGCACGTCCCAACGCCCGCGCCGCCAGCCTCGACCTGCGCACCTACGGTATCGGCGCCCAGATCCTGAAACTGCTCGGCGTGCGCAAGATGAAGCTGCTGGCCAACCAGCGCAAGATGCCGTCGATGACCGGTTTCGATCTTGAGGTAACGGGCTATCTCGCGAAACCGGAAGCCTGACTATTTTCCATTTACATTTAACTGAACAAACAAGAAGAGGCATAGCCATGACGGTAGGAACTTTTGAAAGCAATATGACGGGCGAAGGCCTGCGCATCGGGATCGTGCAGGCGCGCTTCAACGCGACCGTCGGCCAGGGCCTGCTGTCGTCCTGCCTGGCGGAACTGAGCAAGCTCGGCGTCGCCAACGAAGACATCCTGCACATCACCGTGCCGGGCGCGCTGGAAGTGCCGCTGGCCCTGCAGAAGATGGCCGAGACCCAGCAGTTCGACGCCCTGATCGCGCTGGGCGCGGTGATCCGCGGCGAGACCTATCACTTCGAACTGGTGTCGAACGAATCCGGCGCCGGCATCACCCGCGTCGGCCTGGACTACGGCATGCCGATCGCCAACGCCGTGCTGACCACCGAGAACGACGAGCAGGCCGAAGTCCGCATGATCGAGAAGGGCGCCGACGCTGCCCGCGTCGCGGTCGAGATGGCCAACCTGCTGCTCGCTCTCGAAGAGCTGCAGGCCGAGGAAGAGTGAGCGCAAGCGCACGCAACGCAAGTGAGCAATGACATGACTGAGAACACCACGCACGCCAACCCGAACAAGAGCCGCACGCCGCGTCACCGCGCGCGCGAGTTCGCCCTGCAGGGCCTGTATCAATGGCTGCTGAACAATGAGCCGGCATCGACCGTCGTCACCAACATCCGCGGCGCCCACGGCTTCGACAAGGCCGACGGCGATTATTTCCGCGAACTGCTGCATGGCGCCATCGCCCAGTCGGTCGAGCTGCGCGAACTGATCGCGCCGACGGTCGACCGTCCGGTGGCGGAACTGTCGCCGATCGAACACGCGGTGCTGCTGCTGGGTGCCTGGGAGCTGAAGAACAAGATCGAGATCCCGTACCGTGTGGTGATCAACGAGGCGGTCGAGCTGACCAAGTCCTTCGGCGGTATTGACGGCCACAAGTACGTCAACGGCGTGCTGGACCGCCTCGCAGGCAAGCTGCGCCAGGATGAGGTGACGGCGGACGCGAAACGCTGATCGGTTCGCTACCTTCTATATATAGTAGAGAGAAAGCCGTTCCGGGAAACCGGGACGGCTTTTTTATTACTGTCAGCACGTCGTCCCCGCGAAGGCGGGGACCTATGCTGAACAACAGAATTCGGTCTCCTGACACACTGCGCATCTTCCGGGGTACAGACTTCGAAAACTCGGCATGGATCCCCGCCTTTGCGGGGACGACGCAGCGCAGTCGTGCCGGGCAATGCCCGAAACGTCGGAAATGAAAAAGAAAACCACCGCAGCTCCCGCCGCAGTGGCTTTCGACCAGGAAAAGTGTGATTGCGATGCGGGCTTACAGCCCGGCCACCGTCTCTCCGCTCTGGCTGGCGCCCTGGGCGGTCTCGGCGCTGACGGCACTGCTGTCCGCCTTGGGCGCGGAGGGGGCCGATTTCTGGGCCAGCACCGCGGTCGATGACGGGGTGATCACCGGGACGTTCTTGCCCGCAGCAACCTGCTTCAGGC
>Ga0265797_10000615_pt1 | contig 64869 bp, 58 predicted proteins | sample P2T30metagenome_FD_192433 | JGI IMG/M metagenome (GOLD analysis project Ga0265797, IMG submission 192433) | Plant litter microbial communities from East Loma Ridge, Irvine, California - P2 T30 | ecosystem: Environmental > Terrestrial > Plant litter > Unclassified | place: USA: California... | reverse complement strand
GCGGCGGCGCTCGTCGACCCACAGGTGGATCTCGAGCCGCGGGTAAGCCTTGGCAAGAGCACGGAAGCAACTCTGCAGATAGGTGAAATCGCCCAGCGCCAAATGGGCGATGAACAGGATCTTGTTTGCCCGCGCCAATTGGTCCTGCGGGATCAATGGCATCTGGACAGGCATGGCCGCCTCGGCTTTCCAGGTTGGATCGGCAGCGCCGGCGATGCCCGATCCGCCGGCGCCCGGCCCGACAAGTGCACCGGCGGGACGCCAGCGCGCACCAATTTCGACCGTTTGAGAACGCAATGGCTTCATGACCGGGCGCCTTTCCTACCGTGGGTAACATCGACAGCGCACAAGATCATAGAACCTCCCTAAGCCAAAAAGCGATGACAAATTCTATGGTCACACAGCGTTAAAAAGTATGGCGCCGCTGTAAAGTTTGGTAAAGGAATGTCAAGAGGCTGTGACATTCTCTGCGCGCGCCCGCGCGCCCCGTATCAGCTGCAGGTTACGCAGGTAAATTCCCACGCCCAGCACCTGCCCGGCCACGAACACCGGGTCGTGCCGGTGCACGGCATACGCCAGCAATACCAGCGCACCGGCGATGCTCAGGTACCAGAACGCGACTGGAATCACGCTGCGTTGCTGGCGCTCGCTTGTCAACCACTGCAGCACGAAGCGTGCCATGAACAAGGCTTGCCCACCGAAACCGACCGCCAGCCACCACGCGTCCTCACCCATCGGCTGCCCTCCTTTCGATTACGACCGTCTTGCTGTCGTCGGTGCTGCGCTGCAGCGCAGGATCGCCCGCGGGTTCGACAGGACGCTTGGCGGCATGCGGGCGCTGCCGGCGCAACCAGCCGCGCCAGGACAGCATCGCCGCCATTTCCCAGGCGCCCCACAGCAGGCAGGCGCCGGCGACCACGCGCTGTAGCGGCATCACGGCCGGAATGCCGATATGGCGGCTGACCAGCAAGCTTGCTGCCATGCCCAGCAACAGCAGACCTGCCGCGATGCCGCCGGCGTTGGAAGTGCCCCAGCCGCAGCGCCCATGCAGGGCCAGGCCGGCCCAGGCGCCGACCCAGCCGCCGACCATGCCCCACAGGATGTCGACCGGCCAGTGCACGCCGATCATGATGCGCGACAGGCTGATGAGGATGGCCACCAGCAGCAGCAGGACGCGCACCAGCGTGCGCCGGGCCAGCCCCATGATGACGACGCCCGCCATCGCGCATGCCGCCGCCGCGTGGCCGGACGGAAAAGACACCTGGCGGTAGGCCGGTCCGGCATGGAAGAATTCGCCGGCGCCGAACACGGCGAGCGGACGTGGGACGTCGATGAACTGTTTGGTGACCTGGGTCCAGAGTCCGGCGAACAGCGCCGCGGCCAGCGCAGCCCAGAAGCAGTTTGGCGCGCGCCGGATAATGGGCAGCACCAGCACCAGTGCGATGGCGCCGTCCCCGAACATGGTCAGCAGCAGCCAGGCTTGATCGCCGAGCACGCTGCCGGCACGGTTCAGCATCAGGAACAGTGCGTGATTACTGCCGCTGGCCAGGATCAGGCCGAGTGCGGCCAGGGCCGCGACAGGCGGCAGCCAGACCCAGGCGGGATGGAGGGGTGCGCGCATGGCCGGCTCAATCGGGCATGCGCAGCAGGACGATGCCGCCCTTCCGGTACAGGATGCGCGCCCCCGGCACGCCCGGCGCCGCAAGCGCGCTGCTGCGCGTGAGGATCACCTGGCCCGGCTGCGGCGTGGGCGTGGCCGGCGTCACCGCGGCGCGGTAGACCGAAAAACTCGGCACGTCGATACGCCAGCGATGCACGTCCCAGCCTTCGCGCCGGGCCAGCAGCGCCGCTTCTTTCACGGGTCCCTGCTGCAGTTCGCCGACCGCCGGCAGCAGCAGGCCGCCGAGTGCGCCGGTACACAACAGGCCGGTTGCGGCCAGCCGCGGCCACAGCGGCGCACTGCGCCACAGCGCCAGGCCCAGAGCCAGCCCCAGCAACAAAGCCGCGGCAGCGCGCCATCCCGCGCCGAAGACCTCGGTGCGCCCGAGCGCCTCGCGCACATAGGCATTGCCGATGCCGGGCGCCAGCCGCTCCAGTGCAGTCGGCAGTGCCGCCACCGCCGCCAGCATCAGCAGCGGCGGCGCCAGCACCAGCCACGGCGGATACGGTGCCAGGCGTGCGCGCGCCATCAGGATGAACAGCGGCGTGACGCCGTACAACAGGTAGTGCGGCAGCTTGGTGCTTGCCAGCGAAAAGAACACGAACACGAACAGGAACCAGCTCCAGAGGAAGGCGTCGCCGGGAGCCACGGCAGCCCTGCCGGAACCGGCAGCGTTTGTGACACTGACAGCCTTGACAACACTGGCAACGCTGCCGGCGTTTGCGGCATCAGCACTGCCTCCCTCCCTGCCTGGTCGCCGGCGCCACAGCCCGGGCAGCATGGCAAGGAACAGCCCGCTCCACGGCAACAGGATCAGCAGCAGCGCGGGCAGGTAATACAGGAGGCCGCCGCCATGCCCCTGCAGCGGCGCCATGAAGCGCTCGACGTTGTGGCGCATGAAGAAGCCGGCCACGAACGCCTCGCCGCGGCGTGCGTATTCGAGCACATACCAGGGCGCCGCCACCGCCAGCAGGATCGCCCAGCCGACCGGATCGCGCAGCGCGCGCCACCAGACGCCGATGCGGCCCTGCAGCGCGAAACCGAGACAGGCAGCGGCGGCCGGCACCAGCAGGGCCACGGGACCCTTGGTGAGCAGGCCGAGCCCGATCCACAGGAAGACGCGGCGGCGCTGGCGCGGCTGGCCGTCGGCAGCGTAGCGCATGGTGTCGAACATGGCCAGCGCGAGGAAAAAATTCAGCAGCGCATCGGCGATGGCGCCGCGCCCGATCACGGTGATGCCGGCCGTGGTGGCGGCAATGAAAGCCGCCGCATAGCCGGTGCCGCGGCCGGCGACGGCATCGAAGCGTTCGCGCGCGAACACGGCGATGGCGGCGACCCAGGCCGTGGCCGCCAGCGCGGACGGCAGGCGCAACGCAAATTCGTCGGCGCCAAACAGGGTCACCGAAGCCGCCTGCAGCCAGTAGATCAGGATCGGCTTGTCGAAGCGCGGCTGGCCGTCCAGCCAGGTGGACACGTAATCGCCGCGCGCCAGCATTTCGCGCGTGGCTTCGCTGAAGGCACCCTCGTCGACGTCGAACAGCGGCACCGTGCCCAGCCGGAAAAACAGGCCGATCAGGACTGCGAGCGCGAGCGCCGGCAGCGCCAGCTGCCCGGCTGCGGCTGCGCGTACGGCAAGCGCCACGGATGGGCGCTGCAGCCGGACGCGCCGGCGGCCGGCTTGCGGCAGCGCCGCATCGTTCCGGCCGCGGTGCCGGTTGCGGCTCTGGCCGTGCTTTTCGCAGCGCTTGCCTTCATGCGCCGGCGTCGATGCCGGCCGCACCGGCGGCTTCATGCACCCTCCGCCGAAGGCCGCTCACCCTGCTCGGCTCGACCGCCCTGCCCGGCTTGAACGCCTTGCCCGGCCGCGCCCCTCTGCCCGGCCTGGCAGCCGCCATGGCCCACCGGCCCGACCTGGCCGGCCTGCCCTGCCGGCTGCACCGCACCCGATGCGCCATCGACGGCACCGAGCGCCCCCAGCGTATCGCGCACCAGGTAGGTACGCGCCGTCCCCGCTTCGAAATAAGTGCGCGCCAGCATTTCGGTGAGGATGCCGGTGCAGATGAACTGCACCCCGATCACCACCAGCAGCAGCGCGAACAGCAGCAGCGGGCGGCCGGCGATGGCTTCGCCTTCGACCAGCTTGGCCCAGACCAGCCAGGCCAGCGCCAGCATGCCGGGAAAGGCGCAGGCCAGGCCGATGCGGCCGAAGAAATGGCCGGGGCTGGCGCGAAAGCGCACGAAGAATACCGCCGCCAGCAGGTCGAGCAGCACCTTGACCGTGCGCGACAGTCCGTACTTGGATTTGCCGTGCAGACGCGGGAAATGGCTGACTTCTTCTTCGCGGATGCGCTCGGGCGCGGTGACGGTCGCCATCCAGGTAGGGATGAAGCGATGCATCTCGCCATACAGGCGCACTTCGCGCAGGACGGCGGCGCGGTAGACCTTCAGCGAACAGCCGTAGTCGTGCAGCGGCAGCCGGGTGACCGTGCCGATCAGGCCGTTCGCCAGCCTGGACGGCAGGCGGCGCAGCCAGAAGCCGTCCTTGCGCGCACGGCGCCAGCCGACCAGCAGGTCGAGGTCTTCGTCGAGCAGGCGCCGCACCATGCGCAGGATGTCGTGCGGATTGTTCTGCAGGTCGCCATCCATGGTGGCGATGACGCTGCCGCGCGCGGCGTCGATGCCGGCCTGCATCGCCGCGGTCTGGCCGAAGCGACGGCGCAGGATCACGCCCGCCACCCGTTCCGGACCGGCGGCCACGGCATCGCGGATGCGCGCGGCGGTGCGGTCGCGGCTGCCGTCGTCGACCAGGATCAGTTGCCACGGCCACGGCGATGCCGCCAGCGCGGCATGCACCTGGGCCGCCAGCGGCAGCACGTTGTCTTCCTCGTCGTGCAGCGGCACCACGAGCGACAGCGCGACGGCGCCATCGGCGGCGGCAACATCGGCGGGCGGAACTTCAGTCGGCGGAACGGCATCTGGCGCGACGACAAGCAGCTTCATCCGAATCTCCGGTCGTGGGCCGCAAGTGCGGCTGAGCAGACCGTATATTCGCCTTGCATGACAGCGCCGCGACGACGCAGCGCAAATGTGCGCGCTGTCGCCCGTGGCTGCCGGAAAGATCAGGCCGGGGTCAGCAGTTTGAGACCGACGATGCCGGCCACGATCAGGCCAATCGACAGCAGGCGCAGCGCGCCGGCCGGCTCGCCCAGCATCAGCATGCCGAACGCGGCGGTGCCGACGGTGCCGATGCCGGTCCATACCGCATACGCCGTGCCCAGCGGCAAAGTGCGCAGCGCGATGCCCAGCATGCCGACGCTGCCGGCCATCGTCGCCAGCGTGAACACCGAGGGCCACAGGCGGGTGAAGCCCGCCGTGTGTTTCAGGCCCACGGCCCAGGCCACTTCCAGCAACCCGGCAATCACCAAATAGATCCAGCTCATCTTTATTCCCTGCCAACTTTGGCCGGGGAGTATAGCACCGGCTCGCTTTGGCAAAACCGGCAGGCGCCGGCAGGAATCGCGCCGTTGGCTTAAGATGGCCAGCCATTCATACCAAATGACAGGAGTATCGATGAGCAAATTATTCGACCCGATCCAGATCGGCGCCCTGCGCCTCCCCAACCGCATCGTCATGGCGCCGCTGACCCGCTCCCGCGCCCCGGGCGCCGGGCGCGTGCCGAACGCCCTGATGGCCGAGTACTACGCACAGCGCGCGTCGGCGGGCCTGATCCTGTCGGAAGCGACCTCGGTCACGCCGATGGGCGTGGGTTATGCCGACACCCCGGGGATCTGGTCCGACGAGCAGGTCAAAGGCTGGAAGCTGGTCACCGAGGCCGTGCACCGCGCCGGCGGCCGCATCGTCCTGCAACTGTGGCACGTCGGCCGCATCTCGGACCCGGTGTTCCTGGACGGCCAGGCCCCGGTGGCGCCGTCGGCGATCAAGCCGGCCGGCCACGTCAGCCTGCTGCGTCCGATGAAGGATTACGAGACCCCGCGCGCGCTGGGGCTGGATGAAATCGCGGAGGTGGTCGCCGCCTTCCGCCTGGGTGCCGAAAACGCCAAGAAGGCCGGCTTCGACGGCGTCGAAGTCCACGGTGCCAATGGCTATCTGCTCGACCAGTTCCTGCAGGACAGCACCAACCGGCGCGACGATATCTACGGCGGTTCGATCGAGAACCGCGCGCGCCTGATGCTGGAAGTCACCGACGCCTGCATCGCCGTCTGGGGCGCCGACCGCGTCGGCATGCACCTGGCACCGCGCCGCGACTCGCACGACATGGGCGATTCGACCCCGCTGGAGACCTTCGGCTACGTCGCACGCGAACTCGGCAAGCGCGGCATCGCCTTCATCTGCGCCCGTGAAGCGGTCGGCGACGACCGTCTCGGTCCGGCACTCAAGCAAGCCTTCGGCGGCGTCTACATCGCCAACGAAAAGCTGAGCAAGGATAGCGCCGAGCAATTGATCGCAAACGGCGAAGCGGATGCGGTGGCCTTCGGCCAGTGGTTCATCGCCAACCCGGATCTGCCGGCACGCCTGCAGGCCGATGCACCGCTGAACCCGGCCCGTCCGGAAACCTTCTATGCACCGGGCGCCGAAGGCTATACCGACTATCCGGCGCTGCAGGCCAACGGCTGAGCGTTGGCTGAGCCACGGCTGAGTTCCGCCCAAGCCTGCGCCTGGACGTGGGTCTGGGCCTGGGCTCAGATCTGTAAGCTAGCCTGTGCCTCAGCATCAGCCCGGTTCTAAGCCCCATCCGGCACAGAACCGGGCCTGAAAACGACGCTGGCGCCATCACGTGCGCCGGAGTCATTTCCTTCTCGATCCGCCCCTCCACCAGCAAAAAAACTTCCGCACCGGCGCCGCCGACGGTACGTTTAATATTGCTGTCATGATATTCTGCGCAATTCGTTCTGGCCGCAGTCACAAGCCGCGGCCATGGTCTTCAATCGCCGAACCGCAAGGATCACCGTGAACCGCTCCCGTACCGCCGTCCTCTCCACCGTCTCCCATATCAACCTGCGCCTGCTGCCGCTGGCCGCCGCCACCGCGCTGGCCTTCGCCGCCGTCTCCGCCGATGCCGCTACCACCAGCGCCACGATGGCACCACGCGCCGAAAACGCTTACCTTTCGCAAACGGATGCCGCCGCCCGTTCGGCCCGCGTCTCGAACGTCGACTACGTGCTGGACTTCACGCTGACCGGCAAGGAAACCTTCAGTGCCAGCACCACCCTCGCATTCGACCTGAAGGACAACGGCAGCGCCCTCACCGTGGATCTGGACAAGGCCACCATCAAGTCGCTGAAGGTGAACGGCAAGGACGTCACGCCGCACTACAACGGCTGGTTCATCACGCTGGCCGCGCAAGACCTCAAAAAAGGCCGGAATACCGTGAAGGTGGCGTACGAGCGCCCGCACAGCACCAACGGCGAGGGCCTGCACCGCATGGTCGACCCGGTCGATGGCCGCGTTTACACCTACTCGCACTTCGAGCCGGCCGCCGCGCACCAGATGTTCGCCGGCTTCGACCAGCCCGACCTGAAGGGCACCTACCAGATCAACGTGAGCGCCCCGGCCGACTGGACCGTGATCTCGACCACGCGCGAAACGAACGTCGTGGCGGACGGCGACAGCAAGCGCTGGACCTTCCCCAAGACCAAGAAGCTGAGCCCGTACAACTTCTCGATGCACGCCGGCCCCTACAAGATGTGGGAAGACAACAGCGGCAAATACCCGATGCGCCTGTTCGCGCGCCAGTCGGTGGCGCAGCAAGTCAAGCCGGCCGAATGGTTCAAGTACACCAAGAGCGGCCTGAACTTCTTCGACAATTACTTCGGCATACCTTACCAGTTCGAGAAATACGACCAGATCCTGGTCCCGGACTTCCTGTACGGCGCCATGGAAAACGCCGGCGCCATCACCTTTGCCGAGCGCGGCTTCATGTACAAGGCCGACATGACGGCCGAACAGCGCCAGCGCCTGGCCGGCGTCATCATGCACGAGATGGCGCACCAGTGGTTCGGCGACCTGGTCACCATGCAATGGTGGAACGGCCTGTGGCTGAACGAAAGCTTCGCGTCCTTCATGGGCACGCTGGGCACGGCCGAGGCCACCGAATTCAAGGACGCCTGGCGCGCCTTCTACTCGGAAGGCAAGCAGGCAGCCTATGCCCAGGACCAGCGCAGCACGACCCACCCGATCGAAGTGCCGGTGCCATCGACCCTGAATGCCTTCGACAACATCGACGCCATCACCTATTCCAAGGGCGCGTCGACGCTGATGCAGCTGCGCCACCTGTTGGGAGAGGACGTATTCCGCAAGGGTGTACACAACTACCTGGTCAAATACCAGTACAAGAATGCGCGCCTGGAAGACTTCATCGGCAGCCTCGGCCAGGCGGCCGGACGCGACATGAAGGGCTGGACCCAGCAATGGCTGTACCAGCCCGGCGTCAACACGATCACCGCCAATTACACCTGCGCGGCCGGCAAGATCGGCAGCTTCACCCTCCAGCAGAGCGCACCGGCAGAATTCCCGACGCTGCGCGAACAGCGCGTGCAGGTGGCGTCGTTCCGCCGCGACGGTGAGCAATTAAAACTGGACCGCAAGGTGCCGGTCACCTACAAGGGTGCCACCACCGCCGTGCCGGGCATGGTCGGCGCGGCCTGCCCGGACCTGGTGTATCCGAACTTCGAAGACTGGGGCTTCGTCAAGGTCCAGCTCGACCCGCGCTCGTTCGACAGCGCCCGCGCCCAGATCAAGGGCGTCGACGATCCGCTGCTGCGCGCCATGCTGTGGCAAAGCCTGTGGGATGGTGTGCGCGACGGCAAGCTGCCGTTGAACGACTTCATCGCCACCGCCATCGCCAATGCGCCGGGCGAAAAGGACTACACGCTGCTGGGCGACGTGCTGGGCAAGGTGGTCCTGTCCAAAAACTACCTCGACCGCATGCACCTGGACGGCCCGTATACTGCGCAAGCGACGCGCCAGCTCGAACAGATGACCTGGAACGGCGCCGTCGCGGCGAAAGGCGACGACAACTTCCAGCGCCGCTGGTTCGGCACCTACCTCGGCGTCGCCAGCTCGCGCGAAGGCCTGGACCGCCTGGCCGGCCTGCTCGACGGCAAAACCACGATCGACGGTCTGGCCATCAACCAGGACCTGCGCTGGGCCATCATCGGCCGCCTGAACCGCTACGGCTATCCGGGCGCGGCGGCACTGGTGGAAGCCGAGCAGGCACGCGACAAGTCGGACACCGGCGCCGCCGCCGCGATCGCCGCCACCGTCAGCCGTCCGGACCCGGCGGTCAAGACCGAGTGGCTGGGCACGATCCAGGACCTGCAGACCAAGCTGCCGTTCTCGCGCGTGCGCACGGCGATGGGCAGCCTCTACCCGGCCGAGCAAGGCGCGTTGGCCGAACAGAGCGCGGCCCAGCGCCTCGCCAGGCTGCCGGAACTCGACAAGACCGCCGGCAACGTCTACATGCGTGCCTACGGTCCGACGCTGATTCCGGCTGCCTGCACCCCGGCCAGCGTGGCGCGCCTGCAAGCGGCCAGCACCAGCATGACGGCGCTGTCGGCCGGCACCCGCCGCGCCTTGCTGGACACCTTGCAGGAAGACCAGCGTTGCGTGGCGATCAAGGGCGCGATGTCGGTGAAATAAGCCGTGAAATAAGTACCGCGCTCACCGCCGGTCGGTGCGATCTTCGCCGGCCGGTGGTGGTGCCGCATCACGACCGCGGCACATTTCCGCCACCCGCGCCCAGGCACCCTCCGCCTGGCAATTGAGCGGCGGATTTTGCTGCAGCAGCGTGCCCAGTTCGATTGGTTTCATGTCGTTGACGCGCACGTTGTTGGCGAGCTTGATGCACATGACGTCCTGCCAGGCGACCTGCACGTTGCGCGGGATCGGCAGCGGGCCGCGCAGCTTGCGCGCCGCCGTCTCGCAGGTGGCCTGGTTAGGGAATTCGCCACGCAGGCTGGCCTGGTCGAGCGTGACGTCGAGCCCTTGCTGCAGGTACAGCAACAGAATCATGGTGTACATGGCGTCTCCGGCGATGTTGTCTGTATGACGCCGGCGGCGCAGGCTTGTTCCGCACGCCTGATCTGCATCAGTTGGCGCTGCCGCTCACCGATTAGGCTCGGTGTTTTCGGGAGCCTCGCATGCTCAGACTACTCAGCTGGAACGTCCAGTCCGCTCGTACCGCCAATGGTGGCGCCGACTGGCAGCAGATCGTCCGTTCCCTGGATCGTCACAGCGCCGATGTCGTCTGCCTGCAGGAAGTGGGCAGCGGATTTCCTGCACGCGACGGCAGTGAGGGCGGCGATGGCTTCACCGCACTGGCGGGCGGCCTGCCCGGCTATCGCAGCGCCAGCGCCATCGCGCTCGACGTCGCGGGGCCAGGCGGCTGCCGGCGCCGGCTCGGCTGCATGAGCTTCTCCCGCTTCCCGATCGTGCAGGTGCTGCGCCATTCGCTGCCCTGGCCGGCCGACCCTGGCGTTCCCAGCATGCCGCGCATCGCGCTCGAACTGACGCTGGACACGCCATCCGGACTGCTGCGCGTGCTGAACGCCCACCTCGAATATTTTTCCGAAACCCAGCGCCTGGCCCAGGTCGAGCGCCTGCGCGAGCTGCAGCAGGAAGCCAGCGCGCATGCCCGCGCAGCGCGCGCCGGCCTCGATGCGGATAGTCCGTTTGCCGCCACACCACGTGCCCCCGACGCCGTGCTGCTCGGCGACTTCAACATGCTGCCCGGTGCGCCGGCCCGGCGGCGGCTGCTGGCGCCTTTCGACGACGCCACGCCGGCCTGGCACGACGCCTGGCAACTGGCCGCGCCCGGGTGTCCCCATGCGCCCACGGTTGGCGTGCATGGCGACGATCCTTTCAGCTTCGACTACGCCTTCGTCAGCGCCGGCCTGGCACCGCGGGTGCGCAGCGTGCGCATCGACGACGCCCCGGGCGGCTCGGACCACCAGCCGCTGCTGCTGGAGCTGAACTGAGCTGAGCCGAGCTAAGCGCCGCGGCAGGTAAAATAAGCCCCATCACATCAGCAAGGACATGTTTTGGACTGGGATTACCCGAACCCCTACACCCTGCCCCGCGTGCCGCAAGCGGCCGACATCGATGGGCTGAACCATACCAACAATGCCGTCTACGTGCGCTGGTGCGAGCAGGTCGGCTGGGCCCACTCGGAAGCGCTCGGGCTGTCGCTGGAAGACTACCGGCGCCTCGACCGCGCGATGGCGATCCGCCGCGGCGAATACGACTACCTCCTGCCGACCGCCCTCGACGAACCGCTGCTGCTGGGCACCTGGCTGGTGGCCGGCGACGGCAAGCTGTCGATGGCGCGCCGCTTCCAGCTGATCAGGGAAAGCGACGGCGCCACCGTGCTGCGCGGGCACTGGAACCTGGTGTGCATCGAGATCAGCAGCGGGCGTCCGCGACGGATGCCGCAGGCATTCCTGGATGCTTATATGCCGGTGGTGGTAGCGCCGGCAGCCGCGTAGCGCGTCTTTCGCAGCGGCTCAGCCGGCGTCGATGATCCAGTCCGCCGGCTTGCCGCTGGCCTGGCGCGGCAAACGCTCGCCGAAGGTCCAGGCCGCCGGCCGCTCCGGCGTCGCCAGTCGTTCGCCCACCCAGGCCGACAGCGCTTCGGCCAGGGCGGCGTGCACATCGCCTTCACTGTCGGCCCGATCGGCGGCCAGCTCGGCAATGTAGGCGGCACGCGGCACGATGAAAGCTTTCAGCCGCCGCCCCTCGTCAGGCCGCATCAGTCGCACCGACGCCTCCGCCACCGCCGGATGCATGCGCAACACATCGGCCACATAGCCCGGAAACACATTGATCCCACCCACCTGCACCGCCTGGTCGATGCGGCCGGCAGGCCGGAAGCGGCGGCCATCGATCCAATCCAGCTTGTCCTGCAGCGGGCAATGCGCCGTGCCGCCGTCCGGCATCTGCCGTAACAGCGCCGGCTCGCCCTCCGCTTCCTGCCAATGCGGGAACAGCGTGAACGGCGCCCCACCCGCGGCGCGCCAGCCGACGCCGGCCGTTTCCGAACTGCCGTACACCTGCACCAGGCGCAAGCCGGCGGCACCGAGTTCGTCGGCCAGCGCATCCGGACAGGGTGCGGTCGAGCTGACGCCGGCGATGTCCGGCCCGAACCCCGGCTGCAAACGTGCCAGCGCTTCCCACCAGCCGGGATGCGCCACCACCAGATCGCCGGGGCGCAGCATGGCCAGCGCCGCCGACGGACCGGCGCTGCGCAGGTCGACGATCTCGTCGATGCCCAGCGCGCGCGGCAGCAGCACCGTGAACAGGAAGCCGTAGATATGGTGGGCCGGCACCGCGCTCAGGATGCGCTTGCGGTCCGGCAGCAGACCCGCCAGCACCCGCGTCTCCTGCCACAGCGTGGCCAGCGTGTGGGTGCAGCGCTTGGGCGTGCCGGCGCTGCCCGAGGTGCGGAAGGTCAGCGCCTGTCCGCCGCCGGCGGCATCGAGGCCGGCGCGCGCGGCCGCGACCCAGTCGTCCAGCACGGGGCTGGCCAACAGGCGTGCATCAGCGTCGGCGGCATCCGCATCGGTGGCATCGGTGGCATCGGGGGCATCGACGGCCTTGGCGGCATCGGCGGCGCCGAGGTGCAAGGCTTCGGCCAGGGCAGTCGCCATGGCCAGCAGTTCGAGCGAGTCGGCGCCGAAATCATTGGCAAGATGGCACACGCGCGGCCATGGCGGCGCTGCCGGCGGCCGCCCGGGCCGCGCCAGCGCCAGTTCGCCGGCCAGCAGGTCGGTGACCACGCGCAGCAAGGTCGGATCGTGGCGCCACCAGATGGCGGGCGTAGTGGAAACGGACGATGGCGCGGCCTCGGACATTGTGTCAAATCGCAAAAATGAAATGCAGCAGATGGTGACGGCAGGCGACTGCAATGTCAAATCCGGCAAAACTCTCCTTATAGAAAGAGTCGAACACAATTGATTTGACAGAGACATAGTGGCATGTCACCATGCATTTCTTATCTGCAACATCCAGACCCCGACCCCGCTGGAGACCCCATGACTACCGCGACCGCACTCTCCTTTTCCACGCCCGCCCTGCTCGAGCAGCTGGCGCAACTGAATGCCGAACAGCTCGACCAGCTTGACTTTGGCGTGATCGGCTTCGACACCGACACCAACGTGTGCCGCTACAACCGCACGGAATCGGAAGCGGCCGGCCTGACCCCGCCGCGTGTGCTTGGGCAGCCGCTGTTCACCAACGTCGCGCCGTGCCTGAACAATTTCATGGTCGCACAGCGTTTCGAGGATACCGAGGACGGCAACAGCGCGCTGGACGAGACCATCGATTACGTGCTGACGCTGCGCATGCGCCCGATCAAGGTCAAGCTGCGCCTGCTGGCCGAGCCGGGTAGCGCGGTGCGCTACGTCCTGGTGCAGCGCCGGCTGTGATCGACCCGGTGAACCTGCAGGCCTTCGGCGCGGATGCGAATACGCACCTGGCCGCCGAGCACGAAGCACTGATGCAGTTCCTGTATCTGTCCCCGGTGGGCCTGGTACAAACCGGCGTCGACGGCGAGATCCTGATGATCAATCCGATCTCGGCCCAGCTCCTGATGCCGCTGCAGCGCGACGGCAACCTGCTCAACCTGTTCGAGGCCCTCGAAGGCGTCGCGCCCGAGCTGCGCCATCTGTGCGCCAGCTTCGCGCGTCCGAACGGGATGATTTGCGACGGCCTGCAGATTCACCTGAACCATCCCGGCTATGCCGGCGGCGGCGCGCTGCGTCCGCGGCGCAGCCCGCAGGTGCTGTCGCTCAGCCTGTTGAAACTGGACGACACGCGCCTGATGGCGGTGCTGTCCGACGTCAGCGAACAGGTACGCCGCGAGCGCCAGCTGCGCCAGAACGATGCCTGGCTCAACGCCCTGCTCACCAGCATCACGGATTACGCGCTGGTCGGCCTCGACCGCGAGGGCCGCATCTGCGACTGGAACGAGACCATCGGCCGCGTCACCGGCCACACCGACGCCGTGGTCGGCAGTTCGTATGCGGTGTTTTATCCGCAGGATGCGATCACCGCCGAACAGGTGCATGACCGCCTGCGCGAAGCCGACCAGAATGGCTGGAGCCTGGACGAGGGCGCGCGCGTGCGTGCCGACGGCAGCCAGTTCTGGGGCAGCGCCATGATCTCGCCGATCCCGGATGCCGAATTCGACGAACCGGACGCGCCGGCCTATTGTCTGGTCTTGCGCGACATCAGCGACAAGCGCGACGCCAGCGAGACGCGCCGCAAGTCGGCCTTCTGCGACCATCTGACCGGCGTGGCCAACCGCCGCGCCTTCTTCGAGGCGGCCGAGCTGGAGCTGCAGCGCAACCGGCGCAAGCCGCGCCCGACCGCGCTGGTACTGATCGACGCCGACCACTTCAAGCGGATCAACGACCGCCACGGCCACCCGGGCGGCGATGCCGCGTTGCGCCAGCTCGGGCTGGTGTTGACGGCCACCTTCCGCCAGGTCGACGTGGTGGCGCGCGTCGGCGGCGAGGAATTCGCTGTACTGTTGCCGTCGTCGACGCTGGCCGGCGCCGCCGCGGTGGCCGAACGCCTGCGCCAGTTGGTGCAGTCGCAACGGGTGGCCTTCGACGGCACCCATATCGACTTCACCGTCAGCGCCGGCGTGGCCGCCAGCGAGGGCGGCGACCTCGATCTCGACATGCTGATGAAGCGTGCCGACCAGGCCTTGTATGCCGCCAAGGCCGGCGGCCGCAATCGCATCGAATGCTGGAACTCGTCCATGTCCGCCCCCGTCGTTCGATCACCCGGACCCCGTGATGCCTGATAATAATAACGACGCCTACGAAGCCCTGGTCCAGTTCCTGTACCGCGCCCCGATCGGCCTGGTCCAAACGAGTCTGGACGGCACGGTCGACATGCTCAACCCGATGTCGTCCAATCTGCTGATGCCGCTGGTGCGCGACGGCAGCCTGGACAACCTGTTCACCGTGCTGCAGCACGCGCTGCCGCAGCTGCCGCGCATGGTGGCGACCTTCAACGAACCGTCCGGCGTGGTGTGCGAAGGCTTGCGCATGGAACTCGGCGCCGCCGCCACGCCCGGCGCGCCGCAGGTGCTGTCGCTGAGCGTGCTGAAGCTCGACGGCGCGCGCCTGATGGCGACCGTCAGCGACGCCACCGCCGAAGTCCAGCGCGAGCAGGAGCGCCTGGCGCGGCGCCTCAAGAACGCGGCCCGCACCGACGCCCTGACCAAGATGCCGAACCGCGACGCGCTGCTCGAACAGCTGCAGCAGATCCTGGTGCGCCCGCGCGCGGACACCGGCTACGCCCTGCTGTTCATGAACTGCGACCGCTTCCGCCAGATCAACGACACGCTCGGCCAGCAAGCCGGCGACCGCCTGCTGGTGCAGGTCGGCGAGCGCCTGCGCGCCGCGCTGCGCCCGCCCAGCGACCGCATCGATCCGGGCGCCGGCAGCGGCCAGCTGGCGGCCCGCATCGGCTCCGACGAATTCGCGGTGCTGCTGGACGGCCTGCGCTGCCGCGAAGACGCCGATCGGGTCGCCACGCGCCTGCTGAATTCCCTGTCGACGCCGCATTCGCTGGGCGGCCAGGAAGTCACCTGCACACTGAGCATGGGCATGGTCTGGAGCGACGAAGCCGGCGAAGTCGCCGGCGAAATGCTGCGCGATGCAAGCATCGCCATGATCGAAGCCAAGCGCGCCGGCGGCGCCCGCTGCGTGCAGTTCGAGAAAGCGATGCGCGAACGCGCGGCGCGGCGCGCCGACATCGAAGCCGACCTGCGCCTGGCCCTGGCCGAGGAGCAGCTGTTCGTGGTCTACCAGCCAGTTGTCGGGCTGCGCGCCGACGGTGGCACCGACTTCAACGCCGGGGTCGAGGCGCTGGTGCGCTGGCAGCATCCGACGCGCGGCGTGGTGCCGCCCTTCGAATTCATCCCGGTGGCCGAGGAATCGGGCCTGATCGGTGCCCTCGGCGACTTCGTGCTGCGCCGCGCCTGCCGCGACTTCGCCGCCTGGCAGCGCGAGCTGGGCAGCCGTGCACCGCGCCTGCTGGCGGTCAATTTGTCGCGCGCCCAGCTGGCCGAAGCCGGCTGGCCGCAGACGGTGCGCGAAGTGCTCGAACAGCACGGCATGCAAGCGGCCCAGCTGCAGCTGGAAGTGACCGAAAGCCTGGCCGCCCAGGACCAGCAGGTGCAGCAGCGCCTGCACGAACTGAAAGCCATCGGCATCACGCTGGCGCTGGACGATTTCGGCACCGGCTATTCCTCGCTCTCCAGCCTGCACCAGCTGCCGGTGGACACGGTCAAGATCGACCGTTCCTTCGTCTGCCAGGCCGACACCAGCCATCACCACCAGGTGCTGATCGAAGCCACCGTCAAGGTGGCGCAGAGCCTGGGCATGAGCACCGTGGCCGAAGGCATCGAGACCGACGCCCAGCTTGCCGCGGTGCGCGGCCAGCAATGTGCCAAGGGACAGGGTTACCTGTTCAGCCGGCCGCTGACCTCGGCGTCGCTGCTGGACTGGCTGCGGGCGAGCATGCCGGCAGCGGCTGGCGGTTCGTTCTCGACGCCGGCCGCGGCGCCGGACCTGGCGCTGGCCTGAACCGCTAGCGCATCTCCAGCGGGCGGCGCCGTTTTGGGGGCGGGAAGCCCGCGTCCAATGCGGCCATGTCCTCGGCGGTCAGCCGCGGCGCCAGCTCGAGCGCGGCGCGGTTGGCGCGCACGTGCGCCGGCTGCACGGCTTTCGGAATCACGACCACGCCGTCCTGGCGCAGCAGCCAGGCCAGCGCCACCTGGGCCGGGGTCGCGCCGTGCCGCTCTGCCACCGTGCGCAGCTGGGGCCGGCCGAGCAGCGGCGCCTGGTCGGCCGCATTGGATTCCAGCGGCGAGTAGGCCATCACCGGGATGCCCCGCTCGCGGCACCACGGCAGCAAATCCCATTCGATGCCGCGCCGGGCCAGGTTGTACAGTACCTGGTTGGCGGCGAGGTTTTCTCCATGTTGGCGCGCTGCCGCTTCCTGCATGTCGTCCTGATCGAAATTGCTGACGCCGAAGTCGAGGATTTTCCCCTCCTGTTTCAGGCGCGCGAAGGCATCCAGGGTCTCGTCCAGCGGGACGTTGCCGCGCCAGTGCAGCAAATAGAGATCGAGACGGTCGGTTTTGAGGCGGCGCAGGCTGCGTTCGCAGGCGGCACGCACGCCGGCGCGGTCGGCATTGTGCGGATATACCTTGCTGACCAAAAACACCTCGTCGCGGCGCCCGGCGGTCGCCTCGCCCACCACTTCCTCGGCGCCGCCTTCGCCGTACATCTCGGCGGTATCGACCAGCGTCATCCCGAGCTCGAGCCCGAGACGCAGCGCCGCCACCTCGCCGGCCCGCGCGGCCGGGTCTTCGCCCATGTACCAGGTGCCCTGGCCCAGCACCGGTATCGTGCGGCCGGATGGCAAGCTCAACTGTTTCATTCGTTCCTCCTCGCTTCGGGGTCAGAGCACTTCGGGGGCAAGCACTTCGGGGTCAGAGCCCGATTTTTGGCAAATTCTTATGGTTAATTCTAGCGACTTCCTTGTGCGCTTTGCGCCACGTAGTCGCGTTGCATCTGCCGCGTAAGCGCCACGTGACCTTGCCGAGGCCGCGTCCTCAGCCGCGTCGGGCTTGGATCAATGTTTCGTGGGCAATTTCCAAATGTTGGGCTCTGACCCCGAAGTGGACCCCGAAGTGCACCCTGAATTACGCTTGGTGCGGTACGGGGGCGCTGGACGGCACCCGGGGTGGCGGGCTGCGCTACTGTTGGCATGCGTTGCGGGTTCTCAAGCGCGACTTTGATGCGCTCGGACTTGTCTGCGCATCGGTCCGGCACACTGGGGCCGCTGGCTCAACCGGAACCCGATTATCATGAATCCGACCTCCTTACCTTTGCGCGCGGGCTTGCCGTGCATCGCTGTGCTGTTGTGTTTGCTGGCCTGCGCCGGCTGCCGCGTCAAGGATGCGCCAACGGTTACCGTTACACCCCAGGTGGTGCCGACCGAGCTGTATGTCGCGCCCGACGGCCTGGACAGCAATCCCGGCACCCGCAGCGCGCCGCTGCGCACGCTGGCGCGCGCCGCGCGGCTGGTCACGCCCGGCACCATCGTCAACGTGCTGCCCGGCACTTACCACGGCGGCTTCCGCACCGATATCAACGGGTTGCCCAATGCGCGCATCGTGTTCCGCTCGACCGAAGCGTGGCGCGCGCGCATCGTGCCGCCGCCGGTGTCGGGCAGCGACGTGGCCTGGGACAACCGCGCCAGCCACGTCGATATCGAAGGCTTCGACGTCGACGGCAGCGCCCAGTCCGACACCGCGCAGGCGCTCGGCGCCGCCGCCAGCACCGGCAAGAAATGGAGCGTCGGTATCTACAGCGGCGGCTCCTACAACCGCATCGCGGCCAACCACGTGCACCACGTCGCCAACACCATCGCCTGCACCACCAGCGAAGGCGCCGGCATCGGCGTCGACAGCTTCTACAAGGGCATCAACTCGGACGTGACCGGCAACAGCGTGCACGACATCGGCCCGCCCGGCTGCCGCTACGTGCATGGCATCTACATGAATGCGCCGGGCAGCATCCGCAACAACATCGTCTACCGGACATCGGGCAGCGGCATCCTGCTGTGGCACGATGCCCACGACATCCTGGTTGCCAACAACACGGTGACGGCGTCGGAAACCGGCATCCTGGTCGGCGGCGGCGACTTTTTCCACAGCAAGGGCCCGAACGACCATACCCGCGTGATCAACAACATCGTCTATGACAACCGTCACGGCATCGCCGAACTCGGGAAGACCGGCGCCCACAACAGTTACCGCAACAACCTGGTCTTCCACAACCGCGACGGCGACTGGCAACTGGCGCAGGGCATGCGCCACAGCGGCACCGTGGCGGCCGAGCCGGGTTTTGTCGCCTACGACCGCGACGGCGCGCCCGATTTCCGCCTGGCCGCCAATTCGCCGGCAATCGGCAAGGGCCTGGCGGACGAAGCCGGCGGAATGGATTTTTATGGCAAGGCGCGCGCCGCGGCGGGGCCGGTCGACATCGGGGCGGCGCAGCACTGACGGTCGCCCTCGCGCCTCATGCGGCATGCCCCATCGGCATGCCAATCTGGTACCCGTTACAGGATCTCGTGCACCAGCTCGGCCGGGCGGCACAGGCGCACGCCTTTCGACGTGACCACGATCGGACGGTTGATCAGGATCGGATGGGCAGCCATCGCGTCCAGCAGGGCGTCGTCGCCGATGGCCGGATCGTCCAGGCCAAGTTCCGCGGCCAGCGCTTCCTTGCTGCGCAGCAGTCCACGCGCACCAAGGCCGCTGCGTGCGGCCAGGTCCGCCAGCTCGGCACGGCTCGGCGGCGTGGCCAGGTACTCAATCACTTGCGGTTCGTGGCCGGCATCGCGCAGCAGCGCCAGGGTATTGCGCGAGGTGCCGCAGCGCGGATTATGGTAGATCGTGACGTCCATCTTTGTCATCCTTGTTGGAGAGGCAAGGATGATACCGGCAGCGCCACAGTGCTTCCAGTTTTTCTTGTCCACTAAAATTTCCCACTATAAAATGCCCGGTTTGCTTTCCGGATCGCAAGACATTCGATCCCGCTTGCACCACCCGCACTGAGAGGCCGTCCACGGCCCGACGGAGAAAACATGGAAGACTACTTGATGCGTCCGGCGGATCTGCCGACCTGGCGCCAGCGCAGCGCACTGCGCCTCTTGAACCTGATCGGCTGGCAGTTCCACTTCAAGCCCCTGCCCGGCCCGCACGGCATCGCCGTCGTGTATCCGCACACCTCGAACGTCGACTTTTTCGTCGGCCTGCTGGCCAAGTGGGCAATCGGCCTGGAATACCGCTGGCTGGCCAAGGACTCGCTGTTCCGCGGTCCGATGGGCGTCCTGATGCGCTACTGGGGCGGCGTGGCGGTCGACCGCAGCGCGCCGCAAGGTGCGATCAAGCGCCTGGCCCAGACCATGCACGCGTCCGAATGGTTCTGGCTGGCGGTCACGCCCGAAGGCACGCGCGACTACCGCCCCTACTGGAAGAGCGGCTTCTACCGCATCGCCCTGGCGGCCGAGGTGCCGGTATCGCTGATCGCCATCGACTACGGCAGGAAGATCATCGACGTCACCCGCACCCTGACCCTGAGCGGCGACGAAGCGGCCGACATCGCGGCCATCGCCAGCCGTTACGAAGGCGTGCGCGGGCGCTTCCCGGACAATGCGGCGCCGATCCGCCTGGCGCCGAATCCGGCGGCGAACGGTGCGGACGGGACCAACGGCGCAGCCTAGTCCGGCTCGGGGCCCGACTTGCGATCCGATCGCCGCGCCTGTTGACGAATCACCTCATCTGCGCCAGCAGCACTACCCCGGCCGCGCCGATCGCGGCCCCGGCCAGGCGCCGCACGCGCGCGCCCGGCAGCGCCCCCAGCACCATGAGCGCCGCGCTGGCCAGCAGGAAGCCGGCGCCACTCGCCATACCCGACAATTCCTGCCCGTGGGCCAGCCCGTGCAGGAAGCCGCACAGGCCGACGGTCGCCACCGACAGCGCCGCCGGCACCCGCAGCGCGAACGCGGCCAGCACGCCCAGCAGCAGCACGGTCGCGGCGATCGAGGTCTCCAGTGCCGGTATGGCCGGCAGTACCGGCGCCATCGACGCGCCCAGTGCCATCAGCACCAGCCAGACCGGCGGCAGCACGATGCCCTGACGCTGCTGGCGGCTCCACAGCCCCACGGCCAGCAGCGCCAGCAGGTGATCGAGCCCGGTCAGCGGGTGCAGCAATCCCGTGGTGAAGCTGCTCAATGAGCCTACTGCACCGCTGTCCACCCCATGCCCCGGGTGGGCCAGCGCCAGTGCCGGAAGCGCCAACCCCATTCCCAGTCCCAACGCCGCCAAGGCCAGAACCGGCCGTCCAAATCGCATCGCCATCCGCATCTTCTCTCCCCTGTATATATTAGTGATCGAGCAGTCCCTGCTCGCGAATGAAATTCACCACCGCCTGCACGCCTTCGCCGGTGCGCAGGTTGGTGAAGACGAAGGGGCGCAGGCCGCGCTGGCGGCGTGCGTCGCCCGCCATGATGTCCAGGTTGGCGCCCACGTGCGGTGCCAGGTCGGTCTTGTTGATGATCAGGAGGTCGGAGCGGGTGATGCCCGGCCCGCCCTTGCGCGGGATCTTTTCGCCGCCGGCGACGTCGATCACGTACAGCGTCAGGTCCGACAGTTCCGGGCTGAAGGTGGCGGCCAGGTTGTCGCCGCCGGACTCCACCAGCACCAGTTCGAGGTCCGGAAAGTCGGCCTGCAGGCGCGCGATCGCTTCCAGGTTGATTGACGCGTCTTCGCGGATCGCGGTGTGCGGGCAGCCGCCGGTCTCGACGCCCATCAGGCGCTCGGGCGGCAGCGCATCGGCGCGCAGCAGGATCTCCATGTCTTCGCGCGTGTAGATATCGTTGGTGATGACGGCCATGTCGTAGTCGCCGCGCATGGCCTGGCACAGCCGTTCGCACAGCGCGGTCTTGCCGGAGCCGACCGGGCCGCCGATGCCGACACGTAGTGGGTTGGATGTCATATCTCTGCTTTCAGTTCGGGTAATCAGGATCGATACAAACGCCCATGCTGCACCTCGTGCCGCATCGACAGCATGGACAGGCCCGGCGACCAGTTCGACAGCGCGTCGTCGGGCAGCGTGCGCGCCGTGACGGCAGCGCGTTCCAGTTCCGGGCGCAGCGACAGCAGCAGGCGCTGGCCCGCCACCTGCCCCAGCGGCACCGACTTCACGCACACCAGCACCTGGTTTTCCAGCCACGAAAACAGCATGGCCAGCAGCGCGTCTTCGTGCGCGATGTCGAGGGCGTCGACGGCGCAGGCGAAAGCGGCCGGCAGCGACACCTCGTCACCCAGCACAGTCACGTCGGCCACGCCCAGCTCCGCGATCAGCCGGGTCAGCGAATAGCCCATCTGCACGGTTTCGGCGCGCAGCTCGGCAGTATCGCGCGAGGCCAAAAAGCATTCGCTCCACAGCGCCACAGCGGCGGCGTCGCGCGCCTCGAACGCTTTCAACAAGCGCCACAACAGCGGACCGTCCCACTGCGCCATCACCTCGTGCAGGTAGCGCACCATCCACGCGCGGGCGCTGGCGGCGTCGCTTACCAGGCCCCCTTCGAGCGCCGCCTCCAGCCCCTGCGAATAGCTGTAGCCGCCGATCGGCAGGGCCGGGCTGGCGAATTGCAGCAGGTGCAGCAGGCTGGCGGCGTTCATGCAGATTCCAGGCCGGCGACGGCGACGGCAGCGGCGGCGGCGGCGGCGGAAGGGGAGGCGGAGGCGGCAGGATCGGCAACCGGTGCGGCAGGCGCCACCAGATCGGACGGCCGGTGAATCCGCTGCCGCACCGGTACCGGTGCCAGCAAGCCGCCGCGGTGGCCGTCGGGACCATGATCGTCATGATGGTGGCCATGGCCGCCGCCGTAGGCACCCGTTTCCGGCTCGAACTTGGCCAGTTCCTCGTCGACCTGGGCGCCCAGGCCTTCCACCATCTCCTTCAGCACCGGATCGACGCGGATGCGCAGCCAGCCCTGCCCGACCTCGGTGCGCGTATGGCGGTTCCCGAGGTGGAAGGCACAGCGCGCCAGCATGGTGGCGTCGATGCAGCGCACCAGGTAAGTCGGCTCGGGCGCCGCCACCACGCGCACCACGCGCGCCGCTGCCCCGCCCTCGCCGGTGAGCAGGTCGCCGTCGCGCAGCACGGTGCCGCGCACCAGGAACAGCGCGACTTCCTCGCCCGAGGCCAGGCGCGCGCGCTGGCGGCAGCGTTCGCGCTGGTCGTAGGGCAGCACCAGCAAGTCGTGGATGGTGTCGGCGTGGGCGATCCGGGTATGCAGGGAGAGCATGAAAACTCCTTTAAAACAAACGCTGCTAGAACAAAAAATACCGCTGCGCCAGCGGCAGCACGCTGGCGGCTTCGCACACCAGCAGCTGTCCGTCGGCGCGCACTTCATAGGTCTCGGGGTCGACTTCCATGTGCGGCGTGGCGCCGTTGTGGACCATGTCGGCCTTGCGCAGGCCGCGCGTGCCGCGCACCGGGATCACGGTCTTGTTCAGGCCGAGCTGGCGCCCGATGCCGGCGTCGTAGGCGGCCTGCGACACGAAGGTGAACGATTTCTTCAAACCGCCGCCAAAGGACCCGAACATCGGCCGGTAATGCACCGGCTGCGGCGTCGGGATCGAGGCGTTCGGGTCGCCCATCAGGCTGGACGCAATCATGCCGCCCTTCAGCACCATCGACGGCTTGGCGCCGAAGAAGGCCGGGCGCCACAACACCAGGTCGGCGATCTTGCCGGCTTCGATCGAGCCCACCGCATGCGCGATGCCGTGGGTGATGGCCGGGTTGATCGTGTATTTGGCCACGTAGCGCTTCACGCGGAAATTGTCGTTGCGGCTGGAATCCTCGGGCAGCGGTCCGCGCTGCGCCTTCATCTTGTGCGCGGTCTGCCAGGTGCGCAGGATGGTTTCGCCGACCCGGCCCATGGCCTGCGAATCGGACGACATCATCGAAATGGCGCCGAGGTCGTGCAGGATGTCTTCGGCGGCGATGGTCTCGCGCCGGATGCGCGACTCGGCAAAGGCCACGTCCTCGGCAATCGCCGGATCGAGGTGGTGGCAGACCATCAGCATGTCGAGGTGCTCGTCCAGCGTGTTGACGGTGAACGGGCGCGTCGGGTTGGTCGACGACGGCAGCACATTGGACTGGCCCACCGCGGCGATGATGTCCGGCGCATGGCCGCCGCCCGCGCCTTCGGTGTGGAAGGTGTGGATGGTGCGGTCCTTGAACGCGGCCAGCGTGGACTCCAGGAAGCCTGCTTCGTTCAGCGTATCCGAGTGCAGCGCCACCTGCACGTCCATGCGCTCGGCCACCGCCAGGCAGTTGTCGATGGCGGCCGGGGTGCTGCCCCAGTCTTCGTGCAATTTCAGGCCGATGGCACCGGCCTCTATCTGCTCCTCGATCGGTCCAGGGGCGCTGACGTTGCCCTTGCCGAGGAAGCCCAGGTTCATCGGAAAGGCATCGGCCGCCATCAGCATCGAATGAATATGCCAGGCGCCCGGAGTGCAAGTGGTGGCCGCGGTGCCGACCGCCGGCCCGGTGCCGCCGCCGAGCATGGTCGTGATGCCCGAGGTCAGCGCTTCCTCGATCTGCTGCGGGCAGATGAAGTGGATATGCGAATCGATGCCGCCGGCGGTGACGATCATGCCCTCGCCCGCGATGATCTCGGTGGACGCGCCGATCGCCATCGTCACATCCGGCTGGATGTCCGGGTTGCCGGCCTTGCCGACGCCGGCGATCAAGCCATCCTTGATGCCGATGTCGGCCTTGACGATGCCCCAGTGGTCGACGATGACGGCATTGGTGATGACGGTGTCCATGACGCCGGGCGTCGCCGCGCCCTCGCGGGTGCGCTGCGACTGACCCATGCCGTCGCGGATCACCTTGCCGCCGCCGAACTTCACTTCTTCGCCATAGGTCGCCCAGTCGCGCTCGATCTCGATCACGAGACCGGTGTCGGCAAGGCGGATGCGGTCGCCGGTGGTGGGGCCGTACATGTCGGCGTAGGCCTGGCGTGTGATCGTGACCATTTACAGCGCTCCCATGATCTTGCCCTGGAAGCCGTGCACGACGCGATCCCCGGCCAGTTCCACCAGTTCCACCGTGCGGCGCTGGCCCGGCTCGAAGCGCACCGCGGTGCCGGCGGCGATGTTCAGGCGCATGCCGCGCGTGGCCTCGCGCTCGAACTGGAGCGCATCGTTGACCTCGTAAAAATGGTAGTGCGAGCCGACCTGGATCGGGCGGTCGCCGGCGTTGGCCACCACCATCGTCGCCGTGCGGCGGCCGGCGTTGAGGGCGATCTCGCCCTCTTCCAATAGATACTCGCCCGGGATCATGCCAGCTCCGGCATCAAGAGGGATTTGTAATATATCGCGGTCGGGCTGGCGGCATCCACCAGCGCCTCGACACGGGTGTAGCCGAGGCCGTGGTACAGCGTTTCGGCGGCGGAGCCGGCCTCGGTGTCGAGGAACAGCAGCGTGCGTCCCAGCGCCCGGGTCTCGGCTTCGGCCGCGCGCAGCAGTACGCTGCCGATGCCGCGCCGGCGCGCGCGGCTGTGCACCATCATGGTCTGCAGCTCGGCGCCGTCGCAGCCGCTCGGGCGCCGGTACAGTTCCAGCTGGACGATGCCGGCCAGCGTACTTTCGTGCGTGGCCGCCAGCAGCATGCGGGTGCCGTCCAGCAGGCCGTCCTGCACGCCGCGCCAGTACTGGTCGGCTTCGCGTGCGCTCAACGCCGATGGAAAGCCCATCGCGGGGCCTTGCGCCAGCGCGTCCAGCAACAGGGCGATCAATTGCGGGCGCAGGGCATCGAGGGTCGATGCGGACAAGAGCTCGATCTTCATGGTCTCACCTCCAGGCTCAGGGAATCGGATTGTGGACGGTCACCAGCTTGCTGCCGTCCGGGAAAGTGGCTTCGACCTGGATGTCCGGGATCATCTCCGGCACCCCTTCCATCACGTCGGCGCGTGCCAGCACCCGCGTGCCTTCGCTCATCAGCTCGGCCACGCTGCGGCCGTCGCGCGCGCCTTCCATGATCGCGGCCGTGATCAGGGCCACGGCTTCGGGATAGTTCAGCTTCAGGCCGCGCGCGCGGCGCCGTTCGGCCAGCAGCGCGGCGGTGAAGATCAGCAGCTTGTCTTTTTCGCGTGGGGTCAGATCCATGGGCGGTTTCTCATCAGGTGTTCCAGATGCGCGGCACGCGCGCAGGGGTGTCCAGCAGGTGCGGACGCAGCGCCTGCCACACGCGCAGCAGGCAGGCGCGCGCGGCCTCGCTGTCGTCGCCCAGGTGGCGCGCCACGAACACGTTCTTTACCTGGCTCAGGCCGAGCGACGGGTCGGCTTCGCGCAAGGCTTTCGACAGCGCCGCGGGCAGCGGCTTGCCGACCGCGACCAGCGTCGCGCAGACGCTGTGGCCGGCCAGGCCGAGCGGGCTGCACATGATGTCGCCGGCGGCCAGCCCAGCACCGGCGGCGCCCTGCTCCCACCAGACCAGGCGCCCACCCTGACGGATGCGGGTGCGCTGGCGCACCTGGCCGCTGCGGAAGCTTTCGCCGGCGGCACGGCGGCCGAAGCACAGGATTTCGCTGCCGATGTAGCGGGCATCGGGCGCGAGCTCGACTTCGTGCTCGAGCATCACGTCGGCGTCGTCGTAAAAAATGGTTTCCTGGGGCAGCCATTCGAGCGCGGCGCCGGGGCCGACGCGCAGCCGCACGGCCTGGTGCGAGGCGTGCTGCCCGTGGCGGCCGTTGGCGCGGTACCACTTGGCGGCGCCGGGCGTGGTGGCCAGCACCCGGGTTGCGGCGCCCAGGTCGAGGTCGAGCGCGAGGCGGTCGCCGCCGACCACGCCGCCGGGCGGGTGCACCACGATCACATGGCAGGTGCGCGCGCCTTCGGGATACAGCGCCTTTTGTACACGCAGCGGTCCACGGTGTTCGCGTCCGGTCAGGCGGGTGGTGCCGGCGTCGTCTTCGAAGCGCAGGTGCAGGCTGGCCTGCCAGGGCGGCGCGGTGGTGGACGGTTCAAGAACGGTGCAATCGGGCATACTGATGCTTCAGCACGAAGCATGCCAGGCAAATCAGGGGAGGATGGGCGGCGGAGGGGCGAAGTTCAGCGGGCGCCGGCTGGTGTGTGCACCAGCAGCGCCAGAATTACAACAGCGTTGCATCAATGTTGCACCGGCGTTGCACCATTGCGGTGCAACGCCGGTGCAGCTTGTGCAAGCTTACTCTGGACAGCGATCAGCGGCCGCCGCGCATGCCCCGCTGTGGACGCGCGGAACGCGAAGCGACGCGGGCCAGGCGCATGGCACGCAGCTTGTCCATGGCGCGCTTGCCGGCCACGATTTCGCAGCCCATGCCGAGGAACAGCGCACACTGCGCCGGGGTGCTCAGTCCGACGATATACAGGCCGATGGCCGCGATGATAAAGAAGAGCGTGCTTGCACGTGGCATGGTTCCACCTTCAAAGAAAAACGTTAGCCCCATCCTGCCACAGCCGGCGCGGCCTTGCAATCAGCTGCCGTCGCGTGCGAGCGCATCCCAGGCATTTGCCGTGCTCAGGAACACCCGGCCGCTGAGCGATTGCAACAGTGCCGAGCCGCGCAGGCGGTCCATCACCGGCCCTTTGACCTCGGCCAGGTGCAGGGTCACGCCGCGGCGCGCCAGGGTACCGTTCAATTCCATCAGGCCGAACAGGGCCGAGGTGTCGACCGCATTCACCGCCGACAGCACCAACACCAGGTGACGCGCCTGCGGCTGCGCCGCGAGTTCGTCCTCGATGCGGGCGCTGACCGCTTCCAGGTTACCGAAGAACAGGCCGGCGTCGACGCGCAGCAGCAGCACCGGCGCCGCGGTCTCGCCGACGTAACGTTCGATGTTGCGGAAATGCTCGGTGCCCGGGATGCGTCCCAATACCGCGATGTGCGGCCGGCTTTCGCGCCAGATCATCGATCCCAGCGACAGCACCAGCCCCAGCACCACACCCGACTCGACCCCGAGCAGCAGCACGCCGCCGCCGGTCGCCACCAGCGCCAGCGCATCGGCGCGGTCGTAGTGCCAGGCGGTGCGCAGCGTGCCCAGGTCGAGCATGCCGAGCACGGCGACGATGATGGTGGCGGCCAGCACTGGCAGCGGCAGCGGCGCCAGCCAGCCGGTCGGCAGCACCAGCGCCCCCGCCAGCAGCGCCGCGCTGATCACGCCGGCCAGCTGGGTGCGGGCGCCGGCGGCAAAGTTGACGGCTGAACGCGACAGGCTGCCGGTGACCGGGAAGCCGCCCGAGAGCGCGCTGCCGACGTTGGCCAGGCCGATGCCCACCAGTTCGCGGTTGGTGTGCAGTTTTTCGTAACGCTTCAGGGCCAGCGCCTGGGCGCCCGACATCCCGATCAGGAAGTTCATGAAGCCGATCAGGAGCGCCGGCTTGCCCAGCGCCTGCCAGTAGCCCTCTGCGATCGGCAAGCCGGGTTGCGGCAGGCCGGACGGCACCGTACCGATCGTGTGTACCCCGCGCGCATCGAGGTCCAGCACCGTCACCAGCAGGATCGACCCCAGCACCAGCAGCATCGGTGCCAGACGCGCGCCGATATCGGCCGCACCCGGCGCGAGTCCCAGCCGGCGCAGGCCGGCAGCGCCGTAGCGGCGCGCCAGCAGCAGAAAGACGATGGATCCGATGCCGAGCAGCGCACTGGGGAGCTGCGGCGCCAGCGGCGAGCCGCCCAGCAGTGTGCCGACCTGGCCGAGCGCGATCACGATCGACGAGCCGAGCGTGAAGCCGCTCATCACCGGCCGTGAAAAGAAGTTCGCCAAAAATCCCACGCGCAGCAGGCCGCAGGCCAGCAGCACGGCGCCGGACAGCAAGGCCAACTGACCGGCCAGCACGCCGTACAGCGCACTGCCGGGCGCCGCCAGCGGTCCCAGCGCCGACGCCGTCATCAGCGCGATGATCGCCATCGGCCCCACCGATTGCGCGCTGCTGGTGCCGAACAGCGCGTACAGCAGCGGCGGCGCGATGCTGGCGTACAGGCCCGCCACCGGCGGCAGGCCGGCCACCAGCGCGTACGCCATGCCCTGCGGGATCATCATCATCGCGACGATGATGCCGGCGCCGGCATCGCCGGGAAGGTCGGCACGCCGGTAGTGCTTCAGCCAGTCGAGCATCAATGAACCATCTATTGCATTGCCAGTTCGACGCAGTTGCGTCCCGCGCGTTTTGCGCGTGCCAGCGCCGCATTCACCCGCTGCACCAGCGAATCGCCGCTCTCCTGCTCGCCCAGCTGGGCCACGCCCAGGCTCACGGTGACGTGGTCGACGCCGGGAATTTCGGCCTCGGCGATCGCCAGCCGCACCTTCTCCGCCATCTTGAGGGCGTCGATGGCGCTGGTGTGCGGTGCCAGGATCTGGAACTCTTCGCCGCCCCAGCGCACCAGCACGTCGCTGCCGCGCAAGACCGCCTGCGCCGCGTCGCACACGCTGCGCAGCACCACGTCGCCGACCGGGTAGCCGTAGCTGTCGTTGATGGACTTGAAGCGGTCGACGTCGAAGGCGACCAGCGCCAGCGGCACGCGGTAGCGGCGCGCGCGGCGGATTTCCTTTTCCAGCAGCGCTTCGCCGTGGCGGCGGTTGGCGATGCCGGTCAGCGCATCGGTGGTCGAGATGTAGGTGACGCGCGCCAGCAGCTGTTCGTTTTCGAGTTCCATCTCCGCCAGGCGCAGGCCGAGCGCCGCCAGCGCGGCGATGTCCTGCACGGCAACGAATTCTTCCGGTGCCAGCGGTCGCGACGCATCCCACAGCAGCGAGATGGCACCGCGCGGCGCCCCCGGACCGTCGGCCGGAACCGCGACACCGAGCGCCATCGCCACGCCATGGTCGCGCAGCATCGCGGCCAGGTCCGGCTCGCCGGCCTGGGTCAGCGTGTCGAGCAGTACCAGCTCGCCGGTGGCGGCGGCCAGCAGGCCCGGGAAGGCGTGGCGCAGCGGCGCCTGCAGCAGGCGGTCGGGGCGGCCCAGCAGCGTTTGCAGCGCCAGTGCCGGTGCCGCCGCCGATGCCGCCGCCTGTAACGCTGCCGCTGCCGGTTCATCCACGGCGCCGGCCTGGGCTTCGAGTTGCAGGTCGCCGTCCGGCTTGCGGTGGAACAGCGCGGCATGGCGCACGCCGGGCCAGGCGGCCAGCGCCCGGCACAAGGCTTCGGCCAGCGCCTGGACGTCGGCGGCTGCACTCACCGCGGACTGCACGCGCGAACGCACGGCCAGCAGCTCGCGCAGGCTGTCAGGACCGGCCTGCGTGCCGCCCTCCCCATGCGCGGCCGGCGCCGCCAGCTGGCGCGCCACGCCGGCCTGCAGCGCATCGGCTTCGATCGGGGTGATCAGATAGGATACCGGCCCGCGCGCCGCCAGCGCCGGCACCCAGCGCGCGGTGGCGTAGGGGCACAGCAGCAGCGTCGGCGCCCCGCCGCGGCGCGCCACCAGCTCACCCAGCGCGGCCAGGTCGATGCCGGGCTCGAAGCGTTCGAGGTCGATCACCAGCAGGTCGGGCTGGGCGGCGACGATGCGCTCGACGGCGCGCTCGGCGCTGTCCGCGAGCTGCAGGTCGGCGAACAACCCGCCGCAGGCGTTGCCGAAATCCGCACGCCGCTGCGCCATCGGACTCACATAGACCGCCCTCTTCCCCCCATCCCGACCTTCTTCCTGCGACATCTCCGCTCCCGAATCCTGTTACACGACCATGGCAAGTTTGCCATGAAGCACCCGCTCATATTACACGCTGGCGGCAAATCCCCGCATGTGTGTGGAAGCGCACGGTAGCCGGCCGCCGGACGAGTGAATACTGGACGGATCACGAACAAGGAGGGCAACATGGCCATTCAGGACGACGCAGCGAACAAGCAGAAGGCAATCCAGAACCGCCAGGACCAGGCGGACGGCAGCAAGCAGAAGAGCGGGTCTGGCTCAAGCGCGGGCGGCAGCGAGCAGAAAGCGGCCCAAACCGGCGTCCAGCAGCCGTCGGGCGACTTCCCGGCCCAGCACCTGGCCAAGCCTGGCCTGGAAGCCCAGATGGAACTGAAACCGAAATTCATGGCCGAGGGTTACAAGGGCAGCGGCAAGCTGGCCGGCCAGGTGGCGATCGTCACCGGCGGCGACTCAGGCATCGGCCGCGCCGTGGCGATCCTGTTCGCGCGCGAAGGCGCCGACGTCGCCATCCTGTACTTGAACGAACACGAAGATGCCGCCGAAACCCAGCGCTACATCGAGGCCGAAGGCCAGCAGTGCGTGACCGTCGCCGGCGACGTCAAGGACATGGAATTCTGCCAGCAGGCGGTGGACCAGATCGTGGCCAAATTCGGCCGCCTGGACGTGCTGGTGAATAACGCGGCCTTCCAGGAACACGCCGATTCGCTGCTGGACCTGACCGAAGACCGCTTCGACGAAACCATGAAGACCAACATCTACGGTTACTTCCACATGGCCAAGGCCTGCCTGCCCTACCTGAAGCGCGGCGCCGCCATCGTCAACACCGGTTCGGTCACCGGCCTGAAGGGCTCGAAGAAACTGCTGGACTACTCGACCACCAAGGGCGCGATCCACGCGTTCACCATGTCGCTGGCCGCCAACCTGCTCGACCAGGGCATCCGCGTCAACGCCGTCGCCCCGGGCCCGGTCTGGACCCCGCTGAACCCGGCCGACCAGTCGCCGGAAGATATCGCCAAGTTTGGCCAGGCCACCACCTTCGGCCGCCCGGCGCAACCCGAAGAGCTGTCGCCGGCCTATGTCTACCTGGCGTCGAGCGTGTGCTCGGGTTATGTGACCGGCGTGGTCCTGCCGATCACCGGTTCGGTCGGCGAATAAAGAGGGAGAAACACGATGGCGAGAAGTATGTGGAAAGGCGCGATCAGCTTCGGGCTGGTCCATATCCCGGTCGAGATGTACGCGGCGGTCAGCGAGAATGGCCTTGACCTCAACATGCTCGACCGGCGCGACTTCTCGCCGATCGGCTTCAAGCGCTACAACAAGAACACCGGCAAGGAAGTCTCCTGGGACGACATCATCAAGGGCTACGAATACAGCGAGGGCGAATACGTCGTGCTGTCCGACGAAGACCTGCGCCGTGCCAACCCGGAGGCGACCCAGACCATCGACATTCTCGCCTTCGTGAATGCCGACCAGGTGCCGCTGCTGTACTACGAACACCCCTACTATCTCGCGCCCGGCAAGGGCGGCGACAAGGTGTATGCGCTGCTGCGCGAAACCCTGCGTGAAGTCGGCAAGATCGGCATCGCCAACGTCGTCATCCGCGTCAAGCAGCACCTGGCGGCGCTGGTGTGCGTGGGCGACACCATCGTCCTGAACACGCTGCGCTACCCGGACGAGATCCGCCCGACCGACGAACTGAAGATCCCCGACGAGAATGCGAAAGCGGCCCAGGTAACGGAAAAGGAACTGCAGATGGCCAAAGCCCTGGTCGAGGGCATGAGCGAGAAGTGGAAGCCGCAGCAGTACCATGACACTTACCGCGAAGACGTCATGGCGATGATCAAGAAGAAGATCGCCGCCAACCAGACCAAGACCATCACCGAACCGGAACCGGAACAAGACAAACCGGCCAAGAGCAACGTCATCGACCTGGTGGCGCTGCTGCAGGCAAGCCTGGGCAAGAAGCCCTCGAAAGCCGCGACCGAGGATGACGACGATGATGACGATCCGCCGCCGCGCAAGTCGCGCAAGCCGTCCGGCGATGACGATGACGACGCCGGCGATGCACCACCGCCGCGGGCGCGCAAGGCGCCGGCACGCAGCGGCGCGCATGCCAGCGCGACCGCTGCCAAGCAAAGCACCGCGACCAAGGCTGCAGCCAAGCCGGCGGCAAAAGGGGCTGCAAAATCTGCCTTGAAGCCAGCCGCGAAAGCCGCGGTGAAGCCGGCTGCAAAGCGCGCCACAACCGCAAAGTCGGCTGCCGCCAAATCATCCGACGACAAGGCGCCGGCACGGCGCAGGAAGGCGGCCTGAGTGGATTGGAATACGCTGATCGACTTTTTGCAATGGCCGGCCATGGTCATCACGCTGTGCGCCGCCTTCCTGGTCGGTGCACGGCGCGCCAACCGGCGCATTCTCGGGTTCTATACCTTCATCCTGAGTAACGCCCTGTGGATCATCTGGGGCGTGCATGACGGGGCTTGGGCGCTGATTGCGCTGCAGGCGGGCCTGCTGGCCATGAATGTGCGGGGGATTTTCAGGAACGAGAACGCGGCGTAGCCGCTGCGCTCGATTCCTCGCTCACCTTAAAACCGTCGTCCCCGCGCAGGCTGGGACCCATGCTGAGCTTCCGAAGCATCAAAAATAACGAATCCTGTTACTCCTTATGGGTCCCCGCCTACGCGGGGACGACGTGCTGATTAATGCGCAAACGTGCTAAGTAATGCGCAACAAAGTGATTTACCTCTTCTCCGGCTTGTAACCCAAAGCCTTCATCGCCTTCGTCAAAGTCGTCGCACTCTTCTCATAATCCGCCCAAGGCGCATTACCGATCTCCAGCCGCTCCTCCACCGTCGTCACCGTCCAGTGCGCGCCCGAGGTCAGCTCGGACAACTCTTCCCAACGCACCGGCACCGAAATGCCCAAGCCCGGCCTCGTGCGCGCCGACCAGGCCGACACCGTGGTCGCGCCGCGGCCGTTGCGCAGGTAATCGATGAAGATGCGGCCGACGCGGTTCTTCGCGCCGCTCTTGCCCGCAAAGCGGTCGGGGATGGTCTTGGTCAGGTGGTTCACGATCGCATGCGAAAAATCCTTGACCGTGTCCCAGTCCAGCTTGGGCTTGATCGGCACCACCACGTGCAAGCCCTTGCCGCCGCTGGTCTTGAGGAAGGGGTTCAGGCCCAGCTCCTGCAGGAAGGCGCGCACCACCTGCGTGCCTTCCTGCACCTGCGCCCATTCGACGCCCTCGCCCGGATCGAGGTCGAACACGATACGGTCCGGCGTGTCGTAATGATCGGCGGTGGCGTTCTGGCTGTGGATCTCGACCACGTTCCACTGCGCGCTGGAGAGCAGGCCCTCGAGGGTACCGATCCCGGTCATGCTGGGGTGCTCCGGGTCCAGCTTCGGGTCCATCTGCACCACGCCCGGCATCTTGCGGGTATCTGTCACGTGCTTCTGGAAGAACAGCTCGCCGCCCACGCCCTCGGGCGCGCGCACCAGCGAGACCGGGCGGCCTTCCAGGTGTTCCATCATCAATTGGCCGACCAGCGCGTAGTAGCGTACCAGGTCCAGCTTGGTGGTGCCGCTGTCGGGGTCCATCACACGCTCGCCGTGCGTGACTTTAAAAGTGGCCGGCAGCCCGGCCGGCAGCTCCGCTGCGGTGGCAGCTTTGGCCGGCTTCGCGCGGCTGGCCTTTTTCGGCTTGGCGTCGGAGTCGACCGCGGACTGGTTCGACGATTTGTCCGCGGATGCATTCGATGTGGTCATGGCTTCTGCCTCCTGCACATGTTTGGCCTGCTCGCGCACCACGCTGCGCGCCGGTTTGTCCTTGCGCAGCCCCTGGAACACCGGGTGACGGATCGCGTCGGCCAGGGTCCACTCCGAAAAACTGACCTCGGCCACCAGCTCGGGCTTGACCCAATGGCTCTTGCGGCCGGGGACAGCACGCGGCGGGAACGGATTCTCGTCGGTGCCGATCGCTTCCAGCACCTCGCGCAGATGGCGCAGCGAGGCCCCGTTGAAACCGCTGCCGACGTGGCCGGCGTAGCGCAGGACGCCGCTCTCGTCGTAGTAACCCAGCAACAGCGATCCGATGCCGGTGCGCGCACCTTTCGGGTCGGTATAGCCGCCGATCACGAATTCCTGGCGCATGCCGCATTTCAGCTTGATCCACTCGGGCGAGCGGCGCGTCACGTAGCGCGAATCGCGGCGCTTGCCGATCACGCCTTCGAGGCCGACCTGGCAGGCGGCCACCACAAGCTGCGCGGGGTCGTCGCCGAATTCGGCGGAAAAGCGCACCATCTCCGACGGCTTCTTGGCCAGCGCTTCTTCCAGCAGCGGACGGCGCTGGTCGAGGCGCACGTTGCGGATGTCGTAACCCTTGAAGTAAGGCGCGTCGAAAACGAAATAAACGATTTGCGCCTTGTTGGTACCATCGAAAGCCAGCTGCAGCAAGTTGAAGTTCGGCTTGCCATTTTCGTCGTGGACCACGATCTCGCCGTCGTACCAGCCGTCCGGCAGCTTCATCCTGGCGATTTCCTGTTGCAGCGGCTTCAGCTTGTCGGTCCAGTCGTTGCCGTTGCGGGTGATCAGGCGGATGTCTTTGCCCTCGATGCGGGTCAGCATCCGGTAGCCGTCGAACTTGATCTCGTAGATCCATTCCTCGGGCTGGGTCGGCGGGCCGTCGACCAGGGTCGCCAGTTCCGGGCTCAAGGTGTCGGGCAGCTCGGCTTTTATGGCGCCGTCGGGCATCGCGCCCTTTTTCGGTTTGGCGGCAGCCGTGGCCCTGGCGCCCTTCTTCGGCCTGGCGCCCTCCTCCTCCGCCTTCAATTCCGCCACCTTGGCGCGCGCCGCGGTCTTTTCGCCGGGGCCGGCCGGCATCGGCAAATCCTTGACGCTGTCCGGGAATGCATCGATGACCGAGAATTCGCTCGCTGGTCGCGCATACTCGTCGTTCTCCTTGATCAGCAGCCAGGGCTCCTGCTTGTCATTGCCGCGTCCCTTCATGCGCACCAGCACCCAGCGTCCGCGCATCTTGTGGCCGTGGATCTCGAACTTGACCTCGCCTTTGGCGAAGCCCTGGTGCGGGTCGCCGATCGGCTCCCAGGTGCCCTTGTCCCAGATGATGACTTTGCCGGCGCCGTACTGGTGCGGCGGGATCGTGCCTTCGAAATCGGAATACGAAATCGGGTGGTCCTCGACGTGGACCGCCATGCGCTTGTCGTGGGTGTCGTAGCTGGGGCCCTTGGGGACGGCCCAGCTCTTCATGGTACCGTCCAGCTCGAGGCGGAAGTCGTAGTGCAGGCGCGTGGCCCAGTGCTTCTGGATCACGAAGGTCAGCGCATCCTTGCCTGCTTCGCCGCCTTCGGCGGGTTCGGAGGTGATCGTGAAATCGCGCTTGGCTTTGTACAGCTTGAGTGGGTCGGGCATGGCGTCACCTGGTCAGGCTCATGATGACCGAGTGTACGGCGGGGGCGTTGGCGGGACTGTACGGCAGTTAACGGTGTGGGTTGCCTGGGCGGTGCCAAGTCACCTATATATGTGCTCGCCGTCGCTGCGTCGTCCCTGCGCAGGCAGGGACCCAAGTTTGCCGGCATATCGGCACAGCGAACAACTTGGGTCCCCGCCAAGGGGGCCGCCTAGGCCGGGGACGACGTGCAAACGCTAACGGTGCAAGGAAGCGCCCTTATTTGCGCTCGCCCGCACTCGCATCGCGCGCCGCCCTGAACTCCGACGCCTTGCCCCAATTCGGCCAGCTCTTCGATTCCGCCAGGTCGCGGCCCAGCGAATACAGGATATTCAGATCGCGCTGCATGCCCTCGAAGGTCCACTCGGCCTGCCACTCGTCCGACGGCTGGTGGTAGTTGTTGGCGACGTACTTCTCTTCGGCCGCCTTGCCGGCCGCGGCGCCGCCCTGGATCCAGGTTTCGCCCGAACCGAAGGAAATCGCCGGCACGCCGCGCTTGGCGAACGGGAAGTGGTCGGAGCGGAAGAAGTGGCCGGCTTCCGGTTTCGGGTCCGGCGCGTAGCTCACTTTATAGGTTTTGGCCTTGACGATCAGCTGGTCCAGCAGATCGACCCTGGCGTTGCCCGAGATGGTGAAGTCGCGCGTCGGGCCGTAGGGGCTGAGGGCGTCCATGTTGATCACGCCGACCGTCTTCGCCAACGGATACACCGGGTTCGACGCGTAGTATTCGGACCCGAGCAAGCCCTTCTCTTCCGCGGTCACGGCCAGGAACACGACGCTGCGCTTCGGCACCGGCGCGTTGCCGACCACGCGCGCCAGTTCCAGCAGGGCGGCGATGCCGGTGGCGTTGTCGACCGCGCCGTTGTAGATCTTGTCGCCTTTGGCGTCCGGCAGGCCGATGCCGAGGTGGTCCCAGTGGCCGCTGTAGATCACGTATTCGCCCGGGCGCTCGCTGCCTTCGCGCAGCGCCACCACGTTCTTCGAGGTGATCACCTGGGCGTCGACGCCGTACTTGCCGGACAGGGTCACGCCCTTCAACGCGACCGGCTTGAAGGCGCGGCCCTGCGCCTGCTTCTTGAGCTTCTCGAAATCGAGGCCGGCGCGCGTGAACAGGGTCTTGGCGAGGTCGCGCTGGATCCAGCCTTCGACCGGCGCATGGGCCCTGGTCGGGTCTTTGCGCACGATGTCGTACATGACGTTGGTGTTCGAATTCTTGACCGTGTTCCAGCCATAGGATGCCGGCGCGGTTTCGTGCACGATGATGGTGCCGAGCGCGCCGCGGCGCGCCATCTCTTCGAATTTATACGTCCAGCGGCCGTAGTAGGTCATGGCCTTGCCGCCGAAGTCACCTTTGCCCGTCTCGAAATCCGGATCGTTGATCAGCACCACCGCCAGCTTGCCCTTCAGGTCGACATCCTTGAAATCGTCCCACTTGCGCTCCGGCGCGGCCACGCCATAGCCGACGAAGACCAGCGGCGCGTCCTTGAACTCGACGCCCTTGGCGCCGGTCATGGCTGCGCGCACGGCGATTTCTTCGCCCTGGGTCAGGGTCTGCACGGTCTTGCCGTCGCTGAAGCTGAGCGTGACCGGGCCCTTGATCTCGAAGCGGCCGAGCGGCACGTCCTGGGTCCAGCCGCGCTTGCCGTTGACCACGTCGCCGCCCGGGGTCAGGCCGGCCTGGATGAACTGTTCGGTAATATAGGCAACGGTCTTGGTTTCGCCGGCGCTGTTGGGTGCGCGGCCTTCGTACTCATCCGAGGACAGCACCTTGACGTCATGCGACAGGTGGCTGGCTTCGATCTTGACCGGTGCAGACTGGGGTTGAGCGTGGGCGGCGGTGGCGAAGGCGGCAAGGACCAGCAGGGCAAACTTTGTTTTTCTCACGGCGATCTCTTCGGTAAAAGTATGTCTGCCGAGTATCGTTAAAAATATTTCTGCTGTCAAATAGTCAACCTGCATACGAACTCATCTATATTAAGGGGGTCTGCCACCACTCCACGACAAGAGGTTTTGTGAAATCCATCCGCCCCGCCCTCGCCCTCGCTTTTCCCCTTTCCCTGATGCTGGCCCCGGCCTTGGCCCAGGACAGCGCATCCGCCGCCGACCCGGTCGCCAGCCTGGTCGGCCAGCTCGACCTGCAGCGCTACAAGGCCACCATCAAGGAACTGACCCGTTTCGGCGACCGCCAGCAAGGCACCGAGCGCAACCGCAAGGCGATCGACTGGATCGAAGCCCAACTGAAATCCTATGGTTGCGTCACCGAGCGCATCCGCTACGACTTCAAGCCGGTGCCGCGCACCCGTCCGGCGGCCAGCGGCGGCGGCCGTGCCGGCCCGTCCGGGCAAGGCGGCAGCACCCTGTTCGGCACGCGCGGCCCGATCGGCGTCAACACCGATCCCCAGTTGCAGCCGAACGCGGCGCTACGCGCCTTGAACGCCGAACAGCCGGACCCGAAGGGTGGCCCACGCGAGGAAGTCTATTGCACCAAGGTCGGCAGCATCCGTCCTGACGAGATGTACATCGTCGCCGCCCACATGGACGGCCTCGGCCACGGCGAGGCGGCCAACGACGACGGTTCCGGCACGGCGCTGGTGATGGAACTGGCGCGCATCCTGAGCGCGCCCGGCGTCACCACGGAACGCACCATCCGCTTCGCGCTGTGGAACAACGAGGAGACCGGCCTCAACGGCGCCAGCGCCTACGTCGAGCAGCGCAAGGGTCTGCAGGGCATCGAATCGCCGAAGGGCTCGGGCCGCTATCCGGAACCGCGCTGGCTGGGCATGATCCAGCACGACATGATGATGTTCGACCACGGCATGCCGCTGCCGAAGCTGGACGCTGCCGGCAAGCCGGTGCTCGACGCCAAGGGCCAGCCGCTGGCGGTGCCGGCAGCGGTGCAGCGGCGCGAAGCCGACGTCAACATCGAGTTCCAGGCCACGGCCAGGCAGGCCGAAGGTGCGCAAAAGCTGGCCTGGCACTTCCGCAGCGCCAACGAGAAATATGCTTCGCATTATCCGGCGGCGGTCGGCCACCACATGACGAATACCGATTCGACCCCCTTCATGGACCTGGTGCCTTCGATTTCGCTGCGCGAGAACGAGCGCGGCATGCAGATTGGCGCCGGCTGGAATCCGCACTGGCACCAGCCGACCGATTTGTTCGAGAACTACACCGACGACGATTTCCTGCTCGGCCTGAACGCGGCCCAGACCACGCTGGCGGCGGTAGCGCAGCTGGCCGGGGCGAAGGCAGGCAGTGCGGCGAAATAATATTCTCGTGGCGAGTTGTAAGTGGATGTAATCGTGTCAACCGGCCTTGCGGCGGCGGCGTTTCTTGACCAGCAGCACGGGAATCGTCCCAGGATGTCAACAAAACCTGAAGGAAACATCGCCATGAGCAAAATCGTCGCTACCCTGATCGCAGGCCTGTTCGCCACCTCGGCATTCGCCGCCCAGTCGACCGCTACCGCGCCGACGACGACGCAGGCCGCCAAGGCGGACGCCAAGGCCGACAAGGATGTCGCCAAGGCCGACGCCAAGGAAGCCAAGAAGGCCGCCAAAGCCGATGCCAAGGTAGAGAAGAAAGCCGCCGAAGCCAAGGCCGACGTCGCAGAAGAAAAAGCCGACGCCGCCAAGACCAAGGCCAAAGCCCACAAGAAGGCCGAAAAGGCCAAAGCCGATGCCGCTGCCGACAAGACCGCAGCGCACGCAGACCAGAAAGCCGACACGGCAGCAGCCAAATAAGCCCAGCGGCTCAAGCCCCGCCATTTCACGAAGACAGGGTGCGCCCTGTCTTTTTTTTCGCCGGACGGTTTCACTTACAATGGTGGCTCCACGTTTCGGGAACCGCCATGCCTCAGATTGCCCATCGTATCGTCTTTCTTGACCGCGACAGCCTGCTCGCCAAGGTCCGCCGCCCCGCCTTCGCGCACGAGTGGCAGGACCACGCCGCCACCGCGCCGCACGAGGTGGTGGAACGCCTGCAAGGCGCCACGGTCGCGATCACCAACAAGGTGCCGCTGCGCGCGCCCGAGCTGGCCCGGCTGCCCGACCTGAAGATGATCGCCGTGGCCGCCACCGGCACCGACAACGTCGATCTGGCCGCCTGCCGCGAGCGCGGCATCGTGGTGGCGAACATCCGCGATTACTCGGTGGTTTCGGTACCGGAACACTGCTTCGCGCTGATGCTGGCGGTGCGCCGCAACCTGCGCGCCTACATGGCCGACGTCGATGCCGGCAAATGGGAACAATCGACGCGTTTCTGCCTGCTCGACCACCCGATCGGCGACCTGGCCGGCAGCCGCCTCGGTATCGTCGGCTACGGCGCGCTGGGCCGGCGCGTGGCGCAGATCGGGCGCGCGTTCGGGATGGAGATCGCGGTGTCGTCGCGTTCGCCGGTCACGGATGGCGATGTGCTTGCGCTGCCGCTGCCTGAGTTGCTGGCGACTTCGGACGTGGTCAGCCTGCATCTGCCGTTGACCGAGCAGACCCGCAACATGATCGGGGCGCGCGAGCTGGCGTCGATGAAGCGGAGCGCCATCCTGATCAACACGGCGCGTGGCGGGCTGGTGGATGAGGTGGCGCTGGCCGAGGCGCTCACCATGGGCGTGATTGCCGGCGCCGGCTTCGATGTGCTGAGCAAGGAGCCCCCGGTGCCGGAAAATCCGCTGCTGCAGCTGCGCCTGCCGAATTTCGTGCTGACGCCGCATGTGGCGTGGGCCTCTGGCGGGGCGATGCAGACCCTGGCGGATATGCTGGTCGATAATATCGAGGCGTGGATGGCCGGTAGTCCAAAGAACGTGGTCGTATGAAGTAGGTTCGGTGGACGCGTGGACGGCAGAGCCGTCCACGCGTTCAACCACCCTTCGCACAACCGCGCCGACAAATCACTTCGTCTCCGGCGCGACCGTCACCTCCACCGCTCGCAACGGCAAATCCAGCATGAACACCGTCCCTTCCCCCACCACGCTCTCCACCCGGATCGTCCCGCCCAGCAGCGTGGTCACGATGTTGTAGGCGATATTCAAACCGAGCCCGGTCCCGCCCTGCCCCATGCGCGTGGTGAAGAAGGGATCGAAAATGCGCGCCAGGTGCTCGGGCGGGATGCCGCGCCCGTCGTCGCGGAACACGATGCGCACGCGCTCGCCGTCGGCCCGCGCGGCGCTCAGGGTCATGTTGCCGCCGCGGCCCTCAAAGGCATGCAGCAGCGCGTTGTTGACGAAGTTGATCAGCACCTGTCCCAGCGGACCCGGGTAACTGTCCATCACGATGCCGGGTTCCACCTGCACGTCGAGCCTGTGGCCCGCGCGGCGCACGTTGTTCATCATGGTGGCCAGGATCTCGTGGCAGGCCTGGGCCAGGTCGAAGCGGCGGCGCTGGGTGCTGGCCTGGTCGACCGACACTTGCTTGAAACTGTTCACCAGGTCGGCCGCCGCATGCAGGCTGCGTACGATCAGGGCGCTCGCTTCGCGCGCGGCGCCGATCCAGCCTTCCAGGTCGGACTTCTTGAGTTCATTGCGGCCGAAGCGCCCGGCCAGCGATTCGGTTTTTTCCTGCAGCGTGCTGGCCATCAGCAGGCTGTTGCCGATCGGTGTATTCAGTTCGTGCGCCACACCCGCCACCATGGCGCCGAGCGAGGCCAGTTTTTCGTGGGCGGCCAGCTGGGCCTGGGTTTCCTTCAGCTGGCGGTAGGCTTCTTCGGCCGCCTCTTTCTGCGCCTCGGCTTCCTGCTTGCGCCGCTCGGCGCTTTCCTTTTGCAGCACCAGTTCGGCCGTGCGCGTGCCGACCTGGTGTTCGAGACGCGCGGTCTGCAGCACCAGCACGCGGATGCGCAGGCGGTACAGCGCCAGCGAACCGCCCAGCACCAGCAGCGCGGCGCCGAGGCGGAACCACCAGGTCATCCAGAACGGCGGCGCGATCGTGATGGCGACGGCGGCCGGCTGCTCGCTCCACACGCCATCCTTGTTGGCGGCGCGCACTTCGAACAAGTAGGCGCCCGGATCGAGATTGGTGTAGGTGGCGAAGCGCTTGGCGGCACCGGTCTCGGTCCAGTCGCGGTCGAAGCCGCGCAGGCGGTAGGCGTAGCGGTTGGCGCTCGGGTCGGCGTAGTGCAGCGCCGCGAATTCGAGCGTGAACACCGCGTCGCGGTAGTCGAGTGCCACCCTGCCTTGCACCGGGCGCGGCTGGTTGGACACCAGGAAATCGGTGATCGTCACCGCCGGCGGGAAGGGATTGTCGCGGATCGACGCCGGCCGGAACGAGGTCATGCCGTTCATGCCGCCGAAGTGCAGCTCGCCGTCGACGCCGCGCGCGGCCGAGCCGACGAAATACGAGCCGTCGATCAGGCCGTCGCGCGCGCCATAGGTCTTGAATGTGCCGCTGGCCGGGTCGAGCCGGCTCAGGCCCACGGTGCTGCTGACCCACAGCATGCCGCGCGCGTCTTCCAGTATGGCGCCGATCGGCAGCTGTTCGCGCGCCTCCGCCACCGGGAACAGGCGGAAACGCAGCGCGCCATTGGCCGCGCGCTCGATGCGGTGCAGGCCGGCGGCGGTGCCGACCCAGAGCTCGCCGCGCCGGCTCTCGAACAGGGTGTACACGCGGTTGTGGCGCAGGCTGCCGGCGTCGCCCGGATCGTGCCTGAAATGGCTGAATTTGCCGCTGCGCCGGTCGAAGCGGTCGAGGCCGTTCTCGGTGCCGATCCAGATCGCGCCGCTGCGGTCTTCGAGCAGCGCATAGCCGTAGTTTTCGCCGAGGCTGTCCGGATCGGCCGGGTTGTGGCGCCAAAACTGGCGCAGGTGACCGTCGGCGTCGAGCATGAACAGGCCGCCGCGGGTGGCGGCCCACAGCGCGCCGGCGCGGTCCTGCATCAGGTACTGGACGTGGCTGGCGCCGGCCTCGCTGCCCAGCGCCACGCGGGTGAAGCCGCCGCCGTTGTCGGCGCTGTCGCCGCCGCTGTCGCCGATGCGGCGCCAGGCCAGGCCGCCCGGCCCGCCGACCCACAGCTTGCCGCGCGCCGGCAGGATCGCCGTGACCATGTCGTCGGGCAGGCTGTTGGACCGTGCCGGGTCGTGGCGCATACGCTCGATGCGGCCGCTGGCCGGGTCCACGTGCAGCAGGCCGGCGCCGTTGGTGCCCAACCACAGGCGGCCGTCGGCGCCGGCGGCGATCGCGCGGATCTTGCGGCTGCCCGGCTCCGCCAGTTGGCCGGGGGCCAGGTCGAAGCGTCCGAAGCCGCCGCTGGCCAGGTCGGCGCGGTTGGCGCCGCCCGACATGGTGCCGACCCACAGCGTGCCGGTGCGGTCGACCCAGGCCGCGCGCACCTGGTTGTCGGACAGCGTATGGCGGTCGAGCGGCTGGTTGACGTAATCGACGAAGCGCCGGCTCGACGGATCGCGCCATTTCAGGCCTTGCTGGTCGGTGCAGACCCACAGGTTGGCGCCGCTGTCGTGGTAGAGCTGGTTGACGCGCAGGTCGCCGATGCCCTCATCCGCGCCGAGGCGGTGGCGCCGGATCGATGGCGTCCCGGCCTTGTCGTCGGCCCCGTCCAGGCGCCAGGCCTCGAGGCCGGCCGCGGTGCCGATCCAGAGCGTGTCGCGCGGTCCCATCGACAGGGCCGTGATGCTGTTGTAGCGCGGATCGGCCGGCGCCGGGCCGTCGATATCGTAATGGTCGAAACGGGTAGCACCCGCGGGCAGGTGATCGAGCCCGACGCCGGTGCCGATCCACAGGCCGCCGCGCCCGTCCAGTGCCAGCGCGGTGATGCGGTCGTCGCGCAGGCTGGCGCCGTCGCGCGCATCGTGGCGGTAGATGCGGGCGGCGCCGGCGCTGTCCAGGTGTGCCAGGCCGTCGACGGTGGCGACCCACAGGCCGGATGTGCCATCGCCGATGATGGCGGTGACGGCGCTGTTGCGCGCGGTCGGTTCCGCAGCACGCCCGGCATCGTCGCCAGTGTCGACTTGCATGCCCCGCCCTGCGCCGCCGGACAGCGCCTGGCGCACGAAGCTCTGGCGCGCCGCGTCAAAGCGTACCAGGCCGCCTCGCGTGCCGAACCACAGGCGTCCCTTGCCGTCTTCATAGGCTGCCTGCACATAATTGTCGGGCAGGCTGGCAGGGTCGTTCGGATCGTTGCGGAACACCCGGTGACGATAGCCGTCGAAGCGCGCCAGGCCGGCCTGGGTGCCGAACCACATGAAGCCGGTACGGTCCTGCAGGATGGCCAGCACCGATTCCTGGGGCAAGCCTTCTTCGAGGCCGATGCGCTGGAAATGCAGGCTGCGCGGCGCACCGGCCCAGGCCAGTGCAGTCAGGTGAAGGGCGAGCACGGCGACCACGAGGCGCCTGATGATGCGGGGAATCGGGCGGAACATAAATGACGGGTGCGGGAGACGAAGGAGTAATCTACCAGAACACCCGAAATTGTTGAGTAAAATTAAGACTTTCGCATTCCGGATGCCACTGCTATAATTTGTCTCGGGCGGCTGTAGCTCAGCTGGATAGAGTACTTGGCTACGAACCAAGGGGTCGTGGGTTCGATTCCTGCCAGCCGCACCACTTATTCATGAAGAATGGCTCAAAGAGAAATCTTTGGGCCATTTTTCTTTTCCGCTCACGCTCAAATAGTTCTTTTCACGTACGGTATCCGATACAGCACGAAGGCGCACAGCAGCGACGCGGCAAACACCAGCAGCGCGACGAGCGGGATCGACAGCAAGGGATACACCTCTTCCTGCCGGAACGCGAAACGCCGGAACGATTCGAGAATTACCGGGTGGATCAGATACACGCCGAGCGTCAGCTCGGACAGGTGCCGGAAAGCCGCCCCCGACACCCCATCGAAACTACGCATCCGCAGCATCCACATCAGGCTGACCGACATCGGAATCACGGTGATGCTGAGGTAACCGTAGAAATACAAACCGTGCTCGATGCCGCGGGCGCCAGCCAGCAGATAGCAGCCGAGCGCGGTCAGCAGCACGGAACCACAGAACACCGCCAGCAGTACCGGCGTCGACATCGCCCTGTCGCTGGTCGCGATCAGGTGGCCGCACAGGTAATACGGCAGATAGGACAGGAACCACAGCATGAACAGGCTCACGCCGCGCTCGACGAACAGGCCGAACACCTCATGCAGTGCGGCGACGCCGAACAGCAGCATCACCAGCAGCCACAACTCGGCACGCGTGGCATGGCGCACCAGGATCCGGATGAAGGGCGTGAACAGATAGAGGCTGACGATCATGAACAGGAACCACAGGTGGTAATGCGGCGCGCCGCTGGCGATGCGGCGTGCCATCGCCGCCAGGCTGAGCTTATCCAGCGAAAAGGTCGCCTGCTCGCCCTGCCAGAACAGGAAGACGATGGTCCAGACCACCAGCGGCACGAAAATGCGCATCATGCGCTTGCGGTAGAAGGCGCCGACGGTCTCGCGCTTGCCACTCCCCAGCAGCAGCGCCCCGCTGATCATGATGAATACCGGCACGCACCAGCGCACCAGCGAATCGTAGACATTGCCGTACCACCAGTCGGGACTGCCGACGTCGCGCGCGGTCACGACCGTCGCGGCGACGTGCAGGAACACGACGGCAAGAATGGAAACCACGCGCGCGGCATCGAGCCATTTCATACGAACACCTGTGCAGAGGAAACAATCGGGCGCATCCAGGCAGCAGATGCTCGACTGTCATTCCGACATGGATTCAACCCGCATACCCTGCGGCAGCGCAAAGTGCGAACTCGACCATATCTATTGCCTTGCAACATAGGCTTTGCGATCACGCTATCCGCTGCTATAATGCGTGCCTCGGGCGGCTGTAGCTCAGCTGGATAGAGTACTTGGCTACGAACCAAGGGGTCGTGGGTTCGATTCCTGCCAGCCGCACCAACTTCTTCAGGATGAATGGCTCAGAGAGAAATCTCTGGGCCATTTTTCTTTGTCGTGACCGACATAAAGCGTGGATGATTTAAGCTTTGCCAAATGGCAAAATATCCGTATAATGCTGGCCTCGGGCGGCTGTAGCTCAGCTGGATAGAGTACTTGGCTACGAACCAAGGGGTCGTGGGTTCGATTCCTGCCAGCCGCACCAACTTCTTCAGGATGAATGGCTCAAAGAGAAATCTTTGGGCCATTTTTCTTTGTTGCAGGCCGAAAGGCAAACAGCATCATTTAGACTTTGCCAAATGGCAAAATATCCGTATAATGCGTGCCTCGGGCGGCTGTAGCTCAGCTGGATAGAGTACTTGGCTACGAACCAAGGGGTCGTGGGTTCGATTCCTGCCAGCCGCACCAACTTCTTCAGGATGAATGGCTCAAAGAGAAATCTTTGGGCCATTTTCTTTGCGCGCGTTCAATAAACGCAGGCGGCCACCGCAGAGGACAGGAACGGGGAATTGCGTAGGACTGCACCTACATCCATCTACCGTTCGAGCGAAAACATCGCCCTTGCGCCGTCATCGTGCCGACGGTCGCTATGAAGAAGAGCGCACAGCGTCGCCTTCCTCCAAATCGATAAGCAAAAGCATATTCTTTCAAGAAGCAGGCACAGGTTTAAATCTTCGTGCCTTTTCCGCGCGCTTTGGTAGCATTTAATTCCCCGATAATCTGAAACCCAAGCTGCAGGACGCAGCTGTTTATTTGCGAGGTAAGCTATGAAGAGATCCCTGATTGCTGCTGCCGTACTTGCCACTGCGTCGTTCGGTTCTACTGCCATGGCCCAAGGCATCGGGAACGGTTCCCAGACCCTGGACCTGGTCGGTACCAGTGGCTTCTTCGGCGATGCATTTGCCGGAAACAACAGCGGCGCCAGCTTTGCCGACCGCTTCACCTTTGCCGTGCCCACCGCGCAGGAAGGCTCGCCCGGCACCACGGTGAATGCCATCGTGTCGTCGATCACCGGTGCAACCGAAACCGGCCTCGACATCACCGCCCTGTCCCTGTACAGCGCCACCGGCAATACGCTGGTGACCACGGGCACGGCGCTGCAGTCCGGCGCCATCGACGTCTGGACCCTCACCACCAGCGGCCTGGACGCCGGCAGCTACTACCTGCAAGTCAGCGGCAACCTGAATTCGTCGGGGTCCGCTGCCTTCGGTGGTGCGCTGGCGATGACGACACCGGTGCCGGAGCCGGAAACCTACGGCCTGATGCTGGGTGGCCTGGGCGTGCTGGGCTTCCTGGCACGGCGCCGCAAAGGGGGCAAACAGGCTTAAACCTGCCTGCCCCGTTGCTCGGCGGAGGCGTTCACGCTTCCGCTTTTTATTTAGGTGCGCAACTTTTTGATGATGCTGCGGTTACCCAGGATCTCCTCGATCTGCTCGAAGCGCACCGGCTTCACCATGTGGTGATCGAACCCGGCCTCGAAGGCCAGCTGGCGGTCCTTTTCCTGGCCCCAGCCGGTCACCGCGATCATCACCGTCAGCGCCCCCGTCGGCAGCGCCCGGATCGCGCGCGCCAGGTCGTAGCCCGACATCTTCGGCAAGCCGATGTCGAGGAAGGCATAGTCCGGGCAGAAGCGCTTGGCGGCGGCCAGCGCGTCCGGGCCGTTGTGGGTGATCACCACGCTGTGCCCCATCGCCGTCAGCAGCGCGCCGATGCTGTTGACGAAGTCGACGTTGTCGTCGGCCAGCAGGATGCGGTAGGTTTCGGCGCTGATGAAGGCGGCCGGGGTCGGCTTTGCCGGCAGTTCCGGATCGACCACGATCGGCAGCCGCACCACGAACTGGCTGCCGTGGCCGAGGCCGGCGCTATGGGCTTCGATGGCGCCGCCATGCAGCTCGACCAGCTTGCGCGCCAGCGACAGGCCGACGCCCAGGCCGGCATTCGAGCGTTCCAGCGTCGAATCGACCTGCACGAACATCTCGAACACGGTGACCAGCATGTCGGGCGCAATGCCGATGCCGGTATCGGCCACCACCAGCACCAGGGTGCGCTCCTCGACCGTCGCCTTGAGGCTGACGCGGCCGCCGCGGTTGGTGTATTTGGCGGCATTGTTCAGCAGGTTCGACAGGATCTGCGCCAGCCGGGTGGCGTCGCCGTGCAGGAACACCGGGCGGTCCGGCAGATCGATGATCAGTTCGTGCCCGTGCAGTTCGATGTAGGGGCGCACCACTTCGAGGGCGTCGTTGACCACCGCCTTGAGCTCGACGCGGCCGGTCTTGATGGTGAACTTGCCGGTATTGATGCGCGACACGTCCAGCAGATCGTCGACCAGGCGCACCATCTGGCGCAGCTGGCGTTCCATGATGTCGGTGGCGCGCTGGGTGGCCTGGGCATCGCCGCTGCGCAGGCGCAGGATGTCGAGGCCGGTGCGGATCGGCGCCAGCGGGTTGCGCAGTTCGTGCGCCAGCGTGGCCAGGAATTCGTCCTTGCGGCGGTCGGCCACCAGCAGCGCTCCTTCGGCGCGCTGGCGCACCTGCATTTCGTGTTCCAGCGTGGCGTTGGATTCCTGCAGCGCGTGCGAACGGCGCCCGATCTCGGCCAGCATGTCGTTGAAGGCTTCGACCAGCACGCCGATTTCGCCGCGCTCGTTGCCCGGCACCCGCAAGGTAAAGTCGCGCCGCTGCATCACCTGGCGCGCGACGTTGGTCACCGCCTCGATCGGACGCGTGATGGCGGCCTGCAGGCGCGACGCCACCAGGCCGGCGATGACGAGGGCGCCCAGCATCACCGCGCCCAGGATCGCACCGTAGCTGAGCAGGCGCTCGACCAGGCCATAGCGCGAACGCACATAGACGCTGCCGACCATCTCGCCGTTCTCGACGATGTTGCGGAACACCACCACTTCACCGCCCTCGATGCGGTAGCCGGCCGGTTCGGCGCGGGCCGGAAAATGCTGGCCGGGCACCGCTTCGTAGGTCGCGAAGCGCGCACCCGTGCTGTTATAGATGGCGGCGGCCAGGATCTGCGGACGGACCTTCAGCACGGCCAGGTTCTGGCGCGCCGATTCGTCATCGTTGAAGGCCAGCGCCGGGGCGGTCACGCGCGCAACGATGTCGGCCTGGGTCATCAGGTCGTCGGTCCAGTAGCGCTGGAAGGCGCGCAAATCGACCAGCAGCATCGCCAGCGCGGCCACCACCAGGGCCACGAAGGTGGTCGACACCGCCATCATGATCAGCTTGCTGCGGACATTGCCGCTGTCGCGCGCGTTCGACGTCACGCCCGTCCCTTCGTTCGCGCTCGCTTCATGCGCGCTGCCTGCATCCTTGGGCGCTCCCATCACTGCACTCCTTTCTGCACCCGGTTCGCCACCGTCAACAGGCGCGAACTGAGCTTGATACCATTGCGTTCCGCCGCATCGAGGGAAACGTCGAAACGCACGCGCTCATCGATGATACGGAAATTGATCACACTGCCTTGCCGCAGCCCATCCTCGCACTCGGTCACCACCAGCATGGCGGCGCCGGCCTGGCGTACCAGGCGGCCCACGCGCACCGGATCGGCCCCGCCGACGAACAGCAGGTGCAGCGGGACTTGCACGTCGGTGTCGCGCAGCACGCGCACCACGACCGGGCGGTTGTGGATGGTGCGTCCGGCCACTGCCCGCGCCAGTTCCGCCGCCAGCTCGTCGGCGCCGATCACGCCGATGGTCACCGGGCTGCCGCCGTCGAAGAAGGCGCCGGGTGGAAACTCCGCGTAGCCGAGAAACTTATACAGGAAGGCGGCCTTGACGTGGCGCTCGAGGGCGCTGCCGCTGCTTTGGCCATTGCCCTGGCCATTGCCGGGGCCGACGGCCGGGCTGGCGGCATTGCCGCTACCGGGATTCTGCGCGGCGGCCGGCAAGGCGATGACCGTGGCCTGCACGGCGCACAATACAGCGCAGCACAACCAACCCCAGCCGCCGGCACCTTGCCGCAGCGCCGGCAAAGTGGCAGGGAACGCACGCAGGCGCGTAACATTTTTAGTCATTTTGCTATCGTAGAACATTTTCTTCAGTGCACCAAGCGCGCGCCGCGATTGCGCTCTACGGCCGCGCCATTGAAGAAACCAATAACCGTCATTGGAAATCTAAATTGGATTTGTTTTTTGCGATGCAGCATTATGAACCTGTCTCCTCTATTCTCCTCCAAGGATAGATTCAGCCCGCTCCCGTAGCGGGCTTTTTTTTGCCCAGCGGTTCGGACCGCTGCCTCGCTCCCGTGCACCGGCATGGCGATGCTGTGCCGCAAAATCTGTGACACAGATCGTTGCAAAACTGCAACCGAAACAATCTGTACATCGCGCGCAACGGCGGCCATCGTGCCGCCCCGGCCTGGCGTTTTAGTGTACGATGCTTCCTCTTTTTGCCACGATAACAATATTTACAGTCCGCCCATGTCCGATTCCGGTAAGTCTGCCCTTTCCTCCAGCTCGTTCGACTGGTCCGCATCCCGGCTCGGCACGCCCGATGCCTGGCCGCCGGCGCTGCGCCTCGCGGCCGATGTGCTGTTCAACACCCCGCTGCCGATGCTGCTGGTCTGGGGCCGCGACATGACGGTACTGTTCAACAAGGCGTATGCCGAGCTGGCCGGACCTGCCTACGGCAAATTGCCGGGCGGTAGCGTGCCGCCGGTGATGCCGCCGCCGCTGGCCGCGGCCGCCGACGAGCTCGGTCGTGCATGGCAGGGCGAAGCGGCGTTCGCCCGCGGGCGCAGCATCGGCTTCGGCGGCATCGATGCGGGCGTGCCCTATGACCTGTATTTCACCCCGGTGCGCGGCGCCAGCGGCGCGGTCGACGGCGTGCTGTGCGCGCTGGCGGCAAGCGAACCGTCCCTGTCGATGCCCCAGGACAGCGCGGCGGCCGGCCCGCTCAACATCCTGGTGGTCGAGGACAACCTCGACTCCCAGTACCTGGTGTGCGAGATGCTGCGCGCCTTCGGCCACGAAGCCGACGGCGTCGGCCATCCGAACGATGCGCTCGACCGCCTCGCCGCCAACCGCTACGACGTGCTGTTCACCGACGTCAGCCTGCCCGGCATGTCCGGCGTCGACCTGGCGCGCCGGGCCGTCGGCGATGCGCCGTCGATCCGCGTGATCTTCGCGTCCGGCTATGGCGATACCCTGCTGCGCCACGTCGAATTCCCGTATCTGTCGCTGCAAAAGCCGTACGAGCTCGACCAGCTGCAGCAGGCGCTGGACCAGGTCGCCGCCGCCCTGCCGGGACACGCTTGAATCCATGGGGCAACGGTGTGCAGCCCAGCGCCCGGGCTGGGCTAGAATCGACCTACGGCTTGCCATGCGCACAGGCCGGGATCGTCTGCGCACCCCGTGCGGCGGACCGTCCCGTGCGCGGCGCCACGAACAATGATCCAGACTGAGCTGACCGGCATCCCTCCCCTTCTTACCGAGCCCATCGGCCGCATCCGCGTGCCCCGTGCGCCCGGCGCGCCAGCATGCGCATCCGACTCGCCGAAGGGGGAGCCGTGAGCAAGGAGCACGACAACAACGCCGGCGACACCGCTGCGGCCCAGGAATTGCTGGCCACGCGGGCGGCGCTGCGCCGTGCCACCGAGCGCATCGAAAACATGCTGGAAAGCCTGAGCGACGGCTTCTGTGCGGTCGACCAGGACTGGCGCATCACCTATGTCAACGGCCGCGCCCTCGAGATGCTGGCACCGCTGGAAAGAACCCGGCCCAGCCTGGTCGGCCATACGCTCTGGGATGCCTTCCCGGCACTGTCCGACAGCCAGCTCGGCGGCGTCTACCGCCATGCCATGGCCACGCGCGAGACCGCGATCCAGGAATTCTTCTACCCGGCGCTGAAGCGCTGGTTCGAGGTGCGCGCCCATCCGACGCCCGACGGCCTGACCCTGTACTTCCAGGACATCACCCGGCGCAAGGCCGACCAGCAGGCGCTGCAGCTGGGGAATAACCGCCTGCAGGTGGCATTGGCCGCCGGCGGCCTCGGTGACTGGCGCTGGGATGCCGCCAGCGACCGCGTGCTGCTGGGCGAACGCGCCGCCGCCATCCTCGGCCTGACGGCCGACACGCCGCTGCTGTGGAGCGAGCTGCGTGCCCGCCTCGAACCGCAGGAGCGCGAAGGCGTACGCCGCGCCGTGTCGCATGCCTTCGCCAGCGGCGGCGACCTCGAACTCGAATGCCGCCTGCTGGACGCCGCCGGCCAGCCGCGCTGGGTGGCGCTGGTCGGGCGCGCCCACTATGCCGATCCGGTGCAGCGCCATGGCCTGCTCGGCATGACCGGCGTGGTGCAGGACATCAGCGCCCGGCGCGGCGCCGAAGACACGCTGCGCCAGAGCGAGGAAGTGCTGCGCGCGCTGGCCAACACGATCCCGCAGCTGGCCTGGATGGCGCAGGCCGACGGCGCCATGGTCTGGTTCAACGAACGCTGGTTCGACTACACCGGCACCTCGCCCGACCAGGTGATCGGCTGGGGCTGGCAAGAAACCTGCGAGCCGAGCGTGCTGCCGGCCGTGGTGGAGCGCTGGACCGCGTCCCTGAAAACCGGCGACCCCTTCGAAATGGAATTCCCGATCCGCGGCGCCGACGGCAAATACCGCTGGTTCCTGACCCGCGGCAACCCGGTGCGCGACCGCAACGGCGTGGTCCTGCGCTGGTTCGGCACGAATACCGACGTCGACCAGGTCAAGCGCGCCGAACAGGCGCTGCGCGAGGAATCGCACGTGCTCGAACTGCTCAACAACACCGGCACCACGCTGGCCTCGACGCGCGACCTGCGCTCGCTGCTGCAGGCGGTCACCGATGCCGCCACCGGGATCGCCGGCGCGCGCCACGGCGCCTTCCTGTACCACGCCCAGGACAGCGGCGCCGGCGGCAACCTGTTCTCGCTGTTCACGGTATCCAGCGCCAGCCCGGCCGAATTCGAGGCCTTCGGCGAACCCGGCGCCAGCGGCCTGTTCGGTCCCGGCCTGTCCGTCCCCGCGCTGTCCGACCAGGCGGTGCTGCGTTCCGACGACATCCTGTTCGATGCCCGCTTCCAGGCGCTGCCGAGCGCCCACCCGCCGCTGCGCAGCTACCTGGCGGTGCCGGTGGTCGCCCATTCCGGCGAATCGCTCGGCACCATGTTCTTCGGGCATCCCGAACCGGGGGTGTTCAGCGAACGCACCGAACGCATCGTGCGCGGCATCGCGGCCCAGGCCGCCGTCGCGATCGACAATGCGCGCCTGTATGAAGCGGCCCAGCGCGCCGCCGACGAGCGCAAGGTCTTGCTGGAAAACGAACGCCAGGCGCGCGCCGAAGCCGAGCGCGTCAGCAACATGAAGGACGAGTTCCTGGCCACGCTGTCGCACGAACTGCGCACGCCGCTGTCGGCAATCCTGGGCTGGGCCCAGGTCTTGCGCCGCGGCAGCCGCGACCAGAACGATCTGCAGCGCGGCCTGCAGACCATCGAACGCAATGCCCGTTCGCAGGCCCAGCTGATCGAAGACTTGCTCGACATGAGCCGCATCACCTCGGGCAAGGTACTGCTCGACATGCAGACCGTGGCGCCGGCCGGCTTCATCGATGCCGCGGTGGATACCGTGCGCCCGGCCGCCGATGCCAAGAATATCCGCATCGAAAAGCATTTCACGCCCGATGCGGGCATGGTGGCCGGCGATCCGGCGCGCCTGCAGCAGGTGGTGTGGAATCTGCTGTCGAATGCGATCAAGTTCACGCCGCGCGACGGCCGCGTCGACATCGACCTGGCCCGCAGCGACAGCAGCGTGCTGATCACGGTGCGCGACAACGGTGCCGGCATCCGGCCCGAATTCATCACCCACGTGTTCGAACGCTTCCGCCAGGGCGATGCCTCGATGACGCGCCGCCACGGCGGCCTCGGCCTCGGCCTGGCTATCGTCAAGCAATTGATCGAGCAACACGGCGGTACCGTGCGCGCCGAAAGCGCCGGCGAAGGCCAGGGCGCCAGCTTCACCATCGAACTGCCGCTGGCCAAGCAGCAGGCGCCGACGCCGCGCTCGGCGCGCAGCGCCATGATCCTGCCGACGCCGAGCACGCCGGAAATGACGGTGCTCGACCTGAGCGGCGTGGATGCGCTGGTGGTCGACGACGACCGCGACGCCCGCGAGCTCATCAAGCGCATCCTGAACGATTGCGGCGCCACCGTGCGGATTGCCGCCAGTGCGCGCGACGCCATCGCCCTGTTCACCGAAGCGCCGCCGCAATTGCTCATCAGCGACCTCGGCATGCCCGAAGTCGACGGTTTCGAGCTGCTCGACTGGGTACGGCGCCTGCCGCGTGCCCAGGGAAGCCAGGTGCCGGCGATCGCGCTGACCGCCTTTGCCCGTTCCGAAGACCGCCTGCGCGCACTGGAATCGGGGTTCTCCGCACACATTTCGAAACCGGTCGAACCGAGCGAATTGATCGCCACCGTGGCGTCGGTCGTGGGTCCGGCGGCACCGATGGTGAACCGTGCCGGCGGGGCTGCGCTGGGCCGCAACAGCATCCATTAAGGCATGCCCCGAGGGCATCCTGCAGCTCCTACCCCCGCACGGGATGCTGTCCTACAAGAAATTCTTAGTGATTTGCTAGACTGTGTGATGTTGCGCTGAGTTGGCATCCATGTAAGATATTGAACGATGCCGACCTTGATTTCACGAGAGTACGCATGCCGAGCCGACAAGACATTTTGAATGCCAAAATCCTGGTGGTGGACGATTCGCCGGACAATATCGAATTGATGGAAGAGATATTGCGGGAGGAAGGCTACGCCGACGTAAGTTCCACGATGCTGCCGGAGCAGGTTTGCCCGCTGCATCGCGAACACAATTACGACCTGATCCTGCTCGACCTGCAAATGCCGGGACTGAACGGTTTCCAGGTCATGAAAGGCCTGAAGGAAATTGAACAGGGTGGTTACCTGCCCGTTCTGGCCCTGACGGCCCAACCCAGCTTTAAAATTGCTGCGCTGGAAGCGGGCGCGCGCGATTTCATCAGCAAGCCCTTCGACTTGCTCGAAGTGCATAAACGCATCCACAATATGCTGGAAGTGCGTCTGCTGTACAAAGAGCTCGCCCAGTACAGCCGCGCCCAGCAGGAACTGGCGCTGCACGACGCCCTCACCGGCCTGCCCAACCGGCGCCTGCTGGAAGACCGCATCGAGACTGCGCTGCAGCACGCCAACCGCAACCACCACAAGGCGGCGGTGATGTACCTCGACCTGGACGGTTTCAAGGCGATCAACGACACCTATGGCCACGCCTATGGCGACGAGATCCTGAAACTGGTGTCGCAGCGCCTGCTGGCCAATTCGCGCAAGGAAGACACGGTGTCGCGCCTGGGCGGCGACGAGTTCATGGTGGTGCTGGGCGACGTCCACAGCCTGGCCGATGCCCAGGGACCGGCGGCCAAGCTGGTGGAAGCGCTGTCCGAGCCCTACTTCATCAACGACCTGACGCTGAACCTGTCGACCAGTATCGGCATCAGCCTGTATCCAGACGATGCCGAAACCGTGTCCGACCTGATCAGCATTGCCGATTATGCGCTGTACGAAGCCAAGCGCGCCGGCAAGAACCGCTTCTGCGCCAACGGCAGCGCGGCGCGCCAGGCGGCCCAGGCGGTCAAGCCGCCGCTGCCGACGCCGTCGACGGTGGCGCCTGCGGAATTGGCGCAGCACCGCTGATCGCCGGCCCTTCTATCAGGTACGGTAAGGAAATGCCCACGCTCAAGTGGGCATTTTTATTTGCTCATTTGAGCAATAGCGGCGGCGATCCGATCCGTTCAAGATGTAAGGAAATGTATTGCGCTTAACATTCGGTGCAGCGCTGTGCCAGGATGCATTTGCCGGACCCAAAACAGAACGGGCGCGGCCACAAGTGACCGCGCCCGAGGCGCTGCTGTGCACTACACAAAAGGAATCAGGCGCTGCCGGCCTGGTGCGCACCGCCCGGACCCAGCGCGCGGCTGCCAAGGGCTTCCTCGTTGTTCGCTTCGATCGCCGAGGCGTGCTGGTGATCGGTGCTGGCGTCGACTTTTTCCGGCGCCACTTCGATGCGGGTGATGCCGGAATCGACCGACAGCGGATCGCTCGCCGGGAAAGTCATCTCGACGGCTTCGTCGAGCAAGGTTTCCTTGGCAACCGATTCGGCCGGTTCAGCTTCGGCAGTGGCCATGGTGCGGATGGCGCGGGCCCATTTGACGACCTTGAGCTCGGCCAGGTCGGCGATGGTGGTGATGCCGAAGGCATCGCGCAGCGCCTCCGCCTGCTGCGGGGTTACGCCGCGCAGTGCGGTGACCGGTTCGCTGACGAGTTCACGGAAGCATTTGTTGTGATGGGTATCGTTTACGATGATTTGAATATTCATGTCTGTCCTTTCAAGTTGGCGCCTGTCCGTCCATTGATTACGGTTGAATCAGACACGTTGCCAATATCGCACAAGGGCATGCGCCACGTATGTGCGGCACCGAACCATGCCCCACCGCAGGCGCGCACGATTGATTTTTTGTCTGTTGACGGCGTGTTATCATGATTAAGTGCAACACTTCTTGTTAAAACATTTTCCACCACTGCAAGCTCTGCTATGCTCCGGAGTTTGCGCCAACCTGTCCGTAGCCCAGCACATACGCCGTGTTCCACTCCGACAAACCGAAGATTCTCGTCGTCAACGACGATGCCGCCAGCCTGTTGGCGCTGACCAGCCTGCTCGAACAATGGGCGGAGGAAAGTAACTACGAAGTCTTGTCGGCACGCTCAGGCCAGGATGCTTTGCGCCAGGTCTTGCGCAACGATTTCGCCGTGATTCTGCTGGACGTCAACATGCCCGGCATGGACGGCTTCGAAACCGCCGAGGCGATTCACCAGCGGCCGCGCTCGGCCGACATCCCGATCATCTTCGTCACCGCCTTCCTGGCCGACGAAATCGACCGTCTGAAGGCTTACCAGCGCGGTGCCGCCGATTTCATGTTCACGCCGGTGATTCCGCAGGTGCTGCGTGCCAAGGTGCAGGTGTTCGTGGCGCTGGCGATGAAGAACGAACAACTGAAACGCCAGGCCGAAAAGCTGTCGCAGCGCACCACCGAACTGACCGCCACCAATAAACGCCTGGTGCGCGAGATGGAAGAACGGCGCGCCGCCGAAGCCAAGAGCAGCGCCAAGGACGAATTCCTGGCGATGCTGGGCCACGAGCTGCGCAATCCCTTGTCCGCGATCAGCAGCGCCTCTTCGCTGCTGGGCATGCCGGGTGCGGGCGCCGAATCGGTCGGCCGCGCGCGCCTGATCATCCAGCGCCAGACCCAGCATTTGTCGCGCATCGTCGACGACCTGCTCGATCTGTCGCGCGCCATGTCCGGCAAGATCCTGTTGTCGCGCAAGCGCATCGACCTGGCGACACTGGTGGCGGCCTGCCTGGATACCTTCCGCGCCACCGGCCGTACCGCCGGCTACACCATCGATACCGACCTGCAGCCGGGCTGGGTGGACGGCGACTGCACCCGCCTGGAACAGATCGCCACCAACCTGATCGACAATGCCCTGAAATACACGCCGGGCGGGGGCAGCATCGGCATCGGCATCGCCCTCGACGGCGAAGACGTGGTGCTGACGGTGCGCGATTCCGGGGTCGGCATCGCCCCCGACCTGCTGCCGCACGTGTTCGACGTGTTCGTGCAGGGCGCGATCTCGATCGACCGTTCGCAGGGCGGCCTCGGCATCGGCCTGTCGCTGGTACGGCGCCTGGTCGAGCTGCATGGCGGCTCTGTCAGCGCCAGTAGCGATGGCAGCGGCGGTGGCAGCACCTTCCAGATCCGCCTGCCGCGCGCCGACGCCGCGCCGGAACACGACGAGCGCGGCGGCGGCACGGCAGCGGCCAGCAGCAAACAGACGATTCTTTTAATCGAAGACAATGACGATGGCCGCGAGATGATGGCGACCATGCTGGAATCCTTCGGTTATCCGGTACTGCAGGCGCCCGACGGCCTGGAAGGCGTGCGCATCGCCGGCGCCCGCTTGCCGGACGTGGCGCTGGTCGACATCGGCCTGCCCGGCATCGACGGCTACGAAGTGGCACGCCGCCTGCGCGCGGACCCGCAGACGCAGGGCATCCGCCTGATCGCCCTCACCGGCTACGGTCTGGCCGAAGACCAGCGGCGGGTGCTGGATGCGGGCTTCGATCTGCACCTGGTGAAGCCGGTGGAGCTGGAGGCCTTGCTGGAGCAGTTGGCGGAGCCGGTGGGGCAGTAAACACGTCGTCCCCGCGAAGGCGGGGACCCATGCTGAAGTGCCAAATTCCGTACGTCTTATACGCCGCAGCGCATTCAAGGTACCGATTTCTATGCTTCCGTATGGATCCCCGCCTGCGCGGGGACGACGTGGTCAGTAGCGAATACGACTTACAGCGTAGCCAGAATCTCCTGCTTGCGCTGCGCCATTTCCTGCCCCAGCGCGATCATGTCCAGGCCCGACTTCCTGGCCTTCTCGAACATTTCCTCTTCCTCTTCCTCGACGTGGTGATCGATCTGCTCGCTCAACACCTTCACCTTGGCATCGTACAGATCGTCGTCCGGATCCATTTCCTGCAGCTGCTGGATCAGGTCCTTTGCCGAAGCGTGCTCGACGACGGCTTCGTCGACCATGTCGTCATCCTTGACCGCTTTGCGCACGGCCGGATAAAAGATTTCTTCTTCGATCGTGGTGTGGGCGATCAGGGCGTTGCAGATTTTTGCGGTCAGCTTGGCCTTGGTGGCCTTGGCGCGGTCGCTCAGGTTTTCGAACTGTTCGAACATGTCCGACACTTCGCGGTGGTCGGCGGTCAGCAGTGCGATGGCGTCCTGGGCGCCGGGCATGCCGCCCTAGGTGCTGACGGATTGGCTACCTTGGTTCGATTTCGCGGTCATGATCTTCCCTTTCAGTTGGATGGCTGCTGAGCAGCCTGAACCTCCAGCTTCGCGCTAAATGCCACGCAGGACTGTACGGCAACACACACTGATCCACTTCCTGCGCGCCATCGGCTGCCAAGCTGTTGTATCATCCATGGAAACATAAATTGATTGCATTTATGAAAGTTCCTGAGCAACAACAAGCTGCGCCCGATCCAGAACGCGACGCCGGCCTCGATGCCGATGGCACGCGTGCCGCCCAACTGGCCGAGCTGCTCGGCTACACGACCACGTGCTGGGACGAGGAAAGGCGCCTGCTTGCGCGCAAGCTGCATGACAGCCTGGGTTCGTCGATGACGGCGCTGACCATGCACCTCGCCCTGCTGTCGCAGCATCTGCCCGAACCGCAGCGCGACCGTGCGGCGCAGATGAAGACCCTGCTCAACAACATCATCGAGACCAACCGCAAGATGCAGCTGACCTTGTGGAACGACAAACTCGAATTCCTCGGCCCGAAGGCTGCCATCGCGGAACTGGTCACGGAATGGGGCCAGGAACATGGCATCAAGGCACGCGCCAGCCTGCCCGACGAAGATCCGGACTATTCGCGCCCCCAGGGCGTGGCCCTGCTGCGCGCCGCCGAAGAAGGCCTGCGCAACGTGCTGGCCCACGCCCAGGCGAGCGAAGTCGACGTGATCCTCGACGACGACGGCGACCAGGCCATGCTGACGGTGCGCGACAATGGGGTCGGGCCGGGCGATGCCGGTGACGCGTCACTGAGCTGCCATGGCTTGCGCCTGTTGCGCGAGCGCGCACTGCAGCTGGGTGGGTCGTTGACGATCCAGCCGGGGCCGGAGGGTGGGACGGCCTTGACGCTGGTGTTGCCGCGCACGAATTAACGCTGGCGCTTCCGCGCACGAATTAACGCTGGCGCTTCCGCGCACGAATTAACGCTGGCGCTTCCGCGCACCAGCCACCGTCGTCCCCGCGCAGGCGGGGACGACGGGTATTGGCCGCAAGTACTTTGATTAGTGCAGCTTCACCAAAGGCGTAGTCCGCCGAATCAAAAAGCGCGCCAGCGCCATCACCCCGGTCCGCACCGACCCCAGCACCGCCTGGTGGTGCATCAGGTGCAAGCTCAGGTACATGATGCGCGCCATGGCGCCTTCGACGAACCAGCTCACCCCGCGCAACGAGCCCATCAAGCTGCCGACGGTGGTCTGGTGGCCGATCGATACCAGCGAGCCATAGTCGCGGTACACATACGGATTCTTTTGCGGCGGATAGCCGCTGGCCTGGTTCATGAAGGTTTTCAGCAGATAATCGGCCTGCTGGTGCGCCGCCTGGGCACGCGGCGGCACCGGCTTGCCCTTGCCGTCGATGCAGGCGGCGCAGTCGCCGATCGCATACACGCCGGGCACGTCCTTCACGCGCAAGTGGCCGTCGACCTCGATCTGGCCGCCCTTGTTGGTCGGCAAACCGAGCGCGGACAGGAACTCGGGCGCACGGATACCCGCTGCCCATACGCACATGTCGGCCGGATACACATGGCCATCCTTGTCCAGCACCTGGTACTTCTCGATACTCGTCACGCGGCAGTCGGTGACGACGCGGATCGCGCGCTGCTCGAGCAGGCGCAGGGCCGCGCCCGACACTTTTTCCGGCAGCGGCGCCAGGATGCGCGGCGCGCCTTCCAGCAGCGTGATGCGCACGTCGCGCTGCACCTGCAGCCGGTTGAAGCCATAGGCCGCGTATACGCCGGAGGCTTCGCGCAGCTCGGCCGCCAGTTCGACGCCGGTGGCGCCACCGCCGATGATGACGATGTCCAGGCCGCTGCGCCCGCCTGCCGCGTCCGCCTTGTTGCTCTCGGCCTGGGCCAGCAGGCGCAGCAGGCGCAGGCGGAAGCGCTCGGCATCCTCGGTCGCGTTCAGGGAGATCGTGTTTTCGCGTGCGCCCGGCACGCCGAAGTAATTCGAGGTGCTGCCGACCGAAATCACCAGCGCGCCGTACTCGATGGAACGTTCGGGCAGCACTTCCTCGCCGTCGCCGGCCGCGGTGACTGCCGCCACCGTCAGGCGCTTGGCGCCGGCGTCGAGCGCGGTCATTTCGCCGTAGACGAAGGTGAAGCCGCGGTCATGGGCCAGCATCTGGTAGGACAGACCCTCCTGGTGGATGTCCAGCGTACCCGCCGCCACCTCATGCAGCGAGGGTTTCCACACATGGTAAAGGCGGCTGTCGACCAGCATCACCTTGCCCGGCCCTAGCTTCCGTCCCAATTTGCAGGCCAGCTCCAGGCCGCCCGCACCACCACCCACGATCACAATGTCACTTCGCAAACCGACCTCCCAAAATGGCACCCTGCCATCCGGGAAACGGACGCAGGGCCAGACGAGATCAGTTTACTACGTCGTGCGGAAACCGGCTGGCACCGCTGTCGTGACGTCAGCGGCCGTGGCCGTGATCGCCGCCGTGGCCGCCACGATCGTGTCCGCCGCCATGCCCGCGGTCGCCGCCATGCCCGCGATCGGGGCCGCGGTCAGGGCCACGCCGGTCGTGACCGCCACCATGTCCACGGTCATTCCAATGTTCGCGGCCGGGGCCACGGTCTTCCCAATGCCCGCGGCCGGGTCCACCGTGGCCACGATACTCGACCACGCGCGGGCCAGGGCCGCCATAAAAGCCTTGGCGCGGGCCGTGATGGTAGTCGCGGTAGCGCGGCACGTAGGTGTTGGTGTACCAGTCGTCGCGCACGAACAGCACCGGGCGGCCGCAGGCGTCATAGCGGCCGCAGAAGCGGCGCCAGTTGTGGCGATGGCCCGGCGGCACGCGCAGGTAGATCGGCGCGGCGGCGTAATGCGGGCGCGGGGCGATGATCACCGGCTGCGGCCCGTACAGCATCGGACGCGGGGCGAAATCGCCGAGCATCACCTGGCCATAAAAGCCGGGCTGGCCGACACTAATGCTGACATTGGTCTGGGCCAGGGCCGGGAGAGCGGCGGCGCACAGCGCCACACCGAAAATGAATGATTTCATGGGGCACCTCATCGAGAATGTATGAAGTTTAGCAAACGAAATATTACAGTTCACACGTTGCAACACATACTTACACTCGGGGCGCTGCCGGTGGCACTGCCGCTGCCGGCTGTGCGCCGCCCGTGCGCGGTCCGGTCTAGGATGGCCACCATGGAGGGCTTTATCATGAAGACACGACAATGGGGTGTTCTCGCCATGGCCTGCCTGCTGCTGGGCGCCTGCCAGGACCGGCGCGATCCGGTCAAGCCGACCACGGCCGCGCAAGCCACGATCCCGGCCGCTGCCGGCGCTGCGGGTTGAGCCTGGGGTTGAGCCGGGGTTGATCCGCTGCCGGGCCGATGCATTCCCGCCCTCCGGCGGGCCGGATTCCTGTTGCCTCCCGTGACCGGTTACACTGTCGCCTTTCCACCTGTCGCAAGACTTGACCGCCCCCATGTCGTCCGCAACCATTTCGTTCGCATCGCTCGGCCTGATCGACCAGATCACAAACACCCTCGCCTCGCTGTCCTACACCGCCCCCACCGCCGTCCAGTCGCAGGCGATTCCCGCCGTGCTGGCCGGGCGCGACGTGATGGCGGCCGCCCAGACCGGCACCGGCAAGACCGCCGGCTTCGCCCTGCCCCTGCTGCAACGCCTGGTACTCGAAGGACAGGTGACCGCCAACAGCGCCCGCAGCCTGGTGCTGGTGCCGACCCGCGAGCTGGCCGAGCAGGTGCACGACAGTTTTAAAGCCTACGGCGCCGGCCTGCCGCTGCGCACCATGGTCGCCTACGGCGGCGTCAGCATCAATCCGCAGATGATGCGCCTGCGCAAAGGCGTCGACGTGCTGGTCGCCACGCCGGGCCGCCTGCTCGACCTGGTCAACCAGAACGCGCTGCGCCTGAACGGCGTGCAGACCCTGGTGCTCGACGAAGCCGACCGCATGCTCGACCTCGGCTTTTCGCGCGACATCGACAAGGTGCTGGCCCTGCTGCCGAAAAGGCGCCAGACCCTGCTGTTCTCGGCCACCTTCTCGGATCCGATCCGGGCGCTGGCCGGCAAGCTGCTGCGCGACCCGGTCAGCATCGACGCCTCGCCGCGCAATACCACGGTCAAGGCCATCAAACAGTGGATCGTCACGGTCGACAAGAAACGCAAGCCGGAGCTGTTCCTGCACCTGCTGAAAAAGCACGGCTGGGGCCAGGTGCTGGCTTTCGTCAAAACCCGCAAGGGCGTCGACGCGCTGGTCGACCTGCTGGCCGCGAAAGGCATCGGCGCCGATTCGATCCACGGCGACAAGCCGCAGCCGGCGCGCCTGCGCGCGCTGGAGCGTTTCAAGGCCGGCGAGGTGCGGGTGCTGGTCGCCACCGACGTCGCCGCGCGCGGGCTCGACATCGAAGAGCTGCCGGTGGTGGTCAACGTCGATCTGCCGATCGTGGCCGAGGATTACGTGCACCGCACCGGCCGCACCGGCCGCGCGGGGGCATCGGGCGAGGCGGTATCGCTGGTATGCGCCGACGAGGTGCAACAGCTGGCGGCGATCGAGATGCTGACCAGGCAGAACCTGGAACGCAAGGAAGAAGACGGCTTCGCGCCCGAGCACCGGGTGCCGCAGACGAATGCGGCCGGGCAGGTCGTCAAGAAGCCGAAAAAGCCGAAAAAGGCCAAGGCGGCGCAGGCCGAGCAGAAAGTGGTGCAGGAAGACGTGCGGTTTCGCAGGTAACTAGCGCCGGGCGATCACGTCGCCCAGCGACCTGGCCCCCGGCGCGTGCTGCTGCATCGCCCATCCCGCACCGGTCACGACCAGCGTCGTCAGGATGAACGGAATGACCGTGCGCTTCACGGCGGCGAACATCCAGTGCTGCGCCTCGATCCGCCGCAGCCGCCGGTACAGGCCGGCCGCCAGCAGCGTATCGACCAGGATCTCGGCAAACAGCACCGGCGCCGACCAGATCACGAACAGCGACGACAGCACGATCCCCAGCACGAGCACGATCACGGCGAGCGGAATCGCGCCCTCGTCGGCTTGTCCGATGGCGTCGAGCGGCTTGTCCACCGCGGCGCCGATGCCGCCCTCTTCCGGCGCCACGTCGAAGTTGGCGCTGGCGCCGCCGCCGTCGAAGGTGCCGCCCCCGCCCGCGACATCGGCATCGCCGGCACCCAAGCCGCTGCCGTCCGAGCCGCTGCCACCGGAGTCGCCACCGCCTGATCCGTCCAGCGGCATGTCGTCGAGGTAATCCGACGCGCTGGTGCGCAACCACACCCACAACAGCGCCAGGAAAGCGATGTACGCGATCCCCATCGCCAGCAGGTAACGCAAGGCCATCGTCTCTATCCCGGCCGCGAGCATGCCTGCCGAGGCACCGAAACCCGCGAACCCGGTCAGCGCAACCAGGATGAACATCTGCACACGCGGGAAACCTTCGCGCAGCAGGCGCGCGCGCATGCGTTGCACGGCGATGGCGCGCGTGAAGCGGCGCGGGCGCCGCCGCGGGTGCGTTGCGGATTGCCGGTTCCGGGACGGGGTGTTCGATGGCTGTGGGGTCATGGGTGCTAGCGGGAATCGAAGTACGATTGCCGGGAGCTGGGCGGCGCGAGCGGCTCATCATGCATCGCGGCCACCAGCCGATCCCGTGTGACGCCCTTTTCGAGCAGCGCGAGCCACTTCACGGCGCACGCGGCGACATCGCGATCGCCCTCGTTTCTTGCCAGCGGCTTGCCCTTGACGAGCACCTTGTCCGGTTCGTTCGCAGCGGCGCCGGACGGCAGGCATGCAATGGCGATAAGGAGGGAAAAGACGTACCTGGGTAGGGCCATTCGGGTCTCCCTGTCGCTTGTCGGACTGCAGAGCCGCCAGAATAGCAAACCGACTGTGGGCAGAAATGCGCACATTTCCACCGAACGGGCACTGCAGGCCGGGCCTATTCCTCGCTGGTGATGCTGTACACCTTCCCCGCCGTCGCCCCGCTATCCCCCTTGCGCGCCCGCAGATCCCGGTACACCGCGGCCCGCATGATCAGCATCGACACCACCGGCGCCGTCGCCAGCAAAAACCCGGCGATGATCACCTCATGCACCACCAGGCGCGACTGCGCCGCCGTGAAGTACACCATCGACGCCAGCAGCACGCCGCCGGCGCCGAGGGTGATCGTGATCGCCGGGCCGTGGATGCGCTGGTAAAAGGTGCGCAGGCGCAGCAGGCCGAGGGCGCCGATCAGCACGATGGTGGCGCCGAGCGCCAGCAGCAGCGCGGCCGCCAGCGCGGCCCACGATGGGATATCCGCAGCGGTAGTCATTCGATGATCTCCCCGCGCATCAGGAACTTGGTCATGGCCACCGTAGAGACGAAGCCGACCAATGCGATCAGCATCGCCACTTCGAAGCAGATCTGCGAGCCGGAGCGGATGCCGAGCACCAGCGCCAGCAGCATCCCGCACATCCACAGGGTATCCAGCGCCAGCACGCGGTCGTGCGCCGACGGACCGACCAGCAGGCGCACGGTACACAGCAACATGGCCGCCAGCACGCAGGCCAGCGCATAGGTAATCGATACATCAAGCAGGGTCGCCATGCGCGGCCTCCGTTTCGAAAATGGCGAGCAAGGGCTGCTCGTAGCGGGTCTGGATGGTCGTGATCCACCACTGCACGTCGTGCAGGTCGAA
>Ga0265797_10000614_pt1 | contig 64985 bp, 56 predicted proteins | sample P2T30metagenome_FD_192433 | JGI IMG/M metagenome (GOLD analysis project Ga0265797, IMG submission 192433) | Plant litter microbial communities from East Loma Ridge, Irvine, California - P2 T30 | ecosystem: Environmental > Terrestrial > Plant litter > Unclassified | place: USA: California... | reverse complement strand
CGTTGAATACAGACGTCGACTGCGAACGCTGACGGCGCCTTACGGCTTGTCGAGATTCGGCGGCAGGACGATCGTCGGGTCTTCCGGTGCTGCCGGGAACGGCGCGGTGGCCGACGGCGGGGCGCCCGGCGTTGCCGACGTCGCCGACATGCTGCCAGCGCCGAGTTTTGCTTCAAGCTCGATCACGCGCAGCTCGAGCGCTTCGAGCTTGGTACGGGTCTTGGCCAGCACTTGGGCCTGGATATCGAATTCTTCGCGCGTGACCAGGTCGAGTTTGGAAAAGCCTGACGTCATGGCCGCTTTCACATTGCGTTCGATGTCCTTGGCGGGACCGCTCTCGAGCGCCTGGTTGATCTTGCCCTGCAAGTCGCTGAAGAAGTTGCTATTACTCATATCGATTTCCCTTTCTGCCGAGGTCGCACGCTCCATGATGGTGCAATGTGACCCGATGTGGTGCGCCGAACGGCCGTCTAGGTGCCGTGTGCGGTCGGTTGTATTGGTGCAAAACCGATGTGGGGTGTGTTTACTAAAAAAACAAGGATCTTTTTACCAGTTTATGAGCTGGCACGCATCCTGCTAAACACAGGGTAGATATAGAACATTTGAAGGATCCAAAAGCAGTCATTTTTCATGTTGTTCATCAAGGGGGTTTGTCATGAAGTGCAAAGCAAAATTCAGCGCAATTGTCCTGGCAGTGTTGGCTCTTACCAGCGCGCCGGGCATGGCACAGGAACAACCCGCCGAACACCAGGTGAGCTACAACGCGAGCATCACCAGCGACTACCGTTACCGCGGCCTGTCGCAAACTGCCCTCGACCCGGCCCTGCAAGGCGGCGTCGACTACGTACATGGCCCAACCGGCTTCTACGTGGGCACTTGGCTTTCCACCATTAAATGGACGAAAGACCTGGGCGGCGACGGCAATATTGAATGGGACGTCTACGGCGGCAAGCGCGGTCAGTTGACCGAAGCGGTCAGCTACGACGTCGGCGGCCTGTATTACTACTACCCGGACAACGGCTTGAATCCGAGCGCGAATACCTTCGAGCTGTACGGCAAACTCGGTTTCGGCCCGGCCTACATCAAGTATTCGCACTCGACGACCAACCTGTTCGGCACCGCCGACAGCAAGCAGAGCGGCTATCTGGACGTGGGCGCCGACATCGACGTCAGCAACGGCTTCATCCTGAACCTGCACGTCGGGCGCCAGAAACTCAAGAACAACAGCATGTACTCGTACACCGACTACAAGGTCGGCGTCACCAAGGACTTCGGTGTCGCCACCGTGGCCCTGGCGTGGCACAAGGCGAACACCGACGCCTACCTGAGCCCGGAGGGCAAGAACCTCGGCAAATCCGCCGCGGTGCTGTCCGTGTCAAAAACTTTTTGATAGCAAAAGAGGCAATACCATGAAAATGATTACCGCCATCATCAAGCCCTTCAAGCTCGACGAGGTGCGAGAGGCGCTGTCGGAAATCAACGTGCAAGGCATGACGGTGACCGAGGTGAAGGGTTTTGGTCGCCAGAAAGGCCACACTGAGCTGTACCGTGGCGCCGAGTACGTCGTCGACTTCCTGCCCAAGATCAAGATCGAAGCCGCCGTCGACGACGCCATCGTCGACCAGGTCATCGATGCGATCCAGGGTGCTGCCCGCACCGGCAAGATCGGTGACGGCAAGATCTTCGTGGCCGACCTGAACCAGGTCATCCGTATCCGTACCGGCGAGACCGGCAACGACGCACTGTAAGAGGGAATGTTTTTATGAAGCGTATAACTACAACGATCCTGACCGCCATGCTGGGCCTGGGCATTGCCCTGCCAGCCATGGCGGCACCGTCCATCAACAAAGGCGATACCGCGTGGATGTTTGTCGCCACGCTGCTGGTGATCCTGATGACCATTCCCGGCCTGGCGCTGTTCTACGGCGGCCTCGTGCGCGCCAAGAACATGCTGTCGGTCCTGATGCAGGTGATGATGGTGTTCGCACTCATCATCGTGCTGTGGTGCCTGTACGGCTACTCACTTGCCTTTACGCCTAACAACGCCTTCATCGGCGGCTTCGACCGCGCCTTCCTGCAAGGCATCTGGGATCCGGTCGCCGGCACCTTCGCCATGGCCGCAACGTTCAGCAAAGAGACGATGATCCCCGAATTCATCTTCGTGGCCTTCCAGGGCACCTTCGCTGCGATTACCTGCGCGCTGATCGTCGGCGCCTTCGCCGAGCGCGCCAAGTTCTCGGCCGTGCTCGTGTTCGTCGTACTGTGGTTTACGTTCGGCTACCTGCCGGTCGCGCACATGGTCTGGTTCTGGGCCGGTCCTGACGCCATCACCGACGCCGCCTCGCTGGCCACCGTTACGGCCGGCGCCGGCTACCTCTGGCAACAGGGCGCGCTCGACTTCGCGGGCGGCACCGTGGTGCACATCAACTCGGCAGTGGCCGGCCTGGTGGGCGCCTATGTGATCGGCAAACGGATCGGCTACGGTCGTGAATCGATGGCGCCACACTCGCTGCCGATGACGATGGTCGGTGCGTCGCTGCTGTGGGTCGGCTGGTTCGGCTTCAATGCCGGCTCGGCGCTCGAAGCAGGTGACGTTGCCGCACTGGCGTTCCTGAACACCCTGCTGGCAACCGCCGGCGCGGTCCTCACCTGGGTGCTGGGCGAGTGGATCTTCAAGCACAAGCCATCGATGCTGGGCGCCGCGTCGGGCGCCGTGTCGGGCCTGGTGGCCATCACCCCGGGCGCCGGTTTCGTCGGTCCGATGGGCGCACTGGTCATCGGCCTCCTGGCCGGCGTCATCTGCCTGTGGGGCGTGACGGGCCTGAAGCGCCTGCTGCGCGCCGACGACTCGCTGGACGTGTTCGGCGTGCACGGCGTGGGCGGTATCCTCGGCGCGCTGCTGACCGGCGTGTTCGCAGCGCCATCGCTGGGCGGCCAGGGCGTGTGGGATTACACCACCAACGCCATGAACACCAGCTACTCGATCGCCAGCCAGTTGTGGATCCAGGCGCATGCGATCGGCGTGACCATCATCTGGTCGGCCGTGGTTGCCTTCATCGCCTTCAAGCTGGTCGATATCGTGATCGGTCTGCGGGTGCCGGAAGAAGAAGAGCGCGAAGGCCTGGACATCACCAGCCATGGAGAGTCGGCTTACCGCTACTGATCCAGCCGCACTTCGCATCTCGCACGTTGCACGTCGTTCCCGCCTCCGCGGGAACGACGTTTTTGCGTTCCCGATAACGCAAATTTTCGCTTTATGCGCGGAGGCTTTAAAATAACCGGACCAACCCCATATGCGTTTCCCAAGTTAATTAACAACAAGAAGCGCACAACAAGGACGTCCAATCAATGGTTCCGCACCTCGCCACCGCCCAGACCGGTCCCTTGCTGGACCTGGAAAAGAAAATCCTCGAAGCCACGCCTGCCATCGAGCGCTGGTTCCGCCTCGAGTGGCAGGAGCACACGCCGCCATTTTATTGCTCGGTCGATCTGCGCAATGCCGGCTACAAGCTGGCCCCGGTCGACACCAACCTGTTCCCGGGCGGCTTCAACAACCTGGCCAGCGAGATGCTGCCGCTGACGGTTCAGGCAGCCATGGCCGCCGTCGACAAGTATTGCCCCGACGCGCGCAACCTGCTGCTGGTGCCCGATTCCGACCGGCGCAGCCCGATATACTTGCAAAACGTGGCGCGCCTGATGCAGATCTTCCGCCAGACCGGCCTGCACGTGCGCCTTGGTACATTCTCGCCGGATATCACCGAGCCGACGCCGCTGGCGCTGCCTGACGGCAATATGCTGGTGCTCGAGCCGCTGGTGCGCTCAGCCAACGGTCGCCGCGTCGGCTTGCCCGACTTCGACCCGTGCACCATCTTGCTCAACAATGACCTGTCGGGCGGCATCCCGTCGATTCTTGAAAACGTGCACGAGCAGGCCTTGCTGCCGCCACTGCACGCCGGCTGGGCGCTGCGCCGCAAGAGCAATCACCTCAAGGCGTTCGACGAAGTGGCCAAGAAATTCGGCAAGCTGATCGACATCGACCCGTGGCTGGTCAACCCGCTGCACAGCACCTGCGCCGAGGTCGACCTGCGCGAGAACGTTGGCACCGAAGCGCTGGCCGACGATGTCTCGGCGCTGTTCTCGAAGATCAAGAAGAAGTACAAGGAATACGGCATGAAGGAGCGCAAGCCCTTCGTGATCATCAAGCCCGATGCCGGCACCTACGGCATGGGCGTCATGACCATCAAGGACGCGAGCGAAGTGCGCGACCTGACCCCGGCCCAGCGCGCGCGCATGTCGGTGGTCAAGGATGGCGTGGCCGTGACCGACCTGATCATCCAGGAAGGCGTGCCCACCTTCGAATCGATCGACGACGCGGTGGCCGAGCCGGTGGTCTACATGATCGACCGCTACGTCGTGGGCGGCTTCTATCGCGTGCACGCCGAGCGCGGCATCGACCAGAACCTCAATGCCCCCGGTTCGCAGTTCGTGCCGCTGGCGTTCGCCCAGCAGCATGCAATGCCCGACCCGAAAGCCAAGCCGGGCACCGCCGCCCCGAACCGCTTCTACGTGTATGGCGTGGTGGCGCGCCTGGGCATGCTGGCCGCGTCACTGGAACTCGAACGCACCGATCCGAATCCGGAAGTGTATTAAATCGCGGCAGCCGGCCGGCCGGTGGGCCCGGCCCGCGAGGTTTGCCGTTTCGGGCTAAAATCAAGGTATTACATCGATTGGACGCCCCATGAAAATCGCTTTTCTCGCCGACCCGCTGTCCGGATTCAAGATTTACAAGGATTCGACCTTCGCCATGATGCGCGAAGCGGCGCGGCGCGGTCATGCCCTGTACTTCTTCGAGCAGCGCGACATGGTGCTCGAAGAAGGCGTGGTCAGCGCGCGCGTGGCGCAGATCCACCTGACCGGCGAGCCAGACGACTGGTACAAGGCCGATGAGGCGGTGGACGTGGTGCTGTCCGAGTTCGACGCCATCATCGAGCGCAAGGACCCGCCGTTCGACATGGAATACGTCTACGGCACCTACCTGCTCGAACTGGCTGCGCGCCAGGGCGCGTGCGTCATCAACAGCCCGTCGGCGATCCGCGACCACAACGAAAAACTGGCGATCGGCCAGTTCAGCCAATACACGTCGCCCACGCTCGTGAGCTCCGACGAAGCGCGCCTGCGCGCCTTCCACGCCAAGCACGCTGACGTCATCTTCAAGCCGCTCGACGGCATGGGCGGCGCCGGCATCTTCCGTGTAAAAGCCGATGCGCTCAATCTCGGTTCGATCATCGAGACCCTTACCGGCAACGGCCGTCACACGATCATGGCCCAGAAGTTCATCCCGGCCATCGAGAAGGGCGACAAGCGCGTGCTGGTCATCGGCGGCAAACCGGTGCCGTTCGTGCTGGCCCGCATTCCGCAAAACGGCGAAGTGCGCGGCAACCTTGCCGCCGGCGGCATCGGCGTGGCGCAGCCGATTGGCGAGCGCGATCGCGAGATCGCCGAAGCCCTCGGCCCACTGCTGGCCGAACGCGGCCTGTTACTGGTAGGATTGGACGTGATCGGCGACTATCTGACCGAAGTGAACGTGACCAGCCCGACCTGTTTCCAGGAGATCTTCGACCAGACCGGCTTTGACGTGGCCGCGATGTTCATCGACGCGGTCGAACAGAAAGTACTCGGATAACACTATGGTAGGTATCCTCCTGCTGACCCACGCACCGCTGGGCCAGGCATTCATCGCCGCGGCGGCGCACGTATTTCGCGGCCCCACCGAGCGCTTCGAGGCGATCGACGTCATGGCCGACCAGGACATCGGCGAGATCAACTGCCTGGCCAAGCAGGCCATCGCGCGCCTGGACGACGGCGACGGCGTACTGGTGATCACCGACGTCAAGGGCGGCACGCCGTCGAACTGCTGCAATTCGCTGGCCGACGCCGGACACGTGGAAGTCATCGCCGGCATCAGCCTGCCAATGCTGCTGCGCGCGATCACCTACCGGCGCGACTCGCTCGACGTGGTGGTGGAGATGGCGCTGGCCGGCGCCCAGAACGGGGCAGTGCGGGTGGATAACCGGGTCCGGGTGGGGTAGGGTAAAGGCACGGCAGGGCAGGCGGCGATGGCAGTGCGCGCGAGGGGATACCGGGCGCAGTTCGACACATTACAAAAACGATAAAGCGACTATGATTCAACAAGAACTCGAGATCATCAACAAACTGGGCCTGCACGCACGGGCCTCCGCCAAGTTCACGCAACTGGCCGCCAAGTACAAGAGCGACGTCTGGCTTACCCGCAACGGCCGCCGCATCAACGCCAAGTCGATCATGGGCGTCATGATGCTCGCCGCCGGCAAGGGCGCCAAGGTCACGCTCGAAGCCAATGGCGCCGACGAAGAAGCCGCGCTCGCCGCCTTGACGGCGCTGGTCAACGACAAGTTCGGCGAAGGTGAATAATGCCGCGTGAAGCGGTCCCCTCGCGTTCAACGGATTCTTCCATGGCTTCCTTTCTCCTTCACGGCATTCCCGTTTCGCGCGGCATCGCGATCGGCCGCGCGCACCTGCTCACGCCGGCCGCTCTCGACGTCAAGCATTACCTGGTCCCCGAAGAACAGGTCGAGGCCGAGGTGCGGCGCCTGCAGGACGCCATCGCCGCCGTCCACCACAACCTGCAAGAACTCTGGACCGGCTTGCCGAAGGACGCCCCGACCGAACTGGGCGCGTTCATCGACGTGCATGCGCTCATCCTGTCCGATCCGATGATCTCGGAAGCGCCGCTCGATATCATCCGCGCGCGCCACTACAATGCCGAATGGGCGCTGGTGACCCAGATCGACGAACTCTCGGCACAGTTCGACGAGATCGAAGACCCCTATCTGCGCGAGCGCAAGTACGATATCCAGCAGGTGGCCGAACGCGTGCTGAAGGTCTTGACCGGCACCGCGCTCACCGTGGCGCCGGTGTTCACCGACGAAGACCAGCCCCCGCCCCAAATGATCGTCGTGGCCCACGACATCTCGCCGGCCGACATGCTGGCGTTTCGCGATCGCGATGGCGCATCAAGATCGTTCATCGGCTTCGTCACCGACGTCGGCGGCCAGAACTCGCACACGGCCATCGTCGCGCGCAGCCTGGATATCCCGGCGGTAGTCGGCATGGACCAGGCTTCGCGCCTGGTGGAGCAGGACGACTGGGTGATCGTCGATGGCGACGCCGGCGTCGTGATCTGCAATCCGAGCCAGCTGGTGCTCGAGCAGTACCGCGCGCGCCAGATCACGATGGCCAAGGCGCGCAAGCGCCTGCTCAAGCTCAAGAAGACCCCGGCCATCACGCGCGACGGCACCACGATCACGCTGCTGGCCAATATCGAACTGCCCGACGATTGCCCGGCCGCGCTGGAAGCAGGCGCCAACGGCGTGGGCCTGTTCCGCTCCGAGTTCCTGTTCATGGGCCGCGGCGCGCAGGCGCTGCGCATCCCGGACGAAGAAGAACAGTTCGAGCAGTACCGCAAGGCAGTGCTGGCGATGAAGGGCCGCCCGGTCACGATCCGCACGCTCGACGTGGGCGCCGACAAGCCGCTCGACCAGACCGACCACACAGCGCTCAATCCGGCCCTCGGCCTGCGTGCGATCCGCTATTGTCTGGCCGAGCCGCAGATGTTCCTGGTGCAGCTGCGCGCGATCCTGCGTGCGTCCGCCTTCGGCAAGGTGCGCATCCTGATCCCGATGCTCGCGCACGCGTTCGAGATCGACCAGACGATGGGCATGATCGAACAGGCCAAGGCCGGGCTGCGCGAAGAGAAGGTGCGCTTCGACGAAGGCATCGAGGTCGGCGCCATGATCGAGATCCCGGCCGCGGCGCTGGCGTTGCCGCTGTTCGTGCGCCGCATGGATTTTCTGTCGATTGGCACCAATGACCTGATCCAGTACCTGCTGGCGATCGACCGCGTCGATTACGAAGTGGCGCACCTGTATAATCCGCTGCACCCGGCGGTGCTGCAGCTGATCGCCTCGACCATCGCCACGGGCCACAAGGCCGGACTCGATGTGGCGGTGTGCGGCGAGATGGCCGGCGACGTCAAGCTCACGCGCCTGTTGCTGGGCATGGGCCTGCGCGAATTCTCGATGCACCCGGCGCAGCTGCTGGCGGTGAAACAGGAAATCCTGAATACCGACCTTGGCGTGGTCACGACCCGCACCCGGCGCATCCTGCGCGCGATGGAGCCGGGCGAGATCGCCAGCGCCGTCGAGCAATTGCAGACCCTCTGAACACCATCAAAAACACCCCATGGGCTCTCTTGGAATAGTCACACCGCAGGCGATGCACTTCGCCGAGCCTCTGCGCCTGCAAAGCGGCGCCCAGCTCAGCGACTACACGCTGATGTATGAAACCTATGGCACGCTCAACGCCGACAAATCCAATGCGGTGCTGGTCTGCCACGCCCTGAACGCGTCGCACCACGTGGCCGGCCACTACGCCGCGCCCAAGAGCGCGGGGTGGTGGGACAATATGGTCGGCCCGGGCAAACCGCTGGACACCGACCGCTTCTTCGTCATCGGCGTCAACAACCTCGGCTCATGCTTCGGCTCGACCGGCCCGATGCACGCCAATCCGGCCACCGGCAAGCCGTATGGCGCGGCCTTTCCGCTGGTGACGGTGGAAGACTGGGTGGCGGCGCAGGCGCTGCTGGCCGATCGATTGGGCATTGCGCAGTTCGCCGCCGTGATGGGCGGCTCGCTGGGCGGCATGCAGGCGCTCTCGTGGAGCATCAAGTTCCCCGAACGCCTGCGCCACTGCATCGTGATCGCCTCCACGCCGAAGCTGTCGGCGCAGAACATCGCCTTCAACGACGTCGCGCGCCAGGCGATCCTGACCGACCCCGATTATCACGGCGGCGACTTCTACGAACACGGCGTGGTGCCTAAGAACGGCCTGAAAGTGGCGCGCATGGTTGGCCACATCACGTACCTGTCGAACGACGACATGGCCGAGAAATTCGGCCGCAAGCTGCGCAACGCGGCCGAAACCAATGACTACAACTTCGACTTCGGCGTGGACTTCGAGATCGAATCGTACCTGCGCTACCAGGGCGACAAGTTCTCGGAATACTTCGACGCCAATACCTACCTGTTGATCACCAAGGCGCTCGACTACTTCGACCCGGCGCGCGAGCATGACGGCAATCTCGAAAAAGCCCTGGCGGGCACGAAAGCCCAGTTCCTGATCGCCTCGTTCAGCACCGACTGGCGCTTCTCGCCCGAGCGCAGCCGCGAGATCGTCGAAGCATTGATCAGCAACCGGCGCCGCGTTACCTACGCCGAAATCGACGCGCCGCACGGCCACGACGCCTTTTTGCTCGACGACGCGCGCTACATGAACGTGGTGCGCGCGTACTACAACCGCATTGCACTCGAACTGGCCGCCGACGCCGTCATCACCGAAGCGGAGGGCGCATGAATTTTGCCGACCTCAATACACTGCGCCCAGACCTGGCCTTCATCGCGCACTGGGTGGGCGAACGCGCCCACGTGCTCGACGTCGGCTGCGGCGACGGCGCCATGCTGCGCTACCTCGAATCGGGCAAGCGCTGCTCGGGCTACGGCATCGAGATCGCCGACGACAAGGTATTGGAAAGCACCGCGCGCGGGATCAACGTGATCCAGCACGATATGGAAAAGGGCCTGGGACTCTTTGGCGATAACACGTTCGACACCGTGCTGTGCCTGAACTCCCTGCAGATGATGCAGCACGTCGAAGGCCTGCTGCGCGACATCGTGCGCGTGGGCCATGAGGCGATCGTCTCGTTCCCGAACTTCGCGCACTGGCCGCACCGCCTGGCGCTGCTGCGCGGGCGCATGCCGGTCTCGCGCGCGCTGCCGTACCAGTGGTACGACACGCCGAACGTGCGCTGCGCAACCATCTACGATTTCCAGGAACTGGCGGTGGAATGCGGCCTGGAAGTGCTGGAATGCGTGGCGCTGGCCGACGGCAAGGTGGTCAAGTTCTTGCCGAACCTGCGTGGCAGCATGGCGGTATTCCGCTTGCGTAAAAAAGGGCCGCCGACGGTTTGAAGGCCAACGAAGGAAACGACGCCAACAACATGCCACGTTATGTGCGTTGGCGGCTTGAACGGGCAGGGTGAATGCGCCATGCTCACGGCAATTCCACGCGGGCGTCTCGCGCCTCGCGTCGCCCTTGTTAACCTATTCTGAAAAGCCAGGCTGCCAACAACAGCTGGCCGGAGCCAAGATGATCAAACTGAAAAAAATCGCCGTCTGTCTGACCCTGTTCGCCGCAACCGGCCTGGCCGCGGCGCAGGACGCCGGCGTCGTCGTCCAGGATGGCATCGAGGTCAAGCCGCTTTCGCGCATGCGCGTGCTGGCGCCCGAAGAGCAGGTCAACGAGGCGGCGCGCCTGCAGTACACCGAGATGATGAGCCAGGCCAAGCAGAAGGGCGTGCTGGCTGCCACCACCGATCCGCAGCTCAAACGCCTGCGCACGATCGCCCAGCGCATCATTCCGTTCACGCCGCGCTGGAATCCTGTTGCGAGCAAGTGGGACTGGCAGGTCAACCTGATCCAGTCCGACGAAGTGAATGCCTTCTGCATGCCGGGTGGCCGCATTGGCTTCTATACCGGCATCATCACCAAGCTGCAACTGACCGACGACGAAGTCGCGGCCATCATGGGCCACGAGATCGCGCACGCGCTGCGTGAACACGGGCGCGAGCGGCTGGCCAAATCCAATGTCACCGCACTTGGCGCGCGCGTCGGCGGCGCGCTGTTGTCGGGCATCTTCGGCGTCGATCCCAACCTGACGGCCACCGCCGCCAATGGCCTGGGCAGCATGCTGGTGCTGAAGTTCTCGCGCGACGAAGAGCGCGAAGCCGACCTGGTGGGCCTGGATATCTCGTCGCGCGCCGGTTACGATCCGCGCGCGGGCATTATCCTGTGGCGCAAGATGGCCACGCTGAACCAGAGCGCGCCGATGGAAATCCTGTCGACCCACCCGGGCGGCGACACGCGCATCAAGGACATGGAAGCGCACATGAACGTGCTGCTGCCGCTGTACGCGCGCGCCAAGAATACGACGGTCGCCAAGCTGCCGGCGTACAAGAGCGCTGCGTTGAAGTGAGGCGCTGATGGGCAGTAGTGCCAGGGGCCGTCAGGCCGAAGCCAATGCGCTCGTCCCGCTGCCCATGCGTGACGGCGTCGCGCCCAGCTACCTGTGGCTGACCGAGACGCGCGCCGGCGGCATGCTGCGTTTTCTATCCGAACGCTTCCCCGACGTGCCACTGCAATCCTGGGCCGCACGCCTCGAGCGCGGCGACATCGTCGATGCCAGGGGCGCGCGGGTCGCATTCGATACGCCGGTGCGCCAGGGCATGCGCATCTGGTACTACCGCGAGCTCGACACGCCCGAGACACCGATCCCGTTTGCAGAGCAGGTGCTGTTCCAGGACGCGCACATCCTGGTCGCCGACAAGCCCCATTTTCTGCCTACCATCCCGACCGGGCGTTTTTTGAAAGAGACGCTGCTGGTGCGGCTCAAGCGCAGGTATGGCATGCCGGACCTGGTGCCGATTCACCGGCTCGACCGCGAGACGGCGGGCGTGGTGATCTTCTCGCACAACCCGGCATCGCGCGGCGCCTACCAGTCGATGTTCCAGAAGCGGGTGGTCACAAAAACCTACGAGGCAATTGCGCCAGTGCTGCGCGATCGCGTAATGCCGTTCACATACCGCAGCCGCATGCAGGATGCGGCGCAGTTTTTTCTCAGCGAAGAAGTGGCGGGGGAACCCAATTCCGAGACGCTGATCGAGGTGATCGAGCAGCGCGGCGACCTGGCGCGCTACCGGCTGCATCCGCACACGGGACGCAAGCACCAGCTACGCCTGCACTTGTCGTCGCTGGGCGCGCCCATTGTGGGCGACAGTTTTTATCCGGTGGCGCGGCCATGCGGCAGCGACGATTTCGACGCGCCGCTGCGGCTGCTGGCGCGCGCCATCGCGTTCGACGATCCGCTGACGCGCCAGCCGCGCAGCTTTGCCAGCCGCTTCGATCTCGACTGGCCGACCGTTTGATTATTGCGGCTTGAGTGCTGGTCTGACTACAGCTCGTAGTCGATGATGAGCGGGGCGTGGTCCGAGAACTTCACGTCCTTGTAGACCGAGACTGTTTTCGCACGCGCCGCGATGCCGGGCGTGGCCACGTGGTAATCGATGCGCCAGCCGACGTTCTTCGCATATGCTTGGCCGCGGTTGCTCCACCAGGTGTACTGGTCGGGGCGCTGATCGAGGCCACGGTGCACGTCGACCATCCCCAGTTCATCGAAGATGCGCGTCATCCACGCGCGTTCTTCCGGCAGAAAGCCCGAATTCTTCAGGTTGCCCTTCCAGTTCTTCAGGTCGATCTCTTTGTGCGCGATATTCCAGTCGCCGCAGATGACGACTTCGCGGCCCTCGGCCTGCAGCTCTTGCAGATGCGGCAGGAAGACTTCCATGAAGCGGAACTTGGCCAGCTGGCGCTCGGGCGACGAGGAGCCGGACGGGCAGTAGACCGAGATGATGGTGAGGTTGCCGAAGTCGCAGCGCGTGTAGCGGCCTTCGGCGTCGAACTCCAGGCACCCGAAGCCGATACGGTGCTGATCGGGTTCGGTGCGGCTGTACACGCCAGTGCCCGAGTAGCCTTTTTTCTCGGCGTAGTGAAAGCGGCCGTGGTAGCCGTGCGGGCGCAGAAAATCTTCGGTCATGTCGGCTTCCTGGGCCTTGAGCTCTTGCACGCAGATATAGTCGGCGTCTTGCGTGGCCAGCCACTCGAAGAAGCCCTTCTTGTGGGCGGAACGGATACCGTTGAGGTTTGCGGAGATAATTCGTGGCATGTAATCGTCAGGCAGGTCAAGGAGGGGCAAGTCCGCGTCGGGACCCGGCAACAGTCGGGCAGTGTAGCGCGTTTTGCACCCCCTCGTCAGGCCGCGGGCCTGTTGCTTTTCGGGGCGGGGCGCTGATGGACGGCAACGATCTGCTACACTACCGGCTCCCCTGTGCCCGATGGCTTGCCGCATTTCCTTCTTTCCGAGTCCATGAATCCTGACCAACCGCTCTCAGCGGGCATCGTCGCTTCCAGCATGCGCCAGCAAGATGACGCCACGGCCGCCGAGCTGTACGACTTCGTGGAAAACGCGGTCGAGGGGCTGCACCGCGTCGGCCCGGACGGCACCATCCTGTGGGCCAACCGCGCCGAATTGCAGATGCTCGGCTACGGCTGGGAAGAGTACGTCGGGCGTCACATCGCCGACTTCCACGAGGATCCGGCCACGATCGGCTACATCCTCACCACGCTGCTGGCTGGCGGCGCGTTGTACGACCAGCCGGCGCGCCTGCGCTGCAAGGATGGCTCGATCAAACATGTGCTCATTCACTCGAACGGGCACTTCGTCGATGGCCAGCTGCGCTACACGCGCTGCTTCACGCGCGATGCGTCCGAGCGCCATGAGCGCGATCAGGCGCTGGCCCAGCGCGACGCCATGCTGATGGGCGCGCCGGTGGCTGCGGCCTTGTTGATGGGCCCCGAGCTGCGCTTCCGGCTGGTGAACAACCGCTACCGCGATCTGATCGACACCAGCGACATGATCGGCCAGACCTTCGACGAAGCCTTCCCGCACCTGGGTGGCGCCGGCGTGGGGTCGGCGATTGCCCGCGTGTACGCCAGCGGCGCCTCGTACCAGGAAGACGAACTGCCCGTCACGCGGCTGGATGCGCAAGGACAGACGGTCGAGCACTTCTTCAAGTTCAGCCTGGAGCCGTTGATGGACCTGGACGGCCGGCCAGAAGGCGTGATCGTCGTCGCTGTCGACGTGACCGAGCACGTACGCAGCCGCCTGGCGATCGAGCAGGCGGCGCGCGAGCGCGAGCAGTTGCTGGTTGATCTGGGTGCTGCCAGCCAGGCCAAGGATGAATTCTTGGCGATGCTGGGCCACGAGTTGCGCAATCCGCTGTCGCCGATCGTCACTGCGCTGCAGCTGATGCGCATGCGCAAGGACAGCTCGTACGGCCGCGAGGGCGAGATCATTCAGCGCCAGGTCGACCATCTGGTGCGGCTGGTGGACGACCTGCTCGACGTCTCCCGGGTCACGCGCGGCAAGATCGAACTGCAGTTCGAGCGCGTCGAGCTGGGGCCGGTGACGGATCGCGCGCTGGAAATGGCGAGCCTGCTGATCGAGCAGCGGCGTCACCATCTCGAGGTCGACGTCGAACCGGGCCTGATGTGGGAAGGCGATCCGGCTCGGCTGGTGCAGGTGGTGTCGAACCTGCTCACGAATGCCGCGCGCTATACCGAACCGGGTGGCCGGATCTGGCTGCGCGCGCGGCAGGACGGCGCAGACGCGGTCGAGATCAGCGTGCGCGACACCGGCATTGGCCTCGCGCCCGAGATGCGCGAGCAGGTGTTCGAGCTGTTCTTCCAGGGCAAACGCAGCATCGACCGCGCCGAGGGCGGGCTCGGGATTGGGCTGGCGCTGGTCAGGAACATCGTCGAACTGCATGGCGGCAGCGTGCAGGCGCGCAGTGAGGGGCGGGGTCTGGGTAGCGAATTCGTGGTGCGCTTGCCGCTGCACGGCCTGGCGGAAATGGCCGTGCCGGTCGCCGTCGCGGCTGCACCGGCGATGGACAGCGCGCCGCAGCGCGTGCTGGTAGTGGACGACAATGCCGACGGCGCCGACACGCTGGCGCATCTGTTGAAGGCGCACGGCCACACGGTTGAAGTGTATTACGACCCGGTGACGGCGCTGGCCGCGATCGAACGCTTCAGGCCCGAGGTCGCGCTGCTCGACATCGGCCTGCCGGTGCTGGACGGCTATCAGCTTGCGGCCCGCATCCGTGCGCTGCCGGCCGGGCGGTCGTGCCGCCTGGTAGCGCTCACCGGCTACGGCCAGGCCGCGGACCGTGCGCGCAGCCAGGCCAGCGGGTTCGCCGCGCACCTGGTCAAGCCGATCAACGGGGCCGAAGCGATACGGGTCGTCGCCGGCATGGCCTCGAGCGATTAAAATAGCCGCTTTCGACATTCAGGGAGAAGTGCATGACTGATCTGCGCCAGCAATTCATCGGGTTTTCGGTCGAGGCCGAAGTATTGAAGTTCGGCCAATTCACGACCAAGGCCGGGCGCCTGTCGCCATACTTCTTCAACGCCGGCCTGTTCCACGACGGCGCCACGCTGGGCAAGCTCGCCCAGTTCTACGCGCAGACGCTGCTCGACTCGGGCGTCGAGTTCGACATGCTGTTCGGCCCGGCCTACAAGGGCATCACGCTGGCGTCGGCGACGGCCGTGGCCCTGGCAGCAAAAGGCCGCGACACGTCATACGCGTACAACCGCAAGGAAGCGAAAGACCACGGCGAAGGCGGCACGATCGTCGGCGCCAAGCTGCAGGGCAAGGTCGTGATCATCGACGACGTGATCAGCGCCGGCACCTCGGTGCGCGAATCGGTCGCCATGATCCGCGCCGCCGGCGCCGAACCCGCCGCCGTGCTGATCGCACTGGACCGGATGGAGCGCTCGGGCACGGACGACGCCTTGTCGGAACTGTCCGCCGTACAAGAAGTCTCGCGCGAATTCAACATCCCGGTCATCTCGATCGCCAACCTCGCCGACCTCTTCACCTACCTCGACACCCACACCGCCGACGCCCGCCTGGCGCAACACAAAGACGCCGTCTCCGCCTACCGCACCCGCTACGGCATCCAAAAGCAATAGCCCAACAATTAGGGTCAGAGTAGCTTTATTGGGCAATTACCTAAAGTTGTCAAACAATTCGACTCCGACCCCAATTTAGATTGGTGGAAATTCTTGCAAATTAATTAGGGTCGGAGTCGACTTATTGGGCAATTCTCTAGAGTTGTCAAACAAGTCGACTCCGACCCTCATTGTTTAAGTGCGGGTAGGCACCGGTTTATTTGCTACTCAGAATATCTCTAGGCGATTCACTGACTAGACTAGGAATCCGCCTCAATTTTCCTGCCTCACCGACAGTTTCGACCGCCCGCTCCAATGGGGTCAGTGTCGAATTGTTGAGCAATTTCTCACGGTAGGAAGATAAGTGGGGACAGAGTGCCCGGAATGGGCAATTACTTTAACTAAAAAGTAATGAGGGTCGGAGTCGAATTGCCGGCAATTGTGGGAAATTGCTCAACAATTCTACTCTGACCCTAATTGTGCTTTGATGGTGGATGCGGGAATTAGCTGGCCAGCTTCTGCTTCAGCAGTTCGGTTACTTGCGCCGGGTTGGCCTTGCCTTTCGAGGCTTTCATTGCCTGCCCGATCAGCGCGTTGATCGCGGCCTCTTTGCCAGCGCGGTATTGTTCAACGGATTTGGCATTCGCGGCCAGCACCTCGTCGACGATCGCTTCCAGCGCGCCCGTATCCGAGATCTGCTTCAGGCCTTTTTCGTCGATCACCTTGTCGGCCAACGCTTCCTCGTCGGATTTCGCGTCCCACATCGCGCTGAAGACTTCTTTCGCTGCCTTGTTCGAGATTGTGCCATCGGCAATGCGCTTCAATAGCAGCGCGAGTTGTGCTGCGCTTACCGGCGACGCCTGCAGCTCGACGCCCTCGCGATTGAGCGTCGACGATACATCGCCCATCATCCAGTTCGCCGCCGACTTCGCGTTTTCCTTGCCGGCTTTCGCCACCACAGCTTCGTAGTAGGTCGCCATCGTCTGCGATGACGTGAGCACCAGGCTGTCGTATTCCGGCAGCCCGTATTCGCCCGTGAAGCGCGCGCGCATCGCGCCCGGCAGTTCGGGCATCTCGGCTTTCACGCGGTCGATCCAGTCCTGGCCGATCGCCAGCGGCGGCAGGTCGGGGTCGGGGAAGTAGCGGTAATCCTGCGCGTCTTCCTTGGTGCGCATCGAACGCGTCTCTTTGCGGTCCGGGTCCCACAGGCGCGTGGCCTGGATGACCTTGCCGCCGTCTTCGATCAGTTCGATCTGGCGCCGCACTTCGTAATGGATCGCTTCTTCCATGAAGCGGAACGAGTTCAGGTTCTTGATCTCGCAGCGCGTGCCGAATTCTTGCTGGCCCACCGGGCGCACCGAGACGTTGACGTCGCAGCGGAACGAACCTTCTTGCATATTGCCGTCGCAAACGCCCAGCCACATCACCAGCGAGTGCATCGCCTTCGCGTACGCCACTGCTTCGGCGGCGCTGCGCATTTCAGGCTCGGACACGATCTCGAGCAGCGGCGTGCCGGCGCGATTGAGGTCGATGCCGCTCATGCCCGCATAGTCTTCGTGCAGCGACTTGCCGGCGTCTTCCTCGAGGTGGGCGCGGGTCAGGTTGACCGTCTTCATCTCAAGCTTGCCGTCTTTTTCATAGGCGAAGGACAGCGTGCCGCCCTGGACCACCGGATCGGCGAATTGGCTGATCTGGTAACCCTTCGGCAGGTCGGGATAAAAGTAGTTCTTGCGCGCGAAGACCGACTCCGGCGCGATGGTGCCGCCGACCGCCAGGCCGAAACGGATCGCGCGTTCGACCGCGCCGCGGTTCAGCACAGGCAGCACGCCAGGCAGCGCCAGGTCGACCGGGCTGGCTTGCGTGTTTGGCTCGGCGCCGAAACGGATGGCGCTGCCGCTGAAGATTTTCGATTGGGTCGTGAGCTGCACGTGGTTCTCAAGACCGATGACGACTTCCCATTGCATAGTGTTCTCTCTGTTTGCTGTGCGTGCGCTGGTTCCGGTATATGGTCCGGCAGCGCGGATGTCCGTTGAACGCGTCGGCGGCATAGCCGCCAACCCTACGCGGCGCGAATCAAACGCCGTCCGGCGTGCGCGTATGCCAATCGGTCGCGAGCTGGTATTGGTGCGCGATGTTCAGCAGCTTGGCTTCGGCGAAGTAGTTACCGATGATTTGCAGGCCGACCGGACGCTTGCCGTTCTTCTCGCCGGCGCCGAAGCCGCACGGGATCGACATGCCGGGCAGACCGGCCAGGCTCGTCGAGAGCGTGTAGATGTCGGCCAGGTAGTTCGCCACCGGGTCATTCGACTTGGCGCCCAGGTCCCACGCCACGGTCGGCGCAACCGGTCCCATGATCACGTCGCACTTGTCGGCAAACGCGGCCTGGAAGTCGTCGGCGATCAGGCGCCGAATCTTTTGCGCCTGCACGTAGTAGGCGTCGTAGTAGCCGTGGCACAGCACATAGGTGCCCACCAGGATGCGGCGCTTGACCTCCAAGCCGAAACCTTCGGCGCGGGTTTTGCGGTACATGTCTTGCAGATCCTTGTACTCGCTGGCGCGGTGGCCGTAGCGCACACCGTCAAAGCGCGACAGGTTCGACGACGCTTCGGCCGGCGCGATGATGTAATAGGTCGGGATCGACAGCGCGGTCTTCGGCAGCGAGATATCCACCAGCGTCGCGCCCAGTTTCACGAACTGCTCGAGCGCCGCGCGTACGGCGCCTTCGACGTCGCTTGCCAGGCCTTCGCCGAAGTATTCAGCCGGCACGCCAATACGCAGGCCGGTCAACGGCTGGTTCAACGAGCGCGTGTAATCCTCGGCGACGTTGCCCTGTTCAACCGTGAGGCTGGTCGAATCGCGCTCGTCGAAGCCGATCATTTCGTTCAGCAGCAGCGCGCAATCTTCTGCGCTCTGGGCGATCGGGCCGCCCTGGTCGAGCGACGAGGCGAACGCAATCATGCCGAAGCGCGACACGCGGCCGTACGTCGGCTTGATGCCGGTGACGCCGCAGAACGCGGCCGGCTGGCGGATCGAGCCGCCAGTGTCGGTGGCGGTGGCCGCCGGCGCCAGGCGTGCGGCAATCGCCGCCGCCGAGCCGCCCGACGAGCCGCCCGGCACCGCGGTCGTATCCCACGGATTGGTCACCGCGCCGTAGGCCGAGTTTTCATTGGCCGAACCCATCGCGAATTCATCGAGATTGACCTTGCCGAGGGTGACCATGCCGGCGCTGCGGAAGCGTTCGACCACGGTGGCGTCGAACGGGCTGACGTACCCCTTGAGCATCTTCGAGCCGGCCGTCGTGCGCCAGTCGCGCGTGACGAAGATGTCCTTGTGCGCGATCGGCACGCCGGTCAGCGGGCCTGCCGTGCCGGCGGCCAGGCGCGCGTCGGCGTCGGCCGCCTGCGCCAGCGACAGCGCGTGGTCCACGTGCAGGAAGGCGTTATGCCCGCTCGCGTCGATGCGGCCGAGGTAATGGCGCGTCAGTTCGGTGCTCGAGATCTGCTTCGAGTGCAGGAGCGCGGACAGCTCCTTGAGGGTCTTGTTGTGCATGGTTTGTTCGATTCGTAAGCTGTTCTAGGGCGGCGGATTACTCGATGACCTTCGGCACCAGGTACAAGCCGTCCTGCGCTTTCGGCGCCGGCGCCTGGTAATCGTCGCGGCGGTTTTCTTCGGTGATCACGTCGTCGCGCAGGCGCAGCGGCAGGGCGAGGATCGCCGACAGCGGCTGGGCCAGCGGCGCCACGCCGGTGGTGTCGACCGCCTGCATCTGCTCGGCCAGCGCGAAAATGCCGTTCAGCTCGGCCAGTGCGACTTCGGCATGTGCATCATCCATCTCGAGCTGGGCCAGGTTGGCAATGCGTTTTACGTCAGATAGGGTCAGGGACATGGCAATATGGCGCGGCCCGGGCCGCGCGAAATGTGATTGGGCGAATAATGAATGTTAGCAAGTTGTCAGCGAACGGCATTTTAAAGTTGATAAAACCCTGCAAATACCGCGCAAACCGCTTGCAATTCGGTGGGGAAATCCACCTGTATTGAGCATGTAAACGACAAATTATAAGGTAGAATGGCGGGCTAATGCGTTGTCGTACCGAAAGCTATGGTTACCGCGCAATTAAAGTCCGCGGTGCCCTCGATTGGCAGGTGCGGCACAGAATCCCCGATCAATGTTTAGGCGCACATTGATGCGCATCAGGACACTCATGTTTGGTTTTTTACGCAGCTATTTTTCGAACGACCTGGCCATTGACCTCGGTACCGCCAATACGCTGATCTATGTGCGCGGTCTGGGCATCGTCCTGGACGAGCCGTCGGTGGTCGCGATCCGCCAGCAGGGTGGGCCAAACGGCAAGAAAACGATCCAGGCGGTCGGCAAGGAAGCCAAGCAGATGCTGGGCAAGGTGCCGGGCAATATCGAGGCGATCCGCCCGATGAAAGACGGCGTGATCGCCGATTTCACCGTCACCGAACAGATGCTCAAGCAGTTCATCCGCATGGTGCACGAGTCCAAATTCTTCCGCCCTTCGCCGCGCATCATCATTTGCGTGCCATGCGGTTCGACCCAGGTCGAGCGCCGCGCTATCCGTGAATCGGCGCTTGGCGCCGGCGCGTCGCAGGTGTACCTGATCGAAGAGCCGATGGCCGCAGCCATCGGCGCCGGCTTGCCGGTCTCGGAAGCGACCGGCTCGATGGTCGTCGACATTGGCGGCGGCACCACCGAAGTGGGCATCATCTCGCTGGGCGGCATGGTCTACAAAGGTTCGGTGCGCGTGGGTGGCGACAAATTCGACGAAGCCATCGTCAACTACATCCGCCGCAACTACGGCATGCTGATCGGCGAACAGACCGCCGAAGCGATCAAGAAGGCGATCGGCTCGGCGTTCCCGGGATCCGAAGTCAAGGAAATGGAAGTCAAGGGCCGCAACCTGTCCGAAGGCATTCCGCGCTCGTTCACCATTTCGAGCAACGAGATCCTCGAAGCGCTGACCGACCCGCTGAACCAGATCGTCTCGGCCGTGAAGAACGCGCTTGAACAGGCCCCGCCGGAGCTGGGCGCCGACATCGCCGAAAAGGGCATGATGCTCACCGGCGGCGGCGCGCTGCTGCGCGACCTGGATCGCCTGCTGATGGAAGAAACCGGCCTGCCGGTGCTGGTGGCCGAAGATCCGCTCACTTGCGTGGTGCGCGGTTCGGGCATGGCGCTGGAACGGATGGACAAACTCGGTTCGATCTTCTCGTACGAATAAGACACGCGTTGTCTTCCAGGACGGGCAGGGCGTGCAGTCACAAGCTGCGCGCATCTGCCCGTCTTGATATGAACTCCCGCGTTATCACCACCAGAGCTCATGGAATATAGTCCTCCGCCGCTGTTCAAACAAGGCGCGCCAGCGCGTGTCAAGGTGACGGTGTTCGCGCTGATCGCGATCGTTCTACTGGTGGTCGACGCCCGCATGGGGCTCCTGGCGGGCGTGCGCACGGTGGCGGCCACCGTGCTGTACCCGATGCAGATGGCGGCCATGCTGCCGCGCGAGGCGGTGGGCAATATGGGCGACTACTTCTCGTCGGTCTCCACGCTGCAAAAGCAGGTGCAGGTGCTCAAGAACCACGAGCTGGCCCAGGCCCGCCTCCTGCAGCAGGCGCAATTCCAGATGGCCGAGAACATCCACCTGCGGCGCCTGATGGACGGCAAGCAGCAACTGCCCGTGCAGTCGCAGATGGCCGAGATCCTGTACGACGCGCGCGATCCATCGACGCGCCGCATCGTCATCAACCGCGGTTCGCGCGACGACGTCACCCCCGGCCTGCCGGTGATCGACCATGCCGGCGTGGTCGGCCAGGTCACGCGCGTGTTCCCGTTCACGTCCGAGGTCACGCTTCTCACCGACAAGGACCAGGCCATTCCGGTGCAGGTGCTGCGCAGCGGCTTGCGCAGCATCGTCTACGGCCGCGGCAACTCGGGCCAGCTCGACCTGCGCTTCGTGGCCCAGGATGCCGACATCCAGGTTGGCGACGTGCTGGTCACGTCGGGCCTGGACGGCATGTACCCGGCCGGCCTGGCCGTGGCGCGCGTGACGCAGGTCGAAAAAGCGACCGGCTCGTTCGGCCGCGTGGTCGGCTTGCCGCTGGCCGGCATCGACCGCAATCGCCAGGTGCTGGTGATCATGTCGAACCACGCCTTGCCGGCGCGTCCGCCGCACGAAACGCCGCCAAGCGGCAACCGCCGCAAGCTGCCGGCGATGGAGCCGGTACCGACGCCGCCGTTGCCGGCAACGCCGTTGCCAGCTGCCGGCACGCCGGCCGCCGTACAGTCGCCGGTTGCCCCTGGCGCCGCGCCACGCACGACGCCCGCTGCTCCGACACCCGCAGCACCGACGCCGGCCGCACCTTCGCTGGCCGCACCTGTGCCGGTCGCACCATCTTCAACCCGATAAGCCGCCATGCCAGGTAACCGCCCGCATTACATCCTGCTGCCCGTCAGCCCGCTGTTCATCACGTTCAGCCTGGTGTGCGCCTTCATGCTCAACCTGATGCCGTGGGGCCGCTGGCTCGGCGCGCCCGACTTCGTCGCGCTGGTGCTGGTCTTCTGGGGCATCCACCAGCCGCGCAAGGTCGGCATCGGCGTTGCCTTCTGCATGGGCCTGTTGATGGACGTGCACGACGCCAGCCTGCTCGGTGAAAACGCGCTGGCCTACACGCTGCTGTCGTACTTCGCCATCATGATCCACCGCCGCGTGCTGTGGTTCCCGACGCTCACCCAGGCCATGCACGTATTCCCGCTGCTGCTGATGGCGCAGGCGATCCAGCTGGTGGTGCACTTCGTGGTCTCTGGCCGTTTCCCGGGGTTGTTGCAGTTCATCGAAAGCGTGGTAGCGGTGATCCTGTGGCCGGTGATCACCTGGCTGTTGCTGGCGCCGCAGCGCCGCGCGGTCGACCGCGACCACACCCGCCCGATCTGACCGACCTGAATCGACACGAATCGACCAATAAGCGCATGACCGAATTCAAAGACAGCGATCGCGAGATCCACCAGTTCCGGATGCGCCTGACGGTGCTGATCGGCCTGGTCTTCATTTGCTTTGGCCTCCTGGTCGCGCGCGTCGTCTGGCTGCAGGTGCTGCACCACGACCAGTACGCGGCCCAGGCCGAGGACAACCGCATCGCGCTGGTGCCGATCGTGCCCAATCGCGGCCTGATTGTCGACCGCAACGGCGTGGTCCTGGCCCGCAACTACTCGGCCTACACGCTCGAACTGACGCCATCCAAATTGCAGGCGAATATGGAATCGGTGATCGACGAACTGGCCAAGCTGGTGCAGATCGAGCCGCGCGACCGGCGCCGCTTCAAGCGCTTGCTGGAAGAGTCGCGCAGCTTTGCCAGCGTGCCGCTGCGCACGCGCCTGACCGATGACGAAGTGGCGCGCTTTACCGCCCAGCGCTTCCGCTTTCCCGGCGTCGAAGTGCAGGCGCGCCTGTTCCGCCAGTATCCGATGGGCGAAGCGGCCTCGCACGTGATCGGCTACATCGGCCGCATCAACCAGAAAGAGTCGGACGCACTCGAAGAGAGCGACGACGCCGCCAACTACAACGGCACCGACCATATCGGCAAGGAAGGCGTCGAAAAGCGCTACGAGCGCCAGCTGCACGGCCAGACCGGCTACGAGCAGGTCGAGCGTTCGGCCGGCGGCCGGGCCATCCGCACGCTGCGCCGCACGGCGCCGACCCCGGGCAGCAACCTGATACTGTCGATCGACATCGAGCTGCAAAAGATCGCTGAAGAAGCCTTCGGCGACCAGCGCGGCGCCCTGGTGGCGATCGAGCCGGCCACCGGCGACGTGCTGGCGTACGTCTCGCGCCCCGGGTTCGATCCGAACCTGTTCGTCGACGGCATCGATACCCAGAGCTGGAACGAACTCAATACCTCGCTCGACAAGCCGCTGATGAACCGTCCGCTGTCGGGCACCTACCCGCCCGGCTCGACCTTCAAGCCGTTCATGTCACTGGCCGCGCTCGAGATGGGTTTCCGCCGGCCGCAGGATGCGATCCGCGACCCGGGTTTCTTCATGCTGGGCGGGCACCGCTTCAACGACGACAAGCCGGGCGGCCATGGCATCGTCAATATGTACCACTCGATCGCCCACTCGTGCGACACCTATTACTACCAGCTGTCGAACGAGATGGGGATCGATAACATCTCGAAGTTCATGCGCGAATTCGGCTTCGGCCAGCCGACTGGCATCGACCTCGATCACGAAAAGACCGGCGTGCTGCCTTCCAAGGAGTGGAAGGCCGAACGCTTCAAGCGCAACCGCGCCGCCCAGAAGTGGGTCGGCGGCGACACCATTTCGGTCTCGATCGGGCAGGGCTTCAACAACTACACGATGCTGCAACTGGCACATGCCACCGCCATCCTGGCCAATAACGGCGTGGTGATGAAGCCGCACCTGGTCAAGATGATCGAGGACGGCGCCACCCGCGAGCGCACCTTGACCGTGCCGAAAGAAACCCGGCGCCTGGCCATGAAGCCCGAGCACATCGCCTTCATCAAGGATGCGATGGCGGGCGTGATCCGCGAAGGCACCGGCCAGAAAGCCTTTGCCGGCGCCCTGTACACGGCCGGCGGCAAGACCGGCACCGCCCAGGTGATCGGCCTGCGCGGCAAGAAGTACAACGCCAACGCGATCGATGAACGCCATCGCGACAATGCGCTGTTTACCGTGTTCGCGCCGGCCGAGCAGCCGCGCATCGCGCTGGCGATGGTGGTCGAGAATGCCGGCTTCGGCGGGGCCGTGGCCGCGCCGATCGCGCGCAAGGTGCTCGACTACGCCATCCTGGGCAAGCGCCCGGCGCCGCCGCCCGAACCCAAAAATGGCGCGCGCCCCGTCACCGTCAAGAAGGCCGCACCGGCGCCTGCGCCAGCAGCACCAGCACCAGCGCCGCTCCAGACGGCCAGCGCCGCCGTCACCCGAACCGAGTAACCTATGGCCCATATCCCAGAACGGCGTTCGCTGCGGCGGCGCCTGCGCCCGTATTTCACGGTGTTCGACCTGCCGCTCACGCTGATCCTGGCGGTGCTCGTCACGATCAGCATGGTCACCATGTCGTCGGCCGGCGCCGATTTCCCGGACCGGGTCGAGCACCAGATCCGCAACTTCCTGCTGTCGTTCGCAGTGATGTGGATTGCCGCGAACATCGCGCCGCAAACGCTGATGCGCCTGGCCGTGCCGATCTACACGATCGGCGTGGCGCTGCTGCTCGCCGTGGCCATGTTTGGCCTGATCAAGAAGGGCGCGCGGCGCTGGCTGCACATCGGCGTGATCGACATCCAGCCGTCCGAGATCATGAAGATCGGGGTGCCCCTGATGCTGGCCTGGTACTTCCAGACCAGGGCCCAGGTGGCGGGCTGGAAGAACTACTTCGTGGCGGCAGCGCTGTTGATGATCCCGGTGGCGTTCATCATGAAGCAGCCCGACCTGGGCACGTCGCTGCTGGTGGCGTCGTCGGGCCTGTACGTGATTTTTCTGGCCGGCCTGTCGTGGAAGGCCATCGCCGCCGTGACGGTGGTCGGCCTGGCGGGCCTGCCGGTGGGCTGGTCGATGATGCACGATTATCAGCGCGAGCGCGTGATGACGCTGATCGATCCGACCTCCGACCCGCTGGGCAAGGGCTTTCACATCATCCAGTCGGTCATCGCGATCGGTTCGGGCGGCGTGACCGGCAAGGGCTATATGAAGGGCACCCAGGGCTACCTGGAATTCGTCCCCGAGCGCACGACCGACTTCGTGTTCTCGGTGTATTCGGAAGAATTCGGCCTGATCGGCAACCTGTTCCTGCTGTTCGTGTACCTGCTCCTGATCGGGCGCGGCCTGATGATCGCCGCCAATGCAGCCAATACCTTCGGGCGCCTGCTGGCCGGCGCGATCTCGATGATTTTCTTCACCTATGCCTTTGTCAATATGGGCATGGTGGCGGGCATCCTGCCCGTGGTCGGGGTGCCGCTACCGTTCATGAGCTACGGTGGCACGGCGTTTATCACACTCGGCCTTGGCGCCGGCATATTGATGAGTATTCAAAGACATCGTAAACTGGTCAAGACTTAACTAGCAGGAGGACTGCCGATGGGCGTTCGTACCAACATCCCGGCGGTCGTAGCGGTTGCCTTTCTTGTCACGGCATGCAGCAGTACCGGCGAACACAAACGCTTGACACCATTCCCGTGGCCGAACAAGCCGACCGCCAAGCATGGCGCGGCGCCCAAGCTGCCGGCGGCCAATTCGGGGCGCGGCGGTTACTACAAGGACGACGGCCCGGGAGAGAATCCGCCCGACGGCCTGCTCGAGACGCCCGACGCGGTGGTCGTGGCCGAACCGTACAACAAGTGGACGAGCCGGCCCTACACGGTGCTGGGAAAGACCTACACGCCGCTGGACAACGATGCGCCGCTGACGCAGCGCGGCATCAGCACCTGGTATGGCAAGAAATTCCATGGCCAGCGCACCGCGTCCGGTGAGCTCTACGACATGTACAAGATGACGGGCGCGCATCCGACGCTGCCGATCCCTTCGTACGTGCGCGTGACGAACCTGGACAATGGGCAGTCGGTGGTCGTGCGCATCAACGATCGCGGCCCGTTCCACTCCACCCGCATCATCGACGTGTCGTACACGGCCGCGCTCAAACTGGGCCTGCTCGGCAAAGGCAGCCACGAGGTCGAGATCGAGCGGCTGTTCCCGGGTGACCCCATCGTCAATCCGGCGCAGATCGCCGCGGCGCGCCGTGAAGCGACCTCGCAGGCGCAATCGGCGCCGCCCGAGATCGCGGCATTGATGCTCGAAGACCGCGTGCAGTCCGACAGCGGCGCCGTCGTGCGCCTCACCGAGCCGGCCACACCGGCAGCACCCGCCGCCACCGGCGAGTACTACATCCAGCTCGGCGCCTACGGCCAGGCTGGCACCGCCGAAGCGGTGAGCGAAAAGGTCACGCGCGCCGGCGCCGACGTGGGCACGCTCGACGTGGTGAAGGTGGGTTCGCTCAACCGTCTGTACGGCGGGCCGTTTCCGACGCGCGCCGAGGCGCTCGAGGCGATGCAGGCGCTGCCGGCATCGCTGGGACTCAAGCCGATCGTGGTGCGGCGCTGATTGCAGCCACCACTGTACGGCGCCTCTCCCACGCGCAACTCTACCTGTAAACGGAAACAGGCCACCGTGGTGTACGGCGGCCTGTCCATTCTGCACGCGCAATCGCGCGGTGCGGACGCTGCGTTATGCCTTCGACTGCTTGCTGCGGCGACGCACGGCGCCCAGGCCGGCCAGACCGGCGAGCGCCAGCAGGATGCTCGATGGCTCAGGCACTTCGGCGGCCGGGATGACTTTCGTGTAGTCGAGCATCAGCTGCGAACCGGTCAGAAGCAGGTCGCCCGTGACCTTCAGGTTCAACGTCAGCTGGTCATTGCGCAGCAGTTCGTCGATGATCGACTTGTCCGAGATGATGCCGCTGATGGTGAAAGCGCCGGTGTAGTCGCGGCTCACGGTCGTGGTCTCGGTCTCGCTCTTCGTGTAGTAGTCATAGCACGGACCGAAGCCCCACCAGTCGCATCCCCGGCCATCGTACTTCGCGGTAAGCGGGCCGGTGGTAGTCTGGCTTGACTCGGTCCACGTCGTGCTGCCCGAGCCGAGTGTCACGCCGCCGATCGACAGGCGAGCGCTTTCCTGGTCGCTTGTGCGTTGCACCGTCTCAAAGAAGGTTTGATAGCGGGCCCGGCTGCTCGACGTATGGTAGCCATAATCTGACAAGCCGCTGCTGCCATTCGAGACCGGCGCCGACGTCGTCCAGTTGTCCTTGCCGTCGTCGAGGAATGTGAACGAGAACGACAGGCTGTTGACCGTGTAATCGGTCGGCAGGAAAGACTTGCCGCTGAACACGGCGCTATAGGTATTGTCAGACAGGCTGCCCGAAGCAAACGAACCGGTCATCGCAACTGGCGTGGCCAGTGCAGCGGTCGAGATGGTGCACAGTGCGGTCAGCAGAGCGGTGGTGATCAGTTTTTTCATGGCAAACCCCTATGTTTTGAATTTAAGAAACTATGGTTTGTATATAGCAATACTTGTGCCATCAGAGCAAGTACTTGATTATAAACAAGTTAGATTTCTTTGAAGTAAGTGAGTGTAAAGAAAACCGACAGATTTTTGCGAATTCGCATTACGTATCGTCGAAAAAAAGCGCACCCCCAGGTGCGCCGTTGTGTGATGACGACGAATTCAGCGACAGCTGGTCACCGCAACATCGCTGTAATCGTCGGCAATTGCCGTCACGCGGTCGCGCAGGGCCGGTTCGATCGCCCGGTATTGATAACCGGCGCGCGTGACTTGTGGCCCGCGCGGCAGGATGCGCACGCCCCGCACGCCTTGGCGCTGCAGGTCGGCCACCAGCTTTTGCGCCGCGCCGTCCGATTTGAAGACGCCCAGCGAGATTGCGTAACGCAGCGGCGACGTCTCGTTCTGCATGATGAAGTAGCTGGTCACGCCACGTTCCTTCAGATCGGCGATGCGGCGCTGCGCACCTTCGCGGCCGCCATTCGGCGGCAGGTAGACCAGGCGGCTGGTCACTTCCTGGAATGGCATCTCGATGCGCGACTGCTGCGGCGCCAAGCCAAGCCGGGCGACGCGTGCCTCGAAACGGCGCGCGTCGGCCGTGCTGAACGGGCCGGCCTGGACGCAGGCGACCAGCGCCTGTGTAACTGGCGCCGGCGCCGGCGCCGGCACGGGTGCGGTGGCGGGCACGTCGGCCTCCGGCGCCGGCGCAACGCTCTCTGCGGCTTGTCTGGCTTGCGTCGGCGTGAGCTGCTGCATGCGTTCCGGCGCGAGCTGGTTCTTCAGGCGTGCCGGTTCGTGCGCCTCGTCGGCCGACTGGCCGAGCAGGCCCTGGCCATACGCCAGCAAGACGCCATTCGCGCCCAGCAGCGCCCAGAATACGAATTTCAACACCGCGTCTCTCCCGTCGATCCGGCGGCTGCCGCATGCAGGCCGACCAGTACGATGTTATCGACCACCTGGTGGGGAATCTTGAGGGCTGGCGCGATATGGGGCGCCGCGCCGCCCGAGACGATGCAGGTGGCGGCGCCCAGACCCGCCACCGCGCGCTCGATGGCGCCGGCCTGCGCCGACAGCACGCCGGACAGGATGGCATCGTTGGTATTGTCGCCGAACAGCGGTGGCAGCGTCCCAGCGTCGACCTGCGGCAGTTGCGCCGTATTGCGCGCCAGGCTTGACGCCATCAGGGCCAGGCCGGGCAGGATCATGCCGCCGATGAAGCGGCCATCCGCGCGCACCGCGTCCACCGTGGTCGCCGTGCCGCAGGTGGCCACGACCAGGGTCTGGCCTGGCGCCAGCGCGCGCGCGCCGATCGCGGCGGCGAAGCGGTCGCACCCGAGGCGCGCCGGTTCGCGGTAGCCGTTCGTCAAACCCGCGCGTTGCGGCGTGGAGGCGAACCACTCGACCTGCGCGCCGGCTGGCAGCAGCGCCGCGATGCGTTCGGCCACTACGGGCCCCGCCACGTTCGAGACCAGCACCCGTGTGCCGTCCGCCCAAGCGGCGCGCACGATATCCAGTTCGGCATGCGATGCGGCGCCGACTGCCGACCATGCGCCAAGCGCCGCGCCGTCTTCCACCAGCGCCCACTTGACGCGGGAATTGCCGGCATCGATCAACAGCATCATGCTTTCACCCGCAGCGACACGTCGCCGGCCATGATGGCGATGCGGCCCTCGCTGGTGTCGAGCAGCAAGCGCCCACTATCGTCGACACCGGCCGCGCGGCCTTCATGCAAAACGACGCCCTGGTCCAGCAGCACCACGGTTTCACCTTGCCATGCATGGCGCAGGTTCCAGCGCGCACTGAAGGCGGCAAACCCGCGCGCGGTAAATTCGCGCAGGCACCCGGCCAGGCCGTCGAGCAGCGCCGCCATCAACGCGTCGCGCTCCATGCGCGCCAGCCACGGCATGCCGGCGGCGCTGCGGCCCAACTGCGCTTCCATCTCGTCGGGCATCAACAGGTTCAGGCCGATGCCGATCACGGTCCAGGTGCCCCCGCCAGGGGCGGCCTGGGTTTCGATCAGGATGCCAGCCAGCTTGTCGCCATCCTTGAGCACATCGTTCGGCCACTTCAGGTGCACTTGCTGGCCCAGCGCGCCGAGCGTATCGGCCAGCGCCACACCCACGGCCAGCGGCAGGCCAAGCAGCGCCTGGGGGCCGCCGTCAAAACGCCAGGCCAGCGAAAATGTCAGCGACCCTTCGGGCGACGACAGCCAGCTGCGGCCGGCGCGGCCGCGCCCGGCGCTTTGGTGTTCGGCCACCAGCAGCAGCGGGCCGGATAGCGCGCTCGCGCGCGCCAGCAGGTCGGCATTGGTCGATCCCGTTTGCGCGACGACTTCGATGGCGACGCCGGCGCGCGAGAGAGCGGCGATGGCGGCGGCGTTCATGGCTGCTCTCCGCGCGGCTTGGTCGGCGCGCGCGCAAACACACGGTCGAACAGGGCGTTGGGCATCAGGCGCAGCAGCTTGGCGACGACGCCCATCTGCCACGGCAGCACACGGTAGCTGTCGCCGCGGGCGATCGCCGCGACAGCTTGCGTGGCGAAGCGGTCGGCTTGCATCAGGAAAGGCATGGGAAAGCGGTTCACGCGGGTCATGGGAGTGTCGATATAGCCGGGCGCGATGGTCACCACGCGGATGTTCGAAGGGCGCAGCTCCACGCGCAGCGCTTCGCAATAACTGTGCAGCGCAGCCTTGCTGGCGCAGTAGGCGCCGGCGCCGCGCATGCCGCGAATGCCGGCTACGCTGCCAATGCCGACCAGGCGGCATGGCGTCGATTGGGTCTTCATGGTGGCGATGAACGGTGCGAACGTGGCCACCGTGGCATTCACATTGGTGGCGAACACGGCGTCGAACACGGCCAGGTCATGCGCTTGTTCGGTGAGGGTGCCTTGCGAGATGCCGGCGCAGGCGATGACGATGTCGGCGCCGCCGTTCACGGCGATGAAATCCCGCGCCGCGCCGGCAAGGGCCGCGCGATCGCGCACATCGACCGCGTAGACCTGATGGCGCGCAGCATCGGGTAGCGCAGCGGGCAGCGCATCGGGTAGCGCAGCGGGCAGCGCATCGCGCAGCTGTTCGAGCGCGTCACGGCGCCGGCCCAGCAGGCCGAGCGTGGCGCCGCGCGCGGCGTATTCGCGTGCCAGCGCGGCGCCGATGCCGCTCGAGGCGCCGGTGATGAAGACGCGTTCGGCCGGCAGCGGCATGGCGTGCTAGCGCTGGTTGCGCACGATGGCGACGTCGATGCCGCTGTCGAGCAGCTTGGCGCGCGCGCGGTTGACGGCTTCGACCTGCGTGTACGGGCCGACGCGCACGCGGTGCAGCACGCCGCTGTCGGTGCTGCGGTCGGTGATCGCGGCCTCGAAGCCGAGCAGGGCCAGCTTGGCGCGGGTGTTTTCGGCGTCCGACATTTCGCGGAAGGCGCCGGCCTGCAGGTAATAGATATAGCCGTCGGTGACGGCGGCTGCCGGCGCTGCCGCGACGGTATTGGCCGGGGCCGGCGCCGGTGCTGGCGCTGCGGCGCGGCGCGGCTCTTGCATGCCGGCGATGGCGGCGCCCAGCGGATCGGCGTCCGCCGCTGCTGCAGGCGTGGCCGCCGGCGCAACGGGCGCTGCAGCCGGTGCGCTCGGCGCCGGCTTGGGCGTCTCGCGCACCGGTGCGCGGGCGCCGTACAGCGGCTTGTTCGGATCGTTCGCCTGGCTCGGCTCGAGGTCGGCCGGGCGCCCCATCTTGTTGGAGCGCTCGGTGAACGGCGAGGCGCCCTTGGTAATCACGAGAGCGACCGCCACCGCGATACCCAGGCCGATGATCAGGCCGATGATGATGCCGGTCAGGGTGCTGCCACGCTGGCGGAGGGGCGAGAAGGATCGAATGGCGGTCATGACGCTTTCTGGTTGGGCAGTGAAATACGAGCTTACATTTTGTCGGGGGCCGACACGCCGATCAGTGCGAGGCCGTTGCGCAGCACCTGACGCGTGGCGGCGGCCAGCGCGAGGCGGGCCAGCTTGAGCGGCTCGTCGTCGTCGAGCAGCCACTTGTGCGCGAAGTAGTAGCTGTGCAGGTCGCCGGCCAGTTCGCGCAGGTAGAACGCGACCTGGTGCGGGCCCAGTTCGGCCAGCGCGCGCTCGAGCACTTCAGGGTACGACGCCAGCTTGGCCAGCAGTTCGAACTCTTTCGGCGTGGTGAGCGGCGCCAGGTCGACCGTGGCGAGCGAGGCGACATCGCCGCCCCAGTTGGCCAGCGCCGAGCAGATGCGTGCGTGGGCATACTGGACGTAGTACACCGGGTTCTCGTCACTGGTCTCGAGCGCGACGTTCACGTCGAACACGAACTCGGTGTCGGCCTTGCGCGAGATGAGGAAGAAGCGCACCGCATCGCGCCCGCGCGTGACGTCGCCCGCGCCCGACCAGTCGATCAGGTCGCGCACGGTGACGTACGAACCGGCGCGCTTGGAGATCTTGACCTCTTCGCCGTCCTTCATCACGGTGACCATCTTGTGCAGCACGTAGTCGGGATAGCCCTGCGGGATGCCGATGTTCACGGCCTGCAGGCCGGCGCGCACGCGTGCAATGGTGCCGTGGTGGTCGCTGCCCTGGATATTGATCGCCTGGTCGAAGCCGCGGCGGAATTTCTGGATGTGATACGCCACGTCCGGCACGAAATAGGTATACGTGCCGTCGGACTTGCGCATCACGCGGTCCTTGTCGTCGCCGTAGTCGGTGGTCTTGAGCCACAGCGCGCCGCCGTCTTCGTACGTCTTGCCCGAGTCGACCAGCGTCTTGACGGCAGTATCGACCTTGCCATCGGCGTACAGCGACGACTCGAGATAGTAATTGTCGAACTTGACGCCGAAGGCTTGCAGATCCTGGTCCTGCTCGTTGCGCAGGTAGGTCACGGCGAAGCGGCGGATCGATTCGATGTCGTCGACGTCGCCGCTGGCGGTGGCCGGTTCGCCATCGCTGGCCGAGACGGTTTTTTTGGCCAAAAAGTCAGCTGCGATCTCGGCGATGTAGTCGCCGTTGTAGGCTGATTCTGGCCACGGGTCGTCGCCCGGCTTGACGCCGCGTGCGCGCGCCTGCACCGAATTGGCGAGCGTGGCGATCTGCACGCCGGCGTCGTTGTAATAGAACTCGCGCGTGACGTCATGGCCCTGCGACAGGAACAGCGACGCCATCGCATCGCCCAGCGCGGCCTGGCGGCCGTGGCCGACGTGCAGCGGGCCGGTGGGGTTGGCCGAGACGAATTCGATGATCACGTGGTGGCCGGCGCCGCTGGTGCTGCTGCCGAATGCCGCGCCGGTCTCGAGCACGCTGCGCGCGACCGATTGCTTGGCGCTGGCGGCCACGCGCAGGTTGATGAAGCCGGGGCCGGCAATGTCGGCCGCGTCGATCAGGCCTTGTGCGCCCGGTTCGGCCAGCAGCGCAGCGACCAGGCGGGTGGCCAGTTCGCGCGGATTGGTTTTGAGCGGCTTGGCCAGCTGCATCGCGATATTGCAGGCGATGTCGCCGTGCGACGGATCGCGCGGACGCTCGAGCACCACGTTCGGGGTGAGGTCGGTACCGGCAACGATCGGTGCGAGGGCGGCCTGGAACAGGGCAACGATTTGTTGTTTTTGTTGGGCGAGCATGGGAATGGTCGAAAATGTAATGAGGCGGCGCCTGGACGTCAGGCAAACAGCGCACATTATACTAGCTTGATGCGGCGCTTTGGCGGGCTGCGGCGTTGCCAGGGAGCGGGGCAGTGGCCGGCGCAGTGACTATATTAAGCGTCGCCAAAGGCATAACCGTTACAATGGGAGCCCATTTTCGCAACATTTTATTCGCCATGACTGTCAAGCGCGCCACGCTCTCCCTGAAACCCAAGGCCAAGCCGGCTGCTGGTCGGCGTGATGCCGGCGCCGGCGCTGCGGGGCGCAAGCCGGCTCAGTCTTCGTCTTCGTCTCAGCCTCAGTCTCAGTCTCAGTCGCAGGCCAAGCCGCAGCCGGCCGCCACGACGGGCTATCAGTTGAAGCACCACGTTGCGCGTCCGGTGCATGCGGAGCGTGCGGTGCGTGAAGAGGCGCCGCGCCTGCGCGCCAGTCATGAAGTCAAGGTCGCGCCGCAGCGCGACTACAAGCCCGATCTCAAATCAGATTCGCTGGCGCTCGCGCTGCTGGGCGCGGCCAGCGCCGTGGCGCGCGTGCAGGGCGGCATGGCGCTGCCGCAGGCCTTGTCGATCGTGTTCGGCGCCTACGACGTCACGCCGCAAACGCGCGGCGCGATCCAGGACATCGCCTACCGCACCATGCGCCAGCTGGGCCGCAGCGAAACGCTGCTTGGCCTGATGACGAGCAAGGCGCCCGAGCCGCCGATGCTGGGCGCCTTGCTGTGCGCGGCGCTGTCGCTGCTCGATTCGCCGGAAGGCACGCCGCCGCCGTACGAAGCCTTTACCGTGGTCGACCAGGCCGTCACCGGCGCGGCCGCGCACCCCGATTTCGCGCATGCCAAGGCGATGGTCAATGCGGTGCTGCGCCGCTTCTTGCGCGAGCGTGAATCGCTCGTCGAAGAAGCGCTGCGCACGCCGCTGGCGCGCTGGAATTATCCGCAGTGGTGGATCGACACGGCGCGCGCGGCGTACCCGCGCGACTGGGAGGCGGTGCTCGCCGCCGGCAATGTGCACCCGCCGCTGACGCTGCGCGTGAACCGCCGCCGGCAAGATACGGCCACCTACCTGCAGTCGCTGACCGATGCCGGCCTGGCTGCCGAACAGGTGGGGCCGCATGCCGTGCGCCTGGCGCAAGCCATCAACGTTAGCCAGATTCCGGGCTTTGCCGACGGCGTGGTGTCGGTGCAGGACGCCGGCGCCCAGCTGGCCGCGCCGCTGCTCGACCTGCACGACGGCATGCGCGTACTCGACGCCTGCGCGGCGCCGGGCGGCAAGAGCGGGCATATCCTCGAGACCGCGAACGTCGAGCTGACCGCCGTCGATACCGATGCGCTGCGCCTCGGCCGGGTGGGCGACAACCTTGCTCGCCTGGGCCTGTCGGCCAAGCTGTTGACGGCCGATGCCGGCGCGCGCGATTGGTGGGACGGCCGTCAATACGACCGCATCCTGGCCGACGTGCCGTGCACGGCGTCGGGCATCGTGCGCCGCCACCCGGATATTCGCTGGTTACGCCGCAAGTCGGATACATCCCAACTTGCAACACTTTCCGCCAAAATACTCGACAACCTTTGGCAGATGTTGCTGCCGAATGGTAAATTGCTATTCGTGACATGTTCGCTCTGGCCCCAGGAATCGGAGGCGCAGGCGGCTGCCTTCGCGGCCCGCCACGACGCGGTCCGCCTCGATGCGCCGGGCCAACTGCTGCCCGTCGGCGGCGCTGGACAGGATCATGACGGTTTGTTCTACGCCCTGTTCCAGAAGAAAGCGGCGTGAAGTCTTTTTCACTACGCGCATTATTTAAGGCCCCGGCTCCCCCGTGACGTTACGATTTTTCCGCCTCCTCGCCTGCCAGTTGCTGCTGGCGATCGCGTGCGTTGCCATGGGCACGCCGGTGCGGGCGGCCGACGATATCGAGATCACCCGCGCAACCATCGAAGCCAGCGACGATGGCTACCGCCTCAACACGGCCTACAACTTCGAACTGAACCACGGCCTGAAGGACGCGATCCAGCACGGGGTCCAGCTGCACTTCACCACCGAGATCGAACTCACGCGCCCGCGCTGGTACTGGCGCGACGAGAAGGCGGTCTCGCAAAAACGCACCATCCGCATTTCGTACGACGTGCTCACGCGCCAGTATTACGTGGTCGTGGTGGGCTCGTTCCAGGAACGCTTCCAGACTTTCGAGGACGCGATGTTCATGATCCGGCGCCCGACGCGCTGGCTGATCGCGCCCAAGGGCGCGCTCAAGGCCGGCGAAGTCTATGAAGTCTCGCTGCGCATGTACATGGACCGCGAGTACCTGCAAAAGCCGTTGCAGGTCAATGCCTTCAACGACTCGGACTGGCGCCTGACCTCCAGCCGCAAGACCTTTACCTACCGTGCGGAGTGAATTGATCAGCGGCGGGGTGCGCTACGCGCTGATCGTCGGCGGCGGCATCGTCTCGATATTGCTGTTCCTGCTGGCCGGCGCGTCTGACAATTCCGGCTTCTTCGGCCGCTACTACAGCTGGTTGCTGGGCCTGACCGCCGCGATGGCCTTCCTGCTGCTGATCGTCGTCGTCGTGGCGCTGGGCCGCCTGTATTCACGCTACAAGGCCGGCAAGTTCGGCTCGCGCCTGATGGCCCGGCTGGTGCTGCTGTTTGCCGGCATCGGCATCCTGCCGGGCCTCGTCATCTTCATCGTCTCGGTGCAGTTCGTGTCGCACTCGATCGACTCGTGGTTCGACGTCAAGATCGAGTCGGCGATCGAGTCGGGCCTGAACCTCGGCCGCGCCGCGCTCGACGAGTCGCTGGCCGAACTGGGCGCGACCGCGCAGACGGCGGCGGCCACGCTGGCAGGGCAGGGCGACATGACCGCGCAGCCCGTGCTGGCGCGCCTGCTGGCGGACACCAGTGGCCTGCAAAGCGCGATGCTGGTCGACGTCAACGGCGCCGTGCTGTCGGCCGCCACCGAAGATCGCGGCGCGAACCTGGCTGCCGATGCGCCGAACGAACGCATGCTGCGCAGCGCCGCGATGCCCGGCGGGTATGCCCAGGCCGAGGGCGGCGTCGGCCCGGCCGATGCGGGCGACGAGGAAGCGGTCGGGCCCCCGAACGCGCTCGACGCCGTGACCGGTCTGCGCCTGCGCGTGGTGCTGGCCGTGCCCGAACCACCCGGCGTGCAGCAGCGCTACCTGCAACTGCTGCAGGCAGTGCCGGTCGGCCTGGCCTCGAACGCCGAAGTGCTGCGCTCGGCCTCGACCGAATACCGGCTGCGCCTCGAGGCGCGCACCGGCCTGCGCAAGATGTACATCGTGACGCTGACCCTGACGCTGCTGCTGGCGATCTTCGGCGCCATCGGCAGCGCCTTCCTCATCGCCGGCAATCTGGCGCAGCCGCTGCTGGTGCTGGCCGAAGGCACGCAGGCGGTGGCCGAGGGCGACCTGTCGCCGCGCCCCATTGTCGAGACCAACGATGAACTGGGCACGCTGACCAAATCGTTCAATGCGATGACGGGCCAGCTGTTCGAGGCCCGTAGCGCCGTGGAGCGCAACCGCGCCGCGCTGCAAAGCGCGAAGGCCCACCTGGAATCGGTGCTGGCCAATATGTCGGCTGGCGTGATCGTGCTCGATGCCGAAGGCGTGGTGGTCAACTCGAACGACGCCGCGTACCGCATCCTGCAGGTCGAGCCGGGCGCGATGGCCGGGCCGCTCAATCGCATCGAAGGCCTCGAACATTTTTCGAACACGGTCGCCCGCTCGTTCTCGGCGCAAAGCGCCCACGTCGCGGCCGAACGCCGCAAGCGCGCGCACTGGCAGCAGCAGATCGAGATCCCGCGCGAAGCACAGCGCAAGACCGGCGCCGCCGACGAACATGAACACGACATCGTGCTGCTGGCGCGCGGCTCGCGCCTGCCGGTGGGCGCCGACAGCGGCTTCATCGTCGTGTTCGACGATATCTCGGACGTCATCACGGCCCAGCGTTCGGTGGCCTGGGGCGAAGTGGCGCGCCGCCTGGCGCACGAGATCAAGAACCCGCTCACGCCGATCCAGCTGGCCGCCGAGCGCATGCAGATGAAGCTGGCCGAGCACCTGCCGCAAGCGCAGGCCGACCTGCTCCAGCGCGGCACGACCACCATCGTCAACCAGGTCGACGCCATGAAGCGCATGGTCGACGACTTCCGCGACTATGCGCGCACGCCGCCGGCAACGCTCGACCAGCTCGACCTGAATGGCCTGATCGCCGAGATCCTGAGCCTGTACCTGGCCGACGACGGCAGCGACATCATTCATGCCAGCCTGGCGCCCGACCTGCCGCGCGTGATGGGCGACGCGACCCAGTTGCGCCAGGTGATCCACAACCTGGTGCAGAACGCGCAGGATGCGCTGGTCGAGCGCGGGCCCGATGCACCGGCGCCGCGCGTGGACATCACGACCGAAGCGATCCAGTACATGGGCGCCGGCGGCCTGGCCGGCACCGCGGTGCGCCTGGCGATCGTCGACAACGGCCCCGGTTTCGCGCCGCGCATCCTGGCGCGCGCGTTCGAGCCGTACGTGACGACCAAGGCGCGCGGCACCGGTCTTGGCCTCCCGATGGTCAAGAAAATCATCGACGAACACGGCGGCCGGATCGATGTCGGCAATCGCAGCGATGGAACTGGCGCAGCAGTGTCGATTTTGCTGTTAAAGTTAGCCCCAGAAGCAAGCTTGGCTTAAGGACAACTGAACAACCGTCTGCGCGTTACCCCGTCGATCAAGTCGCGAAGCGGGGCGATGCGCAGTGTTTGTCAGTGCAGTGCGTTTCCCGGCCGATTGTGGCTCCGCTCGTAATGGTTTTTCGAACTCCCCTTCGGTGCAAAAAACTTATAAAATTGCACACACGTCGGGTAGAAGATCAGGAAGGTAGAACAGATGGCGAACATACTGGTAGTTGACGATGAAATGGGGATCCGGGAGCTGTTGTCCGAGATCCTCGGTGACGAAGGTCATGCCATCACCCTGGCCGAGAACGCGCAGCAGGCGCGCGAGGCGCGCGCGGCCGGCGCACCCGATCTCGTGCTGCTCGATATCTGGATGCCCGATACCGATGGCGTCACGCTGCTCAAGGAATGGCAGCGCGACGGCCTGTTGACCATGCCGGTCATCATGATGTCCGGTCACGCGACCATCGACACCGCGGTCGAGGCGACGCGCATCGGCGCGCTCAACTTCCTCGAGAAACCGATCGCGCTGCAAAAGCTGCTCAAGGCCGTGCAGCAGGGCCTGAGCCGCGCGCAAGAAGTCGCGCGTGCGCCGATGGCGCCGCCGCGCCCGATCGCGCCGAGCGTGCCGAACATGGCGCTCGATGCGGGCGGCGCCGCGCCGGCATCGGCAGCGGCGCCGATGTTCGCCTCGCCGAACGCGCAGCCGGGCGTCGGCGCGGGCCTGAATAATGGCGCGCGCCTGGTGCACGCGATGTCGCAGGGCGAGGGCACCGGCTACACGCTGTCGTTCGACCTGCCGCTGCGCGAAGCGCGCGACGCGTTCGAGCGCATGTACTTCGAACACCACCTGGGCCGCGAAGGCGGCAGCATGACGCGCGTGGCTGAAAAGACGGGCCTCGAGCGCACCCACTTGTACCGCAAGCTCAAGCAGCTCGGCGTCGAGCCGGGCAAGCTGGCCAAGAAAGGGGGCTGATGGCCCGCGCGGCCACCAGCCTCGTCACCGGTTCGACTGCGGCGGCGCGCGAAGGGGCCATTGCGGCTGCTCTCGCCACGCCGTTCGATTCTTCACCATCATCCGTCACCGGCCTGCCTGGCGACGGATCGGCATCTGTTCTCAGCCGCTTGCCGGCGCCTGCCATCCCGTTCGACGCCGTGATTCTGGAAGGGCTGGGCGTGGCGTCGACACCGCTCGAATCCGGGCCCGGCCTGCAAGTCATGCGCATCGCCCCCGGTTGTCTATGCTGCGACGGTAATCTGGTTTTGCGTGTAACATTGAATCGTCTGCTACGCCAACGCCCTCGACGCCTGTTCATCGGTCTGGCGAGCAGCGAACACCTTGATCAGTTGAGATCGTGGCTTGCAGCGCCGCCATACGATCAGCTGTTGGCCCTGGATCCCACTGTCAACGCCTGAGATTTGCCCGGGCGCTCACTTGAATTCCAGCCGGCCAGCCCCACCTCTTTATCGAAGTGAACAGCCTGCCGTTCGCCGCCAGTCGGCAGGTTGGCACCAACTTTCTGATCGAAGGAGTCAACATGAACATGATCTACAATAGTGAACAGTACAGCGTCGTCGAATTCGGCGTCGATCGTGAACTCGAAGCGCTGCGCTTCGGTGGCTTCGAGATCGTCGACAAGGCTGGCCGGCGCGAAGCGTTCATCGGCGGCCGACTCGCCCAATCGTTCCGGCGCGACGTCAACAACCTGATCGCCAGCGAACCCACGATGGAAGAAATCGACGAGTTCCTGGGCGAGTACGACACCCTGATGAGCCAACCGGTGGTGCTGCATTAAGCCGTTTGGGAAGTACCTGCCGCGCCATTGCCAGCCAAGGTGATGGCGCTCTTGTTTCTGTAGCGTGGTAAGCTGCGCCCATGTGCCAGTTACTCGGAATGAACTGCAATGTCCCTACTGACATTGTCTTCTCTTTTACCGGCTTCGCCCAACGCGGCGGCCGCACCGATACCCACCATGACGGCTGGGGGATCGCGTTCTTCGAAGGTACGGGCGTGCGCCACTTCGTCGATCACCAGGCAGCGATTGCCTCACCGATCGCCGAGCTGATCAAGCGCTACCCGATCAAGTCCACCAACGTCATTGCCCATATCCGCAAGGCCACCGTCGGCCAGGTGGCGCTGGAAAATTGTCATCCGTTCGTGCGCGAGTTGTGGGGCCGGTACTGGGTGTTTGCCCACAACGGCGACCTCAAGGACTTCGCGCCGGTGCTCGATGGCGCGTTCCGTCCCGTCGGCACCACCGACAGCGAGCTGGCCTTCTGCTTCCTGCTGCAAAGCCTGCGCCGCGAGTTTGGCGATACGGCGCCCACGCGCGAAGCGTTGACGAGTGCGCTCGAGCGCATCATTCCCGGCATCGCCGCCCATGGCACGTTCAATATGATGCTGTCCGATGGCACGGCGCTGTACACGCATTGCTCCACCAAGCTGTGCTACGTCGTGCGCAAGTACCCGTTCGTGACAGCCTGCCTGTCCGATGAAGACCTGTCGGTCGACTTTTCGCAGGTGACGACGCCGAACGACCGGGTCGCCATCATCGTGACCGAGCCGCTGACGACGAACGAGGAATGGACCCATTTCGCGCCGGGCGAGCTGAAGGTGTTTGTGGATGGCTTGCCGCAGGGTGCGGTGGCATCGTAGGGGCGCTGATCGTTGTCCAACATTCCTGCAAAAAATTTATGGTAGGAAACCACAGTGCCGGTCGGATGCGGTAAAGTAGTTTAGTTGCCGCGACATTGAGAATGACATGACCGATCCCGCCCGCCTCGACGAGGCTTCCCAGCCACTGCGCATGCGCAATTTCTTCTTGGCGCGCCAGCCGGTGCTGGACCGCAACCAGGCATTATTTGGCTACGAGTTGCTGTTCCGGGGCAGCCCCCAGGGGCCGGCCGATTTCGAGTCCGGCCTGTCGGCCAGCGCCAGCGTCATCCACCATGCATCCCAGCTCGGCCTGCCACGCGCCATTGGCGATGCCACCGCCTTCATCAATGTCGACAAGGACGCCTTGATGAGCGATATGTTCGCGTTCATGCCGCGCGAGCGTACGGTGCTGGAAATCGTCAGCTCGGTCGAGCCCGACGTCGACGTCATCGATCGTATGACGCATCTGGCGTCGCACGGTTTCCGCTTTGCCGCCGAGGCCGCCGCCCACGGCGCCGCGTTGTCGCGCCTGCTGCCGGTAATCGACTTCGTCAAGATGGACCTGCGCGCGCTGCCAATCGTCACGCTGCTCTCGCTCGCGCCGCGCCTGCGCACGACCGGCAAGCGGCTGGTAGCCGAGAAGGTCGAGAACCTCACCGAATACCGTACTTGCCTGGATGTCGGCTTCGACTATTTCCAGGGCTATTATTTTGCCAAGCCATCGGTGATCGCGGGCCGCAAGCTGTCGCCGTCGCAGACGACGGTGCTCGATCTGATGAGCCTGATCACGTCGGATGCCGACAATGCCGAGATCGAGCAAGTGGTCAAGCGCGAGGTGACGATCGGCCTGAACCTGCTGCGGCTGGTGAACACGCCGGCGGTGGGGGCAGGGCGGCGCATCGAGTCGATCAGCCAGGCCTTGACGCTGCTGGGCCGGCGCCAGTTGCAGCGCTGGCTGCAGATCCTGCTGTTTGCCGAGCCCGACGTGCGCGGGCACAGCCAGAGCCCGCTCCTGATGCTGGCCACGACGCGTGCGCGCCTGATGGAACTGCTGGCCCAGCGCCTGCGTCCGGCGCAGCGTAACGTGGCCGAGATCGCGTTCACGGTCGGCATGATGTCGTTGATGGATACGCTGTTCTGCATTCCAATGCGTGACATCGTCGAACAAATCCCCGTGATCGACGAAGTGCGCGGCGCGCTGCTCAGTCGCACGGGCTTCTTCGGCGAACTGCTCAAGCTGGCCGAATCGATCGAGCGCATGGACGACCAGCCGGACGACATGCTCGCGGGCCTGAAGTCGCTGGCGTTCGATGGCGACGACCTGGCCGAACTCGAGGTGGCGGCGTTCGAGTGGAGCGACAAGGTGGTGCGCTACGCGATCTGACGCCGACCCAATAGCGCTGTCACACGATCGGGCCGCCAGGACAACCTGCCGGCCCGATTGCGTTACCAGGCCCGCACTTCAGCCAGATCAAACCCGCCTGAGTCGCCACACAAAACAATTGCACCCCAATTAGGGTCAGAGTCGAATTGTTTGACAACTATTTGAATTTGCCCAGGCGCGAATTGTCGAGCCTGTTATCGACGGGAGAAATTGCTCAATAATTCGACTCTGACCCTAATTGGGATCGGTCTTTTTGTGAGCAATTGCTCAATAATTCGACTCTGACCCTAATTGGGATTCAGGAGAGGTTGGGGGCGAGGTGGCGTTCGACGTCGAGCTTGTCCATGTTGCGGCGGGTGGCCATGTCGTCGACCTGGTCGTTGCCGATCTTGCCAACGACGAAGTACTTCGATTCGGGGTGGGCAAGGTAGAAGCCCGACACCGCGGCGCCCGGGTACATGGCGTACGATTCCGTCAGCTGCATGCCGATTTCTTCGGCTTGCAGCGTGGCGAACATGTCGGCTTTGACCGTGTGTTCCGGGCAGGCCGGGTAGCCTGGGGCGGGGCGGATGCCGAGGTATTTTTCGGCGATCAAGGCTTCGTTGCTCAGGTCTTCGCCGACGGCGTAACCCCACAGGTCGGTGCGCACGCGTTCGTGCAGGTATTCGGCGAAGGCTTCGGCCAGGCGGTCGGCCAGTGACTTGAGCATGATCGACGAGTAGTCGTCGTGCGCCGCTTCGAAGCGCTGCTCGTGCTTCTCGATGCCCAAGCCCGCCGTGACGGCGAACATGCCGATGTAGTCGGCGATGCCGCTGTCTTTCGGCGCGATGAAGTCGGCGATGCACTGGTTCGGGCGCTGCTCGCCACCCACCATCGGCTTGACGCCTTGCTGGCGCAGGCCGTGCCAGGTCAGCGCGACCTGCGTGCGCGTTTCGTCGGTGTAGATTTCGATGTCGTCGTCATGCACCGTGTTTGCCGGCAGCAGGGCGATGACGCCGTTGGCCGACAGCCAGCGGCCCTCGATGATCCGCTTGAGCATCGCCTGGCCTTCGGCATACACCTTGCTCGCGGCGTCGCCCACCACGTCGTCGGTAAGGATGGCAGGGAACGGACCGGCCAGGTCCCAGGTCTGGAAGAACGGGCCCCAGTCGATGTAGCGCGCGATCAGCCCCAGGTCGACATTCTTGAAGATGCGCCGGCCGATGAACTTCGGCTTCACTGGCTTGAACGTCAGTTTCGCCTTGTTGGCGCGCGCCTGCTCGAGCGTGAGCATCGGCAGTGCCTTCTTGCTGGCGTGCTGGATGCGGATCCGTTCGTAGTCCTGCGCCAGTTCGATGATGTAGGCGTCGCGCGTGTCGTCCGTCACCAGCGACTGGCCGACCGACACCGAGCGCGATGCATCCGGCACGTACACCACCGGGCCGTCGTAGAACGGCGCGATCTTGACGGCCGTGTGCGCGCGGCTGGTGGTGGCGCCGCCGATCAGCAGCGGCATCTTGCGCTCGCGGAAGTAGGGGTCGCGCTGCATCTCGCGCGCCACGTGCGCCATCTCTTCCAGCGACGGCGTGATCAGGCCCGACAGGCCCACCATGTCGGCGTTTTCTTCTTTCGCGCGCGCCAGGATGTCGGCGCACGGCACCATCACGCCCATGTTGACGATCTCGAAGTTATTACACTGCATGACCACCGAGACGATGTTCTTGCCGATGTCGTGCACATCGCCCTTGACGGTGGCGATCACCATCTTGCCCTTCGGCTTGGAGACGATGCCGGTACGGGCTTCTTCGAGCGCCTTTTCTTCTTCGATGAACGGCACCAGGTGCGCCACGGCCTGCTTCATCACGCGCGCCGACTTGACCACCTGCGGCAGGAACATCTTGCCCTGGCCGAACAGGTCGCCGACGATGTTCATGCCATCCATCAGCGGGCCTTCGATCACGTGGATCGGACGGCCGTTCGCGGCCAGCACCTGCTGGCGCATCTCTTCGGTGTCTTCGACAATCCACTGCGTGATGCCGTGCACCAGCGCATGCGCCAGGCGCTTTTCGACCGTCGCTTCACGCCACTCGAGGTTCTGTTCCTGCTTGTTGCCGCCGGCCTTCAGGGTGCCGGCGATCTCGATCATCCGTTCGGTGGCGTCCTTGCGGCGATTGAGCACGACGTCTTCGACGCGCTCGCGCAGTTCCGGCGCCAGGTTGTCGTAGACGCCGACCATGCCGGCGTTGACGATGCCCATCGTCAGGCCCGCCTTGATCGCGTGGTACAGGAACACGGTGTGGATCGCCTCGCGCGCCGGATCGTTGCCGCGGAAGCTGAACGAGACGTTCGACACGCCGCCCGAGATCTTCGCGTACGGCAGGTTATCGCGGATCCACTGGCACGCTTCGATGAAGTCGTTCGCGTAGTTGTCGTGTTCTTCGATGCCGGTGGCGATCGCGAAAATGTTCGGATCAAAGATGATGTCTTCGGGCGGGAAGCCCACCTGCTCGGTCAGCACTTTATAGGCGCGCCCGCAGATCTCGGTCTTGCGCGCGAAGGTGTCGGCCTGGCCCTGTTCATCGAACGCCATCACGATCACGGCCGCGCCGTAGCGGCGGCACAGGACCGCCTGGCGAATGAATTCTTCTTCGCCTTCCTTCATCGAGATCGAGTTGACGATCGCCTTGCCCTGCACGCACTTCAGGCCCGCTTCGATCACCGACCACTTCGACGAGTCGATCATCACCGGCACGCGCGAGATATCGGGTTCCGATGCGATCAGGTTCAAGAAGCGCGTCATGGCCGCCTGCGAGTCGAGCATCGCCTCGTCCATATTGATGTCGATGACCTGGGCGCCGTTTTCCACTTGCTGGCGCGCGACCGACAGTGCCTCGTCGAACTGCTCGTTGAGGATCATGCGCGCAAATGCCTTCGAGCCGGTGACGTTGGTGCGCTCGCCAACGTTGACGAACAGCGAGCTCTCGTCGATCGTGAACGGCTCGAGGCCCGACAGGCGCATCGCCACCGGGATCTCGGGGACCGTGCGTGGCGTGTGCTGCTCGAGGATCTTCGCGATCGCGTTGATGTGCTCGGGCGTCGTGCCGCAGCAGCCGCCGGCGATATTGATGAAGCCCGCGTCGGCGAATTCGCGCAGCAGCGCGGACGTATCCTCGGGCAGTTCGTCAAAGCCCGTGTCGCTCATCGGGTTGGGCAGGCCGGCGTTCGGGTAGATGCAGACGAAGGTGTCGGCGATCGTCGACAGCTCTTGCGCGTACGGGCGCATCAGGGCTGCGCCAAGTGCGCAATTGAGGCCGATGGTCAGCGGCTTGGCGTGGCGCACCGAGTTCCAGAAGGCCGGCACGGTCTGGCCCGACAAGATGCGGCCCGACGCGTCGGTTACGGTGCCCGAGATCATCAGGGGCAGGCGCGGCACGGCGGGATGCTCGTCGAAGTACAGGTCGATCGCGAACAGCGCCGCCTTGCAGTTGAGGGTATCGAAGATCGTCTCGACCAGCAGCAGGTCGGCGCCGCCGTCGACCAGGCCACGGACCTGCTCATGGTACGACGCGACCAGCTGGTCGAAGGTCACGTTGCGCGCAGCTGGATCGTTGACGTCGGGCGAGATCGAGGCGGTCTTGGGCGTCGGCCCCAGGGCGCCGGCGACGAAGCGCGGTTTATCTGGCGTCGAGTATTTGTCGCACGCGGCGCGCGCTAGCTTTGCGGCCTGCACGTTCATCTCGTAGGCCAGGTGCGCCATGTGATAGTCATCCTGCGCCACGCCGGTCGCGCCGAACGTGTTTGTCTCGAGCAGGTCGGCGCCGGCGGCCAGGTAGCGTTCGTGGATTTCCTGGATGATGTGCGGCTGCGTCAGCGTGAGCAGCTCGTTGTTCCCCTTGACGAACAGTTCGCGCGCGCCGGATCCCTCGGGCGCTGCGAAGGTCGCGAAGCGCTCGCCGCGATACGCCGCCTCATCGAGCTTGTACTGCTGGATGATCGTGCCCATCGCGCCATCCAGGATCATGATGCGGCGCGAGAGAATGTCACGCAGCTGGGTTTCGATCGGGGAAATGGCGTTGGTGCGGGCATTCATGGTGACGTCTTTCAAGGAGAGCGGCTGGGCGGACCTTGCCTGTTGGGCGGTCTGTGATTATACGTCAAGCCATTGATATCGCTGAAAGTCCGGCCCGTGTATGTATCCTTTTGTATGCAACGGCGCATGCGTTACATGGCGTTACAATTCGCGGCAATACAGCAATCTTTACGTTACATGGTGAGACGACAATCAACGCAAGCCACCGCGAGTGGCGTGAATTGATGGGATAACGCATGAACAAAGAATACCGACCGGAGTGGGATCAGCCTATGGACCGCAACCCGGAGCCAGCAGTATCGTCGAAGCCGCAAGTCGCCAGCAATGGTGTGAAACAGATCGTCACGATCCGCTTGGATGTGGATATGCTTGAATGGTTCAAAGCCGCGGGTCCTGGTTACCAGACCCGTATCAATCAGGTTCTGCGTGAACATATGGATGCGCAACGCTCGCAGGGCGAGTAAATAATAGCCAGCCGCTGGCGCGTTTCTCTCGTCGGCGTATAAACGTCGTCCCCGCCTTCGCGGGGACGACGTGCATTTGGACGCTGCCAAGGCGTGCAGGCCGATTCAGCTGAACGTTAATCCCGCGAGCGCGAACCCTTTTAGAAATTCCGCTGCCGCCAGGCGCTTGCCGCCCGGTTTCTGCAGCTCGATCAGGCGCAGCGCGCCCGACCCGCACGCCACCACGATCCCGCCCGCATCGGCCTGCAGCACCTGGCCCGGCGCGCCGCTGCCGTCCACCGCTTCGGCATGCCAGATCTTCACCGCCACGCCATCGGCCAGGCCGTTCGCACCCGGAAACGGATTGAACGCACGGATCTTGCGCGCCAGCACGTTGGCCGGCAGCGAAAAATCGAGCTTTGCTTCTTCTTTCGTGATTTTCGCCGCGTAGGTCACGCCGGCTTCAGGCTGCGGTGTGGCCGCCAGTTCGCCCGCGGCCATCTTGTTCAGCGCCTCGACGATCATGCGCGCGCCCAGCGCCGCCACCTTGTCGTGCAAGGTGCCGGTGGTGTCGGTGGGGTCGATCGGCAAGCCTTCCATCAGCAGCATCGGGCCGGTATCGAGGCCTTCTTCCATTTCCATGATGGTCACGCCGGCGTCAACGTCGCCCGCTTCGATCGCGCGGTGGATCGGCGCGGCGCCGCGCCAGCGCGGCAGGAGCGAGCCGTGGATATTGATGCAGGGGCGGATCTCGAGCGTGCTGCGCGGCAGGATCAGGCCGTAGGCGGCCACCACCATCACATCGTAATCGAGCGCCAGTAACTGGGCGTGCGCCGCGCGTGCCTGTTCTGCGCGCTCGGGATCCTTGCTGTCGGTGCGCAGCGACAGCGGCTGCGCGACCGGCATGCCGTGCGCCAGCGCGTATTGCTTGACGCTGGACGCCTGCAACTGCATCCCGCGCCCGGCCGGGCGGTCGGGCTGGGTCAGCACCAGTGGGACGGCGAAGCCGGCTTCGTGGATCGCGCGCAGGGCGACGGCGGCAAACTCCGGCGTGCCGGCGAAGACCACCCGCATTGATGGCGTGCTCAACGCCGCGCGCCGCGCTGGGCCGCTTCGCGCGCCAGGCCGCGTTCTTCCTTCTGCAGCTTGGCCTTGATGCGGTTGCGCTTGAGTGGCGACAGGTATTCGACGAATACCTTGCCCTTGAGGTGATCCATCTCGTGCTGGATGCACACGGCCAGCAGGCCATCGGCCTCGACCGTAAATTCGTTGCCGTCGATATCGAAGGCGCGCACCTTGACGCGGGCCGGCCGCTCGACGCCGTCGTACACGCCCGGCACCGACAGGCAGCCTTCGTCGTACACCAGGCGCTCGTCGCTCGACCAGGTGATCTCGGGATTGATGAAGACCATCAGGTCGTCCTGGGCTTCGGTCACGTCGATCGTGACGACCTGTTCGTGCACGTCTACCTGGCTCGCGGCCAGGCCGACGCCGGGCGCCTCGTACATGGTTTCCGCCATGTCGGCCACCAGGGTGCGCAGGCGCTCGGTGCCGAATTCGGTCACGGGCGTGGCGACCTTGTGCAGGCGTGGGTCGGGATAGCGGAGGATGTCGAGTAGGGCCATGATCAGTTCGGGTTTCGAGAGGGTTTTGTCGGTTGACGGGGGCTGGGGCGCGGCAAATTCAATAACACATGCGCCACACGCCTGGCAGGACAAACGCCGGTTTGTCTTGCTAGTTCAGGCAATTGTGTGCAGAATTTGATTCTATACAGCAACCCTTCCGTGGGCGGGGAGCGGTACGTCGTGATGTCTCTGGCGCCGCGACCGGGCGCAATGTGCGCGCGGCCTGCAATTGTATTCGGATTTACGCAGGATTTGATGCAGTCGTTGCCTCAATGCTGCCTTAATGCTGTCTCAACGCCGGACTTAACGGACGTCTTCAATGAAAAATTTTAGCACAGTCATGGCCCATGCTGCAGCAGTGGCCTTGCTGGCATGCGCCGCCAGCGGCGCCGCCGTGGCCCAGACCAACGCCGCCGCCCCGTCGGCTGCCTGCGCATTCCGCCCCGATGCCCCCGACAAGCATGTCGTGGTCAAGCGCGATACCTTGTGGGACATTTCTGGCAAGTTCTTGCGCAACCCATGGTGCTGGCCTCAGGTCTGGGGCATGAACCGTGATGAAATCCGCAACCCGCACTGGATCTACCCGGGCCAGGTGATCTGGTTCGACCGCGCCCGTGGCCGCCTGTCACTCAACCGGCCGGGCGACGGCGATGGCCGTGGCCAGCCGCCGCTGACCCGCCTGTCGCCGCAGGTGCGCAGCGAAGGCACGGACCAGGGCGCGGTGCCGTCGATCCCCGCCAGCGCCATCGAGCCGTACCTGACCCAGCCGCTGGTGGTCGAAGCCGACGAGCTGGCCGGCGCGCCGCGCATCGTCGCTTCTCAGGAAGGCCGCGTGTATCTCGGCATGGGCGATCGCGTGTACGTACACGGCGCGCTCACGGGCGAGATGGTGTACCAGGTGTTCCGGCCCGGTACCGTGCTGCGCGACCCGCAGACCGGCAAGGTGATGGCGCATGAAGCCGCGTTCCTGGGCAGCGTCAAGCTGGTGACCGCTGCTGTGCCGGGCGTCGACGCGCACACCTTCCAGGTCGTCGAGACGGTGCGCGAGATGGGCGTGGGCGACCTCCTGGTACCGCAGCCGCCAACGCCCGTGCGTAACTACGTGCCGCATGCCCCGCTGCAACCGATCGATGCGCGCGTGATGTCGATCTACGCCGGCGTGACCTACGCTGGACAGAGCCAGGTGGTCACTGTCAACCGGGGCGCGGTTGACGGACTCGATGTCGGCGCCGTGCTGCAGCTCTATCATGTCGGGAAGACTGTGGCCGACCCGGCAAGCCGGGGCTTCCTCGGCATGCGGCGTGCCCAGTTGAAAATGCCAGACGAGCAAAACGGCAACCTGTTCATCTTCCGCGTATTCAAGAACGTCTCGTACGGCTTGATCATGACGGTGACAGCACCGGTGCAAGTCGGCGACGTGGTCAAATCACCGGAGTAAGCCCACCGTGCAAGACACGGCCCCCCAACCTGCGCTCGAGCAGCGCGCCACCTTGATCACCGACTGGCTGCGCCTGGATCAGGCCGACGGGGTGGGGTGCCGCAGCGCACACGCGCTGCTGGCCGTGTTCGGCACGCCCGGCGCCATCCTGCGCGCCGGGCCGGCTGCCCTGAGCAGCCACGTCACCCCCGCCCAGGCACGCGCCCTCTGCGCTCCCGTCAGGCCTGAGCTGGCCACCCTCATCGCGGCCACGCTGGCCTGGCTGGCCGACCCCGGTCACCATCTCGTCACGTTCCACGATCCGCTGTATCCGCCGGCGCTGGCCGAGATTGCCGATCCGCCGCTGCTGCTGTATGTCAGCGGCCGCATCGACTTGCTGGCGCAGCCGCTCGTCGCGGTTGTCGGCAGCCGCAATGCCAGCGTGCAGGGCAGGGTGGACGCCGAGTCGTTCGCCGCCGCGCTGTCCGGCGCTGGACTGTGCGTGGTGTCGGGGCTGGCGCTGGGAATCGACACGGCGGCGCACGAAGGCGCACTGCGCGGCGCGGGCTCGACGATCGCCGTCGTCGGCACCGGGCTGGACCGCGTTTATCCGGCGCGCAACAGGGCGCTGGCGCACCGCATCGCCGGGCACGGCTGCATCGTCAGCGAATATGCGCTGGGCACGCCGCCGCTGGCCGCCAACTTCCCGCGCCGCAACCGCATCATCAGCGGCCTGGCCGCCGGCGTGCTGGTGGTCGAGGCGGCGGCGCAGTCGGGCTCGCTGATCACGGCGCAGATGGCGGCCGAGCAGGGCCGCGAAGTATTCGCATTGCCCGGCTCCATTCATTCGGCGCTTACCAAGGGCTGCCACCGCCTGATCCGCGAAGGTGCGCAACTGGTCGAGACGGTCGACGATGTGCTGGCGGCAATGCGCGTGTCGCCGCTGGCACGGTTGACGCCGGTCGACGATGCCGCGCCGCACGAAGATACCGCGCTGCTGGGCGCTCTCGGCCACGAACCGGTCGCCCTCGACGAACTGCTCGCCCGCTTGACGATCGACCCCGGCGCGCTCGGCGCACGCCTGCTCGACCTCGAACTGGCGGGGTTCGTGACACAGCTTCCGGGTGGCCGTGTGCAGCGCATCTGGCGCTGAGCATGCGGTCTGATGTCACGTTTGTTGCCGAAAATGACAGCAAGGTTGTGCTTACTGACATGCAATATGCAAATTGTATGTGCTTGTTTTTAATAGTGTTTAGTAAGCTGATTGATCGGACAAGGCTTGGATACAACGCTTTTTCTGCAGGGCGGCATCAGTGGCGCGCTCTACTTGTGCCGCGCGAAGTTTAGCTGATACAGTAGCGTCACTATGTTCGACATCCTTGTCTACCTCTACGAGACGTACTACCGTCCCGATGCCTGCCCCGAGCCGGCAGCCCTGGCGCGCAAGCTCTCCGCCGTCGGTTTCGATGACATCGAAATCACGGAGGCGCTCGACTGGCTGGGCGGCCTGACCGACGCACCGTTGCCCGAAACGATCGATGCCTCCACCGGTACCCGTTACTACGTGGACGAAGAATATATCGAGCTCGGCAGTGCGGCGATCGGCTTCATCGCCTTCCTCGAGAGCGCCAAGGTGCTCGGCCCGATCCAGCGTGAAATCGTCATCGAGCGCGCACTGGCGTGCGACGAGTCGCCGATCGCACTGAGCAAACTCAAGATCATCGTCTTGATGGTGTTGTGGAGCCAGGGCAAGGAGCCGGATGCGCTGATGTTCGACGATTTGTTCAGCGATGACGACGAGCAAGAGCCGCGCCTATTGCACTGACAATGGTGCCAAGGCAAGATGAATCGAACGGGGCTGCGGCCCCGTTTTGTATTTCTGGCATGCCGGCGTCGATGCACCAGGCTGAGGCACGGCCCCTTGCCGGATGCGCGGGAACCCGCTTATCATTGGCCGCTTCATTGCGGGCTGTTACAAAACTGGCATGATGGCCGGAATTTCACCGGCTCCCGCCTGAGCATGTATGATGCGCAAGCCACACACTATATAGATAGCACGACGAGAAACACTATGACCAAATCCCTCATCATCGCCGAGAAGCCGTCGGTCGCGAACGACATCGCCAAGACGCTGGGCGGCTTCACCAAGCACGATGAGTATTTCGAATCGGACGAGTTCGTGCTCTCGTCGGCCGTTGGCCACCTGCTCGAGATCGCCGTACCCGAAGAGCATGACGTCAAGCGAGGCAAGTGGAGCTTCACCCACCTGCCGATGATCCCGCCATACTTCGCGCTCAATCCCATTGCCAAGACCGAATCGCGCCTGAAGGTGTTGAATCGTTTGATCAAGCGCAAGGATGTCACTACTCTCATCAACGCATGTGACGCCGGGCGCGAAGGTGAATTGATCTTCCGCCTGATCGCGCAGAACGCGAAGGCCAAGCAACCGGTGAAACGCCTGTGGCTGCAGTCGATGACGGCCGGCGCGATCCGCGACGGTTTCGCCAACCTGCGCAGCGACGAAGAAATGCTGCCGCTGGCCGATGCCGCGCGCTGCCGCTCCGAGGCCGACTGGCTGATCGGTATCAATGGCACCCGCGCCATGACCGCTTTCAACTCGAAAGAGGGCGGCTTCTACCTCACCACCGTGGGCCGCGTGCAGACGCCGACCCTGTCGATCGTGGTCGAGCGTGAAGAGAAGATCAAGAAATTCGTCGCCCGCGACTATTGGGAAGTGCGCGCCGAGTTCGTGTGCGCCGCTGGTATCTACGAAGGCCGCTGGCTCGACCAGAAGTTCAAGAAAGACGAGAACGACCCCGAAAAACGCGCCGAGCGCCTGTGGAGCAAGACCGCGGCCGATTCGATCGCCGCCGCCTGCCGCGGCAAGCAGGGTAATGTTACCGAAGAAGCCAAGCCGACCACGTCAATGGCGCCGGCGCTGTTCGACCTGACGAGCCTGCAGCGCGAAGCCAACGGCCGCTTTGGTTTCTCGGCCAAGAACACGCTGGGCCTGGCCCAGGCGCTGTACGAAAAGCACAAGGTGCTGACCTACCCACGTACCGATTCGCGCCACTTGCCTGAAGACTATATCGCCACAGTCAAGGAAACGCTGGTCGCGCTGGCCGAAACCAATAACTACAACCAGTTCGCCAAGCAGATCACCAAGGGCGGCTGGGTCAAGCCGAACAAGCGCATTTTTGATAACACCAAGATTTCGGATCACTTCGCGATCATTCCGACCGGTGTCGTGCCAAAGAACCTGTCCGAGCCGGAACAGAAACTGTACGACCTGGTCACGCGCCGCTTCCTGGCCGTGTTCTTCCCGGCCGCCGAATTCCTGGTCACCACCCGCTTTACCGAAGTCTCGGGCCACCAGTTCAAGACCGAAGGCAAGGTCATGACCAACCCCGGTTGGCTGGCGGTGTACGGCAAGGACCTGGGCGACGACAAGGATGGCGCCAACCTGGTGCCGGTGGCCAAGGGCGAGAAAGTCCTGACCGAGAAAATCACTGCCAACGGCCTGGTCACCAAGCCGCCGGCGCGCTACAACGAAGCCACGCTGCTATCGGCGATGGAAGGCGCGGGCAAGCTGATCGATTCGGATGAACTGCGCGACGCGATGGCCGGCAAGGGCCTGGGCACGCCAGCCACGCGCGCGGCGATCATCGAAGGCCTGCTGACCGAGAAATACCTGCTGCGCGAAGGCCGCGAGCTGATGCCGACCGCAAAGGCATCGCAGTTGATGACCTTGCTGCGCGGCCTGGGCGTGAATGAACTGACCGCGCCCGAACTGACCGGCGAATGGGAATTCAAGCTGTCGCAAATGGAAAAGGGCAAGATTTCGCGCGAAGAATTCATGCGCGAAATTGCCCAGATGACCCAGATCATCGTCAAGCGCGCCAAGGAATACAGCAACGACACGATCCCGGGCGACTATGCCACCTTGACCACGCCGTGCCCGAACTGCGCGAACGTGGTCAAGGAAAACTATCGCCGCTTCGCCTGCACCAAGTGCGAATTCTCTATGAGCAAGACGCCGGGCAGCCGCCAGTTCGAGATCAGCGAAGTCGAAGAGCTGCTTGAAAAACGCACGATCGGTCCGCTGCAAGGCTTCCGATCGAAAATGGGCCGCCCGTTTGCCGCCATCCTGCGCATCGTGCGCGATGAAGAGATCAAGAACTTCAAGCTCGAGTTCGATTTCGGCCAGGACGACGAGGGCGCGGACGGCGAAGGCATGGACTTCACCGGCCAGACGCCGGTCGGCCCGTGCCCGAAGTGCACCGGCGGCGTGTTCGAAATGCCGTTGGCCTATGTTTGCGAACACAGCGTCGCGAAGCCGAAGACGTGCGACTTCCGCAGCGGCCGCATCATCCTGCAGCAAGAGATCCTGCCTGAACAGATGAGCAAGCTGCTGGGTGAAGGCAAGACCGACCTGCTGCCGGGCTTTGTTTCGCAGCGTACACGGCGGGCCTTCAAGGCGTTCCTGGTGCGCGGCAAGGACAACAAGATCAGCTTCGAGTTCGAGGAGCGCAAGGCCAAGCCGGGCGCCAAGGTCAAGGCGGCAGCAAGCGATGGCGCCGAGGGTGCCGAGGCCACAGTGGACGGTGCAGCAGCACCGGTGAAGGCGGCGCGCAAGGCCGCCGCCAAGCCTGCGGCGAAAAAAGCGCCGGCGGCCAAGAAAGCGGCAGCGAAAAAGCCGGCGGCCAAGAAGGCGCCAGCCAGGAAAGCGGCGGCGAAATAACTACCGACCGGCGTAAAAAAACCGCGGCATGCCGCGGTTTTTTCTTTTTCAGCGTTGATAAGAACGCTTTTAGTCCTGCCATTCCTTTAATGCGCGAATGGCTGCTTCGCCGTTGTGAATGGCCTGCACGCGCCGCACGACTTCATTGCGCCACATTTCATCGGCGTCCTGATCGGGACTATCGATATCGTGCAGCAGCAATTGCAACACTTGCTGTTTTTCCGTTGCGGTCAGCATCTGGATTTTTTCGGTAATTTCCGTAACCAGGTTTGTCATGACGCTTCCTCCCCCAAATTTTGATTCGATCATAGCGCGAGATCTACGGCTTGTCGACTGCACACATATTGTCCCTCGGTTTTCGGTCGATCAGCTTGTTATCGGGATCGATGCCGGCGCGTGCCGGAATACCATCGACCACGAGCGTGATCTGCTGCCCGGCCTGGCTGACGAGGCGCCGTTCGCGCACCAGGGGATGACCGTTGCTGTCGTCCACGCCGAACTCGATGAAGTCGCGCAGCACCATCGGCTGCTCTTCGCCCTGGTCAGTGGCGCGCATCTTGCCGGCGCTGGCGCGGATCGTCACCTCGTACTTGCCGTCCGCGCGCCGCCGCGCCGTGGCGCTCTCGGCCCGATTCTCGTACAACACGATCGATTCGAACAGGTCATCGACCAGGTAGGCCATCGCCGGCGGCGTGACCGCGCGCAGGCCGTCGACCAGGCTTGCCGCAGTGGGGTAGGGCGGACCCTGGTGGCCGTAGCGGTCGATCAGGCCGCGCAGCACGCCATTGACGACATCTTCGCCCAGCATGTCCTGCATCAGGTACAGCGCCAGCGCGCCTTTCGGTTGTTGAATATAGCGCTGCTGTTCGTTGTGGGCCAGAGGGAGCTCCTTGCGCTGCTCGTTCGCGCGGCCCATCAGGTAGTCGTCGAGGTTGTAGCGCAGGAAGCGGCGTATCTTGTCCCGGCCGTAGGCGCGCTGCATGACCATCAGCGCCATGTACTCGGACAAGCCTTCGTTCAGCACCGACGCCCCGGGGGTATTGGCGCCGACGAGCTGATGGCCCCACCACTGGTGCGCGGTCTCGTGCGCGCTCTGGTAGAACGGCGAGTCGAGATTTTTGGGCGAAGCCGGATCGACGCGTGCAATGAAGCCGGCATTTTCCGAGAACGGGATGACACCGGCGAAGGCCGGCGTTGCACGGCTGTAGCTCGGGAACTCGACGATGCGCAGCTCGCGCAGCGGATAGCGGCCGAAGTTGCGCGCGCCGTAGTCCAAGCCGGCCTGGGCGCCACGCACCATGCGTTCTACGTTTGCCTCGTGGCCCGGATGGTAATACACGTCGATCGTCACGTCCTGCCAGCGCTCGTGGCGCACCTCGTAGCGCGCCGACTGGAAGGCATAGCTGTTGATCATGGGGCGGTCCATCTTGTAGCGGAAGTGACGCCGGCCGCCCTCGCTCCATTCGCGCACCAGCGTACCCGGCGCCACCGCGATCTGATCCAGGCTGGTGCTGACCGTGGTCTCGAAATCGATCCAGTCGGCGTCCACGCCCCGCGCATGACTGGCGCGCGCCACCGGATCGTCGCGCTCGGCCATGCGCTCGCGTGGCGCCAGGCCATGCCGGCTGCGATCGCGTTCGTCGCGCAGTTCGATGGACGGCTGGTAGCCGATGCGCGGCATGACGTCGTCCGTGAAGAAGGTGCCGTTGCCGACCACCGGCGTCTCGCTGCCCAGGCCGAGCAGGCCGCGCGGGGCGTAGTCGAGCGTGAAGTCGATGGCCATGCGCGCGCCCGGCGCCATCGGCGTGGCCAGGCGATAGCGGTAGAAGCCGCGCTGGGGGTCGCTTGCCGCCAGCGTGGCCGGTTGGGTGAACGCCATGCTCAGGCGCGCGCCGGGCTGCTGGTAAAGCACCACGTCGGACAGCGCCATGCCGCTGCGGTTCTCGAGCCGATAACTGCCCTTGACGTGCAGGGCGCGCGCTTCGGGATGGATGGCGGTGTCGAGCTTGACGCCCGTGATGCGCGGCTGCGGCAGGGCGGCGTAGCGGTGGTAGCGTTGTTCGTATTCGGCGCGCAGCAGTTCGGCCTGGCGCGCGCTCTGGTAGCCGCCCTGCGCCAATTCCCAGGCCAGGAACGCGCCGCTGCCCGCAAAGACGAGCGCGCCGATGCCGATCATGGCCAGCACCGGCAGGCTCAAGCTGCGCCGCGCCAGATGCAGGCGCTCGCGCCAGCCACTGTCGACCCCGCGCGGCCACAGCACGCGCGCCGCGCCCAGCAGCATCAGGGCCGCGCCGCTCCAGTACAGCAGGTAGAAGCGCTCGCGCAGCAGGTAGTGGCCGAAGCCGTTCATCGCCGAATAGGGCAGGTCGGGCCAGACCGCGTACAGCACCAGCGGGTGATTCAGGCCCGCGCCGTTGAACACGAGCGCCGCCAGCACCCAGCCGACCATGACGAAATTGGCGAGGTATTTGTGGTTGACGATGACTTGCACGGCAATCGCCAGGATCGCGATCAGTGCGAAGTTGGGCAGCATGATGGCGAACAGCGCGTGCAGGTACAGGCCGGGTTCGAGCTGGAAGTACCCTTTGAACAGCTGGATCAGCATTGCCGTGACCATCGCCACGGCCAGCAGGCACGCCTGCAGGCCGACCAGCGCCAGCGTCTTGCTCGCCAGCGGCAGCCAGCTTGGCACGGGCAGCGCGTCGAGCATCTGGTTGATGCGCATCTCGCGCTCGCGCCAGATCAGTTCCCCGGCATGGACGATCGTCGTGACGATCAGGAACAAACCCATCACTTCGCGGATCAGCGCCAGCATCATGTGGGTGACGGGGTAGACACCCGTGCCGTGCATTGATCCCAGGTCGAGCGCGCTGGCCACGAGCGCCAGCACGCCGGCCGTGGACAGGGCCAGGAAGTACACGTTGCGGGTCGATTCGCGCAGCTCGCCCCAGCTCGATTTGATGAGTAGCGCGGCCAGGCTGCGGGCCGCGAAATCGGGCGCGGTGCTGGTGTCGCGCGCAGTGTGCGACAAATTTTGTGACAGATTTGGCGACAGTGCCAGTGGCGCGGCGGATGGCAGTTCGGGGGCACCCTTGCGCCGTGCGCGCGCCTGGGCGTCGGTGTCGCCGACGGCCTGGAAACGCCAGTAGCCGAGCAGCAGCACCAGCAGCGCAAAGCCGGCCCAGGCCAGGCGGTTGACCAGGTACACGTCGGTCAGTTCGATCAGGCGCACGTTGCGCTCGGCCAGCGGCCAGTATTCGGTCAGGCGGATCAGGGCCGTAGTGCCGAACGGGTCGATCAGCGCGGCGAGCGTCTTGAAATCGAGGTCGCGCGCCAGCGATGGCGCCACGGTGTACCCGATCGTCATGATCACGCTGGCCACGTACACCGGCAGCATGCGCCGGGTGAGGGCGGCCAGCACGAAGAAGATCGCCCCGAAGATGAACAGGTTGGGCAGGAGCGTATACAAATACGGCGAGAGCCAGGCCGCCAGCGGCGCGCCGCCAAGGCGCTCGGGCGCGATCCCCGGCAGGAAGGTGCCGAACCACAGGCCCAGCACGATGCCGGCGTAGATCACGGCCAGCGTGGCGTACGCCCCCAGGAAGCGGCCGAACACGTAGTCGAGCTTGCGCAGGGGCGCGCTGAAGAAGAAGTGGTGCATCTCGTGCTCGATGTCCTGCTGCACCGCGCGCCCCATGACGGCGGCGACGACGATGACCCCGACGCTGCCAAGCATCGCTGCAGCCAGCGCAATCTGGCGCGGCCCGTCGATTGCAGTCCGGGTGCCGAACGTGATCGACAGTTCGCGAAACGCGCCGCCCGACGCCCCCATCCACAGCATCCCGAGCGCCAGCAAGCCGGCAAAATACACCCAGGTCGACAGCAGCCGCAGGCGCTGGCTGGCCTCGAAACGGGCGATGACGAGCAGCGCGCGCACGGTCAGCAATTCCCGGCGGCGGGATTGTGACGGCCGGCGATGGTGGCGAAGTAGACGTCGTCCAGGCTGGCGCGGGCCGGCTCGAAGCCTTCGCCCGGGTCATCTTCGGCGTACACGTGGATCAGCGTGCGGCCGCTGAGCAGGCGGCTCGAGATCACGCCGTGACGCGCCTGGAACGCCGGCAGTTCGGCCTTGGTGACGAACCTCGCCCAGATGAAGTCTTCGATGCCGTAGATGAGTTCTTGCGGCTCGCCGCACAGCAGCACCTGGCCTTTGTTGATGATCGCCATATTGGCGCACAGGTCGGCCACGTCCGACACGATGTGGGTCGAGAGCAGCACGGTGCGCTCTTCGCCGATATCGGACAGCAGGTTGTGAAAGCGCACCCGTTCCTGCGGATCGAGGCCCGCGGTGGGTTCGTCGACGATGATCAGGCGCGGGTCGCCCAACAAAGCTTGCGCGATGCCGAAGCGCTGGCGCATGCCGCCCGAGAAGGTGCCCAGGCGCTGGGCGCGCACGTCCCACAGATTGGTTTGCTGCAGCAGGCCGTCGACGACCTCACGCCGGCGCGCCCGGTGCGACAGGCCCTTGAGTTGCGCGAAGTGGTCGAGCAGGTCGTAGGCCGTGACCTTCGGGTACACGCCGAAATCCTGCGGCAGGTAGCCGAGCATGCGGCGCACCGCGTCTTTTTCGTCCAGCACGTCGATATCATCCAGGAACACCGAACCGGCGTCGCATTCCTGCAGGGTGGCCAGGATCCGCATGAGCGTCGACTTGCCCGCGCCGTTCGGACCGAGCAACCCGAACATCCCGGCCGGGATCGTCAGGGTGACACGGTCGAGCGCGACCACGCCGTTGGCGTAGGTCTTGGACAAATTGCGAATCTTTAATTGCATGACAACTCCTGGCTGTGGCGCGTATTTATGCAGCCATCACTCTTCTTTTACACTGGCATTGTAGTCAATCGTCACAGCCGGGACGGGCGCAGTGCGATGCACGGGCCAAAGCAGGCCCCAGACTGCATTATCCGGTGACAGGGTGCGCTCCGGGTTTCTTTCTATAAATTTGTTGTCAGGCGCACCGGGCGTGCGGCCCGTGCCGGCCCAAAATATGGATAATGGGGTATGGACGCCGCCACCCAAGACAAACTGCTGATCCTGATGCGCGAAGGGCGCAGCCGGACCGAATCGACCGACTGGTTCCGCGTTGGCCTGGGCCTGGTGTATCTGGCCGGCCTGATGACCAAGGAAGAAATCGACTTCAAGTCGGTCGACCGCGAATTCAACCGCTTCATCTACCACACGCTGGGCCGTGGCCACACGATCACCAGCGTGCTGCAGTTCATGAGCGGCGAGAAGGTCATGCCCACGGTGGAATCAAGCCGCTTCCTGGCGGCGTTTTCCCAGTACTGTCCCGGCGTGCCGCTGGTGTCGGTGCCCTACCTGCTGGAGCTCAATCTGGGCGTGGCCAAGAATATCTCGGGCATCGACCCGGAAGGGCCGCTGGTCGAGTGGATCGCGCGCACGAAGGCCCTTAATGAAGGCCTATAATGAAGGCCTCAGCGACTAGACCACCTTGCATGCCATGACCGCGAACCGTTTCATCAGCCCCCTGGACCATCTGATCGTCGGCGTCGACAAAGCCTTGCGCGTCGTCGGCGGCGTGACCGCCATGTCGCGCCCGAACCCGGGCACGCACGCCATCGACAGCGACCTGTCCGACGCCGAGCGCCGCCGTAGTGCGGGCCTGATGCGCGTGAACCACGTCGGCGAAGTGTGCGCCCAGGCGCTGTACGATGCGCAGGCCAGTTTTGCCCACACGCCGCAACTGCGCGCGCAGTTCGAAGAAGCCGGGCAAGAAGAAGAAGACCACCTGGCCTGGTGCGCGCAGCGCTTGAGCGAACTGGGTTCGCAACCGAGCGTGCTCAATCCGCTGTGGTATGCCGGCGCGTATGCGATGGGCGCCGTGGCGGCCAGGATCGGCGACCCGGTCAGCCTGGGCTTCGTGGTGGAGACTGAACGCCAGGTCGAAGCGCATCTGAACAGCCACCTCGAACTGCTGCCGCAGCAGGACGCCAAATCGCGCGCCATCGTCGACCAGATGCGCATCGACGAAATCGCGCACGCCGAAGCGGCGCAGGCGATGGGCGCGGCCGTGTTGCCGGCGCCCGTCAAGATCGCAATGCGGGCGCTGGCCAAGGTGATGACCACCGCCGCTTACCGGATATAACGTTACTCGAAGACCGTCGTTCCCGCGAAGGCGGGAACCCAAGTTTGCATGCTTACCACTTACGTGGAGCGTCAATGGCAGCGCATCCGACTTGGATTCCCGCCTTCGCGGGAATGACGGTTTTACGGCTGACAATCAAGACTGACGTTCCAGCGTTCTAGCCTTCGACGATCTCGATCGAATGCGTCATCTCGGCGGTCTTGGCCAGCATGGCTGACGCCGAGCAGTACTTGTCATGCGATAGCTGCACCGCGCGTTCGACGGCCGCCGGTTTCAGGTTGCGGCCCGTGACCACGAAGTGGAAGTTAATCTTCGTGAACACCTTCGGGTCCACCTCGGCGCGTTCGGCCTGCAGCGTGACGTCGCAGCCGCGCACGTCTTCGCGCCCGCGCTTGAGAATCAACACCACGTCATAGGCAGCGCAGCCGCCAGTGCCGATCAACACCATCTCCATCGGGCGCGGCGCCAGATTGTGGCCGCCGCCTTCCGGCGCGCCATCCATCGCCACCATGTGGCCGCTGCCCGTCTGGGCCCGGAAACTCATGCCCGACGGGCCGTTCCAGCTGACTTTTACATCCATGTTTTTCTCCGCTGTGCTGTGTTCTCAAAGAGGGGTGTCGATTGTACGGCAGGCGATGGAATCACACACCGAGCACGTATTTTTCGCTCTTCATGCGCCAGCTCGCGAACGCCACCACCAGGAGCGCCGGGATCAGGGCGCACAGGAAGGTCAGTACGAACGGCAGCGCGCCGATGTCGCCGGTCTTGGCCAGCTCCTTGACCAGGGTCTGGTTCGACAGCATCGGCACCAGGTACATCCACTGCGCCGTTTTCAGTTCCATGAAAGAGACCACGAAACCCGGCACCAGCGGCACGATCATGACGATGGACAGCGTGGTCTGCGCTTCCTTGAACGTCTTGGCATTCATCGCCAGCGCGATGTACAGGGCGCCCGACAGCAGCGACAGCGGCACCGTGGCCAGGCAGACCAGCAGCAATTCGCCCCAGCCCAGATTCCATGACATGCCGATTTCTTCGAGCGGCAACCACTTCAGGATGCCGTGGGCGACAATCAGTTCAACCGTCACGCCGACGATGGCCAGCACGCTGCAGGCAAGCCACTTGCCGCCCACCAGTTCCCATGAATGCGCCGGCTGCGCCATCAGCACTTCGAGCGAGCGTCGTTCGCGCTCGCCGGCGGTGCTGTCGACCGCGCTCGACATATTGAGCATGAAGGCCGGGAAGAACAGGATGCCGATCACGCCGCCGAGGATCATTGCCGAGCGCGAGGCGTTGGTGCCGGTGTCGTAGCGCTGCACCGTCACCGGCGCCAGCGTGGCCGGCGAGACACCATGTGCCAGCAGGCGCGCGCTGGCGATATTGTTGCCGTAGGCTTGCAGCACCTCTTCGAGTTCGCGCCGCTGCGCGCCGCTTTCGGCCGACGAATCGAACCACAGCTCGATCTGAGCCGGGCGCATCGCCTGGTAGTCCTCGATGAAGTCGTCAGACACGCGCAGGACCGCCGCTGCCTTCTTCGAGTGCAGCAATTCGCCGATGGCGGCTTCGGTCATCTCTGCGGCGTTGGCGTCGGCGATAGTCACGCTGCGCTCGCGCAGCTGCGCCATCAGGGTCGGCGCCTGCGCGCCGCCGATCACGGTCAGGTTGATGCCTTCGCGTTCGGTGCGTGTGCTCTTTTCGATCGCCTGGTGCATCATGAAGCCGATCAGCACAGGGTAGGCTAGCACCATCATCGCCAAAAAACCGAGGGTGCGTTTTTCGCGCAGCGTCTCGCGCAGCTCTTTCAGAAATACGATCCGGATCTTGGACTTCATGCGATACCTTCTTCGGTGCCGACCAAGCTGACGAATGCGTCTTCCAGGTTGGCGATGCCGGTGCGCCGGCACAGTTCTTCGGGCGAGCCCTGGGCGACGGTATGACCCTTGGCGATGACGATCACGTCCTCGCACAGGTGCGTCACTTCCTGCATCACGTGGGTGGCCATGATCACGCAGCAGCCGTCTTCGCGCAGCGCGGTGAGCGCCGTGCGCAGCGCGCGCGTGCTCATCACGTCCAGTCCGCGGCTCGGTTCATCGAGCAGCAGGTGGCGCGGGCGGTGCAGCAGCGTGCGCGCCAGCGCGACCTTGATGCGCTGGCCCTGCGAGAAGCCCTTGGTCTGGCGCTCGATGATGTCGTCCATCCCCAACAACTCGGACACTTCGCCGATACGCTTTTTCAGCGATGCGTTGTCCATGCCGTTCAATTCGCCGAAATAATTCAGGTACTCACGCGTGCTCAAGCGCTCGTACAGCCCGAACTGGTCGGTGAGAAAACCGATATTACGGCGCACCGCCATCGGGTCCTGTTCGGGGTCGACGCCGCCGATCAGGATGCTGCCGTGGTCGCGCTTGAGCAGGCCGACGAGCGTGCGCAGCAAGGTGGTCTTGCCGGCGCCGTTGGGGCCGAGCAGCGCGGTGATCTGGCCATCGCGCGCGGTGAAGGAAACGCCGCCCAGCGCCTGGACGGCGCCGAAGGCCTTGCGTACATCGTGAACTTCAATCATGGCGTGTCCGAAGTTATGGTTGCGGCCCGGCGCTGCCGAGCTGGAAGGTGGGCGCCGGGATCTCGGCCATGCAGGCCGCGTCGAGCTTGTCCTGCGGGCGGTCGAGGAAGGCGCGCAGCAGGCGCGGTGCGCAGCCGAGCTGCGAGACGCCGTGGCCGGCGTTTGCGACTACGATCTGCTGGGCGCGCGCCATCGATCTGGCGGCCGTGGCGGCGCGGTGCGGTGGCGTGACCGGGTCGAGTGCGCCCGAGAGCAGCAGGGCCGGCGCCTCGATGCGGGTCGGCGCGACATACGGCACGGCCGGCACCTTGATGTCTTCCCGGCACAGCTTCGGAATCATCTCGGCCAGTGGCCGCGCCAGCACGGCGGCGTCCGACTTCATGAGTTCGGGCGTAAAGCGCGGCACGTCTTCGGCGCACACCACGGCGAAGTGCAGCAACATCGACATGCTGGCGTCGTTGCCGAAGTCGCCGGCCAGGTTCTGGCGCGCGACGAACGGCTGCCAGCGGCCGCGGCTCGCGTTATGGATCAAAAAGGGCAGGCGGCGCGCATCGGCCGGCGCGTACAGGATGTTGTGCACGGTGCCCAGGAAGCGGTCGGACGACATCGTGAAATCGGTCTGCTCGGCCGTGCGCGGGTTCGGCAGCGACAGGCGCACGGCGCCCGCTTCGACCCTGGTCACCAGCGCATCGAATTCGGCGCGCAGGTTCGGGTAGGCCTTGTGGCAGGCGGCGTCCTTGGCGCAGGCGGCGAGCAGGCCGTCGAGCGCCGTCTGCGAGTCGCGGCCACCGGCCGGGATGACCTGGTCGGGCGCGGCCACGCCGTCGAGCACGAGGGCGCGCACGCTGGCCGGATAGGCGCGGGCATAGGCTTGCGCCAGGCGCGTGCCATACGAGCCACCCCACACATTGACCGGGCCATAGCCCAGCGCCAGGCGCACGCTTTCGAGGTCGCGCGCGGCGGCCAGCGTGGTGTAGGCGCTCAGCGGCGACTTGTTGGCCGCGATGCAGGCGCGCAGTTCGGCCATCAGTTCGGCGTCGCTCATGGCGTCGTGTTCGGGTTTGCTGGCGCAATCGAGCTTGCCCGAGAGGCCGGTGCCGCGCTGGTCGATGAAGACGATGTCGCGTGTGGCGCGCACGCGGTCGAACGCAGCCTTGAGCAGCACCAGCACGTCGCTCCCGGCCTGGCCCGGGCCGCCGGCCAGCACGAACAGCGGATCGCTGCGGCTGCCCTGGCGGAAGGCCGGGGCCACGGTCACGTGCAGCTTGAGCGCCGCGCCCTGCGGCTTGGCATGCTCGAGCGGGACCGTGACGCTCACGCAGCGCAGCGCTTCGACCACGCCGGGCAGATGGCAGCTGCGGTCGGTCATGGCCGGCGCAGCGCTTGTCGCACCCGTTGCCAGCAGCAGCGGAAGCGACAGCAGGGCAGGCAGAATCTTGAATATCTTCACAACATCTCCTCAGGTTGCAACGATGATAAGTTCGCGTTGTTTCTGTGGTCAACCGATAGTTTCAACTGCGCATCAGGGCATGCATAGTGGATGCGGAGTGTGGTCGGGATCGACACTGAATAGCACCAGATGGAGATTGACGGCTGTGCTGGTCCGGGTTATGATCGTCGGCTTTCCGTTTGCTCAGGAAAAGATAACAAGGCCGAGTCCGCTGAAGTTTGGGGCGGAACCACCATTTGAGCAATTTTTTATTTTGGAATAAACATGAAAACTTTTTCCGCTAAGGGCCATGAAGTCCAGCGCGACTGGTTTGTCATTGACGCGACGGACCTGGTCCTCGGACGTGTT
>Ga0265797_10000613_pt1 | contig 65013 bp, 66 predicted proteins | sample P2T30metagenome_FD_192433 | JGI IMG/M metagenome (GOLD analysis project Ga0265797, IMG submission 192433) | Plant litter microbial communities from East Loma Ridge, Irvine, California - P2 T30 | ecosystem: Environmental > Terrestrial > Plant litter > Unclassified | place: USA: California... | reverse complement strand
TCTGCCAGCCATCGCTCGGCTGATCGCTCAGGATCCTGGGCTGGCGGGCGCCGTATTGAAAGTTGCCAATTCCCCGCTGTTCAGCGCGGGGGCGCGCCTCGCTTCGGTCGAACAGGCGGTTGCCGTGCTCGGTTCACAGGCTGTGATCGCGCTTATCAACGCGCAATCGATCAAGGGCGAAATGGCCGACGAAACCATCGTGACCCTTAATCGATTCTGGGACGACGCCCAGGATGTAGCCTCGGCAAGCGCCGCGCTCGCCAGTCATCTGGGCGTGCCCTCACAAGACGAGGCGTACGCGTTGGGCCTGTTCCATGACTGCGGTGTGCCACTGATGCTCAAGCGCTTTCCCAATTACATGGGCGTGCTCGAAAGCGCTTATGGCGCGACAAACGAGGGTCACCGCGTCGTGGATACCGAGAATGGTGCGTTCAATACCAACCATGCCGTGGTGGGTTATTACACCGCTCGCGCATGGCGCCTGCCAACGTTGGTTTGCACCGCGATCGCCAACCACCACAATGTGCCCGCCGTGCTGGATGAAGAGCGGAGCCAGCATACGCCGCTCAAGAATCTACTGGCGGTGCTTAAAATGGCCGAGCATATTTCCCATTCCCATCTGGTGCTGGGTGGCCAGGCCGAGGACCACGAATGGAACCGCATCGGCGCTCAAGTGCTCGATTACGCAGGGTTGACCGAATACGAGTTCGACAACTTGCGTGAAACCCTTCGCGAATCCAGCACCCGTTAACCCCTGCACCGAGGCAATACATGCCTGAGTTACCAGAAGTCGAAACCACCCGTCGCGGTATTGCGCCCCATGTGGAAGGCCAGCGCGTGGAGCGCGTGGTAGTGCGTGATCGCCGGTTGCGCTGGCCTGTTCCGGATGACCTGGACGCGCGGTTGTCCGGCCAGCGGATCCTTAGCGTGGACAGGCGAGCGAAGTACCTGTTGATCAACGCCGAAGCAGGCACCTTGATCGCGCACCTGGGCATGTCCGGGAATTTGCGCCTGGTGCCGGTCGGTCAACCCCCGCTCAAGCACGAACATGTGGATATCGAGTTCGAATCAGGGCTGGCGCTGCGTTATACCGACCCGCGCCGCTTCGGCGCGATGCTTTGGAGCAGCGACCCTCACGCCCACGAACTGCTGACGCACCTGGGCCCGGAGCCTCTGACCGATGCGTTCGACGGCGACCGGTTGTTCTCCTTGTCGCGGGGCCGTAGCGCCGCGGTGAAGCCGTTCATCATGGACAACCAGGTGGTGGTCGGCGTAGGGAACATCTACGCAACGGAAGCCTTGTTTGCCGCGGGCATCGATCCCCGTCGCGCCGCCGGAGGCATTTCACGTGGGCGTTATCTGAAGCTCGCGGTCGAGATCAAGCGCATCCTGGCCTACGCCATCGAACGGGGAGGGACTACCTTGCGGGACTTCATCGGCGGCGACGGCCAGCCGGGCTACTTTCAGCAGGAGCTGTTCGTGTACGGCCGCGGCGGTAAGTACTGCAAGGTATGCGGGAAGATACTAAGAGAAACACGCCTGGGGCAGCGGGCGAGCGTATATTGCCCGGGATGTCAGAAATAATTCACCGGCTCACAGCCAGGCTGGCGCTGATATAGTGAATTGACCCAGCAGTTGCTTTCCCCGTGGGAAAAAGGAAGCCACATGAAGCCGTTTCGTGCCCTTTCATTCGCCGTCGCCCTGGCCGTGGCGCTGCCCTTCGCACCGGCCATGGCTGAGGTGTCGCAAAGCAATACCAGTGGCGACCCGGTCTACGATGTGCAAGCCCCACCGGCATACGCCATGATCGGCGACCTGGTGATTGCTAGGCCCTTGCTGATTGCCGCTACGGTCGTGGGCGCGGGCCTGTTTGTGGTTTCGCTGCCCTTCACCGCGCTGGGCGGTAATGTGGGGGCGGCGGGCAAGGCGTTGGTCGTGGACCCCGGCAAGGCGGCGTTCGTCCGCTGCCTGGGGTGCACCGAGAGCGGCTATAACCGGAACTGACCGGCCTCAACCGTTACCCGTGATTCGCTGGTACTTGGCCATCAGCTGATCGTGGGTTTCGGGGTTGGCTTCATCCAATGGGATGCAGTCGACCGGGCATACCTGTTGGCACTGGGGTTCGTCGTAGTGGCCGACGCACTGTGTGCACAAGTTGGGATCGATGACGTAGATTTCCTCGCCTTGCGAAATCGCGGCGTTCGGGCACTCAGGTTCGCAGACGTCGCAGTTGATGCAATCGTCGGTGATGATCAGGGACATGGAAACTCCAGCCCGGGCCGGCGCCAGGGCGTTCAAGAACAATGCGCGCATTTTGCCCCAATAACCGGCGCCTTGCACGCCGGTATGTCGGGCTCAGCCCTTGAAGCGCTGCTTCAAGGCCTCCGCGACGGCCGGGTGCACGAACTTGCTGATATCGCCTCCCAAGGCCGCGATTTCACGCACGAGCGTGGAAGAAATAAAGGAATAGCGCTCCGAAGGCGTGAGGAACAGGCTTTCCACGTCTGGCGCGAGCTGCCGATTCATGTTCGCCAGCTGAAATTCGTATTCGAAATCTGAAACGGCACGCAGGCCGCGCAGCAATACATTGGCCCCCTGTTCCTTGGCGAACGAGGCCAGCAGCGTCGAAAAGCCGACAACTTCGACGTTCGGGAGATGGCTGGTGACTTCGCGAGCCAGTGCCACGCGCTGCTCGAGCGTAAATAGGGGATTTTTCCGAGGGCTTGCGGCGACAGCGATCACAACAGTGTCAAACAGGCGGGAAGCCCGCTCGACCAGATCGCCATGGCCCTTGGTAATAGGGTCGAAGGTGCCTGGATACAACACTCGGTTCATCGCGTCGTCCTGAGAGTGAAGCCGTTGGGGACTGGGATGGTAGCGCAGCCAGCCGCACGCGCGCCAGCCATGCCTCCCTGATACGCCGCGGACCTCAGCAGGCGGTGGCGGCCAAAAGCCCGGCTGGCGTAGGGTCGGCGTAAAAGCGGCGCACGTCTATGCCTGCGCTGTAATGCAGGCTCACTTCGTACACAAGGCGCAGCACCTGGACCGAATCTCCGCCTAGCTCAAAGAAGTTGTCCTGATCGCCTACTACCTCGACGCGCAAATGCTTCTTCCACAGTGCGACTACATCATCACGCGATAAATTCATTGCCGCCTCGTTGGCTCGGACGTTGGCTTACGGCTGCCAACCGCCTGTGCATAACGCTAGTGGTGGCACAGCGCCACGTCAAGCGGAACCAGAGGTATCTTGGCATTGCTTCGCAAAACCGCACGGCGCGGCCCGGCTGTGTCACTATGGTTGAAACAATCAGAATCTGGCCAGGAGCGCCGCACAGTGAAGGCGTCTACGAGAACTCGGGAGCGCATCGCCCGGATCAGCCTGCAACTGTTCAACGAGCAAGGCGAGCGCAGTGTGTCAACGAACCACATCGCGGCCGCAGCTGACATCTCTGCGGGTAATCTGTACTACCACTTCAACAACAAGCGGCAGATCATCGCCGTGCATTTCGCCGACTATCAGTCGCGCGTCCTGGAGGCGCTGCTGGCGCGCCCACCCGCTGAGAACGATGTGCAGCCGCTAAGGCACTGCGTAAGCGTTGTCATCAGTGCCATCTGGGATTATCGGTTCATCTATCGCGATCTTGAGCACCTTGTAGAAGCCGATCCCGAATTGGGTGCTCGGCATCGAGCATTCTCGGTCGCTTGCCTGCGCGAAGGGCGGGGGCTGCTCGACCACCTTTGCCAGGCCGGGGTGCTTGAGATGACCGCCGCACGGCAGCAAACCGTAGCCATCAATGCATGGCTGATACTTACGTCCTGGGTGCGTTATCTGCACACCACCCTTCCTTCCTCGGCAGCGGTAACTTCCGGCGCGGTACGTCGGGGCGCCTGGCAAGCACTGAGCCTGCTGGAGCCCTATGTAACCGCTGCGGCAAACGAGCCGTTTGCCGCCCTGCTGGACGAATTCAAAGGCAGTAGCCGCACCGGTGCCGCGCTTGGCGGGCGTAGCGCTTCTCCGGAACTTCAGCCAGAACCATGACTCCATCCTGCATTTCCCAGGGAACCTGCCATGTCCATCGCCCAACTGATATCGCCCGTGCAACTTCACCAGCGGCTCGAAGAGCCTGGCCTGGTCATTCTAGACTGCCGTGCTTCGCTGGATGACCTGGATTACGGCCGCCGCAGTTATGCCCAGGGCCATATCGAAGGGGCAAGGCTGGCAGACCTCGAGCGGGATCTCAGCGGCAAGGTGGTAAAAGGGGTAACGGGCCGGCATCCCCTGCCAAGCCCGGGCCATCTGCTAGAGCGCTTCCAAACCTGGGGCATCAACGCCAATTCCGATGTGGTGCTCTATGACGATGGGCCCGGCGCCTTTGCCGCCAGGGCCTGGTGGCTACTCGTATGGCTGGGCAAGCGTAACGGGCTGTACCTGCTCGACGGCGGCCTCAAGGCGTGGCACGAAGCACGCCTGCCGCTGAGCTTGAACCCGCCACCCACCGAGCGGGGGCATCTGAGCGGCAAACCGGACAGCGAGCTGGTGGTGACTGCGCAGCAGTTGAACGAGCGCCTGGGCGCTGGGCTTACCTTGCTCGATGCCCGCGCCGAGCCTCGTTACAAAGGCGAGGCCGAGCCGATCGACCCTGTGGCTGGGCATATCCCGGGCGCGCATTGCCTGGACTTCAGCAAAAACCTGCAGTCGAGCGGCGCATTCCTGCCGCCCGATCAGTTGCGCGAACGGTTCACGCCCTATCTGCGCGAGGATGGCGGCGACAGCCAGGTTGTTGCCTATTGTGGTTCCGGCGTAACCGCCTGCCATAACCTTTTCGCCATGTGCTTGGCCGGCCTGCCGCTGGCCAAGCTGTATGCCGGCTCGTGGAGCGAATGGATTACCGACCCTCAGCGGCCCATTGCAACGGGGCCGGACGGCGCATAACGCGAGGCGGCGGGTGATTTCAAAGGCGTGCTGATAGTGCTCAGCCACTGCGGAATGCGCCTCTCCAGATAGTATTCGGGGCGGCGCAGGCTGCCTGCCACGAAACCGACATGGCCGCCCGCCGCGTGCCGCTCGAAGGTGGTATCGGGCGCGAGTTCTTCCGGCGAAGGCAGGCTGTGGGTAAACACGAACGGATCGTCCTCTGCCTGGATCAGCAGGCAGGGCCGTTGTATCTGCTTGAGGTAATAGCGGCTGGAAGCCTGGCGATAATAGTCTTGCGCGCCTTGGAAACCATGCAAGGGCGCCGTGATGCGGCCGTCGAAATCCCAGAAGGTGCGGATGCCGTCGAGCGGCCCCAGCGCCGACAAAGCCTCGAGGTGTTGAGCGTGGCCCTCACGCTCGAAGCGCTGGCGCTTGTGCTTGAGATACCCAAGCATTTCGCGCATGAAGTGCGCCTGATAGATCCGTGAGAAGCCCAGCCCGATACGGTCGGCGCATTGGTCCAGGCGGAAGGGCACGGAAACGGCGGCGGCTGCCTGCAAGGGGCAACTGCCGCCCGTTTCACCCAAGTACTTGAGCAGGATGTTTCCACCCAGCGAGTATCCCACTGCATACAGGGGCGCCAAGGGCCTGCGAGCCTTAACCAGCCTTACCACTTCGGCCAGGTCTTCGGTGGCGCCGGAGTGGTAGCTGCGCGGCAGCAGGTTGGGTTCTCCCGAGCAGCCCCGCCAGTTAAGGGCGACGCTTGCCCAACCCTGTGCGGCGAGCGCGCGCTGCAAACCCAGCACATAGGGGGACTGTGACGAACCCGTGAGCCCGTGCAACACCATGACCAGTGGCGCTTGCGCGGTGTGCGGGCCATGCCAGTCCACGTCGATGAAGTCCCCGTCCGCCAGCCACAGGCGCTCTCGCGTTCGAGTCAGCGGTGGCTGCTTGCGAATCAAAGGGCCCCACAAGGTTTGCAGGTGAGGGTTACCCAACCCGGGAGCGGGGCGGAATACGGCGGAGGGGGCTGGCATGGTGATGCCTACCGCCCCTTCGCCCATAGCGCGTAATACACCTGGCCTGCCTGTTTCTCCCGATGAAGTTGCCAGCTAGCCGGCAGGCCCAGGGTAGAAGGCGGCGTTTCGCTTTCGGTATAGATCCACGCCTGCTCCGCGAGCCAGCCCTTGCTGTCCAGCAGCGCGCACACTGGCTGCAACAGGTTCTGGTGGAAGGGCGGATCGAGAAATACCAGGTCGAACTGATGGGCTGGCTGGTTTTCCAGGTAGCGTACGGCATCACCCTGAACCAATTGGCCCACCGGGCATTTGAGCAGATCGAGGTTGCCACGCAGGCTTGCGATGGCCACCGCGTTGTTGTCCAGCGCCAGGCCCATGGCCGCGCCGCGTGACAGCGCCTCGAGATACAGCGCACCGCTGCCGGCGAACGGGTCCAGCACGCGGGCGCCTGCTACATAAGGGGCCAGCCAGTTGAACAGCGTTTCGCGCACGCGATCCGGGGTAGGGCGCAAACCGGGCCCGTCCGGGAAGGTGACACGACGGCTACGCCATTCACCGCCGATGATGCGTAGTTGGCCCTGGCCACCATGTGGGCCGGATTTGGCAGGTTGGATAGCCATTAGTGCTCCGGAATACCGAGCGCGGGCTCGGCTGGATGATCGGTGGGTGGGGGTAAGGGGTCTTGGGCCAAAGTGGGGCCCGCGGTGATCACGAGCATATCGTCCACATTCAGGTGGCGCCGCATCGCTTCCTTGACCTGTGCGGCCGTGAGCTGCTGAGACTGCGCCATGAAGTCCTCCAGATACGAGGCGGGCAAGTTGTAGAACCCCATGCTGCCTAGCTGCCCGACAATGCTTGCGTTACTGGCATTGGACAATGGGAAGCTTCCTGCAAGTTCCTTCTTGGCGGCGGTAAGTTCGGCCTCGGTGGGGCCATCGCGCAGATAGTCGCGCAGCACCTGACGCACCAGTTCCAGCGTGCCCTGGCTAACCTGGGCGCGGGTTTGCAGGCCAATGGTAAAGGGGCCTTGAGCCTGCATGGGCGAGAAGCCTGAATATACGCCGTAGGACAAGCCTCGACGCTCTCGTACTTCGGTCATCAGCCGGGTGCCAAAGCCACCTCCGCCCAGGATCTGGTTGCCCATGGTAAGCGCGGCATAGTCGGGATCGTTGCGCTCGATACCCAGTTGGCCAATCAGCAGATGGGTTTGCTTGGATGGGAATTCGATATGCCGGGCAATCGCCGCGGGCGGCTTGGCTGGCTGTATGGGAGGCAGGGCCGGGCCCTTGGGCAGTGCCTGGGACACCTGCTCGGCGAGCGCTTCGGCTTGGCTGCGGTCCAGGTCGCCAACGAGCGCGATCACCGCGTTACCCGCCGCATAGGCGCGCTTATGGAAGGCGCGCATCTGCTCCACGGTAATGGCCTTGATCGCGTTCGGGTTGCCTTCGCTGTCATGCGCGTACGGGTGAGCCCCATAGAGCGCTGACATGAACGCTTCGTTGGCCAAATGGCTGGGGTTCTGCTTTTGATATTCGAAGCCTGCCAGCAGCTGGTTCTTGATACGGGCCACCGAAGCCGCGGGGAAGGTCGGCCGCCCCAGCACCTCGCTGAACAATGCCATGGCCGGCTCCCGTTTGGCGGGCTCTACCAGGCTGCGCAGGCTGGCGACGCCCATGTCCCGATAGGACCCATTGCTGAAGTCCGCCCCCAGCCCTTCGAACCCACGGGCAATGGCATCGACATCCTTGCCAGGCACGCCCTCGTTCAGCATCGCGTTGGTCATCAATGCCAGCCCGGGCGTGTTTCCATCTCTGGCGCTACCCGCGGCAAAGGTGACGCGCAGGTCGAACATGGGCAGTTCATGAGCCTCCACGAACAATACCCGCGCCCCTGCCTGGGTCTGCCAGCGCTGTACGTTCAGTTGGCGATAAGCCGGTGTGGCGGCCTCGGCGCTGGCAAGGGTCGCCAGGCGCGGGCTTTTCGAGGGCTGCTCGTCGGCATGGAGAGACGCACTGGCGCCAAGCCCCAGCGCGATGAAGAGAACCGCGAGCGGGCGATGGTCATTCATGGGAGGCTGCCTCCGGCAATACATGGGCGACCGTAAGGCGGCTGTGGGTAAAGTAGGTGCGCGCGGCCTGCTGGATGTCAGCGGGGGTCACCTGATTCAGGGCGTCCATTTCCGTGTCCAGCAGCGTCCAGGGCAGCCCAACCGTTTCGAGTTGGCCGATGGCAGTAGCTTGGGCAGTGATCGAGTCGCGGTCGTATACCAGCCCTGCGATATATTGAGCGCGCACCCGTTCCAGCTCTTGCGCCGAGGGTGGGGTGCGTTTGAGGTCGTCCAGCAAACCCCACAGGGCTTTTTCCGCGTCCGCCAGTGTCTTGTGCTTTTCAGTATTGGGCGTGGCCGAAAGGATGAACAGGCTGTCGCCGCGATCGTAGGCATCGTAGCTGGCCGATGAGCCAGAGACCACTTCGGCCCCGCGTTCGAGCCGGGACGCCATTCGAGCGCTGTAGCCGCCATCGAGCAAGGCCACGGTAAGGCGCAATGCCTGAACGCTTCGAGGGTCTGCAGCGGTGGCCGCGCCGGGCACGTTGAAGGCCATGAGCAGGCTGGGCAACTGGGTGCGCACGGGTAAGGTGAGCCTGCGCTCGCCGGGCTCCGCCAGTTCCATGGGCCGTTTGGCCACCGGGACAGGCCGCTGGGGAATGCCACCGAAGAATCGCTCCGCCAGTGCCTTCACCTCCTCTGGCTGCACATCGCCCACCACTACCAGGGTGGCGTTGTTCGGCGTGTACCAGGTGCGGTACCAGTCACGCGCGTCTTCCACGGTGGTGCGCTGCAGGTCGGCCATCCAGCCGATCGTAGGGGTGCGATAGCTGCTGGAGGGGTAGGCGGCGGCCTTGAACAGCTCGAAGGCCTTTTGCGAAGGCTTGTCGTCAGTGCGCAGGCGCCGCTCTTCCTTGATGACTTCGATTTCCCTGGTGAATTCCGATTCGGGCAGGGCGAGGGTGGCCATGCGGTCGGCTTCCATCTCCAGCGCGACCGGCAGGCGGTCACGCGCAAGCACCTGATAGAAAGCGGTGTAGTCATCACTGGTAAAGGCGTTTTCTTCGGCGCCCAGATCCCGCAACACGCGGGACGCTTCCCCCGGGCCCAATTTGCTGCTGCCCTTGAACATCATGTGTTCAAGCACGTGGGACAGGCCGGTCTGGCCAGGGCCTTCGTAACTCGAGCCCACTTTGTACCAGAGCTGGGAAACCGCGACCGGGGCGCGGTGATCTTCGCGTACGATCACCTTCAATCCGTTGGCCAGCGTGTATTCATGGGTAGGCTGCGCGGCCAGCGCGGCGGCGGCCATCGAGTAGCAAGCCAGGCCTGCCAAAAGCCCGGCGAGGCGGCGGGAGAGAGCGGTCATATTGATTGCGGAACCTGTACTGATGCCCCCTTGCCTTAGCGTCGGCGGGCGAGGAGGTGCTAGGATACTGATCCGCCCGGCCGACGGCCACGCCTGTGGCCGCATTCGTCAGCCGTTATAGGCGCAAGATGTTGCACGAACCCGCCGGGCGAAAAAGGGTCTGTTCTGCGACCTTCGGATTTCCAGAAGCGCCCCGGCTGGCGCTTCGCTACCTTGAGATAGCCGCCTTCCATGTTTGGTTCCAGTGACGATAAGAAGACCCCGGCCCCGGCCGGCGAGAAAAAAGGCCTGTTCGGCTGGTTGCGCAAGAAGACGCAAGAGCCCGCTGTTCAGGAGCCTGCGGTCCAGGCGCCCGATGAGCCCGAGCTGTCCGCTCCAGCGCCCGCCGCGGCCGAAACTACCGCTGAGCGTGCCGTAGAGCTGGCGCCTGAGCCAGTATTGGCGCCTCAACCTCAGCCTCAGCCTCAGCCTCAGCCTCAGCCAGAGCCAGAGCCAGAGCCAGAGCCAGAGCCAGAGCCCGCTAGCCAGCCTGATCTGGCGCCACCTCCGGCCCTGGAGCTCCCGGTTCCCGAGGAAGAGGTAGGCATTCGGCCCGAGCCGGATCCCGCTCCGCTGCCTCCGCCTACCGCCGCGCAAGCCGTTCAGGAGGCCCAGGCCAGTGCTGCCGCTGAACCCGTTCGCGCCACGGAGGCGCTCGCGGTAGCTGCTCCCGCGCCCATCGAGCCTGTGCCCGAACCGGTCACCAAAGCCGGTTTCTTCACCCGCCTCAAGCAGGGCTTGAGCAAAACCAGCGCCAGCATTGGCGAAGGGATGGCCAGCCTGTTCCTGGGCAAGAAGGCCATCGACGACGATCTGCTCGATGAAATTGAAACCCGCCTGCTGACCGCCGATGTGGGTGTGGAAGCTACCTCGGTGATCATCCGTAACCTTACCCAGAAGGTTGCCCGCAAGCAGCTGACCGATGCCCAGGCGCTGTATGCCTCGCTGCAGGGCGAGCTCGCCGACATGCTCCGCCCGGTGGAGCGCCCCCTGGTGATCGAGAAGCAACAATCGCCTTTCGTCATACTTGTGGTTGGGGTAAACGGCGCGGGCAAAACCACCACCATCGGCAAGCTGGCCGCGCGCTTCCAGCGCGAGGGCAAGAAAGTGATGCTGGCGGCCGGTGACACCTTCCGAGCCGCGGCTGTAGAACAGTTGCAGGTATGGGGTGATCGTAACGGCGTACCGGTTATTGCGCAGCACACCGGCGCCGATTCCGCCTCGGTGATCTTTGACGCGGTGCAGGCAGCCAAGGCGCGTGGCATCGACGTACTGATCGCGGACACCGCAGGCCGGTTGCACACCAAGGACAACCTCATGGAGGAGCTGAAGAAAGTGCGCCGTGTGATCGGCAAGCTGGACGAAGCTGCGCCTCATGAAGTGTTGTTGGTGCTGGACGCCGGTACCGGGCAGAACGCCATCAATCAGGCCAAGCACTTCAATCAGTCGGTTGCGCTTACTGGCCTGGCACTGACCAAGCTGGACGGTACCGCCAAGGGCGGGGTGATCTTCGCGCTGGCCAAGCAATTCGGCTTGCCTATCCGGTACATCGGGGTAGGCGAGGGCATCGACGATCTGCGCGCCTTCGAAGCCGAGCCGTTCGTGCAGGCGCTGTTCGCCGAGCGCGACCGCACATGATTCGCTTCGAACAGGTCGGCAAGCGCTATGCGAATGGCCATGTGGGCCTGCATGAGCTGAGCTTTCGAGTGCGGCGCGGAGAGTTCCTGTTTGTAACCGGGCATTCCGGGGCGGGCAAGAGCACCTTGCTGCGCCTGTTGCTGGCCATGGAGCGCCCTACCAGCGGCAAGCTGCTGCTGGCTGGCCAGGATCTGGGCCAGATCAGCAACGCGCAGATCCCGTTCTTGCGCCGGCAGATTGGCGTGGTGTTCCAGAACCACCAATTGCTGTTCGACCGTACGGTATTCAACAACATCGCGCTCCCGCTACAGATCCTGGGCCTGTCCAAGGCCGAGATTGCCAAGCGGGTGGATGCGGCACTGGATCGTGTATCGCTGGGCGACAAGGGCGACCTGTACCCTGGGGACCTCTCCACCGGCCAGCAGCAGCGCGTGGGTATCGCCCGGGCGATCGTTCACAAGCCGGCCTTGCTGTTGGCGGATGAGCCCACCGGCAACCTGGACCCCCGGCTGGCGGCGGAAATCATGGGCGTATTCGAAGACATTAACCGGCTGGGTACCAGCGTGCTGATCGCAAGTCACGACCTAGCCCTGATCGCGCGCATGCGCCACCGCATGCTCACGCTGCAGCGTGGCCGATTGATCGGTGACGGGGAGGCTGGCCAATGAGCGCGACACGTAGCCCGAAAGTATCGGACCGGGTAGCACCGAAACCCGCGGATTCGGCACCGAAGAAGCCGCGCCGCAACGACGAAGACGACGGCCCGGATTTCAGCACGCTATTCCGCGCATGGCTCGAAAGCCATCGCGCCAGCCTGGCCGATAGCCTCAAGCGGCTGGGCCGGCACCCCATCGGCAGTTTGTTTACTTGCCTGGTGATGGCGGTGGCCCTCAGCTTGCCCATGGGCTTGTCCCTTCTGCTCAAAAACGTGGAACGCCTGGGCGGTTCGTGGCAGCGAGCGGCGCAGATCTCCCTTTATATGCGCATGGAAGCTGGAAGCCGCGAAGGCGAGGCACTGGTCGATCAGGCCAAGGCGTTGGCCGGGGTGGCAGATGCCGAGTTCGTCAGCCGCGAGAAGGGGCTGGACGCGTTCCAGCAACAGTCGGGCCTTGGGGAGGCAATCAGGGAGCTTCCGGACAATCCGCTGCCGGGCGTAGTCGTGGTAACCCCTCGAGAGGTGGACAAACCAGCCCTGGAAGCCCTGCGAGAGCAACTGGCCCAATTGCCTAACGTCGAGCAGGCACAGCTCGATCTTGTATGGGTGGAACGCCTTGCCGCCATCCTCAAGTTGGGGGACCGCTTCGTGTTCGGCCTGGCGGTGCTGCTGATCTCAGCGCTGTTGCTGGTGATCGGCAATACCATTCGGCTACATATCGAGAACCGCCGCAACGAGATCGAGGTCATAAAGCTGGTCGGCGGCACCGACGCCTATGTGCGCCGGCCCTTCCTCTATATGGGCGCGCTCTACGGATTTGGCGCAGGCGTGCTGGCTTGGGCGGTACTTGCCTTCGGCCTGGACTGGCTCAACGGCGCGGTGGTGAACCTTGCGGGGCTCTATGGAAGCGATTTCGCGTTGGGCGGGGTACCTGCCTCGGACGGGCTGTCCCTCTTGCTTGGTGCGGTATTGTTAGGGTATATCGGTGCGTGGATTGCGGTGGCGAGGCACCTTCGGGAGCTGGCGCCCCGCTGATCGCATTTTTGGCGCCAAGGATTGCGCGCTCGGAACTCATCCCGGGCGGCGCTGTCTATTGGGTCGGCGCTCACAAGGCGCACATCTGTTTGTCGGAGGTTTTTGAATGACCACTTCATTGCAACCTGCGTACACGCTGGTTCCGGGGGCGAACCTCGAGGCCTACGTGCATGCGGTGAACAGCATCTCGCTGCTGACACCGGAGCGGGAGCGCGAACTGGCCGAAAAGCTCTATTACGATCAGGATCTCGATTCAGCGCGGGAAATGGTGCTAGCCCACCTGCGCTTCGTGGTGCATATCGCACGCAGCTATTCCGGCTACGGGTTGGCCCAGGCCGACCTTATCCAGGAAGGTAACGTCGGCCTGATGAAGGCCGTCAAGCGCTTTAACCCTGAAATGGGCGTACGTCTGGTGTCCTTTGCCGTGCACTGGATCAAGGCGGAAATCCATGAGTTCATCCTGCGCAACTGGCGCATCGTCAAAGTCGCCACCACCAAGGCGCAGCGCAAGCTGTTCTTCAACCTGCGCAGCCAGAAAAAACGCCTGGCTTGGCTGAACAACGACGAAGTTCATCGTGTGGCCGAGAGCCTCGGCGTTGAGCCACGCGAAGTGCGGGAAATGGAAAGCCGGCTGACTGGGCAGGACATGGCGTTCGACCCGGCGGCCGAGGCGGATGACGACAGCGCGTTCCAGTCGCCTGCCCATTACCTCGAAGACCACCGTTACGATCCAGCGCGTCAGCTCGAGGACGCGGACTGGGCGGACAGCTCCACCAGTAACTTGCATGAAGCATTGGAAGTGCTGGATGAGCGCAGCCGTGACATCCTTTACCAGCGCTGGCTGGCTGAGGAAAAAGCGACGCTGCACGAGCTTGCCGCCAAGTACAACGTGTCGGCCGAGCGCATTCGGCAGCTGGAAAAGAACGCGATGACCAAGCTCAAGGGCGCTATCGCCGCTTGACCCCAGGGCTTGGCCCCTCCGCGTCTGGCGGGGCCAGCCACTCTTTCTCTATAGCTTCAGGCGCTGTCAATCCGACCACGGCGCTGACCGGGCCTTGCTCAGGTTAACCAGGTAATCACTCCCACCCAGTTGGCTCATCTGCTGGCGAATCCACGCGGCCCTTCTCAATACGTAGGGGCTTGGGCGCGCGGCGCTCCATTCGCGGGGCGCTGGCAGTACCGCCGCCAGCAAACTGGACTGCTGTCGGGACAGATTGGCCGCGCTGGTATTGAAATGATGCCGTGCCGCGGCTTCCGCCCCGAATACACCGTCGTCCCATTCCGCGCTGTTGAGGTACACCTCAAGTATTCGCTGCTTGGGCCAGAGCACTTCTATCAAGACGGTGAACCAGGCTTCCAGGCCTTTGCGCAGGTAGCTGCGCCCCGACCACAGGAAGAGGTTCTTGGCCACCTGCTGGCTGAGTGTACTGGCGCCACGCAGCGAGCCTCCCCGCTCGTTATGCGTGAACGCGGCGCGGATGGCCGGCAGATCGAACCCCCAATGGAAAGGAAACTTCTGGTCCTCGCCTGCTATAACCGCCAGCTTGAGATCGCTTGGGAGGGCGTCCCAGGAGCGCCAGGTACGCTGCAGGTCGATGGGTTGACCGTCGATCCAGGATTGCACCTTGCGCTCGACCATCAGGGCAGTGCCAGGCGGCGGTACCCATCGCAACACCAGTACCAGCACCGCGCTGCCAATGGCGAACCACATCAGGAAGCGACGGATGTGCTGCAGTAGAGTACCTAGCATAGTGAGCTTGGCCCGGCCGAAAGAGCGGGCCATTATACAGGCCCTGATGCTGTCGATCCGGATGGACCTTTCATGTTGCGCAGTTTCCTGATGCTAGCCGCGTTTTTCGGTTTCACTGGCGTAGGCCTTGGTGCTTTCGCCGCCCATGGTCTCAAAGGCCGGCTTTCGGCGGATTACCTGGCCATCTTCCAGACGGGGGTCCAGTATCAATTGGTCCACGCCCTCGCTTTGCTGGGGATTGCCGTATTGGCTAACGTGCTGCCTGGGCGTCTCGTTACCTGGGCAGGTGCATTGTTCTGCATTGGCATCGTGCTTTTTTCCGGCAGCCTTTATGCGCTTACCCTAAGCGGCGTCACGCGTTTGGGCATCGTAACGCCGTTCGGTGGCTTGGCGTTCCTGGCAGGCTGGGCGTGCCTGGGGCTTGCCGCCTGGCGCCTGGGCTGAGGTGCGGGGTCGCTGGCGCCTTGGTCGGCGTGCCCGATCGGGCTAGAATGCACGCCCCACTTTTCGATGGCGCCCTTACATGCGCATTCAGTTGAACGGAGATACCTTCGAGCTGCCGGACGGCGAAACCGTCGCTGGCCTGTTGGCTCGCATGGAACTGGCCGGGCGTCGTGTCGCGGTCGAACTGAACCTGGACATCGTTCCGCGCGGCGAGCATGCCAGCACGCCGCTCAAAGAGGGCGATCAGGTAGAAGTGGTGCAGGCCATAGGTGGCGGTTGAGCCCGGCCCGCAGCGCTTCTACCCACTACGAGGAACATCCATGAGCACATCCCGCAGCGACAAGCCGTTCGTTCTCGCCGGCCGCACCTATCAGTCCCGCCTGCTGGTGGGTACTGGTAAATACCGAGACCTGGAAGAAACCCGCCTGGCCATCGAGGCCTCTGGCGCGGAAATCGTCACGGTCGCGGTACGCCGTACCAATATCGGCCAGAACCCGGGCGAGCCCAACCTTCTGGACGTACTGCCGCCGGACCGTTACACCATCCTGCCGAACACGGCCGGGTGTTACGACGCGACCGAAGCTGTGCGCACCTGCCGCCTGGCCCGTGAACTGCTCGACGGCCACAAGCTGGTGAAGCTGGAAGTATTGGCCGACCAGAAAACCCTCTTCCCCAACGTGATCGAAACCCTCAAGGCCGCTGAAGTATTGGTCAAGGAAGGCTTCGACGTGATGGTGTACACCAGTGATGACCCAATCATCGCCCGGCAATTGGCCGAAATCGGCTGCATTGCGGTGATGCCGCTGGCGGGCTTGATCGGTACCGGCCTTGGCATCTGCAATCCATACAACCTGCAGATCATCCTGGAAGAAGCCAAAGTGCCGGTATTGGTCGACGCCGGTGTGGGCACTGCTTCGGATGCCACCATCGCCATGGAACTGGGCTGCGAAGCCGTGCTGATGAACTCCGCTATCGCCCATGCCCAGCACCCTGTGCAGATGGCCGAAGCCATGAAACACGCGATCATCGCGGGCCGCCTGGCCTGGCTGGCCGGTCGCATGCCGAAAAAACTCTATGCCAGCGCCTCTTCGCCGCTGGATGGCCTGATCAAGTAAGAGCCTTCATGACTGATTCACACTCTACCCCGGCTGATGCCGAGGGCACCCCGGCCCACCACCGCGCCATCAAAAGTTTCGTGATGCGTGCCGGGCGCATGACCGAAGGGCAGCAGCGTGGCCTCGATCAGGGTGGGCCGCGGTTCATCCTGCCATTGGCGGATGCCCCGGTGGACTTCGATAAGGTATTTGGCCGCGTGGCGCCACGTACGCTGGAGATCGGCTTCGGCATGGGCCATTCCTTGCTGGAGATGGCAGCGGCGGCGCCTGAACAGGATTTTATCGGGGTCGAGGTTCACCGCCCGGGTGTAGGCGCGCTGCTCAATGGTGTGCTGGGGCAAGGCCTGAGCAACCTTCGCGTGTTCGATTGCGACGCGATCGAGGTGCTCAAGCGCTGCGTGGCCGATGCCAGCCTGGATCGCCTGCTGTTGTTCTTCCCGGACCCATGGCACAAGAGCCGCCATCACAAGCGCCGGATCGTGCAGCCGGCCTTCGCCGAGCTGGTGCGCAGCAAGCTCAAGCTCGGCGGCGTGCTGCACATGGCCACGGACTGGGAAGCGTATGCCGAGCATATGCTTGAGGTGATGAACGCAGCACCCGGCTATCGCAACCAGGCCAGTGACGGCCGCTGGGTAGAGCGCCCGAGCGAGCGCCCGGTAACGAAGTTCGAGCGCCGTGGCGAGCGGTTGGGTCATGGCGTGTGGGATCTGAAGTTCGAGCGGGTGGAATAACCCGCCGGGTCGCTGCCACGAGTTCTACCGTGGGCTTGTGGGAGTCGGGCGCAGCCGCAGGCGGAGCTCGCGAATGAGGTTAGAAAACTATTCGCGAGCTGTCGCCCGCTTCCCACAATGGTCCGTTGTCGCCACCCCGAACCCCGCCCGGCCCTACAGCAATCCACTTGCTGCTACTTTTTGTCGGCTACAACGCCGATCAGCACCAATACCACCAGCAGCACAGGCGCAAGGCTGTAGTTGTTGAACTGCTGCAGCCCCTTGAGCACCCACGGCGTGGCATAGATGAGCGCCGCGCCGCTGCCTACCATGCAGGCCAGCGCCATGGCCGGTATGCGCAGTATCCCGCCCATGCTGCCGACTTTCTGTTCGCCCCAGGCCTTCACCTGGGCGCCGAACAGCACGAGCACGCAGCCGACCAGCGCGAGGGCGATTTCCGAGAGATTGCCTCGGCACCAGCGCGACATCGTAGAAAGCACATCCAGAAGCATGTCCATCCGGGGTCCTTAGGTCAGAAACAGTTGCAGAAGATCGTTCAGAAACAGCTGGCCCCGGTCCGTCGCCGCCAGCCGCTCCGGTTCGACGCGCAGCAAGCCCTTTTGTTCGGCGGCGCGGCGCCCTTCGTTCAGCGCGGCCAAGGGTAGCCCGGTCCGCTGGGTGAATAACGCCGCCGGCACGCCTTCGGTCAGGCGCAGAGCGTTCATCAGGAACTCGAAGGGCAGTTCTTCAGGCGCGAGTACCTTTTCACCGGCCAGATACGGTTTGGCAAGGTTCAGGTAGTCCTTGGGCAGGCGGGTTTTCCAGGTACGTCGAACGCTGCCATCGGCGCCGGTGAGCTTGCCGTGGGCGCCAGCGCCGATGCCGATGAAGTCGCCGAAGCTCCAGTAGTTGAGGTTGTGCCGCGCTGGGCGCCCTGGGCGAGCGTAGGCCGAGACTTCGTACTGGGCGAAGCCCGCGCTCGCGAGCAAGGCCTGGCCGGCCTCCTGGATGTCCCAGAGAATATCGTCCTCGGGCAGCTGAGGTGGCTGGTTCCAGAATACCGTGTTGGGCTCGAGCGTGAGCTGATACCAGGACAGATGCGTCGGCGCCAAAGCGATGGCCTGGCGCAGATCGTCCAATGCCTCTTCCTGGCTCTGGCCTGGCAAGCCATGCATAAGGTCCAGGTTGAAGTTGTCGAAGCCGGCCCGGCGCGCCATCTCCGCAGCCCTCAGCGCCTCATCTCCGCTGTGGATGCGCCCGAGCGCCTCAAGCTTGTCGGCTTGGAAGCTCTGGATGCCGATCGACAATCGGTTGATGCCCAGCTTGCGGTAGGCGACGAATTTGTTCTGCTCGAACGTACCGGGATTGGCTTCCAGGGTGATTTCCACATCTGGCGCCATGGCGATCCTGGCGCGCAAACCTTCCAGCAGGCGGCCAAGCGCGGCGGCGCTGAACAGGCTGGGCGTGCCGCCCCCGAAAAAGATAGAGCTCAGAGGGCGGCCCAGCGCCGCGGGCAGGTCCCGGTCGAAGTCCTCGAGCAATGCGCTGACGTACGCGTCTTCAGGCAGCTCAGGGCCGGCGGCGTGCGAGTTGAAGTCGCAGTAGGGGCATTTGCGCACACACCACGGGATGTGGATGTACAGCGCCAGCGGTGGCAGCTCGGTCATAGGGGTCACACAAGGCCCAAACGCTGGCGAAGCAAGGCCATGGCCCGGGCCCGGTGGCTGACCCGGTTTTTCTCTTCGGGGGTGAGCTCGGCGCTGGAGCAATCGCCCTCCGGGACCCAGAACAAAGGATCATAACCGAAGCCGTTGGCACCGCTGGCGGCGTGCAGGATGCGCCCGTGCCACAGGCCTTCGCACAGGATCGGCAGCGGGTCGTCGGCATGGCGCACCAGCGCCAGCACGCAAACGAACTGCGCGCCACGCTCGGCATCGGGTACCCCTTCGAGGGCGGCCAGCAACTTGGCGTTGTTCGCCACATCGCCCTGGCCATCGGCGTAGCGCGCCGAATAGATGCCCGGCGCGCCGCCAAGGTAGTCCACCGCCAGCCCGGAGTCGTCCGCGAGCGCTGGCAGCCCGGACAGGCGAGAGGCATTTCGGGCCTTGAGAATTGCGTTCTCAACGAAGGACAGGCCGGTTTCTTCAGGTTCGACCTGGCTGAATTCGCCAACCGAGCGCAGCTGCACGCTGCTTCCCAGCATGGCCTGAAGTTCCTTGAGCTTGCCGGCATTGTGGCTGGCAAGTACTAACTGAGTGATGTTCATCATAAGTAGATCGCTGCTTGATAAGCGACCGGCGCCGAAGCGCCGGAAATAGCGGGAGCATGCCCCCGGGGTGGCCGTGGCGGCAAGCGCATCGGCCGGGCGGTCAGACGGCCACGTGCTCGGGGCGCAACTGAGGGCTGCTGACGCGGTAGATGCCGATTTCCCCAAGCAGGTTCGGCCACATGCGGCTGGCCCAGCCGTGGCGATGGAGACGGTCCACCGCCAGGCGGTCGAGCACCTGAGCGTCGCGCTCGCGGCACAGGTTCTCGAAGTCTTCGAAGGTACAGAAGTGAATGTTGGGCGTGTTGTACCAGGTATACGGCAGAAATTCGGAAACTGGCATGCGCCCCTTGGTGGCCAGGTACCAGCGGCAACGCCAGTGGCCGAAATTCGGAAAGGTGATGATGCATTGGCGGCCCACCCGAAGCATTTCCTCGAGGATGCGATCCGGGTATTCCACCGCCTGCAACGCTTGGGTCATGACTACCACGTCGAAACTGTTGCTGGCGAAGTTGCCCAGCCCCTTGTCGACGTTCTGCTCCACAACGTTCACGCCCTTGCGCACGCATTCGTTTATGTTGCCCGGGTCGATTTCCAGGCCGTAGCCGGTTACGCCCTTGTGGTCGCGCAGCCATGCGAGCAGCTCGCCATTACCGCAGCCCAGGTCGAGTACCCGGCTGCCGGCCGGTATCCATTCCTGGATGATTTCCAGATCGGCTCTCATGGGCACCTCAAATCGCAATACGGTTCATGTAGCTGGAAAACGCCTGGAGGTAGCGTGGGATCGGAATCAGGAACGCATCGTGGCCCTGCGGCGCGTCGATCTCCAGATAGGAGATGTTCTTGCGCGCCGCCATCAACGCATCGACGATTTCCCGCGAGCGCGCCGGTGAGAACCGCCAATCGGTGGTGAACGACATGATGCAGAAGTCCGCGCTAGCGCCGGCAAGGGTTTTGGCCAAATCATCACCGTGCGCGGCGGCAGGATCGAAGTAATCCAACGCCTTGGTCATCAGCAGGTAGGTGTTGGCGTCGAAGCGGCCGGAAAATTCCTCCCCTTGATAACGCAGGTAGCTCTCCACCTGGAAGGCGACGCTATGGAAGTCGTACGCCAACTGGTCATGCTTGAGTTCGCGACCGAATTTCTCGCCCATCGAATCATCCGACAGGTAGGTGATATGCCCCACCATGCGAGCCAGCATCAGGCCGCGCTTGGGGATGACGCCTTCTGCCTGGAAGTCGCCCCCGTGGAATTCAGGGTCCGACAAAATGGCCTGGCGGGCCACTTCATTGAACGCGATGTTCTGTGCCGAGAGCTTGGGCGCCGAGGCAATCGCCACACAATGGCGCAGCCGCTCGGGGTAACTGATCGACCACTGCAGTGCTTGCATGCCGCCCAGGCTACCGCCTACCACCGCGGCCCACTGGCCAATGCCCAGCAGGTCGGCAAGGCGAGCCTGGCTGTTCACCCAGTCCTCTACGGTAAGCACAGGGAAGTTGGCGCCGAATGGCTTGCCAGTGGCCGGATCGATACTTCCCGGCCCCGTTGAGCCATTGCAGCCGCCAAGGTTATTCAATGCCACCACGAAGAATCGACGGGTGTCGATCGGCTTGCCCGGGCCGATGGCGCTGTCCCACCAGCCGGGCTTGCGGTCGGTTTCGCTGTGGTAGCCGGCCGCGTGGTGATGCCCGGACAAGGCATGGCAGATCAATACGGCATTACTGGCGTCGCTGTTGAGCTGCCCGTAGGTTTCGTAAATCAACTGGTAGGCGGCCAGCGAGCGGCCACATGCCAAAGGCAGAGGCTCGTTGAATTTCGCTAGCCGCGGTGTGACCAAACCGACGGAATCTTCGGGGAAGACTGTGGACATCGACCCTGCTCTCACTCAAATGAGGCGTAAGGATAAGGAGGGGGGGCAGAGGGGGCAAGCGCCTTCGCCGCGGCGCTTGCCTTGAGCGCACCGCGGCGAAGGGGATGAGCGCGGCTTAGATCAGCGTGCGCAGGATCTGCGGCATGCCGGTCATGGCGGCCAGGTTGTTGATCACCAGCATGTCCAGCAGCTTGAGCACCATGAAGGCCAGGATCGGAGAGATATCCAGCCCGCCGAGGTTAGGCAGCATGCGGCGGAAGGGTGCCAGCACCGGCTCGCAGATCTGATTCACCAGTTCCGCGCCAGGGTTGTGGCTGGCCGGGGCAACCCAGGACAGGATCACGCTGATGATCATGGCGAAGAAGAAGATGTTCAGGAACAACGCCGTCACGCCGATGATGGACCAGATCAGCAACTGCACCGGATTGCCCGTGGTGCCATACGCCAGCAACAGGGTAAGCGCCATGATGATCATCTGGATGATGATCGCCAGCAGCAGTGAGGACATGTCCAACCCGAACAGGCTGGGGACGATCCGCCGCAACGGGCGCAGCAGCGGCTGGGTAGCGCGTACCGCAAACTGGCTCAAGGGGTTATAGAAATCCGCCCGTACCAATTGCAGCACGAAGCGCAGCAGAACGATCAGCAGGTAAAGGCTGCCCAGGGTTTGCAGCACGTAAATCAGTGCGGTGTTCAATCCAATCATCTAACGCTCCTTAGTGGGCGAGTTGTTCGGCCAATTCTTTCGAGCGACGGGCTGCCGCACCCAGGGCCTGTTCAACCAATGCTTCAAAGCCACCCGCCTGGAAGGCCTTGATCGCCGCTTCGGTGGTGCCTGCCGGGGAGGTTACCCGACGGCGCAGCTCCGCGGCATCTACATCGCCGTCGGCGGCCATTCGCGCCGCGCCCACGGCGGTTTGCAGGGTGAGCCTGGCGGCGGTTTCACGGGACAACCCCAGGGCCTCGCCCGCCTGGGTCATGGCCTCGATCAACAGGAAGAAATACGCCGGGCCACTGCCGGAGACCGCAGTCACGGCGTCCAGCTGCTGTTCGCTTTCCAGCCACAGTGCCAGCCCCACGGCGCCGAGCAGCTGCTCGGCGTTGTGCTTCTGCGTTTCGGTGACCTGGGCGGTGGCATACAGCCCGCTGGCACCCTGACGCACCAGCGCGGGGGTGTTTGGCATGCAACGCACGATAGGGCACTCACCGAGCCAGGCGTGCAGGCTTGCGCAGGTAATGCCCGCAGCGATCGACACGATCAACTGGCCCGGCTGTAGTGCGGGCCGAAGCGCTTCGCACACGGCTTTCATTGCCTGCGGCTTGACCGCCAACACTACGATATCGGCGTTGTTGACTGCCGCGGCGTTGTCTTCGAAGGTGGCGATGCCGTAAGTGGTGCTAATGCGTTCACGGGTGTCCGGGCCTGGGTCGCTGGCAGTGAGCCGGCTGGCGTCGACGCCTTCAGCACGCAGCCCGCCGATCAAGCTCGCTGCCATGTTGCCGGCGCCGATGAAGGCGATTCGTGGTGTGCTCATGGAAAATTCCTGTGATCGGAGAAGTCAGGCGGTAGGTTCAGGCTTGCTGTAGTCGCGGGCGCCAAACAGGGCGGTGCCGATGCGTACCCAGGTTGCGCCCTGGCTGATCGCGGCCTCGAGATCATCGCTCATACCCATCGACAATGTATCCAGCTGGCCGTCGAGGCTATCGCGCAAAGCCTGCACGCGGGCAAAGGTTGCGTTTTGGTCATCGATACTCATGCCGGGCTCGGGAATGGCCATCAGGCCACGCAGGCGCAAGCCCGGCAGGGCGGCAACCGAGGTGGCAAGGGTGGGAAGGTCGGCGGGCTCGCAGCCGGCCTTGCTGGCTTCGCCGCTGATGTTCACTTGCAGGCAGATGTTCAGGGGCGGCAAATGAGCGGGCCGTTGCTCGGCCAGGCGTTGGGCGACCTTGAGGCGGTCCACCGAATGCACCCACTGAAAGTGCTCGGCGATGGCCTTGGTTTTGTTGGACTGGATAGGCCCTATGAAATGCCAGGTCAGCCCATCGAGGTCGGCCAGCTCTTGCTGCTTGCCGAGCGCCTCCTGGAGGTAGTTTTCCCCGAAGTGCCGCTGGCCCGCGGCATAAGCCTCACGCAGCGCCCGGGCCGGCTTGGTCTTGCTCACCGCCAGCAGGTTCACGCTGTCAGGGGCCCGCCCGGCGGCCTGGGTAGCGGCGCTGATTCGCGCGATCACCGAGGAAAGGTTGTCTGCTATGGTGGACATTAACTTGGCGCCAGCGGCTTTAGGGGTCTGCGGCATTCTACCTGCTTGTCTGTATTTGGGGAGTCTCATGGACATTACCGAGTTGTTAGCCTTCAGCGCGAAACAAGGTGCCTCGGATTTGCACCTTTCCGCCGGGCTGCCGCCCATGATCCGTGTCGATGGCGATGTTCGCCGCATCAACCTGCCGCCACTGGACCACAAGGCCGTGCAGGCACTTATCTACGACATCATGAACGACAAGCAGCGCCAGGATTTCGAAGAGTTCATGGAAACGGACTTTTCCTTCGAAGTGCCGGGAGTGGCCCGCTTCCGGGTGAACGCGTTCAACCAGAACCGTGGCGCGGGCGCGGTATTTCGGACCATTCCTTCCAAAGTGCTGAGCATGGATGACCTGGGCATGGGCGATGTGTTCCGCCGCATCACCGACGTGCCTCGGGGGCTGGTGCTGGTGACCGGCCCCACGGGGTCGGGCAAGTCCACCACCCTGGCGGCAATGATCGATTACCTGAACAACAACAAGCACCATCACATTCTTACGATTGAAGACCCGATCGAATTCGTTCACGAGTCGAAAAAATGCCTGGTGAACCAGCGTGAGGTGCATCGCGATACGCTCGGGTTCTCCCATGCGCTGCGCTCGGCGCTGCGGGAAGACCCGGACGTGATTCTGGTAGGTGAAATGCGCGATCTGGAAACGATCCGCCTGGCGCTGACAGCCGCCGAAACAGGCCACCTGGTGTTTGGCACCTTGCACACTACCTCGGCCGCCAAGACCATCGACCGGGTGGTGGATGTGTTCCCCGCCGAGGAAAAGGCCATGGTGCGCTCGATGCTGTCCGAATCCCTGCAGGCAGTGATCTCTCAAACCCTGTTGCGCAAGATTGGCGGCGGGCGCGTGGCGGCCCACGAGATCATGATCGGCACCCCGGCCATCCGAAATCTGATCCGGGAAGACAAAGTGGCGCAGATGTATTCCGCTATCCAGACCGGGGGTTCGCTAGGCATGCAAACGCTGGATGCCTGCCTCAAGGACCTGCTGTCCAAAGGCTTGATCGCCAAAGACGCCGCCAGGGAAAAAGCCAAGAACCCTGAAAGCCTCTGACCGGCCAGGAAGCCGCGCCGGCTTCGAGGACGGCGCGGTTTCAGCGTTGGGTGATACGCAACGTGGGGGCGGGCTGCTTGGGTAGTACTCGTTTCGCTACCACGTAGTGGGCTTTCCAGTAGGGCTTGTTCAGCGTGTCGATGGACACGGCTTTCCCGCGGCGTGGCGCGTGGATGAACTTGTCATCGCCAAGGTAGATTGCGACGTGGTTGACCTGGCGCCCCTTGATCTTGAAGAACAGCAGGTCGCCTGGCTTGAGATCCTCGCGCGCGACCTTGATGCCGTGGCCGTCGGCCATGGCGTTCGAGGTTCTGGGCAGGTCGATGGCCGTTACGTCATTGAAGGCGTATTTCACCAGGCCGCTGCAATCGAAGCCCTTGCTCGGGCTGCTGCCGCCCCATTTGTAAGGCGTTCCCAAAACCTGAACCGCGCGGCTGAGCACGGCGTTGCTCTGGCTGTTCTGCCGGGCGGCCATTTGCGCTGCCGCCACTTGGGCGGAATGAGTACTCGCCTTGCGCGGTGCGTGACGTGGAGCGCGAGGCGTGGATTCGTGTTCGCCGGTCCGAGCGGTGTAGCCCGAAAAACTCGAAGGCAGCGGTTGCTCACGGTTGGAGGCGTAAGCGGCCAGTGGACATAAAAGGCAAACTGTCAGCCATGTCTTGATAAGTGGATGCATTAGGCAGGGCTCGATGATGTGGCGCGCAACTTTATAACAGCTTTTTTGTCTGTTTTTGCCCCACTGGTCGATCCGGAACCGGCGCGCGCCGAACCCTGAACAGGGTTTTATGTCTATGAAATCCCCTGGCCCCCGGTTTAGCCGGCTTCGCTCGGCCATGCAGCGCCGTTACCGCTTGTCGGGTCGCCTGCTAAAAGTCACACTTTCTTCCACAAATTTTAATTATCACGAGCCAAGTCAACGTCTATGAATACCTATCAGCCGGAGCCCAGGCTGCAAGATACCCACAGCATCGTATTCGGATATGCCTTGTGGATTTTCGGGTTCACGGGCGCTCACCGCTTCTATTACGGCAAGCCAGTCACCGGCACGATCTGGTTATTTACCTTGGGCTTGCTGGGGATTGGCTGGTTGATTGACCTGTTCCTGATCCCGGCCATGGATCGCGAGGCGGACCTGCGTTTTCACACCGGCCCCCTGGACTACAACATCGCTTGGCTGCTGTTGACCTTCCTCGGGGTATTCGGAGTGCACCGCTTGTACCAGCGAAAATGGATCACTGCGGTGCTGTACTTCTTTACAGGAGGGCTGTTCGTGGTGGGCGTGCTGTATGACTTCTGGACACTTAACGACCAGATTTCGCTGAAGAACCGCGAAGCGTATCGCGGCTGAGGCTGCGACGGGCATCGCGGCTTGCCAGGGTATCTCTATCGCTGGCAAGCCGCGCCGCCATGGGGCTTACGCCTCGTGGCTGATCCGCCCGTCCACCACCGTGTAGCGTACGGCCCCGGGGAGGCAGTGCCCCATGAACGGGCTGTTTGTTCCTCGAGAATGCCACTGTTCCCCGGCCACGGTGCTGGCGGTGGGGTCGAACAGCACGAGGTCGGCGGCGCCGCCTGCCATCAGCTCGCCCGCTGCCAGGCGCAGCGCGTTGGCCGGGCCCGAGGTAAGGCGCGCCAACAGGGTGGGCAGGTCCAGCAAGCCTTCTTCCACCAGCGTAAGCGCCAGAGGTAGCAGCAGTTCCACGCTGCTGATGCCAGGCTCGGTGGCACCGAAGGGCGCCTGCTTGGCGTCGCGTTCATGAGGCTGGTGGTGACTGGAAATAGCCTGGATCACGCCAGCTTTCACGGCGTCGCGCAGCCCATCGCGGTCTGCGCGGGTGCGTAGCGGTGGTTGCACGTGGTACAGGCTGGAGAAACCGGTCAGGGCCTCGTCGGTCAGGATCAGCTGGTACAGCGCAACGTCCGCTGTCACCGGCAGGCCGCGCGCCTGCGCCTGCGCGATCATCTCGGCGCCACGCGCGGTGGTGAGCTGGCTGAAGTGCGCGCGAACACCACTTTGCTCTACCAGAAGCAGGTCCCTGGCCAATGCGACCGTTTCGGCGGTTTCCGGGATGCCGGCCAGGCCAAGGAAGCTTGCGGTGGGGCCTTCATGCGCCAAACCGCCCGCGGCCAGGTCCCGGTCCTGGGAATTGAAGATGACGGTCAGGTCGAACGTGGCGGCATATTCCAGCGCGCGGCAGAGGGTGCGGGTATTGGCGAAGCTGTTCAGGCCATTGCCGAAGGCAACACAGCCCGCGTCGCGAAGCGCAACCAGTTCGGCCAGTTGCTCGCCTTCCAGGCCCTTGCTCAGCGCCCCGATGGGAAACACTTTGCAGTGGCCAGCGTCACGGGCGCGGTCGAGGATCAACTCCGCCACGGCGGACGTATCCAGCACCGGGCGCGTCAGCGGCGGGCAGCACAGCGAGGTTACCCCGCCAGCGGCGGCGGCACGGGTTTCGCTGGCGATGGTGCCCTTACGGCTGTAGCCGGGCTCGCGCAGGGCAACGTTGAGGTCCACCAGCCCTGGCGCGGCTACAAGCCCCTGCGCAGCGACTTCCCGGGAGGCCTTGAAACCCGCGGGCGCGGCGCCAATGGCGAGCACCTTGCCGTTTTCCACATGGAGGTCGGACAGTTGATCCAGGCCCGACGCCGGGTCAATGAGCCGGGCGCCGATAATGCTTAAACTCACTGTACGTTCTCCTGCTCGATCTGCCGCTGCGCGGCCTGGCCGCTCATGGCCATGGACAGCACGGCCATGCGCACCGCAATGCCGTAGGTTACTTGGTTGAGGATGACCGATTGCGCGCCATCCGCTACGGCGGATTCGATTTCCACGCCTCGGTTGATGGGGCCCGGGTGCATCACGATCGCATCAGGCCGGGCCAGCGCGAGGCGCTGAGTCGTCAGGCCGAACAGGCGATAGAATTCGCCCTCGCTCGGCAGCAATCCGCCCTGCATGCGCTCGCGCTGCAGCCTGAGCATGATTACCACGTCCACATCCTTGAGGCCTTCGGTGAGGTCCGTGTACACCTTCACACCGTATTGCTCCACGCCCACCGGCAGCAACGTCTTGGGGCCTATCACGCGGATGTCGGGGCAACCGAGCGTTTTCAAGGCGATCATGTTGGAGCGCGCCACCCTGGAGTGGAGGATGTCACCCACGATGGCCACCGACAGGTTTTCGAACCCGCCCTTGTGGCGTCGGATGGTGAGCATGTCCAGCATGCCCTGGGTAGGGTGCGCGTGGCGGCCATCGCCGCCGTTGATCACCGCGACATCAGGGGAAACATGCTCGGCGATGTAATGGGCGGCGCCGGAATCCGCGTGGCGCACCACGAACATGTCGGCGGCCATGGCCTCAAGGTTGCGCAGGGTATCGAAGAGTGTCTCGCCCTTGCTGGTCGAAGAGGTGGAGACGTTGAGCGTGATAACGTCCGCGGACAGCCGCTGGGCCGCCAGCTCGAACGTGGTGCGGGTGCGCGTGGAGTTTTCGAAGAACACGTTGCACACGGTCTTGCCGCGCAGCAAGGGGACCTTCTTCACAGCGCGGGCACCGACTTCCAGAAAGGAGTCGGCGGTGTCCAGGATCTCGGTCAGCAGTGAGCGAGGCAGCCCGTCCAGCGACAGGAAATGGCGCAGTTGGCCCTGATCGTTCAGTTGCAGGGGGCGCTTGGCGTCGGTCGGGATCATCGAGGGGACTCTTGAAGGCTGGAGGCAGGCTCAACAACCTGCTGCTCCAGGGAAAGCGGGGAAGGGCCGATCAATTTTACCCGTTCGTTGGGTGACAGTGACAGGGTCACCCCGGCGATGTCCGGCCGGATCGGCAGCTCGGCTGCGTTCAGGTCTACCAGGCTCACCAGAGTCACGCTGGCCGGGCGCCCATAATCGAACAGCTCGTTCAATGCCGCCCTGATAGTGCGGCCGCTCATCAGCACGTCGTCCACCAACACGAGATGCTGGCCCTCGATTTCGAAGGGCAGGTCCGATGGACGTACCTGGGGGTGCAGGCCGTTCTGGCTGAAGTCATCCCGATAGAAGGAGACGTCCAGCGTGCCGAAGGCCGTGGTGATACCCAATTCTTCGAGCAACGCCTGGGTGACCCAGACCCCGCCTGTGCGTATGCCGATGAAGCGAGGCGCTTCGATACCACGTGCCTGCAAGCGGGCGCGCAAATCCAGGGCCATTTGACGGATAAGGTCCGCGGGGTTGGGTAAGGTCATGCAGGCTCCAATCGGCCGCGGCCAGCGGCCCGGCAGGGGTCAGAAATCAGAGAATGGCGGCATTGGCTTCCAGCCAGCCCTCCAACAGCAGCCGGGCCGCGATGGCGTCCACCGGGTTGTCTCGGTAGCTGTCGGTGCGCTGGCCGCGTGCCATGCGCTCGCCTTTTGCCTCGAAGGTCGTGAGGCGTTCGTCGTGGGTATGAACGGGCAGGTTGAAGCGGCCGTTGAGCTGGCGGGCGAACCGCTCCGCGCGGGCGCTCATGTCGCTGGGGCTGCCATCCATGTTCAGCGGTAGCCCGACAACCAGCGCGTCGGGTTTCCATTCCTTGATCAGGGCTTCTACCTTGAGCCAGTCCGGTACGCCGTTCTGGGCTTTAAGCACACACAGCTCGCGCGCCTGGCCGGTAATCACCTGGCCCACGGCAAGGCCAATCTGCTTGCTGCCGTAATCGAAACCCAAAAGCAGCCGCACAGCCATCAGGCGTGCCCCGCCTGGCTGGTCAGCAGGTTCAGATTCACACCCAGGCGCGCCGCCGCCGCTTCGAGCCGCTGCTCACTCGCGATGGAGAACAGAATGTCGGGATCGAACGGGCAGGTCAGCCAGGCGTTCTCGGCCATTTCACTTTCCAGCTGGCCCGCTTCCCAACCCGCGTAGCCCAGCGTAATCAGGCTGTCGGCCGGCCCGCTGCCGTCGGCGATGGCGAACAGCACGTCCTGGGACGTAGACAGCGAAATCCCGCCCAGATCCACGGTGGCGTCGTACACCGGCCCGCTGGTATGAAGCACGAAACCGCGGTCCATCTGCACCGGCCCGCCGCCGTAGACAGGTACCAACTGCGCAGAAAGCGGAGGCGTGGCCTCTGGGCGCAGCTGTTCGAGGATATCCGCCAGGTTCAGCTCTTGCGGCCGGTTTACCACCAGCCCCATGGCGCCACGGTCGGTGTGCTCGACGATGTACGTGAGGGTCTGAGCGAAGTTCGGATCGGCCATGTGCGGCATGGCGATGAGGAACTGATGCTTGAGGTAGCTGGTTTCAAGGGTTTTCATAGGCGTAGTGTGGCGCTGCCTCGGTGTGCTTACAAGCGTTGTGCTGTCTTGGACAGGGCTAGTTGCTGGACAGCCGGTCGCCCTTGGCGAACCGCCACGTCCTGATGATTTCGAGCCGGTCGATGTCTGAAAGATCCCCGGTAAACGGTGCGAAAGGCGCCGCCAGCCGCACGATGCGCTGAGCGGCTTCATCGAGCAGCGGCTGCCCGGAGGATTCAAGGACCAATACTTCATACAGCGAGCCATCGCGATTGATCGACACCAGCATGCGCAGGCTGCCGTAGATCTGCTGCTGACGCGCTTTCTCGGGGTAGTTCAGGTTCCCCACCCGTTCTACCTTCTTGCGCCAGTCTTCCTTGTACCAGGCACCCTTGTCGCGCATGGTCGAGGCGGCGCTGAGGCGATAGATACGCGGGCGTTTCGCGTAAGCCTGCTGCTCGTTGGACAGCTCGGCCTCGAGGCTGGCGATTTCACTGGAAAGCTGCGAACTGTCGAAATCGGGGGTAACGGCCTTCGGCTTTTCATCCACCGGCTGCTGTTGCGGGCGCGCTTCGACCTTGCGCGGCTGAACCGAGGTGGTGGCGACCGCCTTGGTTTTCTGTGGCGCCTGCTCGCGTACGGGGCGAGGGGCCGGAGGTGGCGTGACCCTGTTGATCTGTTCGCTTTGGAAGGGCGCGACTTCGGTGGTTTTAAGCACGGCCTTGTGTTCGAGCGTGCCGCTGCCCTGCTGATTGTCCTGGGCGAGAAAATCCGCTTTCTCGGGCGCCTTGTCGCTTTTGAAGGTAGACAAGGTAATTTCCAGCGTTTTGCTGATCTGTGGGGGCGGCTCCATGTTGAAGCTGACCCCGAGAATCACCGCCAGGTGCAGCAAAGCGGCCACGAACAAGGCGAAGCCCAGGCGGTCTGCCGGGCGGGCCGCCTTTGGCGCAAGCTTTGAGGAAATGTCGGTAAAGCTGGTCATCGGCTGTATGGAGCCCACACCGCTGGGAATCGAATGGCGGAGCATCATACCGCAAATGCCCCGCTTCGGTGCCGCCGCTGGTAGGCGGCGACGAGTTGCATCAGCGGCTTTGCAGCTTGCGCTCGATGGCGTCCATCAACAGGCCACCGATGTTCGTGCCGTAGGCGGCGTCGATCTCGCGCGCGCAGGTGGGGCTCGTCACGTTGATTTCGGTGAGGTAGTCGCCGATCACGTCCAGGCCTACGAACAACAGGCCCTTTTCTCTCAGGCTGGGGCCTACCTGGGCGGCGATCCAGCGGTCGCGGTCCGTCAACGGGCGCGCTTCACCCCGCCCGCCCGCGGCCAGGTTGCCACGGGTTTCGCCCGCGGCGGGGATACGCGCCAGGCAGTAATCCACGGGTTCGCCGTCGATCATCAGGATGCGCTTGTCCCCTTCGGTAATCGCCGGGATGTATTTCTGCGCCATGGTCTGGTGGGTGCCATGAACCGTGAGTGTCTCGAGGATGACCGAGAGGTTCGGGTCGCCCTGGCGGTGGCGGAAGATAGACGCGCCGCCCATTTCGTCCAGCGGCTTAAGGATGACATCGCCGTGCTCGGCCACGAACTCGCGAATGATGTCCTGACGGCGGCTTACCAGCGTGGGTGGGTTGCACTGCGGAAATTGCGTGGCGAACAGCTTTTCATTGCAGTCGCGCAAGCTTTGCGGCTTGTTGACCACCAACACGCCAGCCCGCTCGGCCTGTTCCAGGAAATAAGTGGCGTACACGAATTCAATGTTGAAGGGCGGATCCTTGCGCATGAGGATCACGTCCAGGTCCTGCAGGGCGATGTCTTGCGCAGCCTCCAGTTCGTACCAATGTTCCGGGTCGGCGAACACCTTCAGGGCCGAGGCCTTGGCGCGTGGCTGCCCATTGGCCTGGTACAGGTCTGGAAGCTCCATGTAGGTCAGCTCCCAGCCGCGCGCCTGGGCGGCCAGCAGCAGCGCCAACGACGTGTCTTTCTTGTAGTTGATACGCGAAATGGGGTCCATGACGATGCCGACGCGAATGGGCATGGTGGTGTGTCTCCAGGCAGAATGGCAGGCTTTGATGGCCGTCAGGGTGGCCCGCGCAACCGTGATGGTCAAGCGTGCCTGCGAGGGTGTGGCGTGGAACCGGCCATCAGACTGTGCTAAAAAGCACCAAGGCTTGTGCGTGACGCCCCCGGGTGGCGCATGGGCCACCCGCCGACGCAAACCGAACGAGCGATCATGGAACAGCATTCGCGAACACCTTCGCGGAACTTGAAGGTCATGGTGGTCGACGATTCCAAGACCATCCGCCACACGGCCGAAACGCTGCTTGAGCAGGCCGGGTGCGACGTAATTACCGCAGTGGATGGTTTCGACGCGTTGGCCCAACTGGCCGACCATTACCCCCGGATCGTGTTCATCGACGTAATGATGCCTCGCCTCGATGGCTATCAGGCCTGCCAGCTCATTAAACAGAACCCCCGTTTCGCGGGTACTTCGGTAATAATGCTGTCTTCTCGCGAAGGCCTGTTCGACCGGGCCCGTGCTCGCGCCGTTGGCGCCGACCGGTTTCTTACCAAACCCTTCGACCGGGCCGCGCTGCTTGAGGCGATCCATGCCGAGGTACCGGAGTTCCAGCGTTTGCCCACGTGACGACCTGTGCGCAAGCGCCGCTGTATACGCCAATTCATAACCGAACGAGGACCAGCATGGCTCGAATCCTGATCATCGATGACTCGCCGACCGAACTGCAAAAGTTGACCGGCATGCTCGAGCGACAAGGGCACCAGGTGCTCAAGGCCGCCAACGGCGGCGATGGCGTCGCGCTGGCGCGCCAGGAAAAACCCGACGCTGTGCTGATGGACATCGTGATGCCGGGCATGAACGGCTTCCAAGCAACCCGGCAGCTCACCAAGGACGAGTCCACGGCCGGCATTCCTATCATCATCATCACCAGCAAGGATCAGGAAACCGACAAGGTGTGGGGCGCGCGCCAGGGCGCTCGTGCCTACCTGACCAAGCCCTTCGAGGAGAGTGCGCTGGTGGCCGCCCTCGCTGACGTGTTGCCGAACTGACCGAGCGCATGAACGCCTCCTATACCGCCTTTGAACTGTTGCTGGCCATCGATCAACGCTGCCGCGCGCGGGCCGAAGGGCTACCCGTGGAACTGGAGGGTGAGCAGCCCTGGAGCGGTATCAGTTTCCGGATGGGCAATGGCTGGTATGTGGCACCCATGAGCGAGGTCGCCGAGGTCTTGCCCGAGCCGCGCATGACCCGTATCCCCGGGGTGAAGCCGTGGGTGCTGGGCGTGGCGAACCTGCGCGGGCGCTTGCTGCCGGTGATGAACCTTTCGGGCTATTTCGGCGCGGCGCTGTCCAGCCATCGGCGACAACGGCGAGTGCTGGTGATTGATCATGAAGAGCTGTTCACCGGGCTGCTGGTAGACGAGGCTCCTGGCCTGCAGCACTTTCCGGCGGCGGATCTGGCGACGGTTCGCCCCGAAAACCTCGATGAAGCGTTGGCACCCTTCGTCAAGGGCTACTTCTTTCACGAGCGGGAATGGGCGGTATTCAGCCCGTTCTCGCTGGTTACCGCGGCGGAGTTTCTGAATGTGGCGGCATGACACCGGGGGCTCGCGCGCGATGAGCAGCCACAGTAAGGGCGTGACGCTTCAAGGCTCGCGCAGTACCGCGCAAATTGCCGGGCTGTTCGTGGCGCTGGTGATCCTGATCATGTTGCTGTTCGCCAACTTCGCCTACCTCAACACCCAGGCCAACCACGACAAACAATACATCGGCCACGCCGGTGAGCTGCGGGTGGTGTCTCAGCGGATCGCCAAAAATGCCACCGAAGCCGCCGCTGGCAAGTCGGAGGCCTTTCGAGAGTTGACCGCGGCGCGCAACGAGTTCGACCGCCGGTGGCGCTACCTCACCGAGGGGGATGCCCACACGGGCCTGCCCCCGGCGCCGCACACAGTGCATGAGCAAATGATCGCGGTGCAACGGGACTGGGACCGCTTGCGCAAGAGCGCCGATACCATCCTCAGCAGTGAACAAACCGTATTGTCCCTGCATCAGGTAGCCGCCACGCTCGCCGAAACCGTGCCGCAGCTTCAGCTCGAATCCGAGAAGGTCGTGGACAGTTTGCTTCGGCGCGGCGCACCGGCGGAGCAGGTAGCGGTGGCGCAGCGCCAATCGTTGCTGGCCGAGCGTATTCTGGGTTCTGTGAATATCGTGCTGGCGGGCGATGAAAACGCGGCCCGCGCCGCCGAAGCTTTCGGCCGCGATGCCAACCGCTTCGGCGTGGTGCTCAATGGCATGCTCAATGGCAGCAGCAGCCAGGGCATCCGCCAGGTAGAGGACCTTCAGGCCCGCGCGCGCTTGCAGGAAATCGCCGAACTGTTCGCGTTCGTCTCGGGCTCGGTCGGGGAAATCCTGGAAACCTCGCCGGAGCTGTTCCGGGTGCGTGCCGCCGCCACTGACATCTTCAATTTGTCTCAAACGCTGCTGGACGAAGCGTCGCGGCTGGCCGATGGCTTCGAAGACCGCGCCGGTGGGCGCACCCTGGATGTAGTGGGCGGGTATGTGCTCGGCTTGCTGGCACTGACCTGCATCATTCTGATGGCAACGATCATGGTGCGTGAAACCAACCGCCGGTTGCGTGAAACCGCTGAAAAGAACGAACGCAGCCAGCATGCGATCATGCGCCTGCTGGACGAGATCGAGGGCCTGGCCGCGGGCGACCTTACCGTAACTGCTTCGGTGACCGAAGACTTCACCGGCACCATTGCCGATTCGATCAATTATTCCATCGACCAACTGCGTGACCTGGTCGCGACCATCAATCGCGCCGCCGAGCGGGTGGCCGCGGCGGTCCAGGATACCCAAGGCACCGCGCGTCAGCTGGCCAAGGCGTCTGAACATCAAGCGCAGCAGATCAGCGAAGCCTCGCGCGCCATCAGCGACATGGCCCAATCCATCGATCATGTGTCGAGCAATGCCTACGAGTCGGCCAAGGTCGCCGAACGTTCGGTGAATATCGCCAACAAGGGCAGCGAGGTTGTGCACAACACGATCCAGGGCATGGACGTGATTCGCTTCCAGATCCAGGACACGTCCAAGCGGATCAAGCGGCTGGGCGAATCGTCCCAGGAAATCGGCGATATCGTTGGCTTGATCGACGACATTGCCGAGCAAACCAATATCCTCGCGCTCAACGCGGCCATCCAGGCATCCATGGCCGGAGAGGCTGGGCGGGGTTTCGCCGTGGTCGCCGATGAAGTTCAGCGCCTGGCCGAGCGTTCCTCGGCCGCCACGCGTCAGATCGAAATGCTGGTGCGCGCCATTCAGGCTGATACCAACGAAGCAGTCACGTCGATGGAGCAGACTACATACGAAGTGGTGCGAGGCGCGGGTCTGGCGCAGGACGCCGGGGTGGCGCTGGAAGAAATCGAGAGCGTGTCCCAGGACCTCGCCGCGCTGATACAGCGCATTTCCAACGCGGCGCAGCAGCAAACCTCTTCGGCGGGGCAAATCTCCCACACCATGGCGGTCATCCAGGAAATCACCACCCAAACTTCCTCCGATTCCACCGCGGCGGCCGAGAGCATGAGCAACCTGGCACAGATGGCGAGTGAAATGCGCCGCTCCGTTTCCGGGTTTACCTTGCCGCCCGCGGAAGTGGCGAAGCCATGAACGGGGCGCCATGAAATTCGATAGAGAAGGGCGCGCTGACGTAGTAGGGCTGCAATGGCTCAAGCCCGAACTGGCCGTGACCCTGGCCCAGGCGCGCCACGCGCTGGACGTCGGGCTCGATGGGCTTGGCGAATGCGCGCAGGCCCTGCATGCGGTGGTCGCGACTCTGGAGTTCGTGAACTTCCCAGGGGCCATTCGCTTGGCCCGGGATCTTGAGCGCCTGGCTACGTTGCCTCAGCCTACGGCGGCGGTGGTCGATGCGCTGCGCCACTTGATCGATCGCTTGCCGGGTTATCTGGAACGCGTGGCGGCCGCCCGGCATGACTTGCCGCTGCTCCTGCAGCCATGGCTGAACGAGATTCGCGCCACCCTTGGGGAGCCGCCGCTGGGCAATGCCGACATGGCCGCGCTGGTTGGCCAGCCAGTGGCCGATGAGCCGGTGCGCAGCATGCCCGCCGTTACCCCCGACCGTGCCGGGCTGGGCCCGTTGGTTGCCGCCCTGTGCGAAGAGCTGTCCCGCAATAAGGCCCGGTTGGATCAATACCTGATCGATGAGCAGCGCAACCCGGGTGGCCTGGTGGCCATTGCCCCATCCCTGAGGCGGATCGCCGACGCGCTGGCGGTGCTGGGGTTTCAGCAGCCCCGGCGAGCCATTCTGGATCAGATGGGGATCATTCAGAGCCTCGCCACCGGGGCCACGCCATTGGACGATGCACGCATCCTGGATGCGGGCGGCGCGCTGTCCTACGTCGAAAGCACGTTGGCTGGCATGGTCGGCCCGGAAGACCTGGTGCCCGGCGCGGCGCAGATCCCGCCCACCGAACTTGAGCGCATTCACCACCTGGCCATCGAAGAAGCGCTTACCGCGCTGGAGCGTATAGAGCAATCCATCAGCGAATGTGTGGATGGCGGCTGGGCGGCCGAGCACCTCAAAGGTATCCCTGCGCAGTTGCTGGAGTTGCGTGGCGCCCTTGCGATGGTGCGGCCCGAGGCCTTGCTCGCGTTGCTCGACGCTTTGCAGGCTTACGTTCATGATCGGCTGCTACCGACTACGCAGCCCCCGGCGCCTGGCGTGCTGGAAACCCTGGCCGATGCGCTGTGCGCGATCGAATGGATGCTCAGGCGCTGGATGGTCGATCCCAGAGAGGCCGAGGAGGCATTGCTGGCGAGCGCGGGCCATGCGCTTGCCGGGCTCGCGGCGAGCAAGCCTGTTCCTGTGGCGCCCAAGGTGCCGCTCGGCTCGCCATTGCCGCATGCCCCTGCGTATGAAGAGCCTCTCGACACCCAGCTGCTGGACATCTTCCACCACGAGGCGCGCACCTATCTGGAGATCCTCCGAGGCTTCCTGCGCAAGGCCGTCGCGCCCGCGCCGGTCACCGAAGCGCTGCTGCGGGCGCTGCATACGCTCAAAGGTAGCGCCTTCATGGCCGGGGTGGTGCGCATGGGTGAAATGGCCGCCCCGGTTTATCGACTGTGCAGGGAGTTTCACACCCGGCGCCGCTCGCTGGGCGGCGCGGAACTTGGCTTGCTGCGCGAAGCGCTGACCTTGCTTGAGCAAAGCCTGGAATACGTTGCCCGGCACACACCACAAGCCATCGCCGAAGACCACAGCCTTGCCCGGCAGGCCGAGGCGCTACTGGCGGGTACTCCCGCCAACTCAGGTAGCGCCCCGGCCGGGCCGGATGCGCGGGACCCGCGGGCCCAATTGCTCACCCACGGCATCGATGACCTCGACGAAGCCCAGGAGCTTCTCACCCAGTGGCAGCGCGAACCCAAGGCGTTCACAAGCCTGGCCTCGCTCATGGACGCGCTGGATCGCCTCGTGGAATTGACGCATCTGGCGGAACTGCCCGCCATGGATGACCTGTGCGAAGCCTTGCTGGACCTCTATGGCGCTATCGACGAAGCCAGCCTGGCCGCATCGCCCAGCGTGCTTCAGGCGGCGGCGCAGGCCCACGAGGCGCTTTACGACATGTTCGATGAACTCGCCGCGGGGCAAGCCGTGGCAGAGCGCCAGGAGCCTCTTCGCCGCCTTCGCCACTGGGTTGAAAATGGCTTGGCCCCTGATGCCTTGGGCGCGGTTGGCCAGACCGCCACACAGCTTCCCGAGCAGCCACTGCCTTTCGGGCCGCCAGGTCAGGACGCTTCGCGTGGCGAGTGGCTGGCGTTTTTCCTGGACGAAGCGGCTGACTTGCTGGAAAGCGCCGACGAAGCTCTCAGGGTCTGGCTGCAGGACCCGCAGCGAGAGAGCGCGCTGGTAGCCTTGGAGCGGGACCTGCATACGCTCGGTGGCGGCGCTACCCTCGCCGGGCTCGCGCCGCTGGCCATGTATGCGCAGGCCGTCGCCGGGCTTTATGGCCGCCTCCACGGGGGCGCCACCGCTCAAGGCGAAGCAAGAGCCCGCCAGGCACACGAGCGCTTGCACCAGTGGCTGACTCAACTGGCCGAGGCTGGCCCGGAGGGATCGCAGGAAGCGCCTTGGCTGCCGGCCTGGTTGGCTGACGTGAACGCGCCGCTGCCCGTGCCCGACGAGGAGGCGCCCCTTGTCACGGAGAACGATGCGCAAGCGACCGAGCGTGAGCTGCTGCAGGTGTTTCTGGACGAAGGCGCGGACCTGATCGAGAGCGCGGGCGCGGCGCTGGCGCGCTGGCAGGCCGAGCCCACCAACGCCCTGGAGGTAGAAAACCTGCTGCGCGACCTGCATACCCTCAAGGGCGGCGCGCGGATGGCGGAGGTGGGCCCGGTCGGCGACCTGGCCCATGAACTCGAAACCCTGTACGAGCGGGTGTCTGCTGGTGAGCTTGAACCCGCGCCAGGGTTATTCAAACTGTTGCACAAGGGCCATGACCGGCTGGCGCTGATGCTCGACATGGTTCGCGCGGGCGACGCGGCGCCCGTGGACTTTACGCTACTGGATGCCGTGCAAGGCTACGGGAGCCGCATCCTGCCACCACCCCGGGAGCCAGCGCGGCCAGCGGTCGCGGACCTTGCGCCGGCCGCCGAGCGCGGGGCCACCGACCAGATCAAGGTGGCTGCCCAGACCCTGGAAGACCTCGCCAATCTGGCGGGCGAGGCTTCCATTACCCGCGGGCGGGTGGAACAACAGGTCAACGACGGTCAGATCGCCATGCTGGAAATGGAGACCACCCTTGCGCGCATGCGTGATCAGTTACTGCGCCTGGACAATGAGACCGTGCAGCCCCCGGCCGGGCGTTCAGCTGGCACAAGCGGCGAAGATGCGTTTGATCCTCTGGAGCTGGAGCGCCAGACCCATCTGCGTGAACTCAGCCGGGCGCTGCTGGAAGCGGTTTCCGACCTTTCGGATCTCAAGGACACTTTGGCGGCGCGCAACCACGAAGCGCAGGCACTGCTCGCCCAGCAGGCGCGGATCTGCTCAAGCCTGCAGGAAGGGTTGATGCGCACCCGCATGGTTCCCTTCGCGCGTGTGTTGCCACGCTTGCAGCGCATCGTCAGGCAGGTGGCCGAGGAACTGGGCAAGGACGTGGAATTCGAGACGCTAGACACCGAAGTGGAGATGGACCGTACCGTGCTCGAACGTATGATCGCACCCTTGGAGCACATGCTCCGCAACGCGATCGATCACGGCCTGGAGAGCGCGTCGGTGCGGCTGGCCGCGGGCAAGCCGGAACGCGGGCGGATAACCCTGCGGGTGGCCCACGAGGGCGGCGAAATCGTGATCGAAATGAGCGATGACGGCGCGGGAATTCCTCTTCAGGCGGTGCGCGAAAAGGCCATCAAACGTGGTTTGCTCAGCCCGGACAGTGATTTGCGCGATCACGACGTGCTGCAATTCATCTTGCAACCGGGCTTTTCCACCGCCCAGAAGATCACCCAGATTTCCGGCCGCGGGCTGGGGATGGATGTCGTGCACGAAGAAGTGAAACAGCTCGGCGGCAGCATGGCTATCGACAGCCAGGCCGGTAGCGGCGCGCGCTTCGTGATCCACCTGCCGTTCAGTGTCTCCATCAACCGGGCGTTGATGGTGCAGTGTGGCGAGCAGCTGTTCGCCGTGCCGTTGAACAGTATCGAAGGCATCGTACGCGTGGCGCCCGATGAGCTGGCGGCGGCTTATGCCTCCCATCTGCCGCGCTATCGTTATGCGCAGCTGTCCTATGACCTGCGCTACCTGGGCGATGTGTTGGGTATCACCGCTCGCCCAACGGCGCTGGAGGGCGGCTTGCCTCAGCCTTTGTTATTGGTCCGCGCGCCTGATCACCAGGTGGCGTTGCACGTCGACGCCTTGGCAGGCTCGCGCGAGATCGTGGTCAAAAGCCTCGGGCCTCAGTTCGCCGTGGTACCTGGGCTCAGCGGCGCCACGATCCTGGGGGACGGCCGGGTGGTGCTGATCATTGATCCGCTGGCACAGATCCGGGCAGCTCATCTGCGCCCTGGCCCGGCGGCGATTCCCACGGCCCGATACGTCTCGCCACCCACCAAGCCGTTGCTTGCCATGGTGGTGGACGATTCGGTCACGGTGCGCAAGGTCACCAGCCGCCTGCTCGAACGCCATGGCATGCGCGTGCTCACCGCGCGCGATGGCGTCGAGGCGCTGCAGCTGCTGGCTGAGCAACAGCCCGATGTGCTGCTGGTGGACATTGAAATGCCGCGCATGGATGGCTTCGAGCTGGTGAGCCGGCTACGCGCCGAACCGAGGCTGGCGGCGATTCCGGTCATCATGATTACCTCCCGAACCGGTGAAAAGCATCGGCATAGGGCCATGGCCCTTGGGGTCAGCGAGTTCCTCGGCAAGCCTTATCAGGAGTCGCAGTTGTTGCACCTGATCCGTTTCTGGAGCAGCAAACATGCCTGAGCGCGCGTTCTCCCGGCGGGATACCCTGAGCACCCTTTTGCTGCCTCTGGCCGAGCGCCAGCTGATCGTGCCGGACGTGGCGGTTGCCGAGCTGATCGGTTACCGCCTGGGCATGCCCTCGGGCTCCACGCAGCCTTGGGACCTTGGAGATGTCGCCTGGCGGGGCCGGCACTTGCCCCTGGTAAGTTTCGAGGCTGCCTGTGGGCTTGCAGTCCCGAAAGGAGATCGGGTGCGCATCGCGGTGATGCATGGCATAGGCGCGCGGCTGCCATTCTTCGGCTTGCTGACGCAGGGGATACCGCGCACCTTCAGGGCGGACAGCCAGCTGAGTTATATCGACGTCCCCTTGGCGTCTCTGGAGCTGGCGGCGGTGCTTGCCGGCAATGACGTGGCACGCGTACCCGACCTCGACGCGCTGGCTGAGTTGATCGTTCGCGGGCGCATCAAAGCGGGCTGAAGTCGCCCCAAAGCTGCTGCGCCAAGGCCAGCGCGACCACTGGCGCGGTTTCGGTACGCAGTACCCTGGGCCCAAGCCGCGCCGGATGGAAACCCGCAGCCTCTGCCTGCGCCACTTCCGCTTCGCTCAGCCCACCTTCCGGGCCGATAAGAAATGCCAGCGAGGCGGGCGTTGCGTGACTGCTGAGCGGGGCGGATACCGGGTGCAGCACTAGCTTGAGGTCAGCCTCGCACGCCGCCAGCCATTGAGCCAAGGTCACCGGTGGGTGAATCACCGGGACCGTGGAGCGGCCGCTCTGCTCGCAAGCGCTGATCGCTACCTGGCGCCAATGGGCAAGGCGTTTATCTGCGCGCTCGTCCTTGAGGCGAACTTCGCAGCGCTCGCTGACCACGGGGGTGAGTTCGTTTACCCCCAGTTCGGTAGCCTTCTGAATTGCCCAGTCCATGCGTTCCCCCCGGCTCAGCCCTTGCCCGAGGTGAACGCGCAGGCGGGATTCCGGAAGGCCTGGGATCTCTTCATCCACCTGTACGCTCACGGTCTTCTTGCCCGCTTGCAGCAGGGTAGCGAGGTACTCTTGCCCGCGCCCATCGAACAGCTGAACGCGGTCTCCTTCGGCCAGGCGCAGCACCCGGCCAATATAATGGGCCTGAGCCTCGGGAAGCTGGTGTTCGCCTGGCGCCAGCGGCAGGTCGACGAAAAAGCGGGAAAGTCTCATGGGGCCACAACCGTCCAACGAAAAGTAAAAGGAGCCTTGGGCAGTCAGCCCGGATCCCGGAAGTTCGGGTGCCGCCCGGTCGCCACGCTTACAGCGGTGGCATCCCGGGTCGCGATGTCGATCCCTTCTGTAGCCACTTCAGCGAGGAAGTCGATCTGCTCAGGCGTGATCACATAGGGCGGCAGGAAGTACACCACGCTGCCCAGCGGGCGCAATAACGCGCCGCGCCCGAGCGCATGCTCGAATACTTTCAGGCCCCGCCGTTCTTGCCAGGGGTACGCTTCGCGGCTGGCCTTGTCGCGCACCATTTCGATGGCCAGCACCATGCCGGTCTGGCGTACCTCGGCCACATGCGGGTGATCGACCAGGTGCGCCGTGGCGTCCGCCATGCGCTTGGCCAGGCCCTGATTGCGCTCGATTACCCGGTCCTGCTCGAAGATATCCAGCGTGGCCAACGCCGCCGCGCACGCCAACGGGTTACCGGTGTAACTGTGGGAGTGCAGGAAGGCTCGCAACGTGGAGTAGTCGTCGTAAAACGCCTGGTACACATCGTCGGTGGTCAGGCACGCGGCCAAGGGCAGGTAGCCACCTGTCAATGCTTTGGACAGGCACAGGAAGTCAGGGCGGATTCCGGCCTGTTCGCAGGCGAACATGGTACCGGTACGGCCAAAACCGACGGCGATTTCGTCATGAATCAGGTGTACCCCGTAGCGGTCGCAGGCTTCGCGCAACAGCTTGAGGTAAACGGGGTGGTACATGCGCATGCCGCCAGCGCCCTGGATCAGCGGCTCGATGATAACCGCGGCGACGGTTTCATGATGTTCGGCGAGGGTTTGCTCCATGGCCGCGAACATCGTGCGTGAGTGCGCTTCCCAGCTCACGCCGTCGGGGCGCAAGTAGCAATCGGGGCTGGGCACTTTCAAGGTGTCGAGCAGCAGCGCCTTGTACGTTTCGGTAAACAGTGGAACGTCGCCTACCGACATCGCCGCGATGGTTTCACCGTGATAACTGTTGGTGAGCGTAACGAAGCGCTTTTTTTGCGGCTGACCGCGGTTGAGCCAGTAGTGGAAGCTCATCTTCAGCGCGACTTCGATGCACGACGAGCCGTTGTCGGCATAGAACACGCGGTCCAGGCCTTCAGGGGTGATGCGCACCAGGCGCTCGGACAGCTCGATGACCGGCGCATGGCTGAAGCCCGCCAGAATCACATGCTCCAGTTGATCGACTTGATCCTTGATGCGTTGATTGATGCGCGGATTGGCGTGGCCGAACACGTTTACCCACCAGGAGCTGACGGCATCCAGGTAGCGCTTGCCATCGAAGTCCTCGAGCCATACGCCTTCGCCGCGCTTGATCGGGATAAGTGGCAGGCGCTCGTGATCTTTCATCTGTGTGCAAGGGTGCCATAGCACCGCCAGGTCGCGGTCCATCCAGTGCTGGTTGAGGCTCATGATCAAGCTCCATGGCGCCTGAGAAGGGGCCGGTGAAAAAAGATGGCAAGCCTATGCAATGCATCGCTGGCAGACAACCCGCAATGTATGGCCGGTCGGCCGAAGGCAAGCGCCTGGTACAAGGCAAACGCCGGATTAACCTTGCCTTAACCGGTGAAGAAGATAATTCTTATCGGGTTATCAGATTAATAAAAGCTAAATTTTCCGCTTTTTTTCGATAGGTAAGCGGTTAATCTTCCTCCACGTTTTCGAGGGTGCTGTCATGCAGCTACGCAATTCATCTTCGCGCTATGGGGCTGTAAGCCTGTTCCTGCACTGGGGCGTTGCGCTCGCGGTGTTCGGTATGTTTGCCCTCGGGCTTTGGATGGTTGGCCTCGGCTATTACGATCCGTGGCGCAAGGCTGCACCAGAGCTCCACAAAAGCATCGGCCTGGTGCTGTTCATGTTCATGCTTGTGCGTATGGCCTGGCGAGTCATCAGCCCGCCACCGCCGCCTACGCCCAACCAGGGCCGGCCCACTCGCATCGCCGCCGTTACGGTACACCTGTTTCTCTACCTGGACATTTTCCTGGTGATGGTCACCGGTTACCTGATTTCCACGGCCGACGGTGTGGGGATCTCGGTATTTGGCCTGTTCGAAGTACCCGCTGCCTTCAGTGGCATCGAGAACCAGGCGGAGCGGGCCGGTGACATTCATCTATACCTTGCCTGGGTATTGGTGGTGTTCTCCGTACTGCACGGGCTTGCCGCGCTGAAACACCATTTCATCGACCGGGATGCCACCCTCGTGCGCATGCTGGGCCGTCGAGCTTGACCTTCATTAATGCACACGCACCGCAAAGGAAATGGAAAATGCTGAAACACACTTTGGCCGCGCTTGCGCTCGGCACTGCCGCACTGACCGCTGGCCAGGCCATGGCGGCTGATTACCACATCGACAAGGAAGGCCAGCACGCTTTCGTCAACTTCAAGATCAGCCACCTTGGCTACAGCTTCATCACCGGCACCTTCAAGGACTTCGACGGTAACTTCAGCTTCGACGCGGCCAAGCCCGAAGACAGCAAGATCGACGTCACCCTGAAAACCGCCAGCGTGTTCACCAACCAGGCTGAGCGCGACAAGCACATCAGCAGCAAGGACTTCCTGGACGTCGCCAACTTCCCTGAGGCGACCTTCAAGTCCACCAGCGTCAAGCCTACTGGCAAGAGCGCCGACGGCAAGACCACCGCGGACGTGACCGGCGACCTGACCCTGCATGGCGTGACCAAGCCTGTGGTGATCAAGGCTACCTTCCTGGGCGAAGGGAAAGATCCATGGGGCGGCTACCGTGCCGGCTTCGAAGGCACCACCAGCATCAACCGCAAGGATTTCGCGCCCAAGTCCATGGATCTCGGCCCGCAGTCCGATACCGTTGAGCTGTACTTCGTGTTTGAAGGCGTGCAGAAGAAGTAACGTTTTTTCGAGCACAAAAAAACGCCGCGGCCTGTACAAGGCACGCGGCGTTTTTTATTGCCGGTAGAAACTCAGTTCTTGCGGGTCAGCAAGGCTGGTTTCTCGCCGGTCTTGGCGCGGTTTTGCAGATCATCGAGTTGCTCGGCCGTAAGGGTACGGTCCAGCTTGGACTCCTTCATGATGATCTTCGGTTTTGGCGCTTCCCGACGGGCTTCGGTCACCGCTGGCGCACTACCTTCATCGCGAGGGCGGCGGTTGCGCGGGTTGTCGCGGCGGTTCTGGCCGGCGCTGGCGCCTTGGGAGGCATTGTTGCGTGGGCGCTTGGCGCCGCCATCGCTACCGGAACGTGGCGCGGCTGGCTGGCCGCGACGCGCGCCCTGGCCAGGTGCCTTGGCCGAAGCGGGCGGCTGGCTGGCGGCAACGCCGGCGGCGGTTCCCTGCCGACGGTTACGGCCCTGGCCTTTCTGGTTCTGGTAAGGGCTTACGTAGTCGGCGCGGTTACCGAAGTTATCGACTTCGTCGTCCAGGAACACTTCCGGGTCACGGTTGCCAAGCTCGGCCGCCGGGGCCCCTGCGGCCTGGGCCGGGCGTTGGGGCTGGCGAGGGCCTCGCGCTCTGGGCTGGCGCCCTTCACTGCGTTCGGCGGTTCGGCTATCGGCAGCCTTTTCCCGAGGCTTTTCCTTGCCCTTGTCCTTGCCTTTGTCCTTGCGCCCGCCTGCAGGTTTGTCGCCACGGGGTTCGCGGCCGCGCGGCTTGTTGGCCGGCGGGCGTTCGCGGGTTTCCGGCTTCTCGGCTTCGATGGTGCTGGCGTCGAAACCAAGAAGTTCGCCATCGGCGATCTTCTGGCGAGTCATGCGCTCGATGCTCTTGAGCAGCTTCTCTTCATCCGGCGCCACCAACGAGATGGCTTCACCGTTGCGCCCGGCACGGCCGGTTCGGCCAATCCGGTGCACGTAGTCTTCCTCTACGTTCGGCAGCTCGAAGTTCACCACGTGTGGCAGCTGGTCGATATCCAGGCCGCGCGCCGCGATGTCGGTGGCTACCAGGACGCGCACGGTATTGGCCTTGAAATCGGCCAGCGCCTTGGTGCGCGCGTTCTGGCTCTTGTTGCCATGGATCGCCGCGGCGGTAAGGCCATGCTTTTCCAGGTACTCGGCAAGGCGGTTGGCGCCGTGCTTGGTGCGGGTGAACACCAACACCTGCTCCCAGGCACCCTGGGTGATGAGGTGTGCCAGCAAGGCGCGCTTGTGGCTGGCGCCAATGCGGTACACGCGCTGCTCGATGCGCTCCACCGTGGTATTGGGCGGGGTGACTTCGATCCGCTCCGGGTTATGCAGGAGCTTTTCCGCAAGGTCGGTGATGTCTTTGGAGAACGTCGCGGAGAACAGCAGGTTCTGGCGTTTCTCTGGAAGCCGCGCGAGGACCTTTTTCACGTCATGGATGAAGCCCATGTCGAGCATGCGGTCGGCTTCGTCGAGTACCAGGATTTCAACGTGGGCGAGGTCGACGCTGCCTTGGCCAGCCAGATCGAGCAGGCGGCCGGGGCAGGCGACCAGAACGTCCACGCCCTTGGCCAGGGCCTGAACCTGCGGGTTGATGCCAACGCCGCCAAATACACAGGCGCTGACGAATTTCAGGTCGCGCGCATAGATACGGAAGCTGTCATGCACCTGAGCGGCCAGTTCACGCGTAGGTGTGAGCACCAGCACGCGAGGCTGCCGTGGGCCGTGACGCTGGGATTTGTCCGGGTGGCCGGCTGGGAACAAGCGTTCCAGGATCGGCAGGGCGAAACCGGCGGTCTTGCCAGTACCAGTCTGGGCGGCGACCATCAGATCGCGGCCTTGCAACACGGCGGGGATTGCCCGCTGTTGCACGGGGGTAGGCTGCGTATAGCCAGCGGCCTCGATAGCACTGACTAGAGCCTCGGAGAGACCGAGGGAAGCAAAGGACATGGGCAATCCTGTTCATTGTGGGGGCTTGAGCCCAGGGAACGTTTGCCTGGCGCGGGTGCGGATATTGACGCAACCGCGTCCGGTACTGCTGGCGCTCGCGGAGGGTCCGCAGCGGGCTGCCGAGGCTGGGCCATGGCGCGGCATGCAGAAAGGGAATGCGAGGTCCGGCGTCCGGGCGTAAGCCTGGCGGGAACGCCGGAGTATAACAGAGCGTGGGGGCCACGCTGTGATTTCACTGCCCGATGGCTGGTTTTTTATGCGAGATCGGCTTATTCCAGCGCGGGCGGCGTGAGAAACATCGAATTATCGAGCGTAGCGCTTCAACAGGTCGCTATAGCCGGGCTCGCGCTTGAAGGCCTGGAGGGCAATGGCGAAGCGTTCGGCGAGCGCTGGCAGCTCCCCCTCACGGCGCAGCGCCAGGTACAGCACGTCGCTGTGCAGGGTGCCCTGTATTTCACGAATGCGCCCCCCCAAGCCCATCTGCTGCAAGGTGAAGCGGCCCTGGCGGCGATCTCCGATAACCACATCTACCCGGCCAAGCAGCAGTTTGCCGAAGTTTGCCTCAAGGTTGGGCGCGGGCTCTTTCGTAGCCCGTGTTGCGTCGAAGGCCGGCCCATACAAGAAGCCTGGTGCGACACCGACCCGCAAGCCGTCGAGGTTCTTCAGGCGGGCAGGGGGCTGAGGCCGTTCCGCCGCTTCGAACAAAACGAAGTCAACCGAGGAAAGCGGTTCGTTGGCGTACACGAGCTGCCGTTCCCGGGCGGGCGTTCGGAAGATATCCAGCACGGCGTCCGCCTGGCCTTCCTCGATCATCATCAAGCAGCGTTTCCATGGCAGGAACTGCCATTCAACCTGTACCCCAAGCCGGTTGAAGACCTCGTTGGCTATCTCGTAGTCGATACCGGTCGGCGTCGTACCATCGTGGTAGACGTAGGGCCCCCAGGGCTCGGTGACGATGCGTAGCGGCTGCGCCGATGCAAATCCCGACGACACAAGGGCAAGCGTGAAAATAAAGATACAGGCTAAGGCGCGCATGGGCGCAGAGTAAGCGGCGAGGCGAAGGCTGACTAGTCAGGCTTTCCCCTAATGGCAAGATAGCGGCCCGGCACTGGGAACATGCCGGGCCGGTGTCTTAGCGTGACAGGCCGAGGTTTTGCCAGATCGCCAGGCTGGCCTGCGCCTGGTTGAGCGTATAGAAGTGCAGGCCAGGGGCGCCGCCCTTCAACAGTTGCTCGCACATGCCGGTGATGACCTCTTCACCGAATGCCTGGATGCTGGCGGCGTCATCGTTATAGGCCTCCAGTTGCTTGCGCACCCACCGCGGGATCTCCGCCCCACAGGCTTCGGAAAACCGCGCCAGCTTGCTGTAGTTGGTGATGGGCATGATGCCGGGCACGATGGGCATGTCCACGCCCAGCTTGCGAATGCGCTCCACAAAGTAGAAATAGCTGTCGGCGTTGAAGAAGTACTGGGTGATCGCGCTATTGGCGCCCGCCTTGGCCTTGCGGGCGAAGTTGGCCAGGTCATCCTCGAAGTTGCGCGCCTGGGGATGCATCTCCGGGTAGGCGGCGACTTCGATATGGAAATGATCGCCCGTTTCGGCGCGGATGAATTCCACCAGGTCATTGGCGTGGCGCAATTCGCTGGAGGCCATGCCCATGCCTGACGGCAGATCACCGCGCAGTGCAACGATGCGCTTGATGCCAGCATCGCGGTACTGGGTCAGCAGTGCGCGCAACTCGGCCTTGCTGTCACCCACGCAGGAGAGGTGTGGGGCGGCCGGCACCTGCACTTCCCGCTCGAGTTGCATCACGGTGTCAAAGGTGCGGTCCCGCGTCGACCCACCGGCGCCATAGGTGCAGGAGAAGAATTCGGGTTTATAGGCGGCCAGCTGGCGCGCCACGTTGATGAGCTTTTCGTGACCGGCATCGGTCTTGGTCGGGAAAAACTCGAAGCTGAAGCTTTTATCGGCAAAGGACATAGTCGAGACAGCTCTTCCAGGAAGATCCGCAAGCAGCAAGCCGCAAGCGGCAAGCCCGTATGAGCCTGCCGCCTGCCGCCTATCGCTTACAGCTTATTAGTAACGGTAGGTGTCCGGCTTGAACGGGCCTTCGACGGTTACGCCAATGTATTCGGCTTGCTTGGGCGTGAGCTGGGTCACTACGCCGCCGAAGCCGCGAACCATTTCCAATGCCACTTCTTCGTCCAGCTTCTTGGGCAGCACTTCCACGGTAAGGCGCTCGGCCTTGGCCTCTGCGGACAGGTCCGCGAATTTTTGCGCGTACAGGTGGATCTGGGCCAGCACCTGGTTGGCGAAGGAGCCGTCCATGATCCGGCTCGGGTGGCCGGTGGCGTTGCCCAGGTTCACCAGGCGGCCTTCGGCCAGCAGGATCAGGTAGTCGTCGTTCTGCGCGTCGAAGCTGCCGGCGCCGGTACGGTGAATCTTGTGCACCTGCGGCTTGACCTCTTCCCATGCCCAGTTCTTGCGCATGAAGGCCGTGTCGATTTCGTTGTCGAAGTGGCCAATGTTGCACACCACCGCGCGTTTTTTCAGAGCGCGCAGCATGTTGGCATCGCACACGTTCACGTTACCAGTGGTGGTGACCAGCAGGTCGATACGGCCCAGCAAGTCGCGGTTCACCGAGGCTTCGGTGCCATCGTTGATGCCATCGTTATAAGGCGAAACGACTTCGAAACCGTCCATGCAAGCCTGCATGGCGCAGATCGGGTCCACTTCGCTGACCTTAACGATCATGCCTTCCTGACGCAGCGACTGTGACGAACCCTTGCCTACGTCACCGTAGCCGATCACCAGGGCCTGCTTGCCGGAGAGCAAGTGGTCGGTGCCGCGCTTGATGGCGTCGTTCAAGCTGTGGCGGCAACCGTACTTGTTGTCGTTCTTGCTCTTGGTAACCGAGTCGTTGACGTTGATCGCCGGCACCTTGAGGGTGCCCTTGGCAAGCATGTCCAGCAGGCGGTGTACGCCGGTGGTGGTCTCTTCGGTCACGCCGTGAATGCGCTCGAGCATCGCAGGGTATTTGTTATGGAGGATCTCGGTGAGGTCACCGCCATCGTCCAGCACCATGTTGGCATCCCACGGCTGGCCATCCTTGAGGATGGTTTGCTCGATGCACCACTCGTATTCGGCTTCGGTTTCGCCTTTCCAGGCGAACACTGGCACACCGGCGGCAGCGATGGCGGCGGCGGCCTGGTCCTGAGTGGAGAAGATGTTACAGGACGACCAACGTACCTCGGCACCCAGGGCAACCAGGGTTTCGATCAGCACGGCGGTCTGAATGGTCATGTGAATGCAGCCAAGAATCTTCGCGCCCTTGAGCGGTTGCTCGCCTGCGTATTTGCGGCGCAGCCCCATCAAGGCCGGCATTTCGGACTCGGCGATGATGATTTCACGGCGGCCCCACGCGGCCAGGGAAATGTCGGCAACCTTGAAGTCGGAAAAATCGGCAGGCGTCAGTACAGCACTCATCAGAGAGTCTCCATTCGTAGTATGCGAATGGGCGCCGTTGTGCGTTCGGGCAGCAGGCGACTGCCTGCGATACCCAGGGGCCGAACACTGCCGGCCTTGCTAACGCCCCAACCGAGCCTGACAGGATGACCTGCTGCAGCGCCCCTCGGATGGGTGGCGGGAACGCCCACGTAGCGCGGGCGGTGAAACGTTGCGCAGTATATAGGGTGCCTGGGCGGGGTGTCGAATCCACCGGGCGGTCGGGCATGATAGGGTGGTATTACATACATCAAGGGGGCGCGCATGAATTTCCATACCCGCAAGTGGGTTAAACCCGAAGACCTCAACCCGAACGGCACGTTGTTCGGCGGCAGCTTGCTGCGCTGGATCGATGAAGAGGCGGCGATTTATGCGATCGTGCAGCTGGGTAACCAGCGCGTGGTCACCAAGTACATCTCCGAGATCAACTTCGTCAGCGCTTCACGACAAGGCGATATCATCGAGCTCGGAATCACGGCCACGGAGTTTGGGCGGACCTCGATCACCCTCACCTGTGAGGTGCGCAACAAAATCACCCGCAAGAGCATCCTTACCGTGGACAAGCTTGTGTTCGTGAACCTGGGCGAGGATGGCTTGCCCGCGCCCCACGGCCGCACCGAGATCCGCTACATCAAGGATCAGTTCGCCGAGGAAGGCCTTGGCAGCTAAGCAAGCGGAAAAGGATTTCAGGTGCTTGCCACTACCCTGGTACTTCTGGCGGCGGTACTGCATGCCGCCTGGAATACATTGGTCAAGTTCAGCGCCGAGCGGTTGCTGGTCGTTGCCAGCATGGACGCCATTGCGTTCGTGATCGCGGTGCCATTGGTATGCCTGGTGGAAGTACCACCCGCGGCGATATGGCCCTGGATGGTGGCCAGCGCGCTGTTCGAGCTGTTGTATCGGTACCTGTTGATCCAGGCCTACCGCACGGCGGACCTCGGGTTGGTTTACCCCCTGATGAGAGGGCTGTCCCCGCTGGTAGTGCTGGGGCTGACATTGACGGTAGGCAACGAGCCGCTCGACGCCAACCAGGTCCTGGGCATTCTGTTGATCCCATGCGGGATGGCCTGCCTCCTATGGCAAGGCGGCGGCGGCGACCGCTTGCCTTGGGCCGTATTGCCGGTGGTGATGCTGATCGGTATCTGCATCGGCAGCTACACCTGGATCGACGGCCAGGCGTTGCAGCGGTGGGGGCGGCCGCTGGATTACCTCGCCTGGCTCACTTTCATCAGCGCGTGGCCTTTTCCCGCGCTTGCCTTGGCCAATCGCCGTGAACGCTTCAGGCAGTTCTGGCATACCCAATGGCGGCTCGGTACGACGGTTGGGGTATGTGTGCTGGCGAGCTATGCCTTGGTGCTGTGGGCCATGGCCGCCGGTTCAGTGGCTGAAGCGGCCGCGCTGCGCGAGACCAGTGTGATACTGGTGGTGCTGTTTGGAATGCGATACCTCAAGGAGCCCATGGGGCTGCCCCGGCTATCAGCCTGTGTATTGGTGGTGGCCGGTATCATGATCATGAAAGCAAGCTGAAGAGCGAGGCAACAATGACAACTGCTTACTGGTGTGTACTGGTCGCCATCCTGCTGCCATACGTTTGCACAGTAACGGCGAAAATGGCTGGTGACCGTTTTGGCCCCAACGCCAATCGCGATCCGCGCGGCTGGCTGGACAAACAGCAGGGCCTGTCCCGGCGCGCCCACGCCGCCCAGCTCAACGGCTTCGAGGTCACGCCCGCGTTCGCGGTGGCGGTGATCATCGCCCACTTGGCTGGTGGGGCGCAGCAAGGCACGATCGACCTGCTTGCGCTGTTGTTCGTGGCGAGCCGAGTGGCCTATATCCTTTGTTACCTGGCCGACCGCGCAACCTTGCGAACCCTTGCCTGGTTCGTGGGGCTTGCCATGATCGTTGCGCTGTTCTGCGTAGCGGCCTGACTGCCGGCCGCGAACGGCTTACTTGTCGAGTTCGTCGACCGCTTCCTGAAGCTCCTTGCGAGCTTCGGCGAGCTTGTCCTTGCGCTTGTTGATCTTGTCCGGATCGCCCTTTTTCATGGCCTTGTCGAGGTCGGCCTGCCGCTCGCTCACTTCTTTCTTGGCTTCGAGCACTTTGGTTTCGCGCTCTTTCTTGAGGCGGTCATCAGTGCAGTTGGCTTGCAGCTCACCCAGGGCGATCTGTAGCCCTTCGAGCTGGCTGGTGTTGCCGGCCTCGCGGGCACGGGTGATCTGTTCCTGAACACGTTGTTCCTTGGCGGCACACCCCTTCGCCTCGGAGCTTTCATCTGGCGTGGCTGCCAGGGCTGGCTGGGCCATTGCGCCGAGAAGAAGGGTGAGGGTAAGCAAAGCTTTCATGAGGTCTCCGGGGTTGTTGCGCTGAGTTCAGGCCCATTGGAACGGATGTCCGGGGGAAGTTCAAACCCTTCAACGAACCCGTCCACCCCCAAACGGTGCAGCGCGGCGGCCATTCGCAGTGCCGGCGGGTGATTGAAAAAGGCCACCAGTTGGCTAGCTCTACCGCTTCCGATCCCGGATTCATTGGCCCATTCCGCCACGGAGCGCTGCGCTAGCGCAACCCAGTTCGACGGCAGTTGCGCGGTTCCGGTGGGCGGTACGCTCATCGATTTAAGCCATATTCTGAAACGTTTCTGCCGCGCGCGCTCGAAGCTGGCTGCTATTCGCCGCGCGGAGCGTTCCCCGATCCCATCGACCATTGCCAGGGCCTTTTCATCCAGGGCCAGCCAACTGTGCAGCTCCGGTACCAGGCCCGCATCCAGTAATCGCTCCCAGGTGGCTTTGCCTACGTAGGCCATGCCCAGATTATTGCGATGGCTCAACCACTGTAGCCGGGCCAGGTATTGGCCGCGGCATCCTTCTTCGGGTTGCCAGCAGGTGAGCGGCCCGTATCGAGAGGCGTCCGGTGGATTCACCGGACGGCGCACCGGGTTGCGGACGATCACGCCGCCTACACGGGGGATCGTCAGGCCGGCGAGCTCCAGCGACACCTGATCGCCAGGCCGCGCGTCCAGCGCTCGCCAGCGCCGGAGCGAACCAAGGCTGGCGCGTTTCACGGTACGGTCATCAAGGCGAACCGGGTGCAGTTCCAGTACCGGAGTGATGCGGCCCGTTCTGCCTATCTCGAAGCTGACCGCGCGCACTTCGGCCAGCACGCTGCGCCACGGGTATTTCCAAGCCGCGATCCAGTAGGGTGCCTGGGCTTTCCAGCGGTGCGCGGCGGGGCGCCGGCTATCACGCAGCACGATGCCATCGGTGGCAAAGGGCAGTGGCTGGTTGTACCAACGCTCCCGCCAGGCCTGCGCGTCTTCCAGGCTGCTTACCCGGTGGCTGTACGCTTGTGGTTGCGCAAAGCCCAGTGCGGCGAGCTGTGCCAGCCGCTCGGCCTGGGTGGCGGGCCCTGTGGGCCAATCCCATGGGAAGAAGCCAAGCAGAGCGCCCTCGGGGGCTGAAAGGCTGCGGCGGGCCATCATGCCGGCAACCCGGCTTCGAGCATTCAGGCTGCCACTGCTCGCCTGCACATGGCCTTCGAGGCGTAGAAAGACCTCGCCTTGAAGTTCAAGGTCCACTGGCCGCGGCAAGGGTTGCGCGATGTCAGGGATCAGGCGTGCGTTGGCTGTCCAATCCTGGCCGCTCGTACCGTCGCCGCGGCTGATCACCTGAGCAAGCCGGCCTTTTTCATACACCACGGTGACCGCGACGCCATCCACCTTGGGCTGGGCCCACACTTCATCGCGGCCGCTCAGCCAGGCCTTGGCATCGGCACCGTCTACAAGTTTGGCTACGCCAGTATGTGGAATAGGGTGTGCGACCGGGCCAGCGCTCGCGGCAAGCGGGGAGGGCGCGGGCACACTGTCGGCGGGAAAGCACTCGCGCCAGGCGCGCAGCCGGGTGTCGGCCTGGTCGAAGAGTTCATCGCTGACCCGGGATACGCCGTCGCGATGATACGCCCGGTTCCACTCGTCTACCTGGCGCTGCAGGTTTGCGATCTGATCCGCCGCCTCTCCTGGCGACCAGGCAGGGCATGCCCAGGAAGGTGTCGATACCACAAGCGCCAGCGCGCTCAGCCAGCGAACGGGATTCCACATGCGGAGCGTCCTTGCTCATCGGAGGGAAGCCATAGCCTAGAACGAAAAAAGCCTCTCGCGAGGGAGAGGCTTTTTCCGCGTGTTGCGTGCGATCAGAGGTTAGCGGCGGCCCGCAGTGCCTCGGCGCGATCGGTGCGTTCCCAGGTGAACGCAGTGAAAGTATCGGCGCCTACGGTCATCTCGTAGGGGTTGCGACCGAAGTGGCCATACGCCGCGGTAGCCTGGTACATCGGGTGCAGCAGGTCCAGCATGCGAGTGATTGCATAGGGGCGCAGGTCGAAGTGCTCGCGCACCAGCTGGATGATCTTGTCATCGGCCAATTTGCCGGTGCCGAAGGTGTTCAGCGAGATGGAGGTAGGCTGTGCCACGCCGATCGCGTAGGACACCTGGATCTCACAGCGGTCGGCCAGGCCGGCGGCGACGATGTTCTTGGCCACGTAGCGGCCAGCGTAGGCGGCCGAGCGGTCGACCTTGGATGGGTCCTTGCCGGAGAATGCCCCGCCACCGTGGCGCGCCATGCCGCCGTAGGTGTCGACGATGATCTTGCGGCCGGTGAGGCCACAGTCGCCTACCGGCCCACCGATGATGAAGTTGCCGGTGGGGTTGATGTGGAACTGGGTGTCTTTGTGCAGCAGCTCGGCGGGCAGGCTGTGCTTGACGATCAGCTCCATCACGGCTTCGCGCAGGTCGTTGTACTTGACCTCAGGGTTATGCTGGGTCGATAGCACCACGGCATCGATGCCGGTCACGCGGCCGTTTTCGTAGCGGCAGGTCACCTGGGACTTGGCATCCGGGCGCAGCCACGGCAGCAGGCCGGATTTGCGCGCTTCCGCCTGGCGCTCCACTAGTGCGTGCGAGAAACGGATCGGCGCTGGCATCAGCACGTCGGTTTCGTTGCTGGCATAGCCGAACATCAGGCCCTGGTCGCCGGCGCCCTGATCTTCAGGCTTGCTGCGGTCAACGCCCTGGGCGATATCCACCGATTGCTTGCCGATGATGTTCATCACCGCGCAGGTAGCGCCGTCGAAGCCGACTTCCGAGCTGTTGTAGCCGATGTCGATGATCACCTTGCGCACGATCTCTTCGAGGTCGACCCATGCCGAGGTGGTGACTTCGCCAGCGATAATCGCGACGCCGGTCTTGACCAGGGTTTCGCAAGCGACCCGGGCGTGTTTGTCTTCAGCGATGATGGCGTCCAGCACCGCATCGGAAATCTGGTCCGCGATTTTGTCCGGGTGCCCTTCGGACACAGACTCGGAGGTGAAAATGGAGTATTCGCTCATCTCGACGGCTTCCTGAAAAATTACCGATGGTGAGTGTCGCCAGCCGGCCGCCGGAAATGGCGAACCTGAATCTGGAAACCGTTACGAAGGCCCACATAGAGCCCATCCCCGGGGCGAAGCCCCGCAGCGGTGGCCCAGCGGGCCAGTTCTTCCTGTTCAAAACCCAACCAGAGATCTCCGCAGGCCGTCCTGGCCCAATCCTGGTCGTGGCTACACAACTCTGTGACCAGCAAGCTGCCGCCGGGCTTGACCCGGGCAGCGAGCTGTTTCATCGCGTGGGCGGGGTCGCTGAAATGGTGCAATACCATGTTCACCACCACACAATCGGCGCTCAGCCTGGTTTCGCCCAAGGCGTCGTCCAGCCGCAGGTCCACATTCCCCACGCCTTCGCGGTGGCACAGCTGACGCGCGAGTTCGAGCATCTCCGGGCTGTTGTCCACGGCTGTGACGTGGCTGAAACGGCGCGCCAGGTCGGGCAGAAACCCGCCATCCCCCGGCCCCACTTCCAGCGCTGTCGCATCGGCGCGGGGCGTAAGGGTGTCGAGCATGGCCAGCAAGCTTTCGCGGTACTGCGGCAGCCCGGCGATAAGATCCTGCTGAGCCCGAAATCGATCCGCCACGCGGGAAAAGAACACCTGGCTGGCATTGGCGCGCTGGCGCTCCACTTCGGCCATACGGCGCTGAGCGTCCGCGGGCAGTTCCAGCGTGTCGGCCTCCTCGAGCAGCGCGCCGTGCAGGCGACCACCGATACGGTGATCGGCTGGCAGGGCGCGGCGGTAGAAAATAGCGTTGCCCTCGCGTCGAGTGGCCACCAGGCCCGCCTGGGCAAGCACCTTGAGGTGGTGGCTCATGCCTGACTGCCCGATATCGAAGATCTGCGCCAGCTCCAGCACCCCGAACGAATCGCATGCCAGCGCGCGAAGGACATTCAGGCGCAGCGGGTCGCCACCGGCCTTGCACAGGCTGGCGAGGTCGTCGGCGGGTTCGTGGCTGATGGAGGGTACGCGCAAGCTCATAGGGGCGGGAGTCTAGTGCGCGACCGGGGCACCCGCAAGGGTAATATCAAAAAGTTTTGATATTGGCTGAGTGAACCGTTTAAGGGCGAAAAATCCATCGCACCGGTTATCTTCGATTGCGAGCACACCCGACCATCAGCGAAAATGCCGCTTTTGCAGTTTCATCATTTTCAATGGAGATCAGCGATGCCCAGCCGTCGTGAGCGTGCCAACGCCATTCGTGCCCTCAGCATGGATGCCGTGCAGAAAGCCAACAGCGGCCACCCCGGTGCCCCCATGGGAATGGCCGACATCGCCGAAGTGCTGTGGCGGGATTTCCTCAAGCACAACCCGGCCAACCCCGCGTTCCTGGACCGTGACCGTTTCGTCATGTCCAACGGGCACGGCTCCATGCTGGTCTATTCGTTGCTGCACCTCACCGGCTACGACCTGTCCATCGACGACCTGAAGAACTTCCGCCAGCTGCACAGCCGCACCCCGGGCCACCCGGAATACGGCTACACCCCGGGCGTCGAGACCACCACCGGCCCGCTGGGCCAGGGTCTGGCGAACGCGGTAGGCTTCGCTATCGCCGAAAAAGCGCTTGCCGCCCAGTTCAACCGCCCCGGCCATAGCATCATCGACCACAACACCTATGTGTTCCTGGGCGATGGCTGCATGATGGAAGGCATTTCCCACGAAGTCTGCTCGCTGGCCGGCACCCTGGGCCTGGGCAAACTGATTGCCTTCTACGATGACAACGGCATCTCCATTGATGGCGAAGTGGAAGGCTGGTTCAGCGATGACACGCCCAAGCGTTTCGAAGCCTACGGCTGGCAGGTTATCCGCAACGTGGATGGCCATGATTCCGATGAAATCACCACCGCCATCGAGACCGCGCGCAAAAGCGATCAGCCCACGCTGATCTGCTGCAAGACCACCATCGGTTTTGGCTCGCCCAACAAGCAAGGCAAGGAAGAGTGCCACGGCGCGCCGCTGGGCAACGATGAAATCGCCCTGACCCGCGCCAACCTGAAGTGGAGCCACGGGCCATTCGAGATTCCCGAGGATATCTATAAAGAGTGGAGCTGCCGTGAGAAGGGCGCCGCCGCCGAGGCCGAGTGGGATCAGCGTTTCGCCGCTTATTCCGCCGCGCACCCGGATCTGGCCAACGAACTGATCCGCCGCATGAGCGGTGAGCTGCCGGCCGACTTCGCCGAGAAGGCCGACGCCTACATTGCCGAAGTGGCGGCCAAGGGCGAAACCGTTGCCAGCCGCAAGGCAAGCCAGAACACCCTCAATGCCTTCGGCCCGCTGTTGCCGGAACTGCTGGGCGGCTCCGCCGACCTGGCTGGCTCCAACCTCACCTTGTGGAAGGGTTGCAAGGGCATCAGCGCCGAAGACGCCGCGGGCAACTACCTGTATTACGGCGTGCGTGAATTCGGCATGAGCGCCATCATGAACGGTATCGCCCTGCACGGCGGCTTCGTGCCATACGGCGCCACGTTCCTGATCTTCATGGAATACGCCCGCAACGCTGTGCGCATGTCCTCGCTGATGAAGAAGCGCGTGCTCTATGTGTTCACCCACGACTCCATCGGCCTGGGCGAAGACGGCCCTACCCACCAGCCGATCGAGCAGTTGGCGAGCCTGCGCGGCACCCCGAACCTGGACACCTGGCGCCCGGCGGACGCGGTCGAATCGGCCATCGCCTGGAAATACGCGCTGCAGCGCAACGACGGCCCTTCGGCGCTGATCTTCTCCCGGCAGAACCTCACCCATCAGCCGCGCGACGCCGAGCAACTGAGCAATGTGGCCAAGGGCGGTTATGTGCTCAAGGACTGCGCGGGCGAGCCCGAGCTGATTCTGATCGCGACCGGTTCCGAAGTGGGCCTGGCGGTGCAGGCCGCCGATGTACTCACCACGGCCGGGCATAAGGTGCGCGTGGTTTCCATGCCGAGCACCAGCGTGTTCGACGCACAGGATGCTGCCTACAAGCAGGCGGTTCTGCCACTCGAAGTTACCGCCCGGATCGCCATCGAGGCGGCCCATGCGGACTTCTGGTACAAGTACGTTGGCCTTGAGGGTCGCATCGTCGGCATGACCACCTTCGGTGAGTCGGCACCGGCACCGGCGCTTTTCGAAGAGTTCGGCTTCACCGTGGACAACATCGTCGGCATCGCCAACGAGCTGCTCGAAGACTGACCCGCTACGCCGGCGCGGCCTGCCCGGTAGGGGCGGCGCCGCGACGGCGCTGCCCACCGAGGTGTGAACCGCGCCATGTCCCTATCTCGCCCTTATCGGGTTGCCCTCAACGGTTACGGCCGCATCGGCCGTTGCGTGTTGCGGGCGCTTTACGAGCGCCGTGACCACGCAGGCATCGAAGTGGTTGCGCTGAACGACCTGGCCGATCTGCCAAGCCTGGAGTACCTGACCCGCTTCGACTCCACGCACGGCCGTTTTCCAGGTGATGTGGGTGTGGATGGCGCTGATCTTCGAATCAATGGCGACCGCCTCAAGGTATTGCGCAGCCCCACGCCTGAAGGTGTGGACTGGGCCGGCCTGGAGCTGGACCTTGTAATGGAGTGTTCCGGGGCCTGGCATTCACGCGCCGATGGGGAGCGCTTCCTGGCGGCCGGCGCGCCACGCGTGTTGTTCTCCCAGCCGATGGCCAGCGAAGGGGATGTGGACGCAACGGTTGTCTATGGCATCAACCAGCACCACCTAGATGGCACAGAGCGCTTGCTGTCCAACGCTTCGTGCACTACCAACTGCGCGGTTCCGCTGCTGCGGCTGCTTGATGCCGCATTCGGTATCGAATACGCGTCCATCACCACCATTCACTCCGCCATGAATGACCAGCCGGTGATCGATGCCTATCACCATGAGGACCTGCGCCGTACTCGCTCGGCGTTCCAGTCGGTGATTCCGGTATCCACCGGCCTTGCGCGAGGAATAGAGCGCCTGCTTCCGGAACTTGCGGGCCGAATTCAGGCCAAAGCAGTGCGCGTGCCTACCGTCAATGTGTCTTGCCTGGATATCACCCTGCAGACTGCCCGCGACACCGACGCGCGGGAGGTCAATCGGGTGCTGCGTGAAGCCGCGTCCGGGGGGCCATTGAAAGGCCTGTTGGCATACACCGAATTGCCGCACGCCAGCTGTGATTTCAACCACGATCCGCATTCGGCCATCGTCGACGCCAGCCAGACGCGGGTGTCTGGCCCGCGGCTGGTCAACCTGCTGGCCTGGTTTGACAACGAATGGGGCTTCGCCAACCGAATGCTTGATGTCGCGGGCCACTTCCTCGGCATCGCCACCACAAAAAAATGAACACGCCTAAGGACTGACACATGACCGTGTTGAAAATGAGCGACCTGGAGCTTCAAGGCAAGCGGGTGCTGATTCGCGAAGACCTGAACGTTCCGATCAAGGATGGCGTGGTAGCCAGCGACGCGCGTATCGTCGCTTCGCTGCCCACTATCAAGCTTGCGTTGGAAAAAGGCGCCGCTGTGATGGTGTGCTCGCATTTGGGCCGCCCGGTTGAAGGTGAATTCTCCGCTGAAAACAGCCTCAAGCCCGTGGCTGACTACCTCACCAAGGCGTTGGGCCGTGAAGTGGCACTGGTATCGGACTACCTCGATGGGGTCACCGTCGAGCCTGGCAATGTGGTGCTGTTCGAAAACGTACGGTTCAACAAGGGCGAGAAGAAAAACGCCGACGAACTGGCACAGAAATACGCCGCGCTGTGCGATGTATTCGTAATGGACGCATTTGGCACGGCCCACCGGGCGGAAGGTTCCACCCACGGCGTGGCGAAATTCGCCAAGGTCGCCGCGGCGGGGCCTTTGCTGGCCGCCGAACTGGACGCCTTGGGCAAGGCTTTGAAGGCTCCGGCCAAACCCATGGCGGCCATCGTCGCGGGCTCCAAGGTCTCCACCAAGCTGGACGTACTCAATAGCTTGAGCACCGTTTGCGACCAATTGATCGTGGGCGGCGGTATCGCCAATACGTTCCTCGCCGCCGCGGGTCACAAGGTAGGCAAATCCCTCCACGAGCCGGACCTGCTTGAAACCGCGCGCGCTATCGCCGCCAAGGTCAGCGTGCCGCTGCCAGTGGACGTAGTGGTTGCCAAGGAATTCGCCGAAAGCGCCGCAGCCACCGTGAAAGACATCGCGGACGTTGCCGACGATGACATGATCCTGGACATTGGGCCGAAAACCGCCGAACAGTTCGCCGAACTGCTGAAAAGCGCCAAGACCATCCTGTGGAATGGCCCGGTGGGTGTGTTCGAATTCGACCAGTTCGGGAACGGCACCAAGGTGCTCGCCAAAGGCATCGCCGAGAGCCCTGCGTTTTCCATCGCAGGTGGTGGCGATACTCTCGCGGCCATCGACAAGTATGGTGTTGCCGGTGATATTTCCTACATCTCCACTGGCGGCGGCGCCTTCCTCGAGTTCGTGGAAGGCAAGGTATTGCCAGCGGTAGAGATGCTTGAACAGCGTGCGAAGGGTTAAGGCCCAGTGATTCGCGGCGCGCTGGTTGTAACCTTGGCCTGGGGCCTTGTGGCGTGTAGCCATGAGCCCGGCCAACAGCGGAGAGAAGGTGCCGCGGCTGGCGAAAATTGCGTGCCGGGCACCGACCAGGGTAACTGGCGCGCTCGGTGGCAAGCCGAAACGGCGCCGGTTATCAACAAGCGGCAGGGGCAGGATGCGCTGGACAATGACGAAGCGGATGCCGCAGAGGCCATGGTGCCTTGCCCATGAGGCAACCAACGTTCAGCGGGGCGGTCTTTTGTAAACCATCCCGGTACGTGAAAGGAGTCCATCATGAAGTCTGCTCTGGCGTTGGCCTGCTCCCTGCTTGTGTTGTCAGGCTGTTCGATGTTCGGGGGCGAGCGCAGTGCGTGTGAAGTGTTCAGCCCTGCTCCGGTGGAGCTGCCGAGCAATCAGAACGATCAGCGTGTGCAAACCAATGCGACGGGTGATCCTACGGCGGGCGCTAACAACCTGCAGGATTGCGACTCGGATTAACCTGGCCTGCCTTGCCTCGGCAAGTGGCGTTGCTACCAGGATTTGATTGGCCGGGGCCTCGTGAGGCCCCGTGAATACCCCCCGGGCCCACGTGATGGCCCGTGGTTAGCCTGTAGGGCGGTCGCCTCGGTGGCCGCGCTTGCACCTTAAACGACCCTGGACCGGGAGAGATACACACCATGGCACTGATTAGCATGCGCCAGTTGCTGGACCACGCCGCCGAATTCGGCTACGGCGTTCCGGCGTTCAACGTGAACAACCTTGAGCAGATGCGCGCGATCATGGAAGCGGCCGACAAGACCGACTCGCCAGTGATCGTTCAAGCGTCCGCCGGTGCTCGCAAATATGCTGGCGCGCCGTTCCTGCGCCACCTGATTCTCGCCGCTGTCGAAGAATTCCCGCACATCCCGGTTGTGATGCACCAGGACCACGGCACCAGCCCGGACGTGTGCCAGCGCTCCATCCAGCTGGGCTTCAGCTCGGTAATGATGGACGGCTCTCTGAAGGAAGACGGCAAGACCCCTTCGGACTACGATTACAACGTACGTGTAACCCAGCAAACCGTCGCTTTCGCTCACGCCTGTGGCGTGTCGGTGGAAGGCGAATTGGGCTGCCTGGGCTCGCTTGAAACCGGCCAGGCTGGCGAAGAAGACGGCGTGGGCGCGGAAGGCATCCTGGACCACAGCCAGATGCTCACCGACCCGGAAGAAGCCGCGGACTTCGTAAAAAGAACCCAGGTCGATGCCTTGGCAATCGCCATCGGCACCAGCCACGGCGCCTACAAGTTCACAAAGCCGCCTACCGGCGACGTGCTTGCGATCGACCGTATCAAGGAAATCCACAAGCGCATCCCCAATACTCACCTGGTCATGCACGGCTCGTCCTCGGTACCGCAGGATTGGCTGGCGATCATCAATGAGTTTGGTGGTGACATCAAGGAAACCTACGGCGTGCCGGTCGAGGAAATCGTCGAAGGCATCAAGCACGGCGTACGCAAGGTCAACATCGACACTGACCTGCGTCTGGCGTCCACGGGTGCGATCCGCCGCTTCATGGCGCAGAACCCGAGCGAGTTCGATCCACGCAAATACCTGGCTCACACCGTGACCGCGATGCGCGATGTGTGTATCGCTCGTTACGAAGCCTTCGGTACTGCCGGCCATGCTTCGAAGATCAAGCCGTTGTCCCTGGAAGTAATGTTCCAGCGCTATGCAAAAGGGGAGCTGGCCGCCAAGGTCAACTAAGTTCGCCTACATAAACGCAGCGCAAAGAAAAACGGCGCGTAGTGGCTCGATAATTTGAGCTCTACGCGCCGTTTTGTTTATAACGCTACCGCGATGGGTAGTGGGTTATATCAGGATCCCTTCACATGGCTGATTTCCAGCTTGCTGAAGGTTACCTGGCCGCCCTCGGAGGAATAGCCGGCGTTGTCCTGTACATACACGCCTGCCTTAAAGTACAGGTCTTTGGTTTTCCAGCCGGTGCTCAGCTGTTTGGACCAGTGGAAGTTGGCCGCGTCAATCGTCAGCATGCCACCAGTGCCCAAGTTGATCGTATAATCGAACTTGCTGTTCAGCGCAACGCCAGTAGCCACCTGAATCACCGTGGGCTCATCCTGCGAAGGCGACGAACGCAGCTTGGCCACGATGTTGCCGGTCTTGCTGCTGGTCTTGTACTGGTATTCCAGTTTGACCATCGGCTCGTTGCTGTCGTACTGGTGGATCTGGCCAATGACGACCTTGCCGGTCGACGGTACCTTGTTGACGGTCAGGCTGGCCTTAAGGAAGTTATTCGCGGCAGGGTACTTCCAGTTGCGAAGCGAACCATCAGTGTTGGTCTCACGCAGTTCGCTACGTGGGTATTTGGCGCTCTTGGTAGTAGAGCCGGTAACCGGGGCCCAGAAGAACAAAGTGCCATTATCGGCGCGGAAGTATGAATCCTTATAACCCTTCACCAGTGCTGGCGTGTCGATGGTCTTCGCGGGGCTGCCGACGGGGATGCTGAGGTTCCAGGTGGAGAGGTCGATCATGATATTTCACCTACACTACTAAGCTGAAGAAAAGTTAATGGCCGAATAAATGTGATGAAAAAGCCCGGAACAATCCGGGCGTATAGAAAGGTGGCCTCCCTTTGTATGTAAAAGACGATACACTGTTTGCACCAAGACGCCATCCCTTTGGCGCCAACCGTTTGTCGACCTTGCATAAGCCCTTGATTCGGGGCGTTTCAGCAAATTACCGTTCGTCAGCTACGTCACAAAATGAGAGTTTTCCCGTTGCGTTAAGCGACAAAAGCGAGGCTAGAGTGTCTCCTACCCGGGCCCAGCGAACGCTGGCTTGTGGCCACCCTGATGAGAAGTAGCATGGATCGCGCGCACACCAGACCGACCGAAGATCGATCGACCATCCTTGTGGTGGACGACTACCCCGAGAACCTCCTGAGCATGAGGGCGCTGCTCGAACGGCAGGATTGGCAGGTAATGACCGCGCCGTCCGGCGTGGAGGCGCTCGGCCTGTTGCTGCAGCATGAAGTCGACCTGGTATTGCTTGATGTTCAGATGCCTGGCATGGATGGCTTCGAGGTTGCCAGGTTAATGAAGGGCAGCCAGCGCACACGCCTCACCCCTATCATCTTTCTCACCGCCAACGAGCAATCTGACGCAGCCGTGCTCAAGGGCTATGCCAATGGCGCCGTGGATTACCTGTTCAAGCCCGTGGACCCAGAGATTCTCAAGCCCAAGGTCCAGGCCATCCTCGAGCAACAGCGCAGCCGCCGGGAGCTGCAGCGGCTGACCCGGGATCTGGAAACGGCCAGGGCGTTCAATGCCTCGGTATTGGAGAACGCGGCCGAAGGCATCCTGGTTATCGATGAAATCGGCAATATCCGCTTCGCCAACCCGGCGATCTCGCGGCTGCTGGGCGCGACCATCGATGAGCTGCAAAGCGCTCGCCTGTTGGACTTCATCGAAAAGCCCAGCGTGGACAGCTGGCACGAGTCGGAATTTTTCCGCGCCTACACCCTGCGGGACATTCATCGGGTGCACGACGCGATACTGCGTACCTATTCAGGGCAATCGCTGCCGGTGTCTCTGTCCTGCGCTCCCCTGGCTTCGGAAAAAGCCATGGTGCTTACGGTGCAGGACATGTCCGTAGTGCGCAATCTGCACCAGCAGTTGGAGTTTCAGGCGGTTACCGACCCGCTTACCGGCTTGCTCAACCGCCGTGGCTTCTACCAAACCGTGGAGAGTGCGCTGGTGCGCAACGAACGTCCCGAGAAAAGCCAGGCGTTGCTTTATCTGGATATGGATGGTTTCAAGCGGATCAACGACACCCACGGCCATGATGCCGGCGACAGAGTGCTTCGATGGGTGGCTACTCAGCTCAAGGCGCTCCTGCGCCCGTATGACATCATTGGGCGGATCGGCGGCGACGAGTTCACGGCATTGCTCGACACGCTGGACTATCCCGAGCAGGCTGCCAAGGTAGCCGAAAAAATTCTCGAGCGTATGCGCAGCTGCAGCCAGATCGATGGGCTGGAGGTCAGCTTGGGGGTAAGTATCGGCATCGCGACCTACCCCGAGTGTGGCGTGAACCTGGAGCACCTGCTGCGCGCTGCGGATATTGCCATGTACGCGGCCAAGCAGGCGGGCAAGCAGCAGTACCGGTATTACGATCAGGACCTGAACGTGCGCGCCCGCTCTAGGCTACTGCTGGAAGAAAGCGTGTCGGCGGCGATCGAGCACAAAGAATTTTCCCTCGTTTATCAGCCGCAGGTCCGCCTGGCCGATGGCCGCCTGCGCGGCTTCGAAGCTTTGTTGCGCTGGCAGCACCCAAGCGTGGGCGATGTGCCTCCGGGATTGTTTATTCCGCTGCTGGAGGAGGCGCGGCTGATCAGCAGATTGACCTCCTGGATCTACCAGGAAGGCGCCTCCCAGCGCCGGCAGTGGCGGGAGCGGTTCGATGATGATCTGGTGTTGGGTGTAAGCCTCAGTAACGCGCAGTTCAGCATGCCCAACCTCGTTGCCGAGCTTCAATATGCCATCTCCGCCAACGGCCTGATGCCCCATCAGCTGGAAATCGAGGTGGTC